>Ga0169931_10011521_pt1 | contig 12439 bp, 10 predicted proteins | sample Kivu_15m_20L_FD_129675 | JGI IMG/M metagenome (GOLD analysis project Ga0169931, IMG submission 129675) | Freshwater microbial communities from Lake Kivu, Western Province, Rwanda to study Microbial Dark Matter (Phase II) - Kivu_15m_20L... | ecosystem: Environmental > Aquatic > Freshwater > Lake...
GACTCCGCCGGGCCGGCCAGCAACAACACAGGTTTCCGGATTCCGAAGCAGGGGGAAGGCTTGGGGCGATATGACCATAAAATTCGATGGATCCGGAACTACCGCTTCAACCTAGCTTTTGAAAACGACCGCCGCCCTGGCTGGACCACCGAGAAGTTGGTTGACCCCTTCCATGTTCACACGATTCCGATTCATTGGGGCGACCCCCGCGTCAAAGAAGATTTTAACCCGGACAGTTTCATTTGTGCAGATGATTTTCAATCCATGGAGGCGCTTGCCGAATACGTCTTACATGTGGACGATACCCCGGAACTTTATGCCCGGTATGTGCAGGCTTCGCCCTTTCGGGAGAACCGCCCGCCCGCGGTTTACGACTTGAACCGGCTCGTAGATTTTTTCCGCCGGATTTTTTCTTCCTCGACTCGACCCGTGACCCAACGGCGCTGGTTTTTTCCACTCACCAAATGGCGCCTGGTCAAACGGAATAAGCTGCCTGGTCAATGAATCTGCCCCGCCTCAACCGGCTGACCGGTCTTCGTTGGCGCCGCTGGGCCAGAAAGGGATTTGAATCGGCAGAGCAGGTCTTTCGTGATGAGAAGCAGATTGCCCATGGCCTGCGTGCAGACTCCCCTTTTGCGGCGGGCAAACTTGGCACCACGGAAATGATGGTCTTGGAGTATTTCGACCGTTGGATACAACTTCCATGGCCGAAGAACGCCTCCTGGTGGCGCCCCACCCAACGGCTCCACCACACAGCAGGCTTTTTCCCGGTTGAAAAAGAAGCCATCCAACGCTGGCAGCCCCTTTACCGGGCGGCTTTGGGCTCACTGGATCTGGTTCCGGTTTGGCAAACCCCTGGCACCTATCTGTCCGCTTACGAAGACCGTGCCTTGGCCCGATACGCCTCCCAAGCAGACAGGATTAGCCTAACGGCCCTCCATCCGGTCCACCCTCCTGCCACCTGGCTTCCGGAGCTCTGCTCCCTCCGCTGGTTGGTCATCAGCCCATTTGAGGACACTATCCGAGCCCAGCTGCCGCACCTGGAAAAACTTGGGTTTTTTCCGGAACGATCCCTGCCTTTGCTTCCGCAGGTTCGGACGCAGTGCCAGATCCTGCGATGCCCCCAGCTTCCCTATTTAGAGACCCCCAAACACCGCGACTGGTTTGAAGCCCTGGAGGAAATGAAGCGCAAGATGCAATCCATTCCTTTTGATATCGCTTTGGTGGGCGCGGGTGCCTGGTCTTTGCCTTTGGTTGCCCACGCCAAAAACCTGGGCAGGAAGGGCCTGCATTTCGGCGGACAATTGCAGCTCTTGTTCGGTATCATGGGCGGCCGCTGGGATCATGCGGATTTTTATAATGAATTCTGGACCCGGCCCCTGCCGGAAGAGCGCCCCCATAATTTCATGCTCATGGAAAAAGGGGCTTATTGGTGAGTCCCCAGCCAGACCTTGCAAGGGTTTCGGTCATCATCCCGGTTTATGGGCAGAGGGATATCCTCGAGGCCCATATCCAGCAGCATGAGCCTTTGTATAAAAAAAGCGGACAGACCATTTGGGTGGCAACCCCCAGCTCGGATCAGGCCCAGCAGCTTGCCCAACAAGCCGCCAATCGACTGGGGGGCAAGTATTTGGAAATCGGACCGGGTTTATACAGGGCGTGGAACACCGCGATCTCCCATGCAAATCAGGATTGGATTTATCTCAACACTGTCGGTGATTTTTGCGATCCGGAGGCCCTGCGAAAACTCCTCGAGATGGCGGCCGTCGCAGGCGCGGAGGTTGCTTTCACCCCTCCGCGAGGCTCTCGGACGGATCCTGGCTTTCGGAATTGGCCCCTTGTCCAGCACGCGGCCATGCTCGATGCCCATGAGGGCAAAATCATACCCAAGTCAGCCATGGTTCGGCTACAAATCCAGGCTGGGGACTGCAACCTTCTCGGTTCTCTGGCAGGGGCCTTATTTTCCTCCCGCTGCCTCAACCGGTCTCCTTTCCGAACCGATTTCAAATCTTTCGGAGACACCGCCTGGACCTATGAATATTGCGCCCGAGTTAGTTTCCTGTATTCAAGCATCTCGGTGGCTTCCTTTCTATTTCATGACTCTCTTCGCCCGGCCATCCACCCCCGCGACACCCACCGGCTCCTTAACTTGTTGGCAGGCCAACTACCTCCCCATCGGCAGCCCGAGGCCAAAAAGCAGATCAGGCGTTATATTCTTTTTCGGCGTATCTTGAATCGTATTCGGGGAGCGCGCCCAAACTCCTCGTGGCTGGTCTCCCCGGCAGCGTGGCTGCTGCGGTGGCGCAGGATAAGGGCTTTTGCAACCATGAGCCGTTTTTTGGAGCAAAGTTTTCCCGCCTCACAAGATCCATGAAAACCCCTGCTTGGCTAAAAAATTGGAGGATAAGGAGGAAAATTCACCGGTTTCAGGGGGCTGGAGCTCGGCCGTGGGCACCGGGATATGAAGAGTACAAGGAGCAGGAAATAGGCCGAATCCTTAATTCGGGTTGTTTCGATCCGGAACATTTGCCATCTCGCTTCGGAATCGGTCTCGACGAACGAATCGTGGAAATCCCATGGTTCTTCCAACGAATCACGCCGGGACCAGCCCGGCTTCTGGACGCGGGTTCGGCCCTCAATCAGGAACTCTACCTGACACAACCGGTGCTGGCGGAAAAGGAAATCCACATCGTGACCCTAGCTCCCGAAAATTACTGCGCTTGGAGATCCGGGGTTTCTTATCTATACGAAGATCTTCGTAAGCTTCCCTACCGCAATTCTTGTTTTGACCTGATCGCTTGCATCTCCACGTTGGAACATATCGGTATGGACAACACTCGCTTGTACACCGCCGACTCCGCGTTTCGGGAAAACGGCCCTCAGTGTGCCGGCCAGGCCTTGGACGAGCTTTTTCGGGTGTTGCGACCCCGGGGGAAACTCTGGTTGACCGTCCCGGTAGGCACACCGGCGAATCATGGATGGCTCCAGATTTTTGACCCACGGACCTTGGAGTCCATGATCGCAGCCTCCGGCTTCTCTATGGAGCGCACCTGGTACTTCCAATACAACAGCGTAGGTTGGCGGAAAGTGCAGGCCTCCGAGGTTACCGAAGAGACTTATTTTGACTGGCACTACACCAAATTTCACGATCCGGACAAGGCGGCGGCAGCAAGGGCGGTGGGCTGCTTCGAACTTTTCAAACAAGCAGCCTAATCAAGGTCTTGCTGCACAAGTTTTTTGATTAGCAGCGGGAAGGATGTTTTTGATTTCCAGCCCAGTTTTTTTTCGGCCTGTTTCGGATGTCCGCGGCTGACCTCAAGGTCGGAGGGGCGGAGCAGCTGGGAGTCGTGCCGCACATGATTTTTCCAGTTTAAACCTAACTCCCGGAAGACCCTGGCGGTGAACTCCTCCAAACTATGACTCCGTCCTGTGCAGATGACAAAATCCTCCGGTTTTTCGCCTTGAAGCATCTTCCACATAGCAACGACATATTCCGGAGCCCAGCCCCAATCCCGCTGGATTCCCAAATCCCCGAGGATAAGTTTTTCCTTGGATCCTTGAGCGATGCGTAAGGCGGAGGCCACGATTTTTTGGGTCGCAAATCGTGTCGGACGCAAAGGAGATTCGTGGTTGAAGAGGATACCACAGCAGGCAAAAAGTCCGTAAGCATCACGGTAATTGGCTACCGCGTGGTGGGCTGCGGCCTTAGCCGTGGCATAAGGGCTCCGGGGATGAAAGGGGGTTGCTTCCGTGGCCGGGATGGGGGTGTTGCCAAAACACTCGCTGGAGCTCGCATGGTAAAACTTAACAGGCCGGTTGAGGACTCGAAGACACTCCAGAATGTTCAAGGTTCCCACCGTGATACTTTCAAAAGTCTCCACCGGGTAGGTAAAGGAAAGCCCCACGGAGGTTTGCCCCCCCAGCGAGTAAACCTCATGCGGGTTGACTTTCTGCAGCCCCGTCATCACGCTCCGAAAATCGGAAGGGGAGATGGAGTGAAGCCGGATGGCCTCCTTAATTCCCAGCCTTTCCAGGTTCGTAAAGGACTGCACCTCGTGGTCCCGGGAAGATCCATGCACCTCATAACCTTTGCGCAGCAAAAATCTTGCTAACAGGGCTCCATCCTGTCCGGAAACTCCCAAAATCAGGGCCCGTTTGGTTCTTTCTTTTTTCAAACAGGCGATTTGAGTTGGGCCCGCAGGTAGCCGCGGGGATTTTCGAGAAACCAGCGGACTTTTCCAAGCAGTCCTCGCCTCCGCTTAGCCAAAGACTCGATTCTTTGGGATCGCCAGATGAGTTCAGGCGGGTTTTGGACACTCCCCAGCTTCCAAAGCCTTTCGGGATCTTCGGCAAACTGTAGGGTAGCTTCCAGCAACCCCGCGGGTGGGGGCATCGTTTCCCGGGGAAGATTGTCAAATTTTTGGACCAGCCGGCCGATCTCCCTCCGTTCATCGACCCACCTTTGGTGGATTGTCGTTATGGTTTGGCGTGCATTTTTTCCCATTTCCGAAAGCTGCTCTTTGGAAACCGGAGTCAGCGGATGCAAAGTCTGGCGGCCACCGCGGTAAAGAATTCCGTTGTAGCGGGGCACAAGATATTCATTGGCCGTTGGCAAATCCTCTGCCACCACGCAAAGCCCCATTGCCATAGCTTCAAGGATTGTCAGACCGAGACCCTCATATCTGCGGGGACCAAAGAATATGTTAAACTCGCTTAGTTTACGGAGATACTCATCGCGAGATTCCCATCCCTGCACGTGGCGACTCCCTTTCCCTTCGGGAGTGGGGAAAAACTGGGCATCCTCTAGTTTGCGTATTTCCAAATCTCTTAGCCCCATCGACAACAACAGGGATTGGGCCGCGCGGCCATCAAATTCAGCCGGCATCCGCTCCCAAAAAAAGGCCCGCAGGGGCCGATCCCAAGAGACTTGCGGATAATTTCCTGGATCAGGAGCATATTGCAGATATCGACTGGAGAGTCCCAGGCCGGCTAGTCGGTGGTGTAAAGTCCGGCAAAAACAAATCCACTCGACCCTCCGCAGAGAGGAAAGGTAGGAGTCCGGCGTAAGTTGGGTGAAATCATGCATGGGAAAAACCACAACGGGACAAAAACAGCTTGCCCAGGCAGCCAGATGCTCAAGTTGAAACAAAAGAAGAAGTGGCGGTGGATTGGAGGCGAGGCTGGGAAGGTAACTTTCCAATGTCGCCGGATCGCCATGCAAAATCCGCACTTCCACACCCAAAGCCTCAAAAAGCCAATCGAAGCTCTGCGTGAAACGATGGTGTGGATGGGTAAGAAAATCCACTCTTGCCATGGCGGTAGGAATCTCGAAGTGCGTTCTAGCCCACTTGACTGGGCTGGGTGAATTGAATCATGTATTTATTTTGGTGCGACAGGTAGAGCGCCCGAATTCCTCTGATAAATAATAAGAGAGTTTTTCTGGTCAGAGATATTTGGATCAATGAAACAAACCTAGGAAACACTCATAAGCTTTTGCTATATAATTAAAAAGCTGCGGCAAAAGAATAAATTGGACATTTAGAAAAACCGCCTAGTAATTCAAGATTCCCGGTATAAGCCTGCCTGAATTTGAATTGAGAATTCATTTTTTGGCGATAGCTTTCTACCCTAAAAACGGTGAGCTTGTTTTTGGCGAATCATACTTTTTTTGGATCCCTCTTAATATACAAATAAAACATAGCTAACTGGTGAGACCCTCAATAATAAGAATGCACAAAAACAGTATTATGACCGCATTGGCAAGCAACTGAGTAGCCCGCCTTTTTCATGTATTCAGGGTATTTATGATTATCCAGATAGTTCTCTAGCACCACAACCTTGGGCCGGTATTTTTCGAGATCTAGACCTTGTAAAACCTCTAATTCCCAGCCCTCTGTATCAACAGATACGATATCAAGCCGGGGAACCTGTAGTTCCTGCAATATAGCGTCAAGTCTTCGAACTCGGACCTGAATGGTTCGGTAATGCAATTCTTCAACGCTTTGATAATTATGCTTTTGCAGATACTCTTTTTTTACTTGTAACGAGGAAAAGGAGTGCTCAGAGATACCATCGGTTATTATTCTAGAAGTTTTATGCCAGTTTACTACCTGAAATTCGGAGGCCTCCTTTTCCTCAAAGGAGCAGGCGCATTCAACTACCTCATTACCCGCTTTCCGGTGAAGCTGACAAAATTCAGGGTTCGGTTCGATGATAATACATCGCCATCCACAATCCTTAAAATGCTTTGACATGGAGATAAACTCTGGAGTCGCTCCTCCAACCTCAACCATGATTCCCTGATAAGAAAAGTCGCCATAAAATTTTTCCCGTATAATTCGATCTGTTTCGAACTCCGCGTAAAATTTTTTGTGCGGAGGTAGCAATTTTTTCTTCATTTTTGAAAAAAGATCATTTTTGAATTTCATTTTTTATATTTTCTATAAATCGCGGTTTTTATTTAGAGTCGGGTTTTTGCTTGGCGGTTTTGTTGGTGTTTTTTGACGTTTTTTTTAGCGTGCAGGTCCCACCTGAAAGACTTTTCTAAATTTAATCAGCCAAAAAGTCTTTGAGACGAAATGCGGAGGGCCAAATCGTTAACTACAATTTTTTTAAACTTTTTAGATTTACATTTTTTTTCGAGTTGGCGAAGACTGGCTTCCAGGGTCTGCTTTGGAATTGGGTGTGCATACTTTCTCGCAAGATAAAAATAATAATGATCCTTGTAATCCTTGTAAAAACGTCTTTTGGCGGCCCACCGCACCAGATCATAGCGAGCTGATTTGGAAGTCTGAAGCCTCCCGATTTTCCATTGTTGGACAAGGTGTTCGTATTCTTCCATGGTGCTGTATTGGTGAACAAACCGGACATCGGCTGGATACGGGCCAGCCCTGGAAGAGATGACGCTCTGCCCCAAAAAGGCGGCTTCGGTGGCAATACTTCCATGGTGGGTCAAAAAAAGCACCCTGGGGATCTTGCAAGTCAGGCTTTTGGGCGGGCAGGTGTGGTGAATAAAATAAACCCCCGGCACTCTCGTAGCGGAGATTTCATCTGCGGAAATTTTTTCCGGGTGAATTCCAAAGGTTTTTTGCAAACGCCTCAGATACATTTTATCGACCGGATAATTTAGATCCGGATTAAAAAGAGAAGGATGGCATTTTATGATTAAAGGTATTTTTTGCGTTCTGCTTATTTTGATTGTGCTCATCAGCCAATCATGCAGATCCAGAAAACAGCTAATTCCGTAGATGTACTGGGCGTCGGAAATTGCGTGTAAAAATATTGCAGCGGCTGCGGAAAAATCGGGGCCGCTTCGGAGCTTTACATTTGGATTGATGTCGCCCCCTGCACGGTTCATTCCTTCATAGGTCTCTTCCCGACTGACAAGAGCAGCCAGTTCCTTTTTGACCTTTGGCAAATGTTTTCTTTGGATGTTTCTTGAAAGGAAGGAGTCAAACATGATCCGGGGGCCCCAAGGCTGCTTTTTAAGCATGGTGAGCTGGCCCGTGGCTGGATTTTGCCTGATCTCGGTAAAACCGCGGCGGAGCAGGAGCCTTCGCAGGGATTCGTCATGGTAAACGGGCTCAGGAATTAGGAATATCTTCTTAAGCGCAGCGTGCGAGTTTTTTTCAAGAACTTTGTCCCAAAGTGTCAGATTTTTATAAACTTGGTAAAAGGTTTTGAGGTAGGCGTAGTCCACCCGGACAGTGTCATGACAAAATCTCAAATAGGAATTAAAAATGCAGTCTCCCACCGGCACCTCTTTGTATTCCACTTTCAGTAGGGCCTCGTAAAATTTTCTTCGGCACCCTCGCGATTTTAGGCCGGCACGGAAAAGGGCGCTGCTGCCTGCACAGAAAGCCTGCCAAATCACCGGCAGACAACGTATTCCGGTACAGCCTTGATATTTTGTCGAGGGTTGGTGCCCAGAAAGTTTCCGGTTGAGCAAGAGGCTTTTAATTTTCGGGCTGTGGCCATCAAGAAAAGTCACCGCATGTGTTTTTGCCAAAACGCGGCGGGCTGCCTCCACCAAAAGGGTTTCCGCAAAAAAATTGGCTTTTCCGATGAAAAGCAGTTGGAGGCTGCGCCGTTTTTTCAAATCCTTTCGCAACTCCGTCGCCCGCAGAACGTTTCCTCTCGCTTACGCTCCCAGCCAGATGCCGAGATTGGCAATCTGCCAAAGAATCATCATGTGATTTTCGCGAGGTTGCCGGTCCTCGAGGATGTTTTCATGCTCAGAAATCAGGCGGTCCACTTCCGATTCCAGATAAATCCCCGTGTTCCGCACTGCCGGAGACCGAATCAAGTCTCGCAACAAATCAAGATTCTTTCCTGAAAACCACAAATGCGCGGGAGCATTCCAACCAGTTTTTTTCACCCGCAACCGAGTCTCCTCAGGCAAAATGCCCTGCATGGCCTTCCGTAAAAGCACCTTGGTGACGCCATGCCGAATTTTCATGGTGCCCGGCACCCGAAACATGAATTCCACCAGTCGATGGTCAAAAAACGGGTCGATATTCCGCAGACCGAAGACTGCAGTCTGCCGGTCTTCGGCACGGAGACAACAAGGGGCGGTCTCCCGGGAGAGATCCTGCCAAGTGCGGTTCTTCAGATAGCTGGAAAAACGGTGTTCCAAGATTGGCTGAAAGCTCCGCAGGTCTGCGTAATCCGGATTGAGAATGGGGGCATACCGCCGCCATCTTTCCGGATCCGGCAGGCAACGCCCGGGTGTTTGTGGGTCACGGATCCGGCCCAAGGTTTCTTGGGCCACCCGCGCATTTTTGCGCCAGATCGGGTGATCATGATGGCGCGCCCATTCTGAGATTTCGTGCTGCAGCACCTCTTTTTCACGGGCCTGCTCCAGATCGGCGAAATGGAAAAAAAAGTATTCGTATTCTCCCGCGTTCAATTCGTCGCCACCGAGGCCGCCGAAGACCGCATCGTGGCCCGCTTTTCCCATGGCCTCGGCTACCTGGAAATGGGAGAGCCAGGTCGCGGTGGCCACGGGTTCGTCATGGGCGGCAATCATCCGCCGAATCAGTGCATAGATGTCGGGGTAATCCACGGCCACAGGATTCCAGGTGCTGACGGGGCCGGCGTGCATGGGCTCAATGTCGCGGGACTCATCGTAGGTGCGGTCCTGATAGACGGATGAAAAGGCCGGGAACTTTCTTCCCGCTGTGTGCGCGGCGGCTGCCAGCACGGAAGAGGAGTCCATTCCCCCCGAAAGGGTGAAGGCCGGGTTTTTCACAACCCGGATTCGACGCCTCACTGCATCCAGAAAAAGTTCCCGGTACTCCAAGGCGAGCTCTTCTTCCGACGTTTGCCAATCCGGCTGATCCAAAAGCTGCCAATAATTTCCGGTACGGATCTCCTTGGAATCCCAGCAAAGCCAATGGGCCGCGGGGAGTTGCGACACGTTGCGGTAGGGGGACTCAGTGGGAACGTGGTCAAAATAACGGTAATGGCAGGATGCAAAGCGGGCCACAAAGAGCCGATTCAGCTCTTTCCCGACGCCCGGCAGAGAAGCCAAGGCCAGGGGACGGGAAGCAAAAGCAATTCCTTCGGCAGATTTGGCCCAGTAAAGAGGCCGAACCCCAAAACGGTCGCGGCCCAGGTAAAGTTTCCCTTCACGAGAATCATAAAGGGCAACCGTAAAGTCACCGGATATTGATTCCAGCGCCCCTGAAAATCCGCGTTGCTGGTGGAGCCGATAGATCAGCTCTGCATCATTGGATGCCGACGGAAAGTCATCACGGTTGTAAACATAGCCTTCCATTACGATTCCTGAGCCATCCGGGGAAAAATGCGCAACCGCCCCGCTTTGGAACAGGAACTTCGCACCCTCAAGTTTGTTGGTTCGGATACCGAGTTGTTCTGGCGGCGCGCCGATCCCAAGTCCGTGAGCAAGCACCGATTCAGAGGTGGGCGGCCAGTCCCCACAGAGACCGGCAAACCTTGAAAAAGAATTCAAAAAAGCTTTAAATTTATTGTCGGACGGCCACCAAATGATTCCATGGCTGACTCAAACATCCGCGGAATTGGAGCCGACTGCCGTCCGCCAGTTTTTCCGTGAAGGTTGTGATCTGGTTGAAATCCGGCTTGGGCAGATCGATAGGGATTTGAAAGGGGTGAAATTCCATTTTGGCGAACCCCGCCTTCTGGAGAAGGGCGGTCACCGAGGCATAGGAACGGAAATGCAGCGGCAAGCCCTCCGGAAACGCCCGGGACTTCTCCACGATCGCCAGATCCTGTTCCCACGGATGAAAGAGGTCAAAGCAGACGAAAACACCCCCGGGTGCGAGGGTTTCGAAAATACACCGGCCAGCCCTCTGGAAGCCCTCGTCGTCCATACAGAAAACCACGGCGCTGCAGGTAACGGCATCGTAGGGCCCCCCGCGCAGGGCTTGAATATCCATGGACTCAAAACGGATGCCATGGAGAGAAGGATCCCGTCGGCAATGCTCGATTTGTTCCGCATTAAGGTCTACCCCGCACAGATCCGCATCGGGAAAGGCGGTGTGCACCACCCGCAACAGATTTCCAGTGGAACAACCGATGTCCATGATCCTCGGTTCTTTCTTCCGGAGGCGGGCCTGCAGGTGCTGGACCAAGACTTTGTCGCTTTCTCGAGGCTTGGTTTTGTACCGCTCCTGGTAGGCGATGTATTCGCCCATGTGACGGGAGTTCGCCGGATAATCATCGGTCAGTTGCTGGATGGATTTCATCGGGAAGAAAGTGTGGGTACCGGGCGATTCATTGGCAGCTTATCTTTTACCACAGAATTTTCAAAGTGGGAACACTCGCCCATGAATACTTAAATGCTTAATTCCCGGCGGGAGAGGTCCGACTTTTCTGGCGCACACACCTCAGGAAAGTCCAGTGGTGGGGATACCCGATCACGTTCTGGGGTTTTCCGCCGGTAAACTCGTCCGTGAAAAAATCCACCCGAAAGCCGTAGGAGGAAATGAGTTGTTCCAGCTCGCCACGGCCGTAGGTGTTGACGTGCACCCGTAGGTCCGTTCCTTCGTCGAGAAAGGAATCTCTCACGTACTGGTAGCGGGAGATGTCCGCCACCGATTCCCGGAGAATCACGGTCTTGGCGGCGGCTTGGAGCATCCTTTCCAAGGGGCGGTGGTAGTTGTCGATGTTTGACAAAACATTGATGCATACCACGTGGTCCACTTGAGCCCGAAGGTCCTCTAACCGCAAATGCAGGAGCCGCGCGGGGTCGAGCCCGTACCGGGGCAGGATGCGCCGACCGATTTCCAAGAGGGAGGGAGCTGCATCCATCCCGTAGTACTCCACCGGCACGGCCCGGTTTCGCAGGGAATGAAAGAAGTACCCGCTGCCGCAGCCCACATCGAGCAGCTGGTCCCCTGGTCCCACGTAGGGAGCCAACAATTCCACCGCCTGCCGGTGGGAAGTCATTTCCTCGGCCTGCTGGAGGCAACGGCTTTCGTAGAGTTCCCGAATGCTCCGGCTATGCTCCCAAATGCAGTAATGATTCCAGCCATCCGGATGAATCATGTGCGGGTCGCCGCTAAAATAAAGGCGGAGGCCATGAAGTGGCCCCGCCAATCCGAGGGATTCTCCATTTCCACGCTCGCTTTTTTGAAAAAGGCCTCAGATGCGCCAGACAACATGGGGGGGAGGGCATGATAATGATAAAAGAAGGTCCGAACTTCCTGGAATCCAGTCTGCCGGAATTGCTCCTGCAGGACAAAGGGAACGTGGACCCGGGAGAGAACCTCATCATACCCGGGCTCGTCTTTCTTTCCTCTCCGCACGGGCGGAAGATCCATGCGGAAATGCTTCTGCCATTCGTCCAGGGCCGCCGCGATGGGCGCCGCCGCGGGCCCCGCTGTCGCCAGGAGTTCATCCGCACGCATCAGATCATTCCGGAGAAACGCATGGGTGAGGCGGTTTTGGGTGAAGAGGCTGAAGAGGGCGTTCCGTGCCTCCACCAATACCAATCCCCCGGGGCGAACAGCCTGATACAGATTGTTCAGGACCGTCGTATCCTGGTCGGCCGGAACGTGGGGAAGGACTCCGATGCAAACGCAGGCGTCGTAGTGCGCCGGCAGACCAGGCCGCACAAAATCTCCGGACTGGAGGACGCTTCCCTGCCAGAAATGCCGCGGGTCGAATCCCAAAGCCGCCATGGTTTTTTTTGCCTCGGCCACCATTTCCGGGGTGAGGTCAAATCCATAGAGGTCCAAAGCCTCTTTTCCAAGGCGCCGAAGGAAGGAGGCGGGACCACATCCGGCATCCAGGACGGTTTTGGCGCCCGAGGAAAGGAGGAGGGAGCGGAGTAGATCCGCGTGCACCGGGGGATACGGGGCCTGGTCCCCATAGAATTCCTCGTAATAGGAGGTTCCCCAGGTGGAGTAACAACGGGGTACCGAATCCGGGGACCCTGCGCCACCAGAGGATGAAC
>Ga0169931_10011522_pt1 | contig 12438 bp, 9 predicted proteins | sample Kivu_15m_20L_FD_129675 | JGI IMG/M metagenome (GOLD analysis project Ga0169931, IMG submission 129675) | Freshwater microbial communities from Lake Kivu, Western Province, Rwanda to study Microbial Dark Matter (Phase II) - Kivu_15m_20L... | ecosystem: Environmental > Aquatic > Freshwater > Lake ...
CAAATTAATGATATTTGACTAAATTCTATATTATCAATCTATATTTTATTTATTAATTTAAAAGAAAAAATTTACTGTTTTGTTTTACGAATTTTATTTTGTTGTTTATGCAATATCTTAACTATTGAAAAATAATGTCCTTCTAATTGAAAAGAAAATTAGTATTCTAGTTTATAAAATGAAAAATTCTTTATTTCAAAAATAAATTTCCTAGCATAATTTTTTATTGTAATGTTTAGAAATCGTAATTAAAAAAAAATAATATATTAAGTATGAAATAAATTTAAATACTCTAAATAAATACCAGGGTGGATATTGATATTTTAGATGAATAAAAATAAAAAATGGTATGTTGATTTAAATTTTATATTAAATTTAATATAGATTTTTCAATATAATAGGCTCAATTATTTCTATTTTAATTTTTTAAATTAGTTATCCCCTCAGATAAAACATGTATTATACATATCATATATTTTATAATTATTATTTTTTTAATTACTTAAATAATTATATATTTTAAAGATTATGCAGCACTAGATTAAAAATATTTCCTAATTATATTTTATAACATTTATTTTTTTTCGTTACGTCTATAAAATAAAATATATCCTTCAGAAGAAACTATTAAATCCTCTTCGCTAGGAAAAACTTTCGCATCATCAATCTCATACCACTTTCCGAAATTTCTGCAAGCAGTTGCACAATGCCCTCCTTCAGTACTGCCAGAATGTTGAGAAACTGAGAACAAATCATAAATCGGTTTAGGATCCTTTACTCCAACAACCATTTCGTTTAGATTAAGATTATTAATGGGATACTTTACGAAGGTATTATTTTTCAAAATTTGAATTTTAGATTTTCCCAAAATTTTAGACTCATACCTTTTCAATGTAACTATAAGATATTTAGGGGCATAAAAGATGTCAGTTTTCTTGAAAGCATTCTGAATTTTTTTGCATTCATTACAATACCAGTCGTTTCCCTTTTCTAATTTCTCTGTAAGTCTGAGGTGATCTAAGCAATCGTAGAGATTTGGATATTTAGAGAGACTGTATTCCTCATCTTTATTTTTTATTGAAATAATAGAATTCATTGAATTTTTTAACTTTTCATAATTTTCTGTTGGTATTTCAAATTTCTTAACCTCTATCACTAACTTATAACCTGATTTGACAATATCTATTATCTTTTCTACACTGAGACTTTCTGCAAAAACTTCATTGAATTGATTTGGATTAGAAGAAAATAATATTTTTGTTTTATTTTCATCCTTTAGGGATACCAACATAACATTAAAAGGAAAATTATTAAGATAGTTATCGATAACTAAATCTGTTTCTTTTGTTCTAGATTGATAATTTTTATAGAAAATCATTTCATATTCTTTTCTTAGAATATTTTCGTATTCTGATTCATCTATGTATTTAGCTTCTTGATATTCGGCTACAATATTTTTATATTTTGCACATATTGATTCAGGTGGAGCATAATATTTTCTAAGAAATCCATAAATATTCTGCCTCAGTTCTTTCAACTGTTCATAAGTATTGATCGGGAATAATCTTGGATAGGAAAAATTATCGAAGATGATGTTACTCTTCAATTTTTGATTGGCTACTTCCTTATTTTTAATTTCGATGTTTATATTAGGTGATTCCTCATTAGTATTGCTTGGCAATACTTCTTGATTTTTTAAATCTTCGTTTTTAAATAGTGCAATAAACGGATAATAATCATCGTCTAATTCTTCATCAATTTCGTAGCAGAAAATATGACCCTTCCTACTCATTATGTAAATATTTTCACTGTGTTTTATGAATCTCGCAGTGTGAGTTTGACTATTAACCAAAATATACCTGAATCTTTCCTTTAGGGTAATATATTGTTTCAAGTACATCCACATGTCTACAAACATTGCAGCTTCACTTACATACAGTGATAATTTTATAGTGCTCTTAATTCTAATTGCAGGAACTATGATAACATCAACTCTTTTAATAATAGGAATTGCAAGAGGTAAAGTCATAAATGGCTCAAATGTGACAGTTTTTTTATTACAAGATAGACAAGTTATTTCATTTTTCAATTGTCCATGGAACAAATCTACTATGATTGAATTGTTCCTTTCTTTGTAGTAGTTCCAAAATCTTTTACTTGCTGAAATGTCTGATTCGTTATCCAATTTAGGTAAAATAATTTCACTAAAATTAGGATGGTTAGATGAGATAGAAGATCTATTTAAATCTTCGTGTATTAAGTCTAAAAGATGCATAAGAAATTCATGCGAATCCTGTTGCATTGTATTATTAAATTTTGGAATAATGTTTTGAACGATAGCTCTTAATTCAGTTGGAATTACCGCAATGTCATTATTCACCCAAAGTGAATAAATTATTTTGTAAATAACATTTGATAATTGTCCGGGTTCTAATTTGTTAGTTTGTTTAAGAGTTATATGTAAAATTCTTACTTAAACCTTTTTTAATTATCTCTGAATTTTTTGAGTTATTAATTTCCTTCGAATAATTGTTCGAAATCATGTAATAGCAAAAATCAAGCGAATGACTTAAGCATTGTATAATCGTACTAATATAGCATGAATTTCCTAAATTTTTTATTCCTGTCAATCCATGGTTAGAATTTTTTTTTAATATTGTCTTGATTTGTTCTACTTCCAAAACACGATTTGAATAGAAACTTGCATCCAAATTAAAATCAATATTTCCACAAGGAATATTTTTCTTCATTTTATTTGCATAATCCAAATCACTCTGAAAATCATCTTTTTGTTCTATCTCTACCTCCATTTCATTATTTTCAGGATTTTGTAAAATTTGTTGTTCTTCTTCTTCACTTAGGCTTTGATCATCTCTATCATCATCTTCAGAATGAAATTTATCATCTATCATATTAAACTAATAATTAAAAATTAAAATTAATTTTTTAAAATGGAATCAGAAGTAACATGTTTTGCAAAGATGATCGATATTTCAAGTGGGTCTGATATTTTCATTAAGAATGTAATTAATTATGTTTGTTAATATTTTAGGTTCCTTGTGTTCTAGGAAGGGCCTCAAACTCCGACAATCTAAATTACAAAGAAAAAAAAGAAATGATAGGAAAAACAATTGAAATTGATACAAATTATTGCAATCTATCTGAGATAAATGATTATTTCGTTAGGCACAAATTGATCATAGAAAAATGCAAAAGAATGTAATTAATACTTAAATAATTTTAGCTTTCCGGCTCATTTGATTGTTTATTACGATTTTAAAACAAAAGACTTTAAAATAAAAGCACTCGGTTCTGTTTTTGTGAATGAACATATGATTTCTGAAAATTCAGACTCCATTTCTATAAAATCCTTTGATAAACTTGCCTTCAATTGTGAGCTGTGTTATATGCCACATATTTATATCCTAATATTCCCGCAGAGCTTAAGGGAGGAGGCTAATTTAAATTATGGATTAGGAAATTTGAATGATGTGACCGGAATGTCCTCAAGATACGGAGATGAAAATTTAAATAAAACTCAAAATAAAAAATTACCTGATATGAGTTTAGCTTTGAAATGGACAAATCATGAAAAAGATTGTCTTAGGAAATATGTCCTTATATTTGGATATGGCAGATGGAAAATAATCAAGCAAAATTCTGGCGGGGTTTTATCTGATAAACCTGATTTAGAATTAAAAGTCTTCGCAAATGCCTTTATCAAAACTATCATAGAATTTTTGCCTCAAGAGAAATCTGAATTAAGAAAATTCTTAATAAATTTAATAGATGAGACCGCAGACGATCCTTATATCCTCCCTAAGAAAGATGATTGGGGTACATTATTGAAACAAAGAGCTCCAGCCTGGGGAAAAAGAATCCAACTTCTTTACAGGGTGTGCCTTATAGTAGAAAAATTTAAATCGGAAAGAAAGAGAAATAAAGAAATTCGTAAGACGGTTGAAGAAATGCCTCATGAATCAGAAGAAGCTGAAAAACTTAGATCAGAGCTAAATAAAACCTATGATTATTGGGACAATTTACTTAATTTTCTTCCTAATCACGCATTCTATGGGCAAAGACCTTCTGTTTGGTGGACTAAGACTCATGATATTGATCTTTTAAGAGGTACATATAAATATGGTTACGCAAATTATCAGATGATGAGATCAGATCAAAAACTTTCATTCTCTAAATTAGAAAAGGATTCCTCATTTCAAGAATTTCCTAACGCTGATACCATCACAAGAAGACTTAAGAAATTAATACAGATCATTATCAAATCAGAAAATAACAATGGAATAATCTCCTTTGAAGACAGAAAGAACATCAAAGAACCCACAGGATTCAATTTAGAAGAAAAAAACAAAATAGTACAATTTTTAATTGACAATGGAGTACCACTTAATTCTGAAGGCAAATCAGATTGGTCTGCTTTGAAAGATCAGCTTGTTACATATGCTGGGATAGACTCTTCTGAGAATCCTCAGATGATTGAAAGATTAGTACAGAGATTGAGAATGATATCACAACTTGTCATTCAACTGAATGATAATTTACATAATGATAACGAAGCTAGCATTGATGAAAATATGCTAGAGCAAATGGATCCTGATAAAGACGGTTTCAATATGTCTTTCGAAGAAGCAGAAAAATTGAATAAAAACATGAACATTCTTCACTTTATAAGGAAACATATTATTTCTAGTAAAGCAAAACTATTTATGAACGGTTTGAATAATCTCACTGAAATTACAAAAACTGGTTACGGAATTCCACAAAATCTTCCTGAGTGCTGGGATTGCGCAGTTCATGATCGAAATCTCCTTTTGGCAGTAGAAGAAAATGGACTGTCTTATGTTGAAAAAATTTCACAAAACCCAAATTACAATTTCGAGAATATAGAAATCTCTCCTGAAGATGCGACAGCAAGAATAAATTATCTTTGTGAATTTTTCAGAGATTTCTCAACAGGAAGTAAATCCAAAAAGAAGAAAGATATGATTACTAGTATTACAGGAGTTTCTGGAAATATGATAGAAAATCCCATAATTCTAAAGAAAAAAGTCTCTAAAATAAATATTCACAAAGATGAAGAAGGGAACATAATTTACCCTATTAACATCAACTCTTCCTTACAAATTTTAAATTTAGGACGTCTAGAACACGAAAGACAAGCATATCATACCGAAAAAAATCTTTTCCCGATAGGATATCAAGCAATTAGAGAGCATGCTTCAATGTTTAATATTGGAGAACGAGCCTTATATACGTGTGAAATTTTAGACGGAGGAGCTAAACCTATTTATAAATTAACCCCACACGAAGATGAAACTAATCCTATTATTAAAGAATCCTCCACTGGGTGTTGGGTAAGAGATTAACAAAATTAATATTTAATATTAGATTGTTGTTTGCAATAAAATAAATGAACTACAGGGAAATAAAAGAACAAAGGTAACTATTTCAGGGACAGAGCGATTTGGGTTGTGTGAAAATAATGTTGTCAAGCTATTACAAAGTTTACCTGGTGCCGAAAAATGTTCTAGGTATGTTATGAAAAGTTTTGAAGAATAATTAAAAATAAATATTTTCCTATCTAATAGAACCATCTTTATGATCGATTTGATCTGAAGAAAAAATTTAATAAAACAATTTTAATCTAACTAACATCCTATGCTTTACAATATTTTAAACTATAAGCCTTAATAAAAAATTTATTAATATTAAATAAGAATTAATGAATTATTTATAATTATTTATTTGCAAGTTTAATTATTTATTTGTAAATTATAGAATATTGCCTCAAAAACAGCTGAAATGAAAGTAGCGTAAATAAAAATCTTATCATACAGATGCTTTAACAAAGAATAGTCTAGATCTCCATAAACTTTAACCATTCCAGTTCTAAAAATTAATATTTCATATTTGATTTTACCTGTAGGTTATAGGAAGATTGAAAATTAAGAATATGCTGCTAGTAACATAAAAGAGTCCCACAAAATACGATAAAAATAGGAGCTGAACGTTTTTATTTACTTTGGTGTTATATTTCTTCAAAGTTTTTGTGTAAATAAATAAAATTGTATTTAAAAAACTTCTTATATTAACGATGATGATTGTCCCTACTATTAATAGACTAAAATATTGTTCAATGAAAGTGTAATATATAGTTTCTACATCCCATTTTAACAAATAGAATACTATATTCAAAGACACGTCAATTATATTAAGCAATTCTTCTTTGAGCATAACATTTATATCTGAATAATTTTGAAATAGCAAATTCTTAATGGTCATGATGATCCTGTAAATGCAATAAACTGCAAGGATTTTTCCTGTTATTATGTGAAAGAAATATTTAATAGAGGAGATAAAATTATCTCTGAATAGAATAGTCTTTTCTTTGATGAGTTTTACTTGCATCTCCATTTCGTTGTACAGAATTTTTAGCTCATCAATTTCTTCGTTCATGTCTTTTTTATTATCTTTTCCAATGAGGTAATTAAAAAATCCTTTGACCGTGCCAGAGACTGGGTGATTGTTGGATTTCGTAGGCGTATCAGAAATTGAGAGAGAAGAAGGATGATTCGAAGCTTCAAAAAGGTAATCAGGGTTTCCGTCAGCTATAATCAATTTTACTTTATTCTTTTGAGATAAAATGTTTGAGTTATTTTCTGTATTATCACAGGATTCTCCTTCCAAACCATACAATTCATTTTCCTTCAAAGAAATTTCTTCTGATATAATACTCATTCTCAATTTGACTTTCTTATGCTGCGTTTCCAAAGAATTTCTGAAACATGGATATACCAAATAGTTCAGTATACAGTGAGTAGACCCATATCCTGATAGAATTGCTGATGCCAAAATTCCTATTATTGAAAGATATTCCATCATGCAGACAGGCTTTATATAAAAAAGAAAAAAATTTATGTTTGAGTTCTTTAAATATCCATCGTCCTTAAACATAAATAAAAATCTATTTGCAGTAAACAAATAAATCAGAAAAATTAAAAAAACAAAAAATTTTCTGATGTATTTTAGGTATCCCTTATTTCCTGTCCCACAAATTATCATGCTAATAATGTAGTAGGGTATTATATAAAACATTATCCCTATGAAGGTCCAAAGAAAAAGAATCCAAGTAATATTCCTTATTTGAAAATCGTCGATGTCAGCAATTTCAAGAACAATCAAAATCAGAAGAATGTTTGACAATCCGAAAATGTAGGAAAATATGTCATTTTTAAAGTTCTTTAATTCTTCTTTGCTTTCATACAAGAATACCGACAAGAAAATATGAGAAATAACAAAACAAAGCAGAAATGTGCATATTACTATCAGTATTAAAATTAACATAAGAAAATAATTAAATAATATAATTTAATTGTAATTAAAAAAATTAAAGAGATATAACATTAAGGGAATTTTTAATTAAGATAAAATCGAAACATTAATATATTGAAAGATGCATTATTACTTATTCCCAAATATTTTTTTCAAATCTTCTATTTCTTTTTCCACACTTTTTACTTTAGGAGATTTTTCTTTCATTTGTTCTTTTTCAATTTTATCTAATTTTTCTTGAGTTTTATGATCTGGTTTCTTTCTAAGATTCTCTATAGATTTTTCTTTTGTAATTTGATTTACTTTATTATGCATCTTCATAAATTCATTACGCATAGAATCATAAGATTGACTATTTTTATGTTCGTTCAAAGCATTTTCATAACTTTGAACTAAATTCATTCTTTCGATTTCTTTTTGCTTGAAATATTCAGGGTTCATATTCTTCATAAACTCCTCCTTAGGAACAACAGATTGAGAGAGCAAATATTTCTCATAATCATCAGTGGAAAGATCTTGTATTTGTTTAAGATATTCTAAATTTAGGTCTTCAGCTGAAACATTTTTGGATTCGAGACTGTTTTCAAGCTCTGGTAAGAGTCCATAAAATTTATCTTTCGCCTTTAACGTTTGAGCTCTTCTTACTTCTTTTGCTATATTTTCTATGACATATTCCATGTTTTCAATAGTTTCCTTAACAAATTCAAAATTTTCGATGAGTTTAAAGCATTTTTTTTGTTTTTTTTCTAAGAACTCTTGGCTTTTTCCAATAAGAAAATAGTGAGCCATCATATAAAATGACCGAAACACAGATTTGATATAATTACTATAATCCTTCTCAGAAATTGCGTAGTCGTTTTGGAATCTGCTTTTCCTCAAATTAAAAAAGTCTTTGTGTGGTTTATATACCCCAACATAAAGAAAATTGTAGTTCTTATTTATCACATATTGCGGGATAGCTACTCCCAGACATGAGCCAAATATAAAATACCTTAACATTTTATTAAAATATAATTCATAGTTTTAATTTTTAAACTAGTAAATGAATCATTCTAATTCGAAATTGCTGCAGATTTCGACTTCCAATAATAATCATCGTATAAATAATCCTTGGGATGATAAACAAAATTTTATACAAGATGTAGGAGATTTAGAAGGATTTTTGAATTTCCTTGACATGAAAGGAATAGGTAAGAGTGATGATGCTCACGCTCTTGATGATAATAGTACAAGCAAGGGATTTATTGAATCAAGAGAATTAGAAATATCTCTTATGAAAAATGGAAATCCGCAAGATATTCTCATCCTTAATTATAATCTTGATCTTCTTAGAGAGTTAAACAATATTTCAAAAATCAATTATAATCAATTGAAATCTATTGAAGTTCTTTATGAAAACTATCGAGCCCAATCTATCTTATCTAAAATAAAAAACGATGAATTGTGTAATAATCTTGCAACTCTAATCGAAATTTTTGAAAAAATTGAAAATAGTAGAATAAAACTTGCTAACTTGATTCATAATACAAACCTTAGTGATAATAATGTTATTAAAATCAAACATGATAAAAAATTTGAATTCATTAAAATAATCAAAAGTATCCTTACACAATTAGATAGTCAAAATACTATTCAAAGGAATGATATAGAATTGATAAAGCTAAGTTCAAATGTACATCCTGAAACTTTCAATCAAATGGTAATTAAAATTTTTAAATAATTTTTTTAGAAATACAAATATCAGAAGCTCTTAGATACAGTAGAAAATTTAATTAGAGATTATGATAAAATTAATCATGAATATAAAGTCTTATAATACAATTAATTCAAATAAAATATTTAAATATATATCAAAATTAGTATTAACAAATCAATCGTTATTTTTCTATTTAATTTTCATATTTTTCTTATGATTCATTTAATTAATAAATATAAAATTTAATCTGTAAATAAAGTGGTTTAGATTAAAATATAAAATATAAAATAGACTACTGAAAATATAGTTAGTATTACATTTCATTAATTCAATGAGGTATTTCAGAAAATTCATTCTTTTTAACATGCTCGGAAATTTGCGCTACGATGACTGTTATATCGTCAGGTTTTCCACCTCTCAATTTTTTTAAGTTTTTATTATATTCTAAAGCTCTTCTCGCAAACGGCGAAAAATAATCTATTTTATAACTTAATTCTTCAGCTTTTTTAGATAAGAGTTTTGCGAAATCAATGGCATTAATAGTTATACTGTTTGCCTTGTTAGAAAATAAATTCAATTCTTGTATTATATTTTCTACTTCGATGTTATCCCACAAGCCGTCTGTGGCTAAAATCACAATATCATCTTTTATTACGTTATGGCTATATGTTATAGCCAGTCTGGGGTCATCTCCCTCGCTTCCAACCTGATATGGTATATTAAACCCATGCGTTTGTTCCTTTGATTTGAAGATTATTTCGAAGTCACCCACCCCTCGAGGACGCGCTATAAGATAACAAGAATCTCCGAGATATCCTGAATATACTGTGTTATTAAAATTATCCATATAAAGTACACATACTGTGCTACTACCTCTCTCTTTATTTTCTAAAACAGATTTAACAATAAGGTTTTTCACAAAATTTTCGTTCATCTTGTCGAGATTTGTTGCCTGATCTTCAACTAAATTATTTATTTCTAAAAAGTTTGTTGAAATTAATTCACATAATCGTTTAGAATATGCTGAAGGATCTACACCTACATTATTCCATCCTCCTACTCCATCAGCAACCACTAATAAACTATGTAAATAATTGAAATATTTAGAAATTTAAAAATCATTTCTCTACCTTGGTGATTGAAACGATGCGTCTTCACCCCCTTTGGCTCTTTTTTTGTAGTGTGGAATTGAAAACATCCCAAATTTAAAAATACTGTACCTCCTTTCCTCTTGTTTAGCTTGCAAACGCTTTTCTTTTAAATTATTTTGTTCTAATCATAAGGGAAAAAATGAAATTAGATTTAAAATTTTTACTTAGATACGCCAAACCAAGAAGACTTGCTGCAAATTTTGCTTGAAACATTGAGGCTTTACTTTTTATTGAATTTCCTATTTCAAAATTTTTGAAAAATGAAAGTGACTTAAAAGGATTATTGTATAAGTATTTCTTTTGTAATATATTATTCATTTATATAACCAAATAAAAAATAAATTAGACAATTAAATTAAAAATAAATATAACATTAATATATAATCACTCATTTGGAATAAAATGATCAACGAAAATAATTTTCTTTATATCGAAAACAACACGAAAATAAAAGCAGTGAGCTCTCAATTAGTAGGGTGTAATGCGGAAAATATTTTAAAAAGTGATATCAAAGTATAGTATCATTAAAATTTATTCATAGACTATCTGGCTAAGCGAAGAGGGTTTGCCTCAGTTTATAATCATAGACATGTCACAGATGATCAAAAGACCGAAAATTTTTAAATATTTTGCAATTTACTGTTGGCACGCATATCCAACAAATCCTAAACTGTTCGAATTGTTAATATCTAAAGATAACATAACTTATCGTTCCTTAGGAAATTTCGACATGATTTTAAAACCTGGCACACAATATTTTTTTATTGAAGAGGAAAATTTTACAGATTATAATTACTTAAAAATGATTATTAAAGAAACCTACGGAGGCAATCGGGCATACTTGAATAATATTTTCATGTTTGAGGATTTAAATTCTTCTGAATTAGAAGGGTGTGTATCTGATAGCAGAGAAAGAAATATGCCGAGGAAGTCAATTACTACCTCCTCAGAGAAAAAAAATGAAACTGATATTAAACAAAGCACAGAAAGGAGAAGAAAATATTCTATTAAATCTGATATTATTAGTTATAACTGCGATGAAAATGAAAATGACATTGAAACTTCCTACAATAAAAAATTTAATAAGGATAATTCCAGGACGAAAATGATGAGATATGATAACAAATTGGATAATATATATCTGATTTCAGATTCTGATTTGACTAGTAGAAGAGATATAGAAGATGATAATGAAGATATTTCGAAGTCAAGAGTATTTGAGAAGTTTAAGGAAAACAACTCAAGGAAAAAGTTAAAAGATTCTAATTCGTTTAAAAACAAACATCTAAGTAATTCTACCAATGAAGTAAAAGAAAAAAATACCAATCGAATAGAAAAAAGTAAATCGTCTAAAGGGAATGTGAATTTTGTAAATATCAAGAGTAGCAACACACAAACTCAAGAGAGATTAAATTCACAAAACTTAGACGAATCAGAAATAAAACAAAATACAAAAGGTGAGAAACCTGATTCAAATACATATGGAAATTATTTTCATAATTCAGAAATAAACTCAGATTTCGAAGACATGTCCATCTCGAAAGTTAAACATGATAATGATGCACATTTGAACAGACATGATGTAAGCAGGATATCAAAGTCAATGAGAAATGATTCAAAATCAGTTTCATCTGATAATCAAGATCATATAAAATACTCAGAAAATAAACATATCAAACCCCTATCAAATCTTCCAGGCAATCTAAAAGAAATTTATTCTAATCCCCCTAATTCGAACTCAAATGTGAATACAAAATCAAACATGAATACAAATTTTATATTGGTTAATAATCATACTAACTCTAATAATGACAATCATATTTCTGAGATTATATACAAGAGTTTAGACGATCAAATAAAAGATATGCAGAATCAAATAAATAAATTGACTCTAGAATCAGAAAGCAGAGAGGAAGCGAATTTAGATAATATACCTATTAAGGATCAAGTTTTTAGTATTAATAATCCTAATGCTAATACTAATCTTTATCCTAGTGCTGATTTGAATTCATCCATAAAAAAAAATTGGGGCTCCCAAAATTTTCAGAATTATGATGAGAATAATCTTTATGATATTGTGAATATTAAAAACTCTAAATCAATCAATTATAAAATCCCAAATGACGTTGTTTCCGAAATGAAGAAGCGAGGTAGTGAATACTATTATGATAGTAGTAATTTAATAGAACAAAATCCTAAGATAGTTGAAAACGACTTACAAAAATATCTAAATGACGATGA
>Ga0169931_10011523_pt1 | contig 12436 bp, 7 predicted proteins | sample Kivu_15m_20L_FD_129675 | JGI IMG/M metagenome (GOLD analysis project Ga0169931, IMG submission 129675) | Freshwater microbial communities from Lake Kivu, Western Province, Rwanda to study Microbial Dark Matter (Phase II) - Kivu_15m_20L... | ecosystem: Environmental > Aquatic > Freshwater > Lake ...
ATTTTTACCGTACGCGCCTACGTCGCACTCACCGACAACGCGTTCCTTTTTGGGCGTGGCTCGCGCGCCTGGGTGGTACCACGCGGTCTGATCAATCGCGAAACCGTCCGCTGGGAGCGTATGCGTCGTGGCCCCTTCTGGATGACATTACCGTTTAGCGTTCATGGATGGCGCGCCACTGTTCCGCTGGTGAATCCCTTCTTTCTGTTGCGCGATATCCAGAACTTCGTCGCCGGTTTTCTGCAGTTTCTGATTCCGCCCGAGGCACTTGCGGACACCGACACCGAAGATGACCCCAACACTCCGGGCGTTGCGCCGGACGATTTCGGGAACACCCAGTCTGCGGAACCCCCGGTTCCGCGCGCCACCGATGCAGGTTCCCCATGAAGGCAAAGGCGACTTCCCTTATTCGGGTTCTCCCGTTGCAGCGATCGGGTAATCCCGCAAATCGGCACCATCCTTTGACGTTGGGGCGAGCAGATATTGTGCGCAACACGTTGATCTCAATCACGTTATCAATGGCCACCGCGTGTGCGCCCTGTGGTGGCGAGCCTTCACAGCCGGCGCAGGGTTCGGCCGCGTCAGCATCGCAAGAAGATGTCTCGACAGCGCTCGACGGCTCGACCGTGGCGTCTGCGCCTGCGTTGCAGACCGCAATCGGTCGGCGATTCGCGCAAGCAGTCAGCGATTGTGTGAGCGCCGGCGTTCATCTGGTGTGCCGCTCGGCCGACCGTCTGCAGGTGCTGGTCTATGGCGAGTCATCCGAGCCCATGCTCGCGCGACCCTCTGCGTTTGCGGTGCATCGGCTTATGGTGCTCGATGGGCAACATGTGCTGGTGAGACCCGAGGTCGGCAACGCCATTACGCTGGTGCGCATGGGCGAGGGCGCGGCGACCGCCTATGACGATATGCTCACCGGCGAGCTGGTGGACGCGGTCATTCTGGGTGACGGTGCGGTCGCGGGCGTCGTGCGCTCCGAGTCCGCCGCGCAGCTGCGTGTGCTGTTCGATGCTCCGGCTGAGCAGGCTTTGCGCGATCAGGCGTCGCTTCCAGCGATCGACCTTGCGTTGTCGCCGGCCGATGCTGTGGTGCTGCCTGGCAGGGTGGTGGTGGTCGCGAGTTTTCGCGAGCGCCGCCTCGACTTCTACGAGGTACAGCCCGACCAGATTCAGCCGAAGGGTTCTGCTGCGGTGCCGTTTCGTCCCACCGCCCTGCACCGACTGCCGGACGGGCGATTGCTGGCGCTACCGGCGACCGGCACACAGGCGGCGATTCTGCAGGCCGAACCCGATGCCGACGCGCAACTCATTGAAATACCTGCCATTCCGACGCTCCTTCGTTTTCGCGGCGAATCCATGTTTGCCTGGTCGGCCGGCGAATCCAGCCTGATTCAGGCCAATTTGCAGGGCGAAGCCATGCAGGAGCTGGTGTCGCGCGCCCCGGTGTCGGGCACCGTCACCTCCCTCGTCGTCAGCACCGACGGCGAGTCCGCCTGGACACTCACCGAAGACGGCACCTTGTCGGCATGGCAAACCAAACCGCTGGCTTTGCGCGACACCGTATCTGTACCGGGCGCCATTTGTTTGCACCCCATCGCCGACTCGACCCCTGACGCCATGCCGCAGGTGGTGACCGCCGAGGGCTTGCTGACGCTGGCGTATGGGGTGGCCGCGGAGCGCTAGGTCGAGCTCACCAGCCGAACGGGAATCCGCCTTCGCCGTCGACACCGGCGCCGTGCACCTTCAGGCCGCGTTCTTCGGTCGGGTTCTGGCGCCAGTCGTCGTTGTTGCGAATGCCGGCACCGGCCAGATCAGGGCGGCGGTACACGTCGGTACCGGATGCGTCTACAAAGAAGCCGGCGGTAATCGCGTCGCGTCGCGGGTTGTCGGCCGGGTCGCGTCCGATCACGGTCAGGGCGGCGCGGCCCATGGAGTCGTTGCTGATGGCGTCGTAGGTGTCGTTGCCGTCGCCTTCCAGGAAAATGCCGGCGCCGTTCACCTGACCCAGACCGATCGCAAACGGACCGACGAAGTATGTGTCGTTGCCAGCGATATCCAGGAAGGTGCCACCGGCGAAATCTTCACCAAAGCCGTACGAGAGCTCGGCGCGCAGCTCGTCGCTGCCGTACTCATCGTCGCCGGATGCGTCCACAAACGAACCGGCACCGAACTGGTACGCGGCGCCAAAGCCAAGTCCCTCGGCCGAGTAGGTGTCGCTGCCGGCGAAGTCGCGGAACATGCCCAGACCATGCCAGTGACCGGCTCCCAGGGCGGCATAACCGGCCGTGTAGGAATCGTCGCCGGCGGGTTCTACCAGCAGGCCCAGACCGCCGCCGACCCACGTCTCAAACACCGGCTCTTCGGGCCGCGACGAGGCCTGTCGACCGACACCCGCGCCCATCGACGCCGAGAACTGGCCGGGCGCTCCGGTAAGACGATTGGCGTACAGTCGCACGTCGCCGGCGTCCAGGGCGGGCTCGGCCACATACACATCGTTGTCGGTGCCGCCGACCAGAATGCCGATGCCGCCGGCGCTGCCCGAGCCCTGCGCCCCGTGCAGCGCAGTCACCGAATGTTCGCCGCTGCCCAGCACCAGAATGCCCACGCCGAACAGACCACCGCCCTGCCCAAACGCTTCGAGCGTCAGGTTCGCCGCGCCGGATTCCACCAGAATGCCGGTGCCGAGCAGACCAAAACCCTGCGAATAACGGAGCGAGCGATAGGTGTCGATGCCACCGCCGAGGTCGTACAATGCGCCGGTGCCGAAGCGACCCGCGCCCTGCCGAGCAACGTTCGACAGCGAAACGGCGCCGTCATACCCGCGCACCGCGGGAGCACGACCAGCGCCGTCTGACGGCAAACCAGCCGGGTCGTCAGGATGGGCGATGGCCACGTAATCGTACGTGTCGGCGCCATCGAGGTCGATGACCAGCGACACCGCCTGCGTGGGTCCGTCGTTGGCGCCCGCCGCAAAGCGATAGGTGTCGTCGCCGCCCAGGTCGATGAGGACGGCGACCGGTCCGGTAAAGGTGTGCGTGTTATTGCCTGTTCCGGCGATCACAACCACTCCGGCGGGGGTATCAAGGCTAAATGCCACGTTCGGAGCGCCTTCGAAGCTTGCCGGGAAGGCCTCGGCCGCGGCTGCCACCAGGGCGCCCTGACGAAGCACCTGCGCGCGACGGGGCTGACTGGTCAACAGCGTCACGACCCGCGGGTCCAGAAGCGACCAGGGTGTGGTGCCGGCGGCCCAGGTGCTGCCGGCGCTCTGCCAGTTCACCAGCAGGTCTTCAAAGCCGGTGTACATGGTGCGGTGGTCGGCGAGCACGGGTGCCAGCCGGTTCAGCAGGGCGCCGACCTCGATGGCCACGCCGGTATCGACCGCCAGCGCTTCGGCTGCGACGTCGTCGTCGATGAGGGCACCGCCGGCGGCAGAGACGAACGCCTGCAACCCTTCGTAGAGCGGGTTCTCCAGGTAGTCGACGCCGGGCGCTGCGTTGACCGGCACGGTCACCTGCCACGCCGCGATGGCTGCCCGGATGGCCGGGATGGCGCTGGCGCCCGTCCCGGTGGCGTCGCGAATGGCGCGCACCTCGTTCTGCAGCACCGACAGCGCACGCACCGGCTCGCCCGAGACACTGTTGGCGGCTGCGACGCGGAACGCGTCCTCGGACACCTCGATTTCAAACACTGACCGCTTGACCGTGTTCGACCAGGCGATCGCACACGGGGTCGCGGCAGCGCGCTCCGTGACGGCGCGCCACAGGTCCACGACGCCCTCTCCCAACTCAGCTGTGGCCATGCATTCGCAGGTGCGCGGAATGCAGAACTGACCGGCCGGGACCGTCTCGCAGGTGGCCGAGCTGCCACAGTCGGTGTCGGTAGTGCAGCGGCGGGTACACATGCCATCGATGGCGTCGTCGACGTCGGTCAGACAGTAGTTGGCCGTAGCCGAGAAGCAGACCGCTGGGTCTTCGGGGTCAATGCCTGGTGTACAGGGGCGGCCCAGCTGCTCGCTCGACGTCATCAGCTGCCCGCAGGTATCGGCGCCGCCTGTGCCACGCTGAGTGCAGATGCTACCGAAAATGCCGTGATATCCAACACATGCTGGACGATCAGACGGACAGCTGCCGTCACCAAAGCAGTCCTGTTCGCAGGTGCCCGACTGCCCCTCGATGGCTGCCGTACAGAGTGATGTGTTGAAGTCGCAGGCACTAAACCGGTTCTCGAACGTGCAGGGCAACCCGATGGGTTCGCAGCGGTTCTCGAAGATGTTGCACAGCTGACCGGCGGGGCACTCGGTGCCGGTGGTGCCACAGCCCACCGGGTCTGGCTGGCAGCGGCCAGTCACCGGGTTACACGAACTGCCATCTTCGCAACGCACGTCGATGCATGCGTCGCAAGCGAAGGACTCGGTGGACGGTACGCAGTGACTCAGCGTGCCAAACGACGCGAAGCACTGATACCCAATCGGGCACGGCGTGGCGTCGTCGCAGGCGTAAGCGCAATAGGTGCCCGCGCCCACGTTGATGCACAGGTCCTCGGGGTCGCCGCACTCGGCTGAGTTCAGGCAGGGCTGCCCGCAGATGTCGAGGCTTGAACGGACGCAACCCCCTGTAATCGGGTCACAATTGAATCCTTCGCTGCAATCGACCGTCGAGCATCGGTCAATGCACGCCAGGCTGATGGGCAGGCACTGCGCGCCGCCATCGGCCAGATTGTAACAGGTGTAGTTTTCGGGGCAGATGAAGGGGTCAGCGAGGCAGTCGATGCCGCACCGGCCGCTAAAACAGACCCCGTCGTTGCAGAACTCCGATGCGTCGCAATCATCGTTGGTATCGCAGGGCGGTCCTTCCAGACCCAGACAGCGCGCACCGTTGCCGCCGCACTCCGCGTCGCTGCTGCAGGCGTCGCACGCTTCCACGACCGGAAAACAACTGCCGTTGAGCGGGTCGCAGAACTCTTCCTCGTCGCAACGAACGCCCACACAGCGGTCAATGCACGTCAGAATCTCGGGAATGCACTGCGGAATCGCCTCGGCGCCTACGCTGCCGCAGACGTACCCTTCGGGGCAGCTGTTCGGGTCGTCGGCGCAGCTGATGGTGCACGCGCTCAGGCGATCCACGTCGGCGAACGTCACGCACAGGTTGTTTTCACCGCACTGCGAGTTCAGCTCACAGGGTTCGCAAAGGCCGAAGGGTGGCTTACACTCGCCATTGTCGAGCGCGTCGCACACCAGTCCAGCTTCACAGACCACGTCGACGCACGGGTTATTGCACACCAGCTCGGGGGGTACACACTGCGACTGCGTGCCGTCGCCCAACGGCAGACATTCGGTGTTTTCAGGGCATACCGAAGGGTCTGCGGTGCAGTCATAACCACAAAATGCTTCGTCTCGACCATTATCGAGGCAGCGATTACCGTTCCCACCGCAATCTGCGTCCGAGCGGCACGACAGACAAACGACCTCTTCGGGCGGCAACAGGGGGACATCAGCATCGTCGGCGTCCTCTGCGACGTCGTCGTTCGGTTCCCCGCCATCGCCATCAGGGCGGTCGGCCACGTCCGAAGCGGTGTCAGAGTCGCTCCCATCAGTCGTGTCAGACCCACCTGCATCTGGCGTCTGTTCCCCGCTAACGCCATCATCACCGCAGGCGACGAGCGTGCCCGAGGTAGTCACTACGAACACCATCAGCGCTGTCATGCGGACAGCGCTCCACGCACACAGAGACTTTGCCACGTCAGGGTCCTTTGGACAGAGAGGTACAATCGGGTGGCCAACGTAAACGAAGCGCTGGAGCCCTTCAAGCGGTGATGCCGCAAGAGGTGCGGAAGGGTTTTGTTGTGGAGCCCGGAGGGCTGGTTTCCCAACGTCCGGGATCGTACCCACGGACCGCACAGGAGACCAGCGGGACCATAACGCTCCGGGTGCCGCCACACGCGAGGTCTGGGAGACCGTGACCTGGCAAGACGTGTGTGATTGACCGACACGCTTGTGATTGACCGACACGCTTGTGATTGACCGACACGCTGGACCAACGACCGCCCTGCCCCATCGGGTTGTGTTCCAATCGGTCCGGGCGGGGGCCTATTCGGTCACAAAACCGGGTGCGGTCTGCTCGAACATGTCGTGAAGACTCGCCTTCGAGCCGGGGTCTTCCCCGTCCTCCTGCTGCTCGCTCTCCTGAACGCGGTCGGTCACATCGACCACAAGGACGGTAATGTTGTCGCGGCCGCCAGCGTCGAGCGCGGCCTGCAGCAGGTTTTCGGAGATGGTTTCGCGGTCGTGCGCCGGGTCCGTAAGCATGCGCTCGATGCGCGTCTGTGGCACCAGGTCTGAAAGGCCATCGCTGCAGAGCATCAGGCGATCGCCGAGCCGGATCTGAAACTCCTGCGTGTCGATGACAACGTCAGGCTCAAGGCCTAGCGCGCGCATAATGACGTTGGACATCGTGGCTTCGGCCAGCCGGGCCTCGGCTTCGCGGCCCATGGCAAGCAGGAAGTTCGAGAGTGAGTGGTCAACGGTGACCTGACGCAGGCGCCCATGGCGAACCAGATAGCAGCGACTGTCACCGGCATGGCAAATGGCGACCATATCACCGCGAATCCGAAGACCGACGGCGGTTGTGCCCATGCCGGCCAGCGCCGAGTCGGTGTTGGACGCATCAAAAATCGCGCGATTGGCGCTACGGAGGCTGTTTTCAAACTCCGAAGCGGCGGCGCTCAGGCCGTTGTTGTTGTCATCCGGCGTACCCTGCAGCTCAGAGAAGTACTTTTCGCAGGTATCGACACAGATTTTGGAGGCGACCTTGCCAGCTGCGTGCCCACCCATGCCGTCGGCAACGAGATACACGCCCTGTTCTTCAAGGATCAGATAGTCGTCTTCGTTGTGGTCGCGCACCAGACCGGTATGGGTGCGAACACTGTATGCGAGCGTAAACACAGGCGTCGTCGTGGGAGACACGATGGGATTTGCCTGTGTCATCGCCATCGGATCGATCATGAGCTCGCGCGTGTTTTCCTCTTCAAATCCATGGTCGGAAACTTCGTGAGGCGTCGGCGGTTCAACGAGAGCAGACTTCACATCGCCGCGATCGGACGAGGGAGTCTCGTCGTTCACCAGCTCGTCTTTGTTGACTGCGGTCGGGTTCATTTTCTTTTCAGTGCTCACGATAAGCTCAAACCCCGCTGCAGTGCGACACCGGCGGCTCCCAAAACACCGGCAGAGTCTCCAAGAGACCCTACGGCAAATCGCACATTGGCCCGACACGCCGCAAGTGTCAAATCGTTGGCACGGTGCTGTGTGGACTTTGCCAGCTGCGGCGCGTGATCAAACACGCCCCCTCCGAGCAACACCAGCTCCGGATTGCAAAAAGTGATCGCTCCAGCGAGCACGTGTGCCAGCGCGTCGCTCACTTCGTCGCTGAACGCGATCGCCCAGGCGTCGCCGTCACACACGGCCTGATCCCACCCTGCAACATCCAGCGTTCCGGGTGCATCGGGGACCAGATGTGCGGCGACACCGCCTTCGGCCGACCATTCGCGCAGCTGCCTCTGCAATGCACCACCGCCTGCCAGAGCCTCTACGCAGCCGCGCTCACCGCAGCCGCAGAGTCCATGGTAGCCACGCACCTTCACGTGTCCGATCTCGCCCGCATTCCCACCGGCACCCGTCCACAGCCGCCCGCGTACGGCCAGCGCACCACCGACGCCAGTGCCCACATAGAACGCGATCGCAGAATCAGCACCGCGTGCGGCGCCGATCGCCAGCTCGCCAGCCAGAATCGCCTTCAGGTCGTTGAGCACCAGCACTGCGCCAGCGGGCAGGTTCCAGGCCTGCTCCATCAACCCGGCCAGTGCGACCTGTCGCCACCCCAGATTGGGTGCGTTCAACACCGTGCGTCCATCTGCGCTCAGCTGTGCCGCAAAACCCACGCCAACCCGAGTCAGACCCGTCGGCAGACCTGCCAATACCTCAGCCCCGGGCGCAAACAGGCGCCAGGCGAGGGTCTCAATCGACGCGATCAGATGCGCTACCGAGGGAGCCTCGGCGTCACGCGTCCAGCGGATGCGTTCAATGGGGCCATGAGCCATCTGGCCGTCGGTGTTCAGCCATGCCACGCACACCCGAAGGTGGGTGCCTCCGACGTCCACCCCCAGCACGGGTTCGATAGCGCGGGGTGGCTGCTCCATCATCGCGAGTGCTCCGCAACCAGCCCCTGAAGCATCAACAGAATCTCGTCGCGACGCTCGGGGGTTGTCGCTTCGGCGCGCAACACAAGCACCGGCTGCGTGTTCGAGGCGCGCACCAGACCCCAGCCATCGGGGAACGTCACCCGCACTCCGTCAATGTCGATGACCGGATATTGTGCGCGAAGCGCTTCTACCACCCGCGTTACCACGTCGAACTTGAGGTGATCGGGGCAATCGGCGCGCACCTCGGGGGTCGCGTACATCACCGGCACATCGCTCAGCAGCTGCGCGAGGGTCTGGTCGGTGTGATGCGACAGAATCTCCAGTAGACGAGCGCCAGCATACAGGGCGTCGTCAAAACCGAACCAGCGGTGCGCAAAGAAGATGTGACCGCTCATCTCGCCGCCGAGCGCCGCCTGCGTCTCCTTCATTTTGGCTTTGATCGGGCTGTGACCGGTGCGCCACATAATGCCGTTACCGCCACGCGCCGCGATGTCGTCGTACAACGTCTTGCTGCACTTCACTTCGCTCACGATCGTCGCCCCGGGAACTTCCGACAGCACAGCGCGGCTAAACAGAATCATCAGGCGATCGCCCCACTGTACCTGCCCCTCGGCGTCCACCACACCAATGCGGTCGCCGTCGCCATCAAAACCAATCGCCAGGTCTGCGTGGTCGCGATGCACGTGCTCGGCCAGAATCTCCACCGTCTCTACCGTCGTCGGGTCGGGGTGGTGATTGGGGAACGTGCCATCCGGTTCAATGAAATAGCCCGTCAGATCCACACCCAACCGTTCGTACAACAGGGTTGCGGTGGGTCCTGCGATGCCGTTGCCGCCGTCGATGGCTACCTTCAGCTTGCGCGGCCCCATGTGGATATTCGATGCCACATAGTCCACGTACGGCGTCACGATGTCGTGCGCGCGCTCCGAGCCGTCGCCGCTGGTCAGACGACCGGTACGAATCCGGTCTGCAATCTCCAGAATCTCGTCGCCGTGCAAGGTACGCTTGCCCAGCATCATCTTGAATCCGTTGAATTCCGGTGGGTTATGCGATCCGGTGATCTGAACGCCGCCACCCAGGCCAAGCGTATGCACCGCGAAATACAGCAGCGGGGTTGGCACCTCGCCCACGTCCACCACCTGCATGCCTGCCTTCTTCAGGCCGCGCACCATCGCTTCGCGAAGACGAGGTCCTGAAACACGACAATCGCGCCCTACCCCAAATGAGCGCGCACCCTCGGCTGCCGCCATCGAGCCCAGAGCGTGTCCAATGCCTTCCACCACGTCGTCGGTCAGCTCTGTATCCGCAATGCCGCGGATGTCGTACGCACGAAAGATATGCTCACTCAGCATGGAATCGCCAGAATAAGGGGTACAGAAACATCGACCCGCGATGGCCCACTCAGCGTTGGCCTGGCACGGAGTCATACAACGCCAGACGCGGTGGATTCAGTTGGGTATACGGCCGCCCTGCAAAAGTGCGGCGGCGAGCTCAGTCGTGATCGTAGGCTTTAAATAATCGTCCCTTCGCGCGACCGCAACGATTCTACAATGGCGCGCACCTCCTGAACCCGCTCGCGCGGTGCCACCAGAAGAGCGTCTTCGCTATCGACCACCACGATCCTCTCCAGCCCGACCGCAGCCAGTACGCGGCGGTCATGCCCAATGAGCACGGATTCCACACAGTCGATGGCCACGACGTCGCCGACGGTCACATTGCCCTGTTCGTCGGTCGCTGCCACTTCGGGCAAGGCGTCCCACGCGCCGACATCTGACCAGCCGAATGTCGCCGGAATGACCTTCACGTCGCGCGCGCCTTCCATGACCCCGTAGTCAATCGAGACCGACGGTACGCGCGCATACACGTCGGCCAGCGCGGTCTCGTTGCCCGACAGCACAGCGTCACGCATGGGCTCATACAGCGCCCAGAGAGCCGGCATCTGACGCGCGAATTCACCCAGCATGGTATCGACGCGGAACGCGAAAATACCCGCGTTCCACAGGTAGGCCCCGTCGGCAAGGTATGACAGGGCGGTGTCCCGATCCGGCTTTTCCACGAATTTCTCGACCTTTGCGGCCCCCATGTCGTCCAGGGCGCCGCGCTTCAGGTAGCCGTAACCCGTCTCGGGCTTGGTGGGCTCAATACCGAGCGTCACAATGCCGCCCTGCTGCGCGAGTCTGGCGGCGCGTTGCGCGGTCATGCGGAAGTTGGCGAGGTCCCGAATATAATGGTCGGCCGGGTACACGCACATGACCGCATCGCGACGGCCGGTGCGTGCCTCAATCGCAGCCGCTGCCAGCGCGATGCACGGCGCCGTGTTGCGGGCTTCCGGCTCGGTCAGGATATTCTCGGCCGGCAGCTCAGGAACAGCCTCGGCGATAGCAGCAGCCAGCTGCGTCGATGTCACGACCAGAATGTTCGAGAGCGGGCAGATGCCCTCGAACCGTTGCACCGTCTCGGCGATCATGGGACGGTCGCCGAAAAGCGTCAGAAGCTGCTTGGGGCGATGCCGCCTGCTCATGGGCCAGAAACGGGTTCCCGCGCCGCCTGCCATGATTACCACAAACATCTGTACTCCTGCGTTCCGGTCTGGGTCATTACGTTTGGCGCGCCATACCGGACCCCGATCCGCCGTGCAAGGTCAGATGCCGGTGCCGCTCGCCTCCGTGAGCGATGACTTCGCCGGCCAGTGCCTTAGCCCTTCGTCCCAGTCAGCTGAATCTCGATCGGCTTAGCCCTTCGTCCCAATCACCTGAATCTCGATGTCCACCGTGATGTCCTCACCCACGAGCACACCACCGGCCTCGAGCGTCTGGTTCCACGAAAGGCCAAACTCCTTGCGGTTGACCTTCGCGCTGCCCGAGAAGCCAATGCGGGTGTTGCCCCACGGGTCGGTGCCTTTGCCGGTCTCTTCGGTGTGCAGCGTGACCGACTTCGTGACGTCACGAATGGTCAGGTCGCCATCAATGAGCACCTTGCCGCCTTCGTTACGAACGCCCGTCGATACGAACGTAATCGAGGGGTACTTCTCGACGTCAAAGAAGTCCGCGCTGCGCAGGTGCCCGTCGCGCTGCTCGTTGGCCGTGTCGATGGACGACACCGCAATGTCGACCTTCACCGACGAGGCCGAGTAGTTGTCGGGGTTCAGGCTCAGCGTACCCGTCCAGCTTTTGAAGTTGCCGCGAACCTTCGCGAACATCATGTGGCGAACCGAAAACGAGACTTCCGAGTGTGCGTTATCCAAAACCCAGTGCAGTGCCATGATTCTCTCTGTTGGTGTGGGGCCAGTGCCCGAATCGGTATGCGGGCCCAGAGGCCCGTCTATGAAGCTCCCGCAATCTATACCGGCCAGTTTTCGTTACAATGGGGCAAAATCGGCATTTACTGTTGCTGATTATGAACCAGTCGCGCGCGTCAGGCTGCGCCGCACCAATGGGTCGGTTGGCACAAGGCCGGCTGCTACCGGTGTGTTCTTCGGGTTCTGGTGGATAATCAGCGGTCGGCCGGCACAAGGCCGGCTGACTAAGGGCCCACGCGACACGCAGGAGGCAGGTGCAAAAACCATCGTGAAATCAACGCCGTGGCCGACCACCGTGTCGGCCACCGTTGTGCGTACGGCTTCTGAACCGGTTTGGTCGTGGCATTTTTCCGGGGTCGTGTTGTGGCAGCGTGCGAACGACTATTTACGGGTGTTATTTTCGGGTTCTGGTGGATAATCAGCGGTCGGCCGGCACAAGGCCCGCCGGCTACGGGTGTTATTTGCGGGATTTGACCAACCTGTCCCCGGGCGTCCTTTTCGGGCTATGGTGAACAAATATCGGCCACCCACCCCATTACGCCCGTCGCGCCAACATACGCACCGTACACGCCCACGCGTTCTTGTCATCGGCCGGATATTCGGTCTTTTCCTCTTCGGCCCAATGCTCGGCCACATAACTGCGCAGCCAGGTGTCGCCTTCGAACTCTCCGTGGACCTGCGTCAGATGAAGGTGTGTGAGGCTGGGCCAGGCAGCCGCATAAATGGCTGCGCCACCGATGATCATCGTGCGCTCGCTGTCCGCGCACAACGCCAGCGCGTCCTCAATGCTCTCCACCACCTCGGCGCCATCCGCGACAAACCCCGACTGCCGACTGATCACGACGTTGCGCCGATTGGGCAGCGGCCGCCCGATCGACTCCCACGTAATGCGTCCCATCACAACAGGCCAGGGCGTCGTCACCTCACGAAATCGCTTCAGGTCCGC
>Ga0169931_10011524_pt1 | contig 12436 bp, 14 predicted proteins | sample Kivu_15m_20L_FD_129675 | JGI IMG/M metagenome (GOLD analysis project Ga0169931, IMG submission 129675) | Freshwater microbial communities from Lake Kivu, Western Province, Rwanda to study Microbial Dark Matter (Phase II) - Kivu_15m_20L... | ecosystem: Environmental > Aquatic > Freshwater > Lake...
GCAGTCCTCGGAGGGGATCCAGGCGCTATGGCAGCCGCAACTCTTCAAACCGGACATGATCCGCCGGACGATCTTCACCTCGGTGCCGTGGTTCCTCATGGACATTGCGACGTACGGCGTGGGCATCTTCACGCCGACACTCATCGCGGCGTTGGCCTTCGGCGGCAACCAGGACAAGTCCAATACCAACTTCATTGCGGATGACATCGCGTCGACGGAGTGGACGGCCGCCCTCGACATCTTCCTCGTGCTGGGATTCGCCGCGGCCATCTTCCTCGTCGAGCGATGGGGTCGGATCCGATTGCAGACGACCGGCTTCATCTTCATGTCGATCGGCCTAGTCATCCTCGGGGTGTCGTCGATCCTCCAGGGTCCGTCGGGCACGGGATACCTCGGTCTGGTCTTCCTCGGCTTCGCCGTATTCAACTTCTTCATGAACGCCGGGCCCAATGCCACGACGTACGCGCTGCCGGCGGAAGTCTTCCCCTCCGATATCCGCGCGGCCGGCCACGGCTTCGCCGCGGGCGCGGCCAAGCTGGGAGCGGCGCTGGGCGTCTTCTTCTTCCCGATCCTGCAGGACGCCATCGGGATCCCGGCCCTCGTCTTCGGCATGGCGGGCATCTGCATCCTCGCGCTGATCGTCACCCAGGTCTTCAAGATCGAGCCCGCGGGCAAGTCGCTGGACGAGATCTCCGGGCGCACGCTGTCGGGCCTCAAGGCCCGCCCGACGCCGCCGTAGGCCCCATCGCTCTGCCGAGTGTGCACTTGCGTGCACGAATTCGACCGTTTCGGTGCACGCAAGTGCACACTCGCGTCAGTCAGAGGCGCGCTTGAGGTCCTGATAGACCGCGTAGCCCTGGCACCCGATGCAATAGCCGGTGAGGGCGAGCGTGAGCGCGACGACGAAGGCTGCCGCGACGCACACGACGGCCACGGTGAGGCCACCGAAGGCCCATGCCACGAGCGCCACGACGAGGAGCACGAGGGCGATTGCCTGGGCGACACGCGGTGCCGTCGGATCCTGCCAGCGCGGTGCCGGTGCCAGTCGCGGCCCGAGCACCGAGGTGAAGAACGCGACATAGGGCTGGCGGCGTACGCCCAACGCGGCCCCGACCAGGAAGACCAGCGCCTGCAGGCCCACCAGGACCGGGAAGAGCGGCGTATAGACCCCGACGAGTGCGACGCCGAGGACGACCGCGGTGATCACCGATGCACAGCGTGGCCCGCGAGCGTCGATGAGGTCATCCGCCGTGCGCGCCATGGGCTGATCCTACGCGCGGATCACCTCAGGCGAGGTCCGGCCGGGGATCGTGTGGGCGTTGATGCAAGGGCTACCGGACGGTGACAACCACTGCGCGTGATCGGATGCTAGGACGCTCGGTGTGGTCGTTCTCGGAAAAGATCGCGTACACGCGGTAGGTCTTGCCAGCCGCGAGTCGATCCGGGTCGCTCCAGTCAGTCAGGCCGCTGCCGGTCCAGCCGATGTAGCGCACCTTGCCGGTGGCGGTGTCCTTCGCGTAGATGTGAGCGTGGCCCTGCCCGGCGACGTTGGGCGCCCCGTCGTCCGGCACCTTGACGTAGGTGAAGCCCTTGGGCGTGACGGTGAATTTCACCTGGCCGGTCGCCGCCTTGACGCGGTCGATGCGCAGGGAGAGGGAGTAGTCCGACTTGCCGCTGGTGCTGCCGTGCTGATGCTCAGCCGCAATTGCCGCCCCGCTCGGCGCAGCGAGCACGGCGAGGGCGATCGGGACGGACAGTGTGACGATGAGCCTCATGGCAAGAGGGTAGGGGCCAGCCAGGCGATGCGCACCCCAGGAACGCTCAGGCGGGAGGGACCAGCGTGCCGGCGAAGACCTGCCAGGCCAGAGCCGACTTGGCCACCAGGCTCAAGATGATGTACGCCGACTCCCCGCGCAGGTAGTTGGCCCACTTCCCGACCGGCTTGTACTGCAGGTACTGCACGAGTGCGAAGCAGTTGAAGAGGATGAAGAGGGAAATGATGATGCCGTAGACGAAGCCCGGTGTTTGATTGCCGCTCGTCGACCCGGGAGAGATCACGAAGATCACGATGATGATCCACGGCACGATGCCCGCGATGCAGCCGAACCAGAAGGGGGTGAGGCCGCCGCCGGGCTCGACGTACTTCTCCTGCAGCCAGCCGAAGAGGATCATCGAGACGTTGACGCCGAAGATCGCGATGATCGCGGCCACATCGAAGATGCCGACGATCTGCGCGATGAGCACGATCATGATCGACGAGCTGAGCGAATACTCCACCCAGCGGAAGTAGTTGTGCCGCTCGAGTAGGCCGGCGACATAGCGGCCGTAGAAGAGCGGGCTCGCGACGAGGAAATGGAAGAGGGCCGACAGGCCGAAGAACGCCGCCACGCCCCAGGCGACGCGCACGTCGACGAGGGTCACGGGGTCAGACGCAGGCGTGCCGGGAGGGCCTTCCACGTAGGCCGCCGTGATCGGGAGCGAGAAGTCCGTCGCCAGGATGAGGATGAGAATCATCTGGATCAGGTGCGCAAATCCGGCGATGACATTCAGCCGGCGCAGGCGCTTCATGGCGGCGGCGGTGGCTGAGTCCATCTCGATCACGGTGACGGTCATGGGGCCAGTGTGGCGTCGTCGTGGGCCTCTGGCGTGAGGGCGCGCGGTGAGGATTCAGACATTCCAGCGCGAGATGACCGGCTGGGTGCGCTCCCAGCCCAGCACCGACAGGCCACCCGCGCTCAGCGCCCAGAGGCGCCCGTCGCGAGCGGGCAGGCCAAGCCAGGTCGCGGTGAGCATGCGCAGCAGGTGGCCGTGGGCGACGAGAAGGCAGTCGTGCCCGGCGAGGATCTCCGGCAGGCAGCGGTCGATGACGCGCTGGGTGCGCACGCCGACCTCCGTGGTCTGCTCACCCGGCGTCACGCCGGGTGGGATCGGCCCGTCCCAGATGGTCCACTCGGGCTCGCCCAGCTCCTCGCGGATCTCCGCGGTGGTCCGCCCCTCCCACGCGCCGTAGTCCCACTCGAGCAGATCGGGATCGATCGCGTCCGGGGTCACGCCGGCGAGTTCGGCTGTACGTCGTGCCCGCTCCAGCGGCGAGCACAGGATGACCGCGAAGTCGTGTCCGGCGAGGTCCTTGGTGCGCGCGCGGGCCGCAGTCTCGCCCGCGGGACTCAGGGGGATATCCGTGCGCCCGGTGTGCCGTCCGGACGCCGCCCACTCGGTGTCGCCGTGACGCAGCAGCCAGAGTGAACCGCGCGCGGAGGAGGACATGCCCTGACCCTACTCGCGCATTCCCGTGGTCGCTTCCCGTCGCGGCCCTAGGCTGCCGGCATGCGGGAGCGGACGATCACGCCAGGCATCTTCCTGCTTACCGCCGTCTGTGGGCTCATCGATGCCACCACCTTCCTTGCCCTCGGCAATGTCTTCGCCGAGATCATGACCGGCAATCTCATGTTCCTGGCCTTCGAGATCGGCCAGGGGGAGGGTCGGGCAGCCCTGCCGACCTACGCCGTTCCCCTCGTGACCTTCAGCGTGGGCGCTGTGGGCGGTGGATACCTGCTGCGCAGCGCGCGATTCCCGGGCCGGCGCCGCCATCCCTTCGCGGCGGTTGCGGTGCTGATTGCCCTTGCGCTGGCCCTCACGATCGCCTGGCAGCCGGTCGCCGGCAGTGTTTCCGCAATGGTGGTGGTCGGAGTGCTCGCCTTCGCCATGGGAATCCAGAACGCCGCGGTGCTCCATCATCTGATCCCCGACGTGGCGACGAATGTCATGACGCTCACCCTGGTGCGCCTGCTGTCGAACCTGAGCATCATCGGGGGCGACAACGCACGCTGGCGCTTCCGGGTGACGTCACTGACGACGTTTTTCGTGGCCGCCGCCCTGGGCGCGGCGCTGGTCCGGCTTGGTCCGGCAGCAGGGCTCGGTGCCGCCCTGGCGGTCTATCTCATTGCACTGCCCTTCCTCATGCTTGCCCGGTCACCCAGCGACCCCGTGTCGGCCTGACCGAGGAGCACTCACCACTAGGGTGAGCGGGTGCCCCTCACCCTCACCGAGGACGAGCAGGCCATGCTGTCGGGGGAGCAGGGTCCGGCGGTCGCCCTGTCGATGCGCATCATCACCGAGCTTGGTCGCATCCGCGGTGCCACGGAGCTCGTCGACATCGACTCCGTTCACATAGACGGCTGCATCTTCTACGGTCAGGCGGGCCTGGACTTCGCGCAGAAGCTCGTGGCGCTCGGGGGCCGGGTGCGGGTGCCCACGACCGTCAACGTCGGCTCCGTCGACCTCATCCACCCCCACCTGATCCTGCAAAACACCGACCGCGAGCGATGGGTGGCCCAGGGCGGCCGCGATCTCATGCAGGCCTACGTCGACCTCGGGTGCCGCCAGACGTGGACGTGCGCGCCGTACCAGATGGACTCGCGGCCGGACGTCGGTCGGCACATCGCGTGGGCGGAGTCCAATGCCATCGTCTTCGCCAACTCCGTGCTGGGCGCGCGCACCGATCGCTACGGCGACTTCGTCGATATCGCCGCGGCCATCACGGGCAAGGCACCCAGGGGCGGCCTGCACTTGGACGCCGAGCGCGAGGGCGATGTCGTCCTCGACTGCACGAGCCTGTCGCCCGAGACGCTCGCCCTTGATGTGACCTATCCCGTGCTCGGCTACCTCGCGGGAGCCATCGCTGGCACGACGAACCCGGTCTTCGTCGGCCTGCCGGCCGGCGTGTCGGAGGACAGCCTCAAGGCCGTCGGAGCTGCCGCGGCCTCCTCCGGTGGCGTCGCGCTCTTCCATGTCGTGGGCCGCACGCCTGAGGCGCCCACCCTCGAAGCGGCCCTCGGATCGCATGTTGATGCGCCGGTGCACCACATCACCGCACAGCGTCTGAACGCTGCACGCCAGGAGCTCTCCACCGCCCGCGAGGACAGGCTCGACGCGGTGAGCCTGGGCACGCCACACGCTTCGGTCGACGAGATCGCCGAGGCGCATGCGGCGATCGTCGGAGGCCCGCCGCTCGCTGAGGGAGTCGCCTTCTACATCTCCACCGGCCGGTCCGTCTTCGCCGAAGCGGAGCGGCGAGGCCTGGTGCAGCCCCTCGAGGAGTGGGGTGTCACCTTCGTCCTCGACACGTGCACCTACGTCACGTCGATCCTGCGCCCGGGCACCCGCACGGTGATGACCAACTCCGGCAAGTGGGCGCACTACGCCCCCGGCAACATGGGCGTTGACGTGGTCCTGGCGACGCTCGATGAGTGCGTGCAGTCAGCGACGACCGGCATCGTCACCTGGGACCGGGAGCTCTTCACATGAGCGTGATCACGGGTTGGCGCGTGACCTCGGGGGAGGCTTCCGGCGCGGTGCTCAAGCTCGATGAGCCCGTGTCCTTCTGGGGTGGCATCGGCCCGGACGGCGACATCATCGACGTCCACCATCCGCAGCATGGTGCTGTCGTCACCGGTCGCATCCTCGTCATGCGCTCGGGGCGCGGCTCGAGCTCGGGCACCTATGTGCTCGCTGAGCTCCTGCGCCTGGGCATCGCCCCGGCAGCGATCGTCCTGACCGAGCCCGACGGGATCATCGCGACCGGCGCGCTCGTCGCAGCGGAGCTCTACGACACCGCGATGCCCATCGTCACGGTGAGCGAAGCCGACTACCAGGTCATCGAGGACGGCGTGAGCATGTCAGTCGCGATGGACGGCGACGACGCCATCGTCACTCTGGCCGGCTGAGTGACGATGACAGACGTCATCCTGCGCGATGCCCAACCTGGCCCCGCGGACGAAGCAGCCGTCACCTGGGATCTCGAAACGGCCACTGATCAGATGTATTCCATCAAGCTCGGCTCGAAGTGGGAGACCACGCTGCGAGCGGTCGTCGCGCGGCCCGGGCACGCGTGGTCGGTGGAGCGGGCGCGCATCGCCGAGATCGCTGGCTCCCTGGTGGGCGTCCTTCTCGGCGCCCCGGCCACGACTCCCATGCCCGAAGGCTCCCTCGGATTGCCATGGGGATGGACCCGACTGCGCCTGTGGGCCGTGAGCCTCTCCGGTCGCGCCTTCCTGCACTTCATGAGCCAGCACGGTCCGGGTGAGTGGTACATCACCGCGGTCGCAGTGACACCTGAAGCGCGAGGCAAGGGAGTCGGAGCGGTGCTACTGGAGGATGCCATCACTCGAGCCCGCGATGCGGGCGCGACGAGCGTCGCTCTCGATGTCGATGACAAGAACGTCGGCGCGCAACGGCTCTATGAGAGATACGGCTTCGAAGTGACGGGTGCCTCGCCGCCGGCGCGGTTGTGGCGGGGCGTTTGCGTCTACCGCATGCGCCTTCCGCTCGCGAGCGACACCGACCAGGCGAGCGTCTAGGAGAGGCATGGCCGGTCGCAATCTCGTCAACTTCGATCGTGTGTCGAAGGCCTATGGCGAGCGCCCACTCCTCGCTGATGTGTCACTAGGCGTGGGCGAGGGCGAGCGCATCGCGGTCGTCGGCCGCAACGGCGCGGGCAAGAGCACGCTGCTCAACCTCATGGGAGGGCTCGTCCAACCCGACTCCGGCCGCGTCACCGTCGGCTCCGGTGTCCACGTGGGCACCGTCTCGCAGTCCGAGGCCTTCGATGCTGAGACGACAGTCGCTGAGTACGTCGTCCCGGGGCAGGACGCACACCAGTGGGCGAGCGACCCCGCGATCCGGGCGATCCTCGACGGGCTCCTCGGCGGATTCGACGAGGCCCTCCTCGACCGCCGTCTCGGCCAGATGTCCGGTGGAGAGCGTCGGCGCGTGCAACTCGCGCGGGCTCTCATCGCTGACCTCGACCTGCTCCTGCTCGACGAGCCCACCAACCACCTCGACGTCGAGGTGGTGGCATGGCTCGCGGACCACCTCGCCTCGCGCCCGCGCCTCTCGGTCGTCATCGTCACCCACGACCGGTGGTTCCTCGACGCCCTGTGCGATCGCACCTGGGAGGTCGTGGACGGCGGTGTGGAGGAGTACGACGGCGGCTACTCAGCATTCGTGCTGAGCAAGGCCGAGCGCTCACGTCAGGCGGCGGCATCGGAATCGCGCCGGCAGAACCTCCTGCGCAAGGAGCTCGCGTGGCTGCGCCGTGGAGCACCCGCGCGCACGTCGAAGCCGAAGTTCCGCATCGACGCGGCGAACGAGCTCATCAGGGGCGAGCCCGCACCGCGCGACGACGTACAACTCCTGGCCTTCGCCAATGCGCGCCTGGGCAAGACGGTCTATGAGTTCCACGACGTGACGGTGGTGGCGGGGGAGCGCGAACTCATCGACCACCTCACCTGGGATGTCGGCCCTGGCCAGCGCGTGGGGATCCTGGGATCCAACGGCACCGGCAAGACCTCGGTCATCCGCACCATGCTGGGCGAGATGCCGCCCGCCGCCGGGTCGATCACGACGGGCAAGACGGTCAAGCCGGCGTACCTCTCGCAGCACCTGGAGGAGCTCGACCCGTCGTGGCGCGTGCTCGAGGCGGTGGAGCGCGTGGCGACACGCGTCGACCTGGGCAAGGACCGCGAGCTCACCGCGAGCCAGCTCTGCGAGCGATTGGGCTTCGGCTCCGATGGGCAGTGGACTCCGGTCGGAGACCTCTCGGGTGGCGAGCGGCGTCGCTTGCAGCTCACGCGACTGCTCATGAGCGGGCCCAATGTGCTCGTGCTCGACGAGCCCACCAACGACTTCGACGTGGAGACCCTGACGGCGCTCGAGGACCTGCTCGATGGATTTGCCGGTACGCTCATCGTCATCTCGCACGACCGCTACTTCCTGGAGCGCGTGTGCGACGACTTCTACGCGCTGCTGGGCGACGGCCGGTTCACCCATCTCACCGGTGGGGTGGAGGAATACCTCGAGCGAGTCGGTTCACGATCGGTGGCCAAGCCCGAAGGTGAGCGCGTGGATGCAGCCCCCAAGGTCAACGCGAAGCAGGCGAAACAGGATCGTCGGGCCATCGAGAAGGAGATGGCGCGCGTGGAGCGAGCGATCGCCAAGGTCGACGAGGCCGAGCGTGCCCTCCATGAGCAGATGGCGGAGGCGGCTACCGATCACGCCCGGTTGGCCGACCTCAATCGTGAGTTGCATGAGTCGGGCCAGCGCAAGGCCGCGCTCGAGGACGAGTGGATGCAGCTGGCAACCGACCTCGAAGGCTCGTGACGACATCCATAGCGGATACGTGGCTCTAGTTGCGTGTGACGCGCATGGGGTCGTCAATGGCGATGGTCACCGGCTGCATCCTGGCCGGTCCCGGTGCGGTGTAGCGAATACCTGGAGTCGGTGTCTGCCCTGGTCCGCCCGGATTGAACAACGCTGCGTAGCCGCCCTCGACTGCGGGGATCTCGAGATCCGTGATGTTCCTCGCCGCAGCATCGCTCCCGACGATGATGATGTCGAGGTAGTTGTCGCGGTCCTCGGCGTAGCAGTCGTCGTAGAAGACCTGGCCGTCCGCGTCCTCGCGCAGACCGAGGTCCGAGATGCCGATCACCTCCAGCGTCCCTCCAGCCACCTCCACGGGGACACCAACTGTGTCGATGACGACGTCGTTGCCGTCAGTCCCTGTGGCGTGGATTCTGAAGAAGGTCTCGAAGTCTGTGGGGAGTACGCCGCGGACCCCGTCGGGGGAGAACCCGCCCGAGGTGAGCATGCGCAGGCGGAAGTCTCCCTGGTCGCCGAAGAGCGTGCGCTCGTCGTTGGGCATCGTGCCGTTGCCGAAGGTCCCCACCGGGCCCTCTCCCTGCGGCACGTCGTCGATGCGGTTGAGCTTGGCGCCGACGAGGGTAGGGCCGGAGGCATAGGGGGTGTTGTCGGTCTCGTAGGTCAGCCCCGTCGCGGACACATCGCCAGCCGGGCCGGCGAGCATGAGCTCCGTGCCGTCGCTCGCGGGGACGATCTCCAGCTTCACGGGATACTTCGCATCGGGCTCCCCGGGCAGGCCGCGGTTGCCGAGGTCGGCGAACATCACCACGGTGTTGCGCTCGTTGAGTTCGAAGTTCGGCGTCATGGTGATGACGTTGACCTGAGGCTGCTCTCCTGTGTTGAGCGTGAAGCGGAACTGGGAGGGCCGCAGCGTGTCGGTGCGGATGGGCCAACTGAAGACGACCGGAAGCCCGTCGACGTACTCGATCTGGGCGCCGTTCTCGACCAGGGTCGACATAGTGACGCCGGTAGCTAGCGCCAGGCTGCTGCGATCCCCGTCCGTGGGGCCGCCCTCCTTGGCGCACTCGAGTGCGGAGTCCCAGGCTGCGCCAGCGTCGACGGAGGTCTGCTCATCGTCGGAGGGCGCGCTGATGGTGCCGTCGAACCCCAGGCCAGCCGAGAGGATTGCAGGCTCCTGAGTCCAGTAGTCGGCATCCACGAGCCGACCGTCGTACATCTGATCGCGGCTGTCATCGATCGTGGAGCGCACGAGAGCGACGACCGCCACGGCTCCTATCGCGAGTACGCCGAGTGCGGCGAGGATCGAGATGACGACCTTGCGGCGCTTGCTCACGCGGGGACTCTAGTGTCCGACGCCTCTCCTCGAGGGGACCCGCAGTTGCCGCGCCACGCGATGAAAGTTACGGTAGCGTAAGTTACGCAAGCGTAGGTTCTGCAACGGACACGAGAGGGGGCGGCCTGATGAGCACACCGGTGACGACAGTTCCTGTGGCCCGTAGCCGCGTCCGGCTGCACGGCCGCGAGGTGGCCTACGTCGACCTCCCCGGTGACGGCACGCCCGTCCTCATGGTCCACGGTATCGGGTCCAGCGCTGATACGTGGGGCGACGTACCGTCGCGACTGTCGGCCCAGGGGATCCGCGTGGTCGCCCTGGATCTGCCCGGGCATGGCGAATCGTCGAAGGGACCTGGCGACTACAGCCTGGGTTCTCTCGCCTCCACCCTGCGCGACCTGCTGGATGAGTTGGCCATTGACCGGGTGCACCTGGTGGGGCACTCCCTCGGTGGTGGCGTCTCGATGCAGTTCGCTTATCAGTTCCCGGATCGGATGGCATCGATCGTCTTGGAGTCCAGCGGTGGGCTCGGCGAAGAGGCATTCACGGGCCTGCGTGCCGCGGCCCTGCCCGGGTCCGAGCTCGTCATCAAGTGGGCGATCAACGGCAAGACCCTCAGGGGTGCGACCTGGCTGGGGGAGCGGCTGGGGCGTATCGGCATCACGCCGCACGCCCTTAGTCCACGGGCGCTCGAGACTGTCTCGTGGCTGAGACAGGAGGACCGGCGCGCGGCATTCCTCGCGACCCTGCGCAGCGTCGTCAGCCCCGCGGGCCAGCGCGTCTCCGCCCTCGACAAACTGCACCTGCTCGATGGGACGCGCGTGCTCATCATCTGGGGAGACAGGGATCCGATGATTCCACTCGAGCATGGTCGCAATGCCCATGCCGTCATCGAGGGCAGTCGCTTCGTCGTCTTTCCCGGGGCCAGCCATGAGCCTCATCTGCACGACCCCGATCGCTTCACCGATCTCCTGATCGATCACGTCCGCTCGCAGTAGCTGGTCTCGCAGGTCGAGATTTCCTTGGCACACGCCTCCAGTCACGGGGGCGATGCCACAGCGCCGATGCTCGTGGTCAACCATGCGACTCAGTCATTCGTGAACACCGTGAGGCGCGGGAGCAGCCGTACAGCTGCGTCATGGATTGCGCGTGCGCGTTCAAGGGCCTGGACGGCCTCATCCATGGTCACCATCTCGCCGGGGTAACGTGGGTACTCGATTTCTGCACGACGTCGTCGCAGCGATGCGAAGGCGTCAAAGGGCCCGCCAAACTGCGAACGCACAACGATTTCCGTCGTCACGTGGTGGCCACCTGACCTCGTGCGCAGACCTTGCTGTGCGAGTAGTGACGCGCACGACTTACGAGCCGCGTCGTACGCCAACAGGTAGGCAGCCTCTGGGTTGGCCGAGACTTCGCGAGAGGCCGACATAAGCAAATTCTCTCCAGAGGCGAGCAACGTCGAGCCGTCCGCGGCCGCACCACGGACAGGCTCCAAGGCGCCCTGCGCCAGGAGGTCTTCGACCTCGCGCTGTCCGCGCTGCCACGTCATTGAGTGATGTTTTCACGGCCCTCAGACATCACCTCGATCGTGGGTCGTCGTCGAATTTCGTCAAGCAGGGGGTCGACGTCCGCGTGTTCCCATGCGTCAGCGGTTCGCAGGACCGTATTCACAGGGCGGCCAAGCCGGGCCTCAGAGCGCTCCGCGGCTGCGTATACGTCATCACGGATGCCGGGATCTCCGATGACAAGGACATCGATGTCGCTGGGTGGGGCACCGGGTTCGCCCGCGAGACGTGCGGCCCAGGAGCCGAAGATCAGGATCCGGTCGGCCGGGATCTCGGCAAACTCGTCACCGATCACTGCCTTCGGTCCGAACGTGAGCATGATCATCTGGGTGAGGGGAGCCACCACGGGGTTGTCGGTGTCGGGTCGGACCAGACGAGCTCGGCCGACCTTGCGCGAGCAGAGCAGACCCCCCGTCTCTAGCCGTGACAAGTCCGACTGAGTCGTGGTCAGGGGAATGGCGAGGTGCTGAGCTAGCTCCGTGACCGTCCACTCACGGGCGGGATCGAGAAGGAGGGCGGCGAGAATCTCCCCTTGTGTCCGGGACCGCAGGATGGGCAGGAGGGGGGGCGCTTCACTACGCATAAACAGATGATATAACCGGACTATACGTAGTGTCTATCCCACGCGCCAGCGGCGCGGGTCGCCTCTACTTCAGGATGCGACTGACGGCCCTGTCGTAGAGGCCATCGCCGCCGAAGCGACGCAGCCGCCACATCGGCTTGGCCAGGTATCCCGCGATGTAACGGCCCTTGGGCTTCGGTGAGTTCACCGCCTTGATGATGGTGTCGGCAATGGGACCCGGTGGAGTCCAGTGCGCTACCGGCTGACGTCATGGATCAGACCTTCGCCTCGCTGGTCGCGGCCATCAAGAAGGCAGCATCGCCGGGCGTGCTCCCCAAGCGCACCGACACCATGGAAGCCAAGCACCAGATCGTCGGCTTCATCATCATGTCGGCGATCGATCCCGGGTGTGCGATGCATGATGCGCTCGCGGATCGGATCAACGCTCTGTTCATTTCGGGGCGCCAGGCGCAGGTCCGCTAGTGAGCTAGGCCGAGAAAGACGAGGAGGCGTCGCTCGAGTTCGACCATCTGCACCGAGTCCAGCCGGCCTATCGCCTCTCCGGCACTGCTGCGGCGGACGGTCGTGACCTTGTCGACCATGGCGAAATTCGGTGAGTCAATGCCGGTTGCATCGTTCGCAGGGACAGGCAGGCGCAGGAGCGGAGCTGGGACATCTGATGTCGTGAACGGGCACACAGTGATGGAGTCTGTCCCATCGAAGAGATCGTCTTGCACGACGACCGCCGGCCGGGGCTTGCTTGCGTAGACGCCTCCAGCGACGAGAACGATGTCACCGCGCCGGGCGCGCGAGCCA
>Ga0169931_10011525_pt1 | contig 12436 bp, 11 predicted proteins | sample Kivu_15m_20L_FD_129675 | JGI IMG/M metagenome (GOLD analysis project Ga0169931, IMG submission 129675) | Freshwater microbial communities from Lake Kivu, Western Province, Rwanda to study Microbial Dark Matter (Phase II) - Kivu_15m_20L... | ecosystem: Environmental > Aquatic > Freshwater > Lake...
GGCCCGCGATCACCACCTGCCCGGGCGCGTTGAAGTTCACTGCTTCCACCACTTCGCCCGGCGCCTGCGTCTCGGCGCAGGCCGAGCGCACCACATCGTCCTCCAGCATCAGGATCGCGGCCATGGCGCCCACGCCTTCGGGCACCGCCTCCTGCATGCTCTGCGCCCGGAAGCGCACCAGCGGCAGCGCGTCCGCGAAGGCAAGCGATTCGCTCGCAACCAGGGCGGCATACTCCCCCAGGCTGTGCCCGGCGACGACCGCCGGTGCGGGACCGCCCAGTGCGCGCCACGCGCGCCAGGCTGCGACGCCCACGGCAAGCATCGCGGGCTGCGTGTTCGTGGTCAGCGCCAGCGCTTCCGCGGGGCCCTGGTCCAGCAGCTTGAGGAAATCCTCGCCCAGCGCGGCGCGAACCTCGGCGCGCACCGCGTCGATCTCGGGCAGTCCTGCATAGGCGGCGAGCATCCCCACCGCCTGCGAACCCTGTCCCGGAAAAACCATCGCCAGCTTCATCGCGATCCCCTACATTGTGAGCAGCGTTGCACCCCAGGTGAAGCCGCCGCCAACGCCCTGCAGCATCACCCTGTGGCCTGCTCGGATCTTCCCCGCCTGCACGGTTTCGTCCAGCGCCAGCGGAACCGAGGCCGCCGAGGTGTTGCCATGGTGGTCCACCGTCACCACCAGCTTCTCCCGCGGCAGGCCCAGCTTCTTCGCGGTCGCCTCCAGGATGCGCACATTGGCCTGGTGCGGGATCAGCCAATCCACGTCCGCCACCTGCAGACCCGCCGCCGCGAGCACCTCGTGCGCAACCTCGTCGAGCACTTTCACCGCGAACTTGAAGACCTGGTTGCCCTGCATCTGCAGGAACGGCGAGCCGGTGATCTTCCCCCCGCAAACGTTGCCCGGAACGGAAAGGATGCCGGCATGACGGCCATCGGCGCGCAGCACCGAGGCGTGGATACCCGGCCGGTCGGCCGCCGACAGCACCACCGCGCCGGCGCCGTCGCCGAACAGCACGCAGGTGCCGCGATCGTTCCAGTCAAGGATGCGGGAAAACACTTCCGCCCCCACCACCAGCGCATGCTTCGCAGTCCCGGCGCGGATGAAGTTGTCCGCGGTAGCCAGGGCGTAGACAAAGCCGCTGCACACCGCTTGCACGTCGAAGGCCGCGCAATGGGAGATGCCAAGCTTCGCCTGCAGCAGGCAGGCGGTGCTGGGAAAAACGTAGTCCGGCGTGGAGGTGGCGACGATGATGAGATCGATCGCCGCAGGCTCCAGCCCGGAGGCCTCGATAGCACGGCGACTCGCCTCCAGGGCAAGGTCGCTCGAGGCCTGCGATGCATCGGCGATGTGCCGCTGACGGATGCCGGTGCGCTCCCGGATCCACTCGTCGCTCGTATCCAGGCGCTGCGCGAACTCCGCGTTCGGCATGACCCGCGGCGGCAGGTAGCTGCCGGTGCCCGCGATGCGCGAATAGACACGGCTCATGCGGATCCCGGCTGCGCCAGGCGATGCGTGATGCGCGCCACAACGTCATTGCGCACTTCGTCCGCGGCGCGCGCCAGCGCCTGACCGAAGGCATAGGTGTCGGCCGAGCCATGGCTCTTGATGACGACCCCGCGCAGGCCAAGCAGGCTGGCGCCGTTGTAGCGCCCCGGATCCATGCGCGCCTTCATCGCGTTGAGCACCGGCATCGCCGCCAGCGCCGAGAGCTTGCGCAACGCATTGCGGGAGAACTCCTGCTTCAGGAACGCCACGATCATCTTCGCCACGCCCTCGGAGGCCTTGAGAACGGAGTTGCCGACGAAACCATCGCAGACCACCACGTCGGCGGTGCCCTTGAAGATGTCGTCGCCCTCGACGTTGCCGTAGAAATTGAGGCCGCTCGAGCGCAGCAGCTCCGCCGCCCGCTTGACGGTCTCGTTGCCCTTGATGTCCTCGGTGCCGATGTTGAGCAGGCCCACGCTTGGACGCTCGTTGTGCTCGGTGGCGGCGACCAGCATCGCGCCCATGACGCCAAACTGGGTCAACTGCTCCGGGGTGCAATCCACGTTGGCGCCGAGGTCGAGCACCGTTGTGAAGCCGCCGCGCATGTTGGGCAGCACCGTGGCAATCGCCGGACGGTCGATCCCCGGCAAGGTCTTCAGCACGAAGCGCGAGATCGCCATCAGCGCGCCGGTGTTGCCGGCGCTGACGCAGGCGTGCGCCTCCCCGCTCTTCACCAGATTGATCGCTACGCGCATGGAAGACTGCTTCTTGAAGCGCAGCGCCTGCACTGGTGGCTCGTCCATCGCCACCACTTCGGCGGCGTGCTGCACGCGCAGCCGGCTGTCGGGCTGCGCGCCGCGCGCAGACAGCTCGCGCTCGATCGCGACGCCCTGGCCCACCAGGATCGCGGAAACCCCGGCTTGCGCGCCCAGGAACTGCAGCGCCGCAGGTACCGTCACATGAGGGCCGTGGTCGCCCCCCATGCAATCCACTGCGACGGTGATGCTCACCCCGGCAGCGTCAGGCAGCCGGAGAAGGCTACTCGCCCTTGCCCTTGGTGACTTTCTTGCCGCGGTAGTAGCCGGTCGGGCTGATGTGGTGGCGCAGGTGCGCTTCCCCGGTGGTCGGCTCCACGGCCAGCGACGGCGCGGTCAGGAAATCATGCGAGCGGTGCATGTTCCGCTTGGAGGGGGATTTCTTGTTCTGCTGGACTGCCATGTTGACTCCTAGATGTATGTCCTTCGTTCAGTGCCTGCCGCCATGCATCAGATCCTTCAGACCCGCGAACGGCGATTGCTTTGTTGCCGCCGCGCCCGGCTTCTCTCCGGCGCAACGCTCATGCCTGGGCGCGATGGGCAGCGCCAACACGAGTTCATCCTCGACCAGCTCATGCACCTGCATCTCGCGCCCCGCGAGGATCCTCTCCGGCGCCTCCGGATTGACCGGTTCGGCGTCGATTTCCGCCTGCGACTCCGCAAGCAGCAGCACCTCGTCCACCCGCACCGCCTGCGCAAGCGCGCCCAGGCAGCGCTGGCAGGTCAGCTGCAGGGTTCCGGACAGGCGCAACCGCAGCGCCCGCCGCCCCAGATTCTCCTGGATGCCCTCCAGTTCGCAGTCGATCTTTCCGCTGTCGGCGTTCAGGCCGTCGCGCAGCCTTGGAAAATCCGACACCGGCCAACTCGCCTGCAATTTGGAGCCTGCCCTCGCGAATTCGAGGCCATCAATGACTGGCCGGCGCGGCATAAGGGGGCGGATGGTATCATGCGGCGAAAATCGCTGTCAAAACAAAGTCATGCCATCAGTCAGCGCGGATTCCCGGCGCCTCGTGCTCGCCTCCACCTCCCGCTATCGCCGGGAACTGCTGGAGCGGCTCGGGCTGCGCTTCGAGACGGCAAGCCCGGGGAGCGACGAGGCGCCCCTGCCTGGGGAGTCGCCTTCGGCCACCGCGACGCGGCTGGCGATCCTCAAGGCAAGGGCCGTGGCCGGCCGGTTTCCGGACGCGCTCATCATAGGTTCCGACCAGGTCGCCTCCTGCGAAGGGGTCATCCTGGACAAGCCCGGCTCGCACGAGAATGCGCGCCAGCAACTGACGCACATGAGCGGGAAGACGGCACGCTTCGACACGGCGGTCGCGGTGCTGGATGCCGCCTCCGGTTTCGTCGCCAGCCGGGTGGTGGCTTGCGACGTGGCCATTCGCAGCCTCACGCCTGCGCAGATCCAGAACTACCTCCTGCGCGAGCAGCCCTACGACTGCGCCGGCTCGGCGAAATCCGAGGGCCTGGGCATCGCGCTAATGGCAAGCCTGCGCACCGACGACCCCACGTCGCTCATCGGCCTGCCGTTGATCGCGCTCACGGACCTGCTGGAGCAGGCTGGGCTGCCGGTGCTCGGCTGATGGCCGGCATCCTGTATGCGATCCCGACGCCGCTCGGCGCGAGCCCGGAAGAATCCCTCCCGGCGTCGGCCCTGCTGACCGTCCGTTCGCTGCGCGACTTCGCCGTGGAAAACGCAAAGAGCGCCCGTGCTTTTCTTTCTGCCGCGGGATGCGACCCGAAGCTGGCTTCGATCCATCAGATCGGAGAAGAGATTGCTCCCCTGCTCCAACCGCTCCGCGAAGGTCGGCCTTTGGGCCTGCTCTCCGAGGCGGGTTGCCCGGCGATCGCCGATCCTGGCGAGAAACTGGTCGAGGCGGCGCATCGCGAGGGCTTCCGTGTGGCGCCGCTGGTGGGACCTTCCTCCATCGTGCTCGCGCTGATGGCCTCCGGCCTGGAGGGCCAGCGCTTCGCGTTCTGCGGCTACCTGCCGCGGGAGAAGGCCGAGCGGGAGAAGCGGATCCGGCAACTGGAACAGCGCTCGCGGCGCGAGCACGAGACGCAGATCTTCATCGAAGCGCCTTATCGGAACGACGTGCTGATGGCGGCACTGCTGGAAACCTGCGCGGCGGAGACCAGGGTATGCGTGGCGATCGACCTGACGCGGGTGGAGGAATCGGTATCGACCAAGCGCGTGTCCGCCTGGCGCAGGAGCCGGCCCGCGATCGGCAAGCGCCCGGCGGTGTTCCTGCTGCAGTCCTGAAGGGTCAATGTAACCGATTGGTTACATCGGTCCCCTCCTAGCGCACCGCCAGCCCTTGGCGCGCCAGGACCTCCGCCAACCCGGAGGCCACACCCATCCCAAACCGCCGTGCAAACTTCTCCGCGATGTTCTCTTTATGGGTGAAGTCGACGATGTCATCGGCCTTGATCACGTCGCGCGCCACCGACTCCAGGCTCCCCAGCGCATCGGTCAGTCCCAGTTCGACGCTTTTCGCGCCGGTCCAGATGGTCCCGGAGAACATGTCCGGCGTTTCCTTCAGGCGCTTGCCGCGCCCGTCGCGCACCGCGGCGACGAACTGGTCGTGGATCTCGCCGATCAGCCCAACGGCGATCTGCTTGTGCGATTCCTCCAGCGGAGAGAAGGGATCTAGCATCGCCTTGTTCGACCCGGCGGTCAGCAGGCGCCGTTCGATACCGAGTTTCTCCATCAGTCCGGTGACGCCGAAACCGTCCATGCGCACGCCGATGGAGCCGATCAGGCTGGACTTCGCGACGTAGATCTGGTCCGCTGCCGCGGCGACGTAGTAGCCGCCCGAGGCGCACAGGTCCTCGACCACTGCGTGCAGGGGAGTCGACGGGTACTTGGCGCGCAGGCGCTTCATTTCGTCGAACAGGATCTGCGACTGCACCGGGCTGCCGCCGGGAGAGTTGATGCGCATTACGACGCCGGCGGTATTCTTGTCCTTGAACGCGGCCTGCAGAGCGATGGCGATCTTCTCGGCGCTGGCGTCGGTGCCCGGCGCGATGATGCCATTCACCTCGATCAACGCGGTGTGGCGCGTCGCCTTGGCTTCGGAGGCGCCCTTGTAGTCCGTCGCCAGCACCAGGATCACCGTCAGGTAGGTGAAGGTGAGCAGCTTCCAGAATATTCCCCAGCGGCGCGCGCGCCGTTGCTCCTGGAGCGCCTCGGTGGCGAGCTTTTCGATAATGCCGCGTTCCCACTTGCCGTCGTTGTCAGTCATCTTCGGATCCCAGGTAGTAGACCGAGCCGCCGCGCTCCTCGACCCGCAGCTTCACCAGTGGGGTCTTGCCGCAGGGGCCGCCGACGCACTTGCCGCTGTCCGCGGAATAGGATGCGCCGTGCGTCGAGCATATCAAATCGCGCCGCTCGATGTCGAAGAATTTACCCTCGCGCCAGTCGAGTTCCATCGGCACGTGCGCGCAACGGTTGAGGTAGGCGCGGACTGTGCCCTGAAAGCGCAGGACGAACGCCGGCGCCGGCTCGCCGAAGTACTCGACCTCGAAGCGCACGCCCTTGCCGGCCTCTTCGAGGTCGGTCGCGGCGCAAATCAGCCGGGCGTCTTCAGCCATTCGGGCAATTCCACGACGTTCTGCAGGCAGGCGCGCGGCGAAAACGTACGCAACGATTCGGCACTGTGCGCCCCGCTGGCGACTGCCACCGCGTCCACACCCGCGTTGGAGGCCATGAGGAGGTCGTGCGAGGTGTCGCCGATCATGAGCGCCGAGCCCGCCTCCGACCCCAGTTCGCGCAGCAGTTCCTCAAGCATCGCCGGGTGCGGCTTGGGCCGGGTCTCGTCGCCGCAGCGCGTGGCGACGAAGAGCGGCCCCAGGCCCGTGGCCGCGAGCGCGCGATCCAGGCCCCTGCGGCTCTTGCCCGTGGCGACGGCGAGGCGATGTCCTTGATCGCGCAACGCGCGTAACAGTTCCGGCACGCCCGGGAACAGGCCCATCGCCTCCTCGCGCGCCAGGAAGTGCCGGCGGTAATGCTCGCTGAACGCCGCATAGCCGGACGCTGGCAGCGTCGGAACCGCGTGACGCAGCGAGTCGTGCAGCCCTAGGCCGATCACGTGGCTGGCCGTTTCGCGATCCGGGATCGGCAGCGACATGTCCGCCGCGGCGAGTTGGATGCACTCGGCGATGCCGGAGGCGGAGTCGAGCAGCGTCCCGTCCCAGTCGAACACGATCAGCGCGTACTTCATCCGGCCTTCCCCATGCTGGACTCAACGAATGGCTTCATGTCGGGCGGCAAGGGTGCCTCCAGCTGCAGCCGCTCTCCGCCCACCGGGTGCGCGAAGGCCATCCGCCTCGCGTGCAGCATCAGCCGTTTTGCGCCCTGTTTTGCGAGGTGCCGGTTGTATTCGAAATCGCCGTACTTGTCGTCGCCGATCACCGGGTGGCCGGCATGGGCGAGATGGACGCGGATCTGGTGGGTTCTGCCGGTCAGGAGGCGCAACTCGAGCAGGCTGCGCTCCTCACCCACGTGGATCGGTTTCACCTTGGTGACGGAGGTCTTGCCCACCGTTTCATCGACGCGGACCCTGCGCTCGCCGTTGGCGGTAACGTATTTGTGCAGCGATTCGCGCAACTCCCGGGAACCGCCCTCCCAGCGCCCTTTCACCAGGGCGATATAGATCTTCTCGACTTCCCCTTCCCGCAGCTTGCGGTGCATCTCGGTCAGCGCGCCGCGCTTCTTGGCGACCAGCAGCACCCCTGAGGTGTCCCGGTCGAGCCGGTGGACGAGTTCCATGAACTTCGCCTGAGGCCGCGCGGCCCGCAGCCCCTCAATGACGCCAAAGCTCACCCCGCTGCCGCCATGGACCGCCATCCCCGAAGGCTTGTCGATGCCGATCAATGCCGGATCTTCGTGGATGATCTTCAGGTCCAGGGGCCGCGCGACCGGCTTCCGGGACGGGTCCGCCACCCGTACCGGCGGCAGGCGGACCTTGTCTCCTTCCTTGAGCCGGTATTCCGGCTTGACCCTGCCGCTGTTGACCCGGACCTCCCCGCTGCGGAGCGCCCGGTAGACGTGGCTTTGGGGGACGCCTTTGAGCTCGCGCAGCAGGAAATTATCGATGCGCTGGTTGGCACTTTCCTCGCCCACCTCAAGCCATGTCGCCTGTGGCTTGCTTAAGTCATTCATTTTTATTATTATCCCGCTTCTTGCTTCGAGTTGCGAGGCACAGGCATCACAAGACGCTGCGGACCGCTACAAGCTCGGCTCGGCGCCGGTACCTGCCACCCGCCTCCTGTCTGGCCGCGAGCCGGACCCTAAGCCAGCGGTTAATCTCGCTCACCGCAAGTAGCGATCGTAGTGGAACGTGCGCAGGTGGATATTTCCCCGCAGGTGGTTTGAACCCCCCCCTTAGGAGATACCTGACCGACTGAATGCCGGCGCGCCTGCGCGCGCAGGAGAACACGCAGTGAAAAGAATGTTGTTCAACGCGACCCAGCAGGAAGAACTGCGGGTCGCCATCGTAGAAGGTCAACGGCTGGTCGACCTGGATATCGAATCGGCAGCCCGGGAACAGCGCAAGAGCAATATCTACAAGGCGGTCATCACCCGCATCGAGCCCAGCCTCGAGGCGGCATTCGTGGACTATGGCGAGGAACGCCACGGCTTCCTGCCCTTCAAGGAAGTGGCGCGCAGCTATTTCCGCGAGGGCGTCGATGCCGGACGCGCCCGCATCCAGGATGCGCTGCGCGAGGGCCAGGAACTGATCGTGCAGGTGGAGAAGGACGAGCGCGGCAACAAGGGCGCCGCCCTCACCACCTTCATCAGCCTGGCCGGGCGGTACCTAGTGCTGATGCCCAACAATCCCCGCGGCGGCGGCGTCTCGCGGCGCGTCGAAGGCGAGGAACGCGACGAGCTGCGCGACACCATGGACAAGCTGGCGGTGCCGGAGGGCATGAGCGTCATCGCCCGTACCGCGGCGATCGGCCGCACGGTCGAGGAACTGCAGTGGGACCTCGGCTACCTGATGCAGTTGTGGCAGGCTGTGGACGGCGCAGCCAAGGAAGCGGGTTCCAAGCCCTTCCTGATCTACCTCGAGTCCAGCCTCGTCATCCGCGCGATCCGCGACTACTTCCAGCCTGACATCGGCGAGATCCTGATCGACACCCAGGAGATCTACGACCAGGCGCTCGCGTTCATGCAGACCGTGATGCCAGCCAATGTGCACAAGGTCAAGCTGTACCGCGACGACATTCCCCTGTTCTCCCGCTTCCAGATCGAGCACCAGATCGAGAGCGCCTACCAGCGCCACGTCAACCTGCCTTCGGGCGGCGCGGTGGTCATCGATCACACGGAGGCGCTGGTGGCGGTGGATGTCAACTCCGCCCGCGCCACTAGGGGCCACGACATCGAGGAAACCGCTTTCCGCACCAACCTGGAGGCCGCCGACGAGGTGGCGCGCCAGCTTCGCCTGCGCGACCTGGGCGGCCTGATCGTGGTCGACTTCATTGATATGGAATCGGGCAAGAACCAGCGCGAAGTGGAAAACCGCTTCCGCGAGGCGCTGCGCTACGACCGCGCGCGCGTGCAGGTCGGCAAGATCTCGCGCTTCGGCCTGCTGGAGCTCTCCCGCCAGCGCCTGCAGCCTTCGCTGGAGGAAACCGCGCATGCCAGCTGCCCGCGCTGCGGCGGCACCGGATTCATCCGGGGCACCGAGTCCACCGCGCTCCACGTCCTGCGCATCATCCAGGAAGAAGCGATGAAGGAGAACACCGGCGCGGTGCACGCGCAGGTCCCCGTGGACGTCGCTTCGTTCCTGCTCAATGAGAAGCGCGCGGAGATCCAGAAGCTCGAAACGCGCCTCAAGGTCAATATCGTGCTGGTGCCCAACGCTCACCTGCAGACGCCGCACTACAAGGTGCAGCGTCTCAAGCACGACGAACTGAACCAGATGGAGCATGTGCCGGCCAGCTACGAGCTCGCCGAGCAGCCCGAGGAAACCAATGAGGTGGATGGCACGGCCGGCGAGAAGAAGGAACGCCAGGAAGCCGCTGTCAAAGGGATCATTCCGTCGCAACCGGCACCCGTGGTGCCGGACCCGGTGCCGGATCAGCCGGCGCCAGCGGCCACGGCCCCTGTCGCCCCCGCTCCTGCTGCGCAGCCGCAGGGGGGCTTCTTCAGCCGCATCTTTGGCTTGTTCAAGGCGGACAAACCCACCGAGAAACCTGCGGCAGCCAACGAGCCTGCCATGAGCCCTGCCCAGCAGCCGCGCGGCGACCGTCCGCGCGATACGCATCGCGGCGACCGGCACGGCCGCGACGGTGGCCGTGATGGCCGGCGCGACGGGCGTGGTGGCCGCGATGGGCGCGATGGACGCGGCGGACGGGATGGCCGGGATGGGCGTGAAGGTCGCGATGGCCGGGGTGGTCGCGATCCGCATCGGGACCAACAGCGTCAACCGCGTCCGGGCGGGGATCAGCGCCCTGGCGGGGATCCACGCCGCAACGAACCCCGGCAACCAAGGCCGCAGCAGCACCAACCCCAGGCGCAGCAGCAATCCACACCGCCTGTCCCTCAGCAAATCGAGGGGCAGTCGCAGCAGTCGCTCGCCGAACCGGTCATGGAGATGCAACCGGCTCATCTGGAAATGGCCGGTCAACAACCTGGCCAGCAGGGCCAGGGCAACGGCGAACCGCGTCGCGGTCGGCGCGGCCGACGTGGTGGCCGCGACCGTGGTGACCGGGGCGAGCGCATGGGTGCAGAGCGGCAAGGCGGCGATCGGGGCCCGCGCCCGGATCGACAGCCCGGATCCCACGAGTCCCACAATGCCTACGTTCCCCGCGCCACTGGGTCGCAATACACGACCGAGCAGGAGATTGCGGCCCAGCAGCGGGAGGAGTTCCGCCTGAGGGAAATGCAGCGCAAGCCCGAGGAGCACGCCGAGGACCAGGGGCATCATGCTACACAACCAGCGCCGGCGCCCGCGCCCGCTCCGGTCTCGCTTGAGCCGGCACCGGCACCCCGAAAGGAGCTGAGGCAAAGTGAGCCGCCGGCGGTACCGAAGGTCAATCCGCAGGCGATCCTGTCCGAAGCGGGACTACAGATGGTCGAAACCGACCGCTCGAAAGCGAAGCCGATCGTGGTGGAACCGGAGCCTGTGCGGCTGGGTCGCCCGCGCCGCGAGCGCCCCCGGCCGAGCACCGAGGAAGCGGAACTGATGCAGGTGGAGACCCGCAACAAGTAAAGCGGCGCCGCGGGTGGCCGCCGGGTTTATCCGGCTGCCGGCCCGACGCCGAATAGCCGCTTGCGGATCTCCGTCAAGCGGTCCCTCGCCTTCGCCGCCTTTTCGAATTCGAGGTTGCGGGCGTGTTCCAGCATCTGCTTCTCCAGCGACTTGATTTCCCGCGCGACCTGCTTCTCGCTCATCGCTTCGTACCGCGCCTCGGCTTCCGCGGCAGCCATCTCTTCCGCGACCTGCTCGCTGTCGTAGACACCGTCGATCATGTCCTTGATGCGCTTGAAAACGCCTTTGGGCGTGATGCCGTGCTTCAGGTTGAACGCGACCTGCTTGTTGCGGCGCCGATCGGTCTCCGCGATGGCGCGCTTCATGGAGTCGGTGACGCGGTCGGCGTAGAGGATCGCCGCGCCATTGAGGTGCCGCGCGGCCCGGCCGATGGTCTGAATCAGTGAACGCTCCGAGCGCAGGAAGCCCTCCTTGTCAGCATCCAGGATGGCCACCAGGGAAACTTCAGGCAGATCGAGGCCCTCGCGCAGCAGGTTGATGCCCACCAGGACATCGAACTCCCCAAGCCTCAGGTCGCGAAGAATCTCGACGCGCTCCACTGTTTCCACCTCGGAGTGCAGGTAACGGACCTTGACGCCGTGCTCGGCGAAGTACTCGGTAAGTTCCTCCGCCATGCGCTTGGTCAGCGTGGTGACCAGCACGCGTTCATTCCGCGCCACGCGCCTGCCGATCTCGGACAGCAGGTCATCAACCTGCGTGGACGCAGGCCGGATCTCCACTGGGGGATCGGTCAGGCCCGTGGGGCGAACCACCTGCTCCACCACCTGCGCCGACTTCTGTGCCTCGTAGTCGGCCGGCGTCGCGGAAACGAATATGGTCTGGCGGACGACTTTCTCGAACTCCGCGAACTTGAGCGGCCGGTTGTCGAGCGCGGAAGGCAGGCGGAACCCGTAATCCACCAGGTTGACCTTGCGCGAATGGTCACCCTTGAACATCCCGCCCAGCTGGCCGATGGTGACGTGGCTCTCGTCGATGATCATCAGCGCGTCTGCCGGCAGGTAATCGATCAGGGTCGGCGGCGGCTCGCCGGGCCGGCGGCCGGAAAGGTGGCGCGAATAGTTCTCGATTCCCTTGCAGAAACCCAGTTCGACCAGCATCTCGAGATCGAAGCGCGTGCGCTGCTCGATGCGCTGCGCCTCGACCAGCTTCTTGGCGTCGACGAACTGCTGGCTGCGCTCGCGCAACTCGGCCTTGATGGCCTCGATCGCACGCAATGTCGTCTCCCGCGGCGTCACATAGTGACTCGATGGGTAGACCGTGAAGCGGGCGATGCCGTGCAGCACCCGGCCGGTAAGCGGGTCGAACAGCTGCAGCGCCTCGATCTCGTCGTCGATCAGCGTGATCCGCACGGCGTGCTCGGCGTGCTCGGCCGGGAATACGTCGATCACCTCGCCGCGGACGCGGAAGGTGCCGCGGCGGAAGTCGAGGTCATTGCGATCGTACTGCATCGCCACCAGGCGCGCGATGACGTCGCGCTGCGCCATCTTCTCCCCTTCGCGCAGGTGCAGGATCATCCCGTGGTACTCGGACGGATCGCCGATGCCGTAGATCGCCGACACCGTGGCCACGATGACGCAGTCGCGCCGTTCCATCAGCGACTTGGTCGCCGACAGGCGCATCTGCTCGATGTGCTCGTTGATCGACGAGTCCTTCTCGATGAACAGGTCCTTGGAGGGGACGTAGGCCTCGGGCTGGTAGTAGTCGTAGTAGGAAACGAAGTACTCCACCGCGTTCTCGGGAAAGAACTCCCGGAACTCGGCATACAGTTGCGCCGCCAAAGTCTTGTCGGGCGCGAGGACCAGGGCCGGCCGCCCCAGCCGGGCGATGACGTTGGCCATGGTGTAGGTCTTGCCGGAGCC
>Ga0169931_10011526_pt1 | contig 12436 bp, 6 predicted proteins | sample Kivu_15m_20L_FD_129675 | JGI IMG/M metagenome (GOLD analysis project Ga0169931, IMG submission 129675) | Freshwater microbial communities from Lake Kivu, Western Province, Rwanda to study Microbial Dark Matter (Phase II) - Kivu_15m_20L... | ecosystem: Environmental > Aquatic > Freshwater > Lake ...
ACCGGCGCCTGACTACTGACTTCCTGTGCGGTAAAGTTACGCCCCTGCAGCAGTGGGATCTCAAACAGCGGCAGATAAAACTCGTCGGTGGTGGTACCCCGACTGATCAAGATGTTGGTTGGCTGAGCCAAATCAGCCAGCAGATTAGACACACCATACAATCCATCAAACGAAGCGGGTGGGTAGTTGGCGACACTGGCCGTTTGCACCGCCGGATGCTGGCGTAAAATATCCCGTATTTGCATCAGCTCATTTTTACGCTGGCGCAGGGCCGCCCGACGCTGCTCAATGCTCCACTGTTCGCTGGGCTCTGGGGTGGCATCGTCGATGGCGATTTGGTAGCGCTGTGCACTGGTAAAGCCCACATCCTGACGTAACTGGGTCAGCGCTTGTTGCAGTACTTGCAGGCAACATACCAGCAGCATTGCGGTCAACATCATTTGGGCTGCAATCAGGCGCTGGCGGGTGTGACGACTGATTTGCACACCACTGCCTTTCCCGCTGCTTTGCAGTTGTTGCTGGATGGCGTGATAATTGATTTTACTATTTACCAAAGCGGCAAACCCCAGCCCCAATAGCAGTGTGCTGCAGCTGGCAAACAGCAACACTGGGCCATCCAGAGTTAAAGCACTAAGCCGAGGCAGCCGGTCTGCGCCATAGATCTGTAACAGCTGGTACAGGCCGTGGGCGATAAGCAAAGCCAATAAGAGCGCGCTGAGCAGCAGCCAACTCAGCTCAGCCAGCAGATTGCTAAACAGGTGCTGGCGCTGTGCGCCCAGGGCGATATGAATACTCATGGCGCGTTGTTGACGGGCGGCACGCGAAAATAGCAAATTGACGATATTGGTGGCTGCTACCAGCAGTAACAACAGGCTACCAGCAAACATCCACAAGGCGCGTTGGCCGCTGTCACCGTGCAGCATTTGCCGCAGGGGTTCAGCATTAAACACCAAACTTCGGCCTGCCTCGCTTTCAGGGGCTATATCTTGGTAATGCTGATTAACAGGGGTGGTGATGGCGGTGGCAAAAGCCTCGCGTTGGGCACTGTCTTTTAAACGACCGAGATAAAACTGCCAGCCACTGATGTTGTCGAGATTGCGTGCGGCAACCGGGTTAAAGTCCCAAGGCAGCCAGACGTCATTGCGCCGCGACGGGCCGAGCAAGCGTGGCTCGGCAAAAGACGCTGCGCTGATACCAACCACCTTGTACGCCTGCTGACCAATGGTGACAGTGCGGCCAATCAATGTCGGATCAGCTTGGTAGTTGGTGCGCCAGATCTGCTCGGAAATCACCGCGACCGGCGTAAAGCTGTTGATATCTTCCTCGGTACTAAAAGCACGACCGTGCAGCATCGGCATCTGGAACATGCGCATAAAACCCGGTGTCGTATAAGCCACCTGGATCAGTGGGCTGTGTGGCAAATCACGGAGCGTCAGCGCTTCAAAAGCGTAGCCGTACAGGGCGTGGTCACTGAGTTGTTCCGGCAGCTGGCGGTATACCGGGAAGGTCACATTGGGCAGTACCCGCTGATACAGCACCGAGCCGTCTTTGGCCAGCCAGCTGGCACTGCCGACCACTAGTTGTTCATCGTCCGGATACGGCAGCGGTGCCAGCAGCAGTTGATAACTTAGGGTAAACATCGCAATCAAGCTGCCGAGGGTCAGGCCAAGCGTCAGTACTACAGTGGCGGCATAACCTTTGGCTTTGCTTAGCGCATAGAGTGCGTTGGATAAATCTCTGACGGTCAGCATATTAACGTCCTTGTAACGCATAGATCGCTGGTTTTCGGATAATGCCCCACACCGATAACAGTGAGGTGATGACGGTGAGCAACACAATCAACAGCAAGGGCAGGCCAAAACCGCTGCCTGATAGTGCAACCTGCAACGCGAGGTGCCTGAAACCAAACCAAATCGCCACCAGCGCTAAGACGGCAGCGAATAAACCGGCCAAGACGGGCTTTAAGTTTTCCGCCAGCAACTGGCGTAAAATCGTTAAGGGACGGGCGCCAATGGCCATGCGCACACCCAGTTCAAAACGGCGCATTTGCACGCTGTAATTCAGTACGCCATAGATACCGATGGCAGCCAGCGTAAAACTAAGCACCACCAAAGCACTGGTGATACCAAGTGCGAGATAAGTGTTGTAATGCAACTTGGTCAGGTTGCCGGCAATACTGGCGATGTCAATGACGCGGTAATTCGGTGATACCGATGTCATTGCCGCGTTGATGGCGGCCTTGTCGATGTGCTGACGGGGTTTTGTCTGCAGCAGGATCACGCTGGCAAAAATGGGGTTGCCGGTGCCGTAAACCCGGTATTTTTCCGGTGCAAACAGCTCACTGTCGGTCGCATACCAATCAGCGGTGATGCCAATAATTTCCAGTGGCGGCAGGCTGCTTTGGCTGTGCAGAAACTGCCCGACCATTTGACCCACCGGCCTGTCATCGCCCAATAAGGCTCTGGCGAGCGTGTCACTGATCAGTACCACCGGCGCCCGGCTGCTGATTTCCTGCGCGCTAAAGTTACGCCCGGCCAACAAACCGATGTCAAACAACGAGATAAAATTCTGGTCGGTATAGAGTAACCTGCTGTCCAGGATCTGATTTGGCTGGTCAGGTGATACCAGCACGCGCAGAAAGTCGCCCGATGGCCCATAAAAAGACGCCGGTGCACCATTGGCAACTGCAGCCTTGGCAATGGCTGGGTGTTGTTGCAGAGCATCACGCAGCTGCATCATTTCATCTTTGCGTTGCCGGTAAAAGGCATCCTGCTCTTCACGTGGCACGCTGGCCGCAGGGAAGGGCGTAATATTGTCGAGATACACCTGAAAGCGGTCTTGCGCAGCAAAACCAAGTTGTTTGTTCAGCTGACTGATACTGTGCAGCAACACCTGCGCACTGCAGACCAGTAAAATGGCGGCGAGCATCACCTGCGCGCCAATTAATAACTGGCGGGCGCGCGGGCTGACCTGGATGCCAGCCCCTTTGCCACTGCTTTGCAGAGATTGTTGCAGCGCCTGCAGGTTGATACGCCGGCTGATGAGCGAACTAAAGGCCAGCGTCAGCAATAGGCAACAGCAGCCGGCAAACAGCAAACTGCTCCAGCCAAAACCCAAATCGGTATACAACGGAATGAGGTCGCTGCTGAAACGATGCAACAGCGCACTAACCCCCTCGGCAACCACCAAAGCGAGCAGCATTGCAGCCAGCATTAACACACTGAGTTCGGCCAGCACCCGGCTAAATAAGTGTTTACGCTGCGCACCAAGCGCCGCCTGAATACACAGGTTGCGTTGTTGTTTGGCCGCGTGTGACAACAACAAATTGGTGACATTAGTGGCGGCAATCAGGAGCAGGACCAAGGCGCCTGCTAACATCAGCAGTGTTTGTGTTTCATCATTTTGCAGGAATTGGCGCAGGCTGTGCGCCTCAAATATGACCTGCCGGCCCGCCAGGGTGGGGGTATCAGCACTGACTTCCTGCCAGCGGCTGCTAATCTGAGGCCGTAGTTCCTGTTCAAACAGCTGGCGCTGCCCGGCATCAGCCAGTTTTGCCAGATAAAACAGGAAAGCCGAGCCTCTGCTGTTTGGCATAGAATGCAGTGGGCCGTCAAAATCCAGTGGCAGCCAGACCTCCACAGCGCCCATCATCGGGCCATAAAAGTCTGGTTGTTTGAAGTCAGCGCTGGCGACACCGACCACCCGAAACTGTTGATCGCGCACATTAATATGTTGGCCAATGATCTCCGGGTCGGCCTGATAATGCTGGCGCCACAACGACTCGCTGATCACCGCCACTGCAAGCTGACTGCCAAACTCTTCACTGTCGTCAAAAGCGCGGCCCTTCAGCATTGGCATCTGGAACATCCGCATAAAACCTGGTGTGGTATAGGCAATTTCTGCTACTGGCGCTTGTGGCAAATCACGCAAAGTATAAGTGCCGGCATAAGCAAATAGGCCATGGTCGGTCAGACTGGCGGAGCGTTGCGAGTACATTTGCAGCATCACTTTTGGCAAACTGCGTTCACTCAGCACCTGGCCGTTGCTGTCCAGCCAGCGGCCGCTGCCAACCACTAGTTTATCCTCTTCTGCAAACGGCAAAGGCGCTGCCAGGATTTGATAATTCAGGTTAAACATGGCGACTAAAGTGCCGAGTGTTAAGCCAAGCGTTAGTACCACAGTGGCGGCATAACCCTTGGCTTTGCTGAGGGCATACAGTGCTGTAGAAAAATCTGTGATAGTCAGCATGTTAACGTCCTTGTAACGCATAAACTGCCGGTTTGCGGATAATGCTCCACACGGATAACAAAGTGGTTAGTACTGTCAGCAATACGATGAGCAACAACGGCAGGGCAAAACCGCCGACGGAGAGCGGCACATTGAATGTGCTTTGCTTCAGACCCAGCCAGAGTGCGGCAAGTGCCAGTGCCGCCAGAGCCAAACCCATCAGCACAGGTTTTAAATTTTCGCCAAGCAACTGCCGCAAAATAGTGACAGGCCTTGCGCCAATCGACATACGCACGCCCAGCTCAAAACGGCGTAATTGCACGCTGTAACTTAAAACGCCGTAGATACCGATGGCAGCAAGCACAAAACTCAGTACCACCAGCGCACTGGTCACAGCCGCCGCCAGATAGTTGCTCAGCAATATCCGGTCAACGTTCGACTCGATGCTATAAACATTGGCGGCGCGATAATGCGGCGACACCTGGGTCATGGCTCTGTTGATGTCGGTTTTGTCCAGCTGCATGCCGGGTTTTAGTTGCAGTTGCAGGTTGGCTATTTCACCCAGATTGCGGGTTAAATAGCTGCGGCCGGTTTCTACCGCTGACCATTGATCCGGCAGATGGTGATCGCTGCTGATACCAATAATTTCATACACCAGGCTGGCATCCCGTGAATAAAGTTTCTGCCCGAGTACATTGCCGTCGGCTTGCAGCTGTCGCGCTAAGGTTTGATTAATAATCACCACTAAAGCCTGACTACTGATTTCCTGCGCCGTGAAGTTACGGCCCTGTACTAATTTGATGTCAAACAGCGGCAGATAATACTGGTCGGTGTACACCGCACGGCTAAACAGCAAGTCGTTTGGTTTATCGGGTGATTGAATAAAGTTGGCTGAGCCGTAATAACCGTCAAAAGAAATAGGCGGGTAGTTGCTGACCGACACCGACTGCACCGCCGGGTGTTGTTGCAATATGTCCCGCACCTGCATCAGCTCTTCTTTTTGCTGGCGGTAGGCGGCACGACGTTGCTCCAGCGGCAGGTTTTCATCCGGTGCTGGTGTGATGTTATCGATAGTCACCTGATAACGGTCACTGCTGGCAAAACCAATTTGTTGGCGTAGTTGCTGTAAAGACTGCAACAGCACCTGGGCGCTGCAAATTAACAACATGGCGGCCAGCATCACTTGCGCGCCAATTAATAGTTGGCGGGTACGGCTGCTGATTTGTACGCCACTGCCTTTGCCACTGCTTTGCAGGTTTTGTTGCAGTGCGCGGTAGTTAATTTGCCGGCTGATTAACCAGGCAAAAGCCAGCGCCAATAACAAGGTGGTGCCCAGGGCAAAAACCAGGGTGGCCCCATCAATCCCCAGCTCGGTTAACCTTGGCAAAGAGTCAGAGGCATGGTGTTGTAATAAGGTGTAGGCCGCTTCGGCCACCACAAAAGCCAGCACTAAGGCAACGGTCATTAACCAGCTGAGTTCTGCTAGGATCTGTGCCATTAAATGGTGGCGCTGCGCCCCCAAAGCGGCCTGAATACTCATGCTGCGTTGCTGGCGGGCAGCGCGTGATAATAATAAATTGGTGATATTGGCCGCTGCGATCAGCAATAACAGCAAGCTGCCAGCCAGCATCCACAAAGTCCGCTGACTGCTGTCGCCTTGCAGGATGTGCCGCAGTGGTTCAGCATTAAATTGCACGCTGCGGCCCTGTTCGCTGGCCACGCCGGCAATTTCAGCCTGATATCGCGAGTGGATCTCGGCGCGCCATTGTTGCTCAAACGCCAATCGCTCGCCCGGCTCGGTTAATTTAGCCAGATAAAAATGTGCGCCGCTGATATCACCGGGTTGTGGCTCCGTCGAATCGGCGTAATCCCAAGGCAGCCAAATGTCGTTTTGGCGGGACGGACCGGTCAGCCTGGGTTCAATAAAACTTGCTGCGGCAATCCCGACCACTTTGTAAAACTGCTCACCAATCTGAATATTACGCCCCAGCACGGCGACATCGGCGTTGTAATGTTCCCGCCAGGTTTTTTCACTAAGAATGGCCACAGCTTGTTTGCTGCCAACCTCTTCGTCATCACTAAATGCCCGGCCATGCAATATCGGCATCTGGTACATGCGCATATAACCCGGTGTGGTGTAAGCAATCTGCACTTGTGGGCTATGGGCTAAATCGCGCAAGGTCATGCCAACATAAGAAAAACTAAAAAGCGCCTGATCGCTGAGTTGTTCTGATGTGATCGGATACAGCTGATGAAACAAATGTACCGGCAGCACGCGCGGATACATCACAGATCCTTCCTTATCGAGCCACTCGGTGCTGCCCACCACCAACTTTTCTTCATCGGCATAAGGCAGTGGCGCGGCCAGAATCTGATAATTCAGGTTAAACATCGCAATCAGCACGCCCAAAGTGAGGCCCAGAGTCAGGATGACAGTGGCGGCATAACCTTTGGCTTGGCGTAAGGCGTATCCTACGGTGGTGATATCGTTCCAGGCGAACATCCTTATCTCCTTTAGTTAGTAGTGGCGGTCACTGCAACCAGCTTCGAAATAACGTGACAGCATGGCGATTAGCAGCAAACTCAGTGGCAGGCTCAGGCTATGCAATAAAAACACAGACAGCTGCGCTATCACGGCATCACCTGCCGTAACTGTTGGCCGCTCTGCAGTGGTGTGCCATCTGCATCTAAAATGCGGCCATCCAGCAGATGTAATTTCCGTGACGCCATATCGGCGTAGCGTGGGTCGTGTGTCACCATACACAGTGTGGTGCCCTGATTGTTCAGCTCGCACAGCATGTCCATCACGGCATCACCGTTTTTCGAATCCAGGTTACCAGTCGGCTCGTCCACCAATAGCAGGGCCGGGTTGCCCACCAAGGCGCGGGCAATGGCGATCCGCTGCTGTTGACCACCAGATAACTGGTTAGGTCTATGACCGGCACGGTGCGTCATATCAACTTTTTGCAGACAAGCCTGCACCCGCTGCTCTATCTCTGCTTTTGGCAGGCTGGTGCGGCGGTAACGCAGCGGTAAGGCGATGTTATCGAACACGGTTAATTCATCGATCAAGTTAAATGACTGAAAAATAAAACCGATTTTTTCATTGCGGATATAAGCCGCTTCGGAGAGTGATAAACCACTGACTTCATGACCTTCAATCTGGTAGCTGCCACTGGTTGGCATATCCAGCAAACCCAGCAGGGATAACAAAGTGGATTTACCACAGCCGGAAGGGCCGCAAATAGAGACAAAATCACCGGTATAAATATCTAAATCGATGCCACGCAAGGCGTGGGTTTCCATCTCATCGGTGGCAAACACTTTGGTAATGCCGCGCATCGCGATGGTGGCTGCTTGGGTCGTTTGTAGTTGAGTGGTTATTTGCGTCATCAAGATTCATCCTGGTTGGGCGGGCTGCGAGATTGGCTGAGCAGTTCGGCCGCTGATTATTGTTTCACTGCAATGGTGTTGGCATCGGCAAAGGTCGCCATGTCTGATAAGACAAAAGTCTCGCCTTCAGTCGCACCGGTTTGCAGCGCCAGAAAACGGCCGGCTTCATCGCCAAACTGCAGTGCCGTTCGCTGTAATTGTTGGTTGCTTTGGTCATAACGAAACAGGTTGCTGCTGGCATGGCTTTGCACATTAACCGGCCGCTCCAGATACAACACGTTTTTTAAATCGGCGGTGTAAATTTGCGCATCAACGTTAAGTTCCGGCCGGGCTGAAGCCGGCACTGCATCGAGAAAACGTAATTCAACTTCGACGGTGCCTTCCTGCACCTGTGGCGTGATGCGGCTCACTTCGGCTTTGGCTGTTTCGCGGCGGGTGTTGACGATAGCCTGCTGGCCCACTCTTAACTGCTCGACTTTCGATTGCGACACGCGGATCAGCGCCTGTAAGTCCTGACTGCTGCCAACCAACGCCAGCTCCTGACCTGCGGTGACACTTTGACCAAGCTCCACCGGCAAACGCTGCAACACACCGGCGATACCAGCGCGCACGGTTAATTTGGCCACCCGTTGTGTCAGCCGTTCTAACAGCGCTTTGGCTTGGTTCAGCTCTTCGGTGGCGATATTCAGGTCTTCGGTTGCCACATCTTTCAATTGCTGTAAGCGCTGTTTTTGCAGCAGGATGCGCTCAGACAACTGGCGTTCCTGCAACTCGGCACTTTGAAATTCGATGGCCGGGATCACACCACGGGCGGCTAAATCCCGGGTTGCGGCTAAGCGCAGCTTCTGGGTATCACGTTGCGCTGTCAGCTCGGCTAACACCGCTTCTTCTGCCAATACCTCGCGCTGATTCGCCAGTTGGCCGCGCTTTAAGGCGGCCTGCTGGCGGCTGACCGCCATGCTGGCGGTGTCGAGTTCCTGCTGTAATTGTGGGTCCTGCAATTGCAGGATCACCGAGTCGGCCAATACTTCAGCACCGGGGCGCAGCAAAATTTCCGCCACAGTGGCCGGGCTTTCGGCGGAGATCAACCGTTGTTTGTTTGAGCGCAGTACGCCATAACCATCGACCGAGACCTGTAGATCGCCCCGTTTGACAGTACCGAGTAGTAATTGGCTACGGTTGATTTGATAGTCTGCGGCTGGTGATGCGATCAAGCGACCGACCAGTAATAAGCCTGCCAGCACTGCCGCAGCGATGGCTGGTTTTTTCCAGCGGTTGTTCGGTTTGGTGCGTTTGATATCCATCAGTTGCCTTCTTTTCTGTGTTTGCGCTGGTAAGGCCGTGCGCTGGTGATGTCTAGGGAGGACCACCACCAGCGTACGGCTTTCCAACGGTCGTCACCGATGTACAAACAAGATTGATGCCAACAAGTTAAAGTGATTTAAATCAATGAGATATGCGTTATCTAGCTGTTCCTGTCAGTCTAAGCGTCCGGAATCGGACGTTTGAGTCCGAAATCGGACGGCGGCGGGCGTCCGGTTTTGCAACGAAGTCAGCTGACTTGATGCTGTAGAGCTACGGGTGGTCAGCTGGCGATAGTTGGGATGGTTGTTGCACAGGCAGCAGCAGCTCAGCACAGGCTCCCGGTATGCCGTCAGTCCGGTTGTTCAATGTCAATTCGCCACCCAGCGTGCGGGCGATTTGGCGGCAAAGCGCTAATCCAATGCCTTGACCTTGTGGTTTAGTGGTGTAAAACGGTACAAATAAATTGGCTGCATTTAACACGCCATGGCCCTGATCGAATAACTGTATAGCCAGTTGGCTGGCGTGCTGGCGGATCCTCAGTTCCAACGTACCGGCAGGACTGCCGGCCTCCATGGCATTTTTTAATAAGTTAATCAGCAGTTGTTGCAAAAGGGTAGGGTCGGATAAAAAGCACAGCGCCGGCGCCGATAACTTTAACTCCGCAGCTGGGAACAACAACTGCAGGCTGTGGACTAGTGCGTTGGCATCGACCGGTTGCAACTGCACGCTAAGCGGCTTACTGAGTTGGGCGTAACGGCCAACAAAATCCTGCAGATGGCGGCTGCGTTCATGAATCAGCTTTAAGGCCTCTTGTTCGCGACCCGCCGGCGTTTTTTGCAGTAAGTACTCGGTCAGGCTCTGCACTGGTGTCAGCGAGTTATGGATCTCGTGACTGAGCACCCTGATGAGCTGCTGCCAGGCTTGCAACTGGTTTTCCCGTAAGGCCAGTTCGATATCAATAAACACCAGTAATTGATAACGCTCACCCTGGTCAACAAAGCGACTATGACGGATTTGCCATTGCTGGCGGCGCCCGGCTGCGCTGAATTGCCATTGTGGGGTTGCTTCTAAACCGAGGCTGGCTGCACTGCTATGTTTCAGGCTTTGCCACGGTTGGCCGAATAACAGCTGGAATTGCTCGTTGGCATAACTGAGCTGTGCTTTGTGGTTAAGCACCAGGATCGGTGTATTGAGCTGGTCAATTAAACGGTACAACAAAAACTGTTGTTCATCAAAAAAGCTTTTGCGCTGCTGTAACTGGCCGGCAAGTTGTTGTAGTTGTTGCTGAAATTCAGCTGCGATGCCTTCGATATAAGCAGGCTTGGCTTGCAGACTGTAGTCCTGTAACTGCAAAGCATCCAGTTGCACGCTGGCACGGCGAAAAGCTGAAAGGACTTGCTGGCGGTTTTTCAAGACGACCCGACCAATCAACCAGCAGCTTACAGTAGCCAGTAACCACACCCACCACCAAGGCCAGCGCCAGCAAACCAAGGCCGCCGTGGCTATTGCCAACAATATAGTAAGGCTGCTTTGTATGGCGGATTGCCGCTCCAGACTTTGGTTAAACCAGGCCATATTTTTCCAGCCGTCGGTATAACGACGATTTAGTAATACCCAATTGTTCAGCTGCTTTTTGTTTATTGGCCGGATGTTGTGCCAAAGCCCGTTTGATTAACTGCAGCTCAGCTTGTTCTAACGTTAGCGCTGGCAACTCGTTGCTGGCTAAGCCGGTGTTGGCTAATTCGTGCTGACCGAGCGGAGCTGTTTGCATCATCGCGGCTGCTGGCTGAGTGGGTAATGCCAAATCACTGAGTTCAATCTGGCTTTGTTGGCAGAGCAACACCGCGCGCTCAAGCAAATGGCTCAGCTCGCGTAAGTTGCCTGGCCAGCCATATTGCATCAGCTGATGCTGCGCACCGGCAGATAACCTTAAGCCCGGTTTGTGATACCGCAAGCCATGCTTATATAAGAAGTGTTCAGTCAGTGGTGCGATATCTTCCGGTCGGTCTCTTAACGGCGGGATGCGAAACTCCAGTGTATTCAGGCGATAATACAAATCCTGCCGGAACAAGCCTTGCTGGATCAATCCGGTAAAGTCAGCATTGGTGGCTGATATCAGCCGAACGTTACTCAACTGAGTCTGGCTGGAACCAACCACTTCATATTCACCGGTTTCCAGTACGCGTAATAATTTCGCTTGTTGTGCCAGCGGTAAGCAGGCTATCTCATCTAAAAACAAGCTACCGCCGCTGGCCAGCGTAAAACGGCCGACTCTGGATTCTTTTGCATCCGTGAAAGCGCCTTTTTTATGGCCGAACAACTCACTCTCAAACAGGGCTTCCGGGATAGCGGCCATATTGACCGAGATCAGCGGGCCCTGACTTCTGCCAGAGTGTTGGTGCAACCAATGCGCCAGCTGGCTTTTGCCTGTGCCATTTTCGCCGGTTAATAAAATGGTGGCATCAGTAGCAGCCACTGTGCGCAGTTGCTGCATCAGACGGCACATCGCCGGACTGCGCCAGTTCAGCTCGCTGCCAGGTTCATCATGTTGACTATCAAGCTGGCGGATCAGCGCCCGGTTTTCTGCCTTTAACCGGCTGAGCTTTAACTGTTGCTGCAGCAGCTGCAACAGTCGTTGGTTTTGCCAGGGCTTTTCCAGAAAGTCAGCGGCACCCGCTTGCATGGCCTGCACGACGAGTTGGGTGTTGGACCAGGCGGTCATAGCAATTACCGGAATGTCAGGATAGTGCTGCTGTAAAAAGCGCAAAAAGCGCAGGCCTTCTTCGCCAGAAGTGGTATCAAGCTGGAAGTTCATATCCAACAAGACTAAGTCGGGTTGTAACGCCGGGAGCAAATCCCGTGCTTGTACCGGGTTTTCCAGTTCGCTGATGCGATAGCCTTGATCTTCTAGTACAAAGCGGACGGCCATCCGCAGTTCCCGGTTGTCATCAATCACGACTATATGTTGGTGCGTATGGTCTGCATGAGGCTGTGGTTGGTTCATCGGGGTTCCTGCGGTAACACGTCTGATGCGATGGCCATTAACGGTGGTTATCGCAAACTAAAACGCTATCTCAAACTAATGTGTTGATAAAAGCAATTGCTATGGTTGCTAGCAAGGCTTATGCCGCTGATGGATCCGTACAAGGATCCTGTTTGATCCTCAGATCTGACGCTGAATTGTTGGTTAAACCAGCAAAAAACGTGGTTTTGTTGAAAAAACAATCGAACGATCATCTTTCTGTCAAAAAGATCTTGTGATCATTTTTGATATCTCTATAATGCGCTCCATCGACAGCGACGACGGATTCGGAAACGAAGAAATCAAACGCTAAAGATTCTGAAAGTGGTTGATAATCAACGACTTTCGTCGTTAAGTAAAACGACAGCTCTTTAACAATTAGCAATCAATTATCTGTGTGGGCACTCGTTGGAGATGATTCGCAAAAACGAAATATCTTCGGTTGAGTGACTATATAGTCAATTTATTTAGTCAGTAAACTGAGCAAAA
>Ga0169931_10011527_pt1 | contig 12435 bp, 14 predicted proteins | sample Kivu_15m_20L_FD_129675 | JGI IMG/M metagenome (GOLD analysis project Ga0169931, IMG submission 129675) | Freshwater microbial communities from Lake Kivu, Western Province, Rwanda to study Microbial Dark Matter (Phase II) - Kivu_15m_20L... | ecosystem: Environmental > Aquatic > Freshwater > Lake...
CCGGCTGCCCGATCACGTCGCCGTGCTCACCGCGCCGGAACGTGTCTGAACGGTCGAAACCCAAGCCCTAGCGTGCGGCGTTCCGCCTTGGTCGAATGAGTGCGAACACCCTGACCGTCCGCCTTGGGCTCTCCGGCCTCGCCAACGTCGAGGCGGGCCTTGCCCGGCTCAAAGGCGGGGTGAAGGCGTTGGGACCAGCGTTGGCCGGCGCGGGCGCCGTGCTCGCGGGCATGGGCGCCGGGGTGGCTCACGTCACCCAACGGGCGATTGAGAACGCCGACGCCATGTCGAAAATGTCGGAGCGCACGGGGATCTCGACTGAGGAGCTGTCCGCACTCGGCTACGCGGGCAAACTTGCCGACGTGTCGCTCGCCGATCTGGAGACGGGCTTGAAGTTCTTCGCCAAGTCTCAGGTCGAGGCGGGCCGCGGTTCTGAGGATCTCGTCGAGGCCCTCGCCGGGGTGGCTGACCAGTTCGCCGGCTTGGAGGACGGCGCCTCGAAGGTTGCCTTGGGCGTGCGGCTTTTTGGTGATGCGGGAACGAAGCTGATTCCGCTGCTGAACCAAGGGGCTGCCGGCTTGCGACAGGCCACGGCCGAGGCCCGCGAGTTCGGCGTTGTCGTTGACGGCCAGACCGCGAAGGCCGCGGCGGAGTTCAACGACAACCTCACGAAGCTCAAGGTCGCATCGGAGGGCACGGCGCTTGCCCTGGCACGGGAGCTTGTCCCGGCCATGAAAAGCCTGTCCGACACTGCCCTCGCGCTGGCCAAATCCGGCACGCTCAAGGCGTTGGCCGCCGAGCTGAAACCCGTGGCCGACTACCTCGCGGCCGAAGTTCGGAAAGGGGTGGGAACTTGGGTCGCCAGCACTCAGGCGGCGGGTTCGTTCTTCGGCGCACTGGCCGGGGGAATGTCCGTCTCCGAAGCCCTCCGCGAATCCGTGAAGGACGGCGCGGAAGCCTTGGCTGGTTTCAGCCGGCAGTTTGAGGAAACCACCGAGAAGGCGGAAGAGGCCACCCGCGGCGTCTCGCGGTTCGTCGCCGCGCAAGACGAGGCTGCCCGGCGTCTGCGCCTGTCCATTGCGGGCAAGGACGCCGCCCTCGTCGGGGTGAATGCTGACCCGCGGTTGTCAGCGGTGGAACGGCGGGCCGAAGCGTTGGAGCTGCTCCAGGGGAAGCTCGAAGCGGTCAGGAAGCTCGAAGCGGAGTTGCAGGCGAACGCCCCCGCCGATGCCAGGATCTTCACCGGAGAGGATGGACAACCGCACGCCACCGAATCGGCGCTGAAGTTCCAGGAACAGGCGCTTGCCCTCTCGCGCGAGCGGCTGACCGTCGAGGCGGAGATTGCCCGGCTGGGTGCCGATCCAAACTCGGTCAGGGGCCAGCTCGGCGAGACCATGCGCCAACTGAAGGACGAGTTCCCGACGGTGGCTCAGTCCATCGCTCGCGGCTTCCGCTCCGTCATCGGATCTGCGGTGGATGGCGTCGCCGGTTCCATCGGCGGCCTGATCCGGGGCACGATGACATGGGGCGACGCCCTGCGGAACATCGGCGGCAGCATCCTGAACGGGGTCATTGATGCCATCTCGCGGATGTTCGCCGAGTGGATCATCGGCCGCCTCGCCGTGAAGGGAGTCGAAATCGCCTCTGCCACTGCTGAGGCTACCGCCAAGGTCCCCGGCGCCCTGATGACCTCGATCTCGTCCTATGGCGTCGCCGCCGCCTTGGGCGTGGCCGGACTCATTGCCGCCATCGCTGCGATCTCCGGCGCGTTTGCCGAGGGTGGCCGCCCGCCCGTCGGCCGACCCGCCCTCGTCGGCGAACGTGGCCCCGAGCTGTTCGTCCCCGACCGGCCCGGCCTCGTCATTCCGGCGGACAAGACGGCGGCGATGTTGCAGGCTTCCAGCGGCCCCATCCCCGCACAAGTGACGGATGCCAAGGGTTCACCCGTGGCCCGTGCGGAGAAGTCGGAGTTCGCGTTCTTCCTCGACCAAGGAGCAATGGATCGGTGGATCGACAAACGCCTCGACGCGAAAGTTGTTCGGCTCATGGAAGGCCACTCCCACCGCCTCTAGCCTATGCCCGTCGCCACAGTCACCACCACCGCTACCGCAGCAATTCCGGCACGCCAAGGCCGGACCGGCCTTGTGCTGCAAAATCTCAGTGACACCGATCTATTCGTGGCCCCGGCCGGCGACGTCTCCACGGCAAACGGCTACAAGCTGACCGCCAACGGTGGCTCGCTGAACCTGACCGGCGGGGGAGGGCTGGCCGGCGCGTTCTATGCGATCCACGGCGGGGCCGGCTCCAAGGATCTTCGCTGGTTCGACTTCTAGCCTAATACGGGCTCGACAGGATGCGTAAACAGCGTATCAGACGTTAGACCCGTATGAATATCGGCAGTGACACACTAGGCGGCGGATGGCATGAGGACTACGCCAACCCCGAGGCCGACCCGCTCGCCCGCACGCATGAGGATTTCCCGTTCGAGGAAGTCTTCAATGCGCTCGACGGTGCCAGCTCAACCCCGGACGGTGAACGGACGGCCGAAGGGCTGCGCCGTTTGATGGCATGGCTGGTAGCAGGCCAGGCCGGCACGCGAAACCCCAAGCTGAACCACCTGGGCGCAAGGGCGCTGGTGATGGCGTGGACCGTGCGCCCTGACCTCTTGGGCGGGCAATCCCTTACCCAAGTTGCCAAGGCGGCGGGCATCTCTCCCGACGTCATGCACCGAACCAGCGCGGACTTCTCGCGGACGTTCGGCTACCGGAACCACGGCCAAAGCCACGCTTGGAACTTCAAGCGTAGCCAGGTGGCGCCCGCCGTGTGAGTCGGCGTTGCCAGGCGCCGCGTGATATAAGACCCGAACGGTTTAAGTAACCCGACACCCGACCTAATATGTTCAAGGAATCTTTTTCCGGGGGGCGCCAGGGCAGGGGTCCAAAGGCATACCCCCATTTACACAATGCCGGTCATTTTTCGAGTGTCCCATTAAATTCCACCCATCGAACCCATGAACCCAGCCCCCTCCCTCCCTGTGCATTGCCGCGGAAACCTGTTCCCAATCTCCGAACTCGTTCCCCACCCGGGCTCCGTCGAGGCGCCACCGTCCGCCCACCGGGTCGCCCTGCGCGTCGAAGCCCTGCGTCGGAACGGTTGGCGCGATCCAGTCATCGTCTCGCGGCAGACCGGCCACACCGTCATCGGCTCCGATCTCGTCGAGGCAGCCCGGCAGCTTGGCCTCGACCGCGTTCCCGTCGAGGAGCAGGACTTCTGCGGGGCTTCGGAGGAAGCGGCCATGCTCGCCCTCGACGCCATCTCTCCGGCGCTGATTCGGGGATGACCCAAGCCCTAGCGTGCGGCGTTGCGGCTTGGATGAATGAAGCGACTTGTTTCGGTCGGTATCCTCGCGGCACGGGCGGACGTTTCCCCTTGGGCACTGCGCTGGGCTTTGGAAAAGGGCCGCGTAGCGCCGTGCGCCGTCGCCGAAATCCAGGCTGGCCGCGAAGTCGCCCTGTTTGACCTTGGGCGTCTGGATGAAGTGAAGGCCGCGCTCGCCGACCCCAAGGCGCAACCGACCACCCCGCCATCCTTGACCGAGCAATGCCTGGCAGCCAAAGCCGGCACCCCCTGACCTATGCCGACCCTACCCGACCAAACCGACATCCTCGCCGAAAACGAACAGCTTCGCGCCCGCGTGTGCGAACTGGAAGGCCGGCGCCACGATCCAGCGAGCGCCAACGCCCCCTTCGGTTCCGCCGAATGGGAACAACGCAACCCGCGCACGGGATCACTGCCAGGTAGTCCCGCGGCCTCCGTCCCGGCTGTCCCGGCCGCCACGTCCCCCAAGGCAGGCCAGAACCTCACCGATCTTTGCCGGGCCGCCGCCATGCCCCTGGCAACTGTCCCGCAACCCCAAGGCCAGCCCGTGGCCGGCAAAGCCCCGTCCCTGACCGACCAATGCCTCGCCGCCCGCCGTTAAACCGCCACCCCCAAACCGTCCCATGAATCCGTTGTCCCGTCTCGCCTCTGCCGTCGGCCTCACTGCCGCCCCTCCGCCCGTGCCCGCCATCCCCGCCGCCGGGATCTATCCGCCCGAATCCTTGGCTTCCAGCGGCCAAGCCGTGTGGGAAGGGGACGAAGCGGAAGCCTCGACCGTGCCCATTCAGGACATTTCGGCGGCTGCCCCCGGAAGTGCGTTTCCCGGCCCGAGTGGGTCGGGTTCCTCTGGCGGGCAGCCGCTCCCCATCGCTGACCGCATTGTGGACGTCATCGACGCCATCGAGCGGCGCAACGCCGGCATTCCGCCCGGCCCCATCGGTGCCCTGGGAAAACCCGACCTCTGGCCCGAACTGCTGACCCGCCTGGGGGATCTTCCGGCCCGGTTCAAGGCCGCGTGCCAGGAATTCCGCCGGCAGAGCCACGCCATGCAGGGCTACACGGTCGCCGGCCGGTCCGCGTTCATCCGGGAGGGCTACGCCCGGCTGAACAACGCCAAGACCCCGGCGGAGTTCCAGGCCATCGCGCTCGAAATCGCCGCCGTGGGTGATGACACCCGGAAACCCTTCATGGAACAGGCCAGCGCCCGCTACTTGCAGGAACGCTTCCGCGAGCTGTTCCCGCCGCTGCTCCTCGAATTCGAGGCCTTGGGCGTCGGCGCCATTGCCGAGCTGCGAAGCGAGGCCATCGCCCGCGAGGCGGAAGCCAGCTACACCACCCGCGAGTTGACCGGGCACGATCTGACCGGCCGCCCCCTCACGGCCAAGGTCAACGCGCTGGAAGCCGCCGTTGCCCGTCTGCTGACCCAAGCCAGGGGCGAGCTCGAATGCGGCCCCCGCGAGGTGCCCGGCCTCTACTTCGAGGAACTGTTCGCCTGACCCTTTCCCGGCGCGGCTGGCGTTGAATCCCCGCGACGGACATCCCCCGGTGGCCTTGAGCAAGCTGCCGGGGGTTTTTGTTTCCTACGGATTCGGCGTTTTTCCTACAGCACGGCCTGAAAGGAATGGCTTCCCCGTGTCACGAAGCGGGGCGATAATCGAAGTCCGTCGGTGGTTGTTCCCCTCGGTTGTTTTACAGATGCAAACCCGCTTTTGGCGTTTCCTACGCGCTCCTACAGTGAACTTGCAGAAACCGTCTGAAACGCGGTTTGGTTACGTGTGTAAAACGGCAGGAAAAGGCCATTTTTAGGCCCAAAAGCTCGCTTTCAACTCCCCCCGCCTCCACCATTTTCGATGTTCAAGACGGTCGAGATTTCGGATGCGCGGTTTGCGGTGGAGGGGCTGCGCTACGTGACCGTTCACAGTCCGGCGCTGGCGCAACGGGTAGATCTGACCCTGTGGGTGCCTGAGTGTGCGGTCGGGCAATCCCATTTGCCGGTCGTGATTCTGCTCCACGGCGTCTATGGGTCCCACTGGGCGTGGGCGTTCAAGGGCGGCGCTCACCGCACGGCGGCGTCAATGGTCAGGTCTGGCGAGATTCCTCCCCTGGTGCTGGCGATGCCCAGCGACGGACTCTGGGATCAGGGATCCGGATATGTTCCGCACGCGACCCAAGATTTTGAACGCTGGATCGTGGAGGAAGTTCCGGCAGCCACTCAGCGGGCGGTGGCGGAGACGTCCGAACAGTCGACCATGTGCCTAGCGGGTCTGAGCATGGGTGGCTTTGGTGCCCTCCGCTTGGGTGCGAAGTATCCGGGCCGGTTCCGGGCCGTATCGGCGCATTCGGCGGCCACCGATCAGGACCAGTTCAAGACGCTGATCGGCGAGCGTCTGAGCGCATGGAGCGACCGGGAGTCGGATCGGTCGGTGCTGGCGCCGATGCTCCAGAACCGGGATCGATTGCCTCCGTTCCGGTTCGACTGCGGCGTGGACGATTTTCTCATCGGGCCAAACCGTGAACTTCACCGGGATCTGACCGCAGCCGGGATTCCGCATAGCTACGAGGAGTTTCCCGGAGCCCACACTTGGAGCTACTGGGAACTCCACCTTCGGGACTCGCTGCGATTCTTCGGAGCCCGGCTTGCGGCTTGACCGCCCGCGGCGGCCTCCGAAGGCTGGGGCCACAATGAGAGTCCGACTTCGCCCAGTCCTCGCGCTGCTGATCGCGGGGCTCTTGGCCGGCTGCGTCAATCGGCCGCCCAACCGTCCGCTGGCGCAGAGCGACGCGCAGTCCGGCTACTATTTTCACCGGCAACCGCGCCCCAACAATTCGGACGAAACCCTCTTCCTGGTCGCATTCTCCGGGGGCGGCACCCGGGCAGCCGCATTGGCATATGGGGTGTTGGAGGAACTGCGGGATACGACGTTCACCGCCCCCGAAGGACAGCGCCGCCTGCTGGATGAAATTGATGCGGTGTCCTCGGTGTCGGGTGGTTCGGTCACGGCGGCAGCCTTTGGGCTTTACGGGGACGGAATTTTTCCACGGCTGGAGCGGGATTTTCTCAAGCGAAACGTGCAGCGAAGCCTCGTATTGGGAGCGGCCAATCCGCTGAACTGGCCGCGACTGGCTTCGAGGCGGTTTGGCCGCTCCGAGATCGCCGCCGAGTTTTACGATCGCATCCTGTTTCATGGCGCGACCATAGGCGAGATGGGCCGGCGTCCCGGACCGTTTGTCATAATCAACGGCACCGACATCACAACCGGGGCGCGGTTCGAGTTCACCCAATACCAATTTGACCTGCTGTGTTCGGACGTGGGTCCGTTCCCCATGTCCCGCGCGGTGGCCGCGTCTTCCGCCGTGCCCGCGGCTCTCACACCGATCACGGTGAACAACTATGCCGGGAACTGCGGTTACGCTCCGCCGGACTGGATCCGCCGTCGCTATCGGGCGGAAGAGGGGCGTTTCCGCCTGCGGGCCAACGAATTGCGGTCTTATCTCGATGCCACCAACCGTCCCTTCGTCCATGTCGTGGACGGCGGGGTTTCCGACAATCTTGGCCTCCGGGCCTTCCTCGACGGCATGTATGCGATGCAGGCCCAGCCAGAGTTGCTCGGAGGCATGCAGCCCGAAAAGGTGAAACGGGTCGTGGTTATCAGCGCCAATGCCTACTCGTTTCCGGACCGGACTTGGGACCGGCGGGAACGCCCGCCCGGGTCCATTGCTGTCGGTGCGGCGGCGGCGAACCACACGCTCGACCGGTATTCGTTCGAGACCCTGGAGTTGGTGAAGGAGCAGTTCGAGGATTGGCAGCGCGAGCTCAAGGGCCGGTCGGAGATCCATCTTTATCCAATCATGATCAACTTCACGAACTTCCGCGACCTCGCCGAGCGGCGGTTCTTCCTGAATTTGCCCACCAGCTTCGTGTTGCCGCCCACCGATGTGGACAAGCTCAAGGACGCCGGCCACCGGCTCCTGCGGCAGAATCGGACCTACCGGGAACTCCTCGCCGAACTGGGCATCGCCCTCGCGCCGGAACCCGTTTCCGCACCGGCGGAATAAGTCCGCGTGACGCCGCGATTGACGCGAGGTTCGCGATTGTTACTGTCCGCCGCTCCGTTTCGCGCGTCGGAACGGCATTAAACACAGCATGAAACGTCAGTATCAGCCTTCGAAGATTCGCCGGGTCCGCCAGCATGGCTTCCGCGCCCGCATGGCCACCAAGAGCGGCCGTGAGATCATCCGCCGCCGCCGGAATCTCGGGCGGAAGCGTCTGACTCCAGTGTGATAACCGGCTGTTGCTGATGCCAGCCACGCCGCGCCAACGTCTGTCCGGCCGGCGGCTTAAGGCCGCCCGGGACTTCGCGCGGCTCAAGGCCGAAGGGCAACGGCTTCCCGTCGGCTGTCTCATCTTGAACTGGACCCCGGCGAATCTTGGGCAGCCGGCGAGGCTGGGCGTGATCACCAGCCGAAAAGTCGGCGGGGCTGTGCAACGCAACCGGGCCCGGCGTCTTCTCAGGGAGGCATTTCGGCGACACCAGTGCGGACTTGCCCGGCCGGCGGACATGGTTTTGGTGGCCCGGAACTCGATTGCCGGAAAGTCTCAGGCCGACGTGGACCGCAGCTTTTTGGAGGCGCTTCGGCGATCGGGTTTGCTCCGGTTGGGCGAGGGTGCGGCAGTTCCACCGGAGACCCTGCCGTCGTGAAGCTCGGGCAGGGATTGCTGGTGGCCCTTCTGCGGATTTACCGCTGGGTCCTGTCGCCGGCCAAGAACGTGATTCTGGGACAGGCGGCGAGCTGCCGATACTCCCCGACGTGTTCCGCCTACGCGCTGGAGGCGGTCCGATTGCACGGCGCGCGCCGGGGCTCGGTGCTGACGTTCCGCCGGCTGTGCCGCTGCCACCCGTGGGGAGGACAGGGGGATGACCCGGTGCCCAGCTTGATTCCGACCGATACAATTTCTCCGACATGGACCGAAAAGGCATAACGATTCTGCTCGTGGCGTTTGTGGGGCTGTTCGGCCTCCAATGGGTGGCCAACAAGATTTATCCGCCCATCCCCGTGCCCGCGACCAACAGCGTCGCGGGCGCCACGAACCGCCTGCCAGTGGCGGCGCCCACGGCGCCCATTGCGGCGCCCGCTCCGGCGATTCCCAGCATCGGCCCGACCACGCAGCCGGTGCCGGCGGTGCTCTCGGCGGCCGATGAGTCCCTCGCACTGGAAAACGACCTCCTCCGCGTGCAGGTCACGTCCCGGGGCGGGGGCATTCAGTTTGTTGACCTCAAGAAGTTTCCCGCCCGCATCCCGCTGAATCGCGACCAGAAGAACCAGCCGAACGAGGCCGCCTCGCTGAACAAGCTCTCGTTCCTGCCGGCCTTCACCTACGCCAACTCCCCGGCGCTGACCGAGGACGGTCAATACCGGCTGCGTTTGGCCGGCGGCGCGATCATCGCCGAGAAGAGTCTGACCAACGGCTTGAAGCTGGTCCGGCAGTTCTCACTTGCGAGCAATTACATTGTCCGTGTCTCCGAACGGATCGAGAACGCCGCCGCCCAAACCGTGACGGTGCCCGTCCAGGAACTGGTCATCGGCACGGCGGCGCCCATGGATCCGCATGAAAAAGCCGACACCACCGGGGCGCATTGGTTCAACGGCGATAGCCTGACCCATGTGGATGCGATGTGGTTCGCCAACCGCACCTTGGGCTGCCTCCCGGGCACGCCCCGGACCGAATATGTGGACGGCCTGACCAACGTGGTCTGGGCCTCGGTGCACAACCGCTTCTTCACGATGATCGCGGTGCCGGAAAAGCCGGCCGACCGGATGGTTTCCCGTCTCTACCCTCTGCCAACGCCCACGCCGTCGCAGTTGGCCGCGGACGGCAAGCTGAACCCCAAGCCGGAAGCCTACCAGACCGCGCTGCTGTATGCGGAAACGCCGCTGAACCCCGGCGCCGCGGTGGAGCGCCGTTACAGTGTCTATGCCGGGCCGAAGGAATTCTTCGGACTGTCCGCGCTCGACCAGAAGCTGGAACTGGTCATGGACTTCAGCGGCTTCACCGGATTCTTCGCGCAGTCGCTGCTGCTGGCGCTGAACCTCATCCACAAGGTCATTCCCTCCTACGGTTGGGCGATCGTCGTCCTCACCATCCTCATCAAGCTGATCTTCTGGCCGCTGACCGGCATCAGCACGCGCTCGATGAAGAAGATGCAGGCGCTGCAGCCTGAGTTGCAGGCGCTCAAGGAACGCTACAAGGACAACCAGCAGAAGTTCGCCCAGAAGCAGCTCGAACTCTTCAAGCAGCACGGCGTGAATCCCGCCTCCGGCTGCCTCCCGATGCTCGTGCAGATTCCCGTGTTCATCGGCTTCTTCTTCATGCTGCGCACTGCCATCGAGCTTCGCGGCGAGACCTTCCTCTGGGTGCGGGACCTGTCCCAGCCCGACACCGTGTTCACCATTCCGGGGCTCGGCTTCCTGCCGTTCTTCGGCATCCAGGGCGTCGGTCTGCCGGTCAACCTGTTCCCGTTGCTCATGTGCGCCACTTCCCTGTGGATGTCCAGCCTCACGCCGGTTTCGCCGCAGATGGACCCGGTGCAGCAGAAGATGATGAAGTTCATGCCTGTGTTCTTCGTGATCTTCCTCTACGACTACAGCTCCGGACTCACGCTTTACTGGACGGTCCAAAACCTGTTGAGTGTGCTCCAGACAAAGCTCACCAAGATGAACGAGGCCAAGGACACCGTCACCGTCATGCCCGCGCCGAAGCGACGCTGAACCCGCCCCGCCCCCTTTACCCGTGAAACCCGAATCGCCCAACATCGAACCCAAGGCCGCCCTGCAGGAGATGCTCACGCAGCTCGGCTTTGAGGTCACCATCACCGAAACCTCCCTCGAGGAACAGGTGCTCCTCGACATCCAGACCGACGATCCCGGCCGGCTCATCGGGCGGGCGGGGCAGACCCTCTCGGACCTGCAGTTCGTGCTGAACCGCATCGTCTTCAAGAGCGACAGCCGGATCCCCCGGGTGGTGCTCGACGTGGGCGGCTACCGCCAGCAGGCCCGGGAACTCCTCACCGGCCGGGCCAAGGAAGCCGCGGAAAAGGTCCGTCGCCGCGGCGAGATCGTGGAGATGGAGCCGCTCAACGCCTACGACCGCTACATCATCCACCAGGCCCTCAAGGAAGATGAGGACGTGGAAACCCACTCCGTGGAAGTGGATGGCAGCGACAAGAAGGTCATCCTCATCCGCCCCAAGCGCCGCTGAGCCGAACTGCCAGATGAAACCGGACGCCCGTCGGCCCGCGAGGGAGGCGGGCGTTTGGCTTTTCGGTGGCCAGCCTATGCCGAGGGCGCACGGGGTGATTTGAAACCGCGCTTGAGCTCCGCCCACGACCTCTGCTAGCGAAAATCCCATGTCCTCCCCACGCACCGACACCACAGCTGAACCGTCCTTGGTCCACAGAGTGTTGGGAATCGCCCGGCGGGTTGGGACTTCAGAAGCGACGGTGGCCCGGGCACTGGGGCTCAGTCAGCGCCAGTTGCAGCGCCGTTGGCAGGAATCGGGAAATGCCCGGTTGGAGGAATTCCTGGTAGAGCTTCGCTTTCGGAACGCGGTCGAGCTCCTGACCATTCTCGGTTCAGTCAAGGAAGCGGCCCTGTATGCGGGATATCCGTCGGCAGCGCCCTTTTGTCGCGAATTTGTGCGGTCGCAGGGAGTGTCGCCCGGCCGCTTCTTCCGGCGCTACCGGGCCGATCAACCCTACTGGAATGACCCGGAGCTGCGGCCGGCGCGCCTGACCATGCAGGCGGAAACACGGGCATTTTGCGCCGGAATCCTCCGACGTGCTTCGGAAAAGCGGTGTAGCTGACAGATGATGGCCGCCCGATTTGGAAGGCCGACCTTTCGTCGGTTCGACGGCGTCCAGATCCGAAAATGTCGCGCAGGGTCAATTCTTCGGGCTGGTTGGAGGCGAAAGGTTTGTTTGAATGTCAGGTGTTCTCCCTGCCTTGCCATGAAATCCAAACACTTGGTCGGACTGCTGACTTCCCTTCTTTGGTCGGTGCTGTTTGCTACCGCGCAGATTCCCGCGGAGTTTTGGGTAATTCCCGCGAACGACCCTAGATTCCCAACCAGCGGGTCTGGCGAAAGTTGGGATACTCCGATGCATTTTTCCGTCGGCCAGCTAAACACGTGGATGAGCGATACGGGCCCGCTTGACATCACGGTAAATTTCCTCCCCAGCACGAAGGTTTACGAAATCTTCCAAAGCGGCCAGCAACCCCGGTTGGTGATTGCGGATACGCGGGCCAACAAGCGGGTAAAATTGATTGGAAAGCTGTTCGATGGATACGACGCGAATGGTGGCGGGGTGGGACCCTCAAGGCCTCGCCCTACCTTAAAAATGTCCAACACCCTGATTTACCAAGGCGTTTGGGGCGTCTCGGGCTATGAGGATAAATTGCTGCGGAGTGGACGGTGGGTGGACAACACGGACCCCAATAAGCCGAACCGAACGAGTTACATCGACCGTTTTGCCATGGAGAACCTGATTCTCGACGGAAACTTCCCGGAGCTCGGGGTGGGCACCAGTGCCGCCAATGCCACCGGTTACAAACTGTTCGCATTGGATGTCTGGGCGAAAAAGGGGTTGTTTTCGAATCTGCTGATCAAGAATTTTGGCGTGGTGGGGGCAGTCCCGGGTAATGCTTTCAACGCAGCGGGAACAGAGACGTTTCCGGTGATGTTCACCACGTTTGACGATGGGCAGGTTCCGACCAGAAATGAGGATGGGACCGTCACCGGGGGTGATACGGTTCCCCAAGCAGCTTGGCTGGTAGATCGGGTAGATGTATCCGATTTCCACGCGACCCACGGCGGCTACGCCACTTTGGTCATGGCCCAAGTATATACGCTTGCCAATAATCTGCGAGCTGACCTTTCAGGTTCCTCGCTACTTTCAGTGGCTGGCTAGGGAGGGGAAATTGAGTTTGCCGGCAACGAAGTAGAGCATGGCAATCATGTAATCCTGGCTGCGGTAGCCGCGGGCTTTGCGCTTCACCGCG
>Ga0169931_10011528_pt1 | contig 12435 bp, 6 predicted proteins | sample Kivu_15m_20L_FD_129675 | JGI IMG/M metagenome (GOLD analysis project Ga0169931, IMG submission 129675) | Freshwater microbial communities from Lake Kivu, Western Province, Rwanda to study Microbial Dark Matter (Phase II) - Kivu_15m_20L... | ecosystem: Environmental > Aquatic > Freshwater > Lake ...
TCCAATCAGATCAGATTCTTGATTGTCTCCTACCATCACCATCTTCTATATATGACCATATATTTTTTCTAACCGTTTTTTAGCGAACTAATATACCACTAATCGAGGTTTTCCATATACATCGATCTACAGCTATCTTTTGTATACAGCTCGGAAAATGGCTTTGAAGCCTTAGATAAAGGATCCTAGAAGCATTCGAGGAAGATTGTGCTAAGCAGTTACTCCAAGTAGATCGTTATAGGAAGCGATCACTGGCACATGCTAGGGATGTTTTCCGTAATTTTTTTATTTTGAAATTGTTCCGTCGGATGTGCTCAAAATATCGAGCATTACTTGATAGCTTTATTACCATCTTTCGGGACATGTAAGCAAAAATATTGCACTTATTTTAAAAGTCATTTTATCTAACTATCCGAGTCTATTTTTAACTCTTAAAAGCATTTGATTATCTTCAAGACAAGGTGATCGTCTAGACAGAGGAGATGAGTTTGCAAAAATAGTACAGTATTATTCAATCGTTATATAATTTTTGATAAACTCAAGAGGCAAAATATTTTACAATCTTTTCTAATGACCAATTACAAGAATGATTCCATCTTCAAATTATCTAAGTTTTTGCTTTATTGGCGTATAGTTGACTATTATTTGATTTTAAGTTAAACTCTGTTTGAGTCCTAAACACTATGAGATCTATTTAGCTAATATTTCTTAAGATTTTGCAATATTGTTCGTCAGTAAAAGAAACGGTATGTTTTGATTTGTGAGACTATCTAGAGTTTCTTTTGCGCTTTGAATTGGTTTTTTGGATAGAGTCAGGGTGCCATCTATATCAAAAGCGAAGCCGAAAGGATGATTTTTTTACATATTGACTTTATATTAATAATAGTTGTTTTATCAAGAATATTTTTGTAAAATTTAAGTATCAGATCATGAGGTCTCCTTTTATGTTTTCAGGGCTCTTGCTATTTTCTTTTTTAGTAGTCTACAGAAAGATAAATATTAACCTTTTTAAACTCCCACAGTCCACACATCGATCATCTACCAGAGTCCTTCAATAAGTTTCGATCTAGTTAAGAAAGATTCTTAATTTTCTGTTATTTTGTCATGCTACCAATCCGTATCGACAACAAAATCAAGTTATTCCTTTTCTATTTCTGGACGAAGAATCAAAGCTATTAATCTTTGCATTTTTTTGTATTATTTTTCAAAAATAACCTGACCTAAACTTTCTTTTTGCTACCAAGTATACAACTTGCATATCTATCTTAGTAAGTATTTACTTATTATAGCTCTTTTAATATTTCCTAATCCTTTCTAAGAAGTTATCTGGCTTTTATTTTTTGCTAACTGTACATTTACATGTCCCCGTCGAGATGGTAAGGATGCTGTAAGTTGTTGTCTCGTGTAAGGCTGAATACTTAGGCTACAGTCTGAGCACCCTACGCGATTCCCTTTGTAGGTTTCTGTTTGGGTTTTGACATATTTAAATTCTAGAATTATCTGGTGCTTATAATCTTTCATATTGGATGAGCATTTAGTTGGCCAAAAAGATCGAATAATCCAGAGCAAGAGCCCTATAAAACGGATCAGTCATCAAACTGAGAAAATAGGACATTTAAAAGAAAAAATTGCTTGGAGCTAAGTTCAGCTATTCTTGGTACCAGACACCAACCAAGGTCGGCATATAGATCCCTTACGTGGTTCAAAACAAATAAGACCTAAAAGTCGTTTTTAAACAAGACAGATTGACTATAGATTTTCCACTGGGTGCATAGAAAGAGGACTACCACTTGGATCTTATTTTGTTCAGAAACATCATCCCTCCCAAATCTAAAACTTTCCATCGGCTTGATAGCATTGAAATCGTCATGGAAAAAGCTAATTCTAGCTAAACTTGGTAGTTTCTTCGAAGAGACGGACTGGGTATCCCTTAGGCCGCAGCTAAGGAGCAATTGAATTACCCTTCGAGCTCTAAAGTGAAACGTAACTGGGACAAAATCGGCAAATAGATCGAAAATGATATTGTTTCAAATGCAGAGGAGTATGGAATCGATCCAAGCATGCATCTTTTCAAGCAGATTTTCAGTAATGGAGACGAATAGAAACGAAAAGCTATGATAAAGAGCTTCCAGACTAGTGGAGGTACAGTGCTATCAACTGATTGGAATGATGTGTCTAAGAAAGATTATGAAGGAAAGGACAGACCATCGCCACCTAAGGGTCAAGAATGGAAAAAAAGAGAACTTTGATTGCAGTTCAACATGCATTAAATCAATATTGTTATTCATTTTTCGAAGTTACTAAAAAAATACTATTTATATGAGTTTTCACAGATCAGTTTCCATCAGAATATCGTGCATTCCAGTTCCAATCTAAGGTAGCTGTCCCATAATAATTTTGCTTGAAGGCGTCTTGCATCTATCAATATCGCAATGAAGAGCGGCTTCCTTGATGTAGCTAACTGAAGTCTCGAAAGTCATTCTAAGGAAAGGACTTGGGTTATATTTCATCCAGTTTCTATTCATAGCCTTGATCACTCCTCCGAAACTGACGTAATCACCGATCAAATATAAGTGGCGGTAGTCGACTTGCACTCCGTAAGCTTTGAAAAGATTAACGATCTCGTCGATGAGTACTTTTCTAGCCGCTTAGATCTGAATAAGTTTATAAATACGCCGAATTTCTTGCTGATTGCTTGAATATCGTTGCTTTTTAACTTGTTCTAGTCCAAGAAATCAAAATTTTTGAAAATATCGAAATTGACACCCTAGGTCTGAAGATAAGGAATTTATGGTTTTTCGGGTTTGTCTTTGTTTCTATTGAGAAGGGCAACTGAGTTGATTCCTTAGAGTTGTTTCATGATAGTACTGCCTAGCAATTTTTAAACCACTTTCGTCATTAAAAACTTTTTAAGGCTCAGCGCCACTTTTACTGTGATTTCGCAGTGATTAGAGTAATACACACTTGATTGGAACTAACTACTATTGTAGTTATTGGAGCTAGGCTTAGCCTCTTATTAATTTTTATCATTTTCATCCTACATTGCTTCCTAGTTAGGTTTCTGCTCCTATCCTTCTTCGTTTGATTATTTTTCAACAGCTTCTTCATTCTAATTTTCTTCTTATTCTTCGACTTATTTTTGAGTCACTCTTTTGATGACTGCTCTAAGCTAAGTTCTCTTCTTGACTCTTGTGATGTGAGCTAAAAGTTGAGGAATTAAAATATTTTTTATTTTTTATTAAATCTCCTTGTGATTTAATTGATATTAAACCTTCATCGAATCTTCTTTCTCGTATTCGATAGTGATCTTGTAGTATCTTTTTCGATCGTGATAATCAAGCAATTTTCCTTGAGCTGAGTACAACTATTTCCACTATTCGACACCCACTCGTTTGATTAGACTTCTCAGACGAACTCTTTAGAGCTGTTTGCTTAGAATTTTTGCTTGCTACATGTTGATTCCCTAATTAAAGCTGAGCTCCATAATAGGCGTTTTTATTTTATCGCTAGAAGTCATAAGCAACTAACGTAGACGAGGGATACCTAGGGTCAGGTTGACTCCTCCGTGACCTGCCAAGTGAAAAGTATTCAAAGTCATCTGAGTAGACGGCTAACCAATCGACTGAGCAGCAGTGCATCCGACAGCTTCTCCAGGGTCTACTAGACCTTTCTGGTATTTCAATGCAAAAATTTATTTGAATTCCTGATCGGCTTTCATCTTTTTAAGCATGTTGTAAGCTCGTTCAGAAATAGCTCCTAAATTGTTTGAAGGTCTAAATTTATCATGAATTGTAAGCTAATTAGACACAAGACCTTTTTACTGTCGGGCTTTGAACTAGTTGATCTATGAAGTCTTGAGAATATCTTTGAATTAATCGTGTTTGAGCTTTGCTTTGAAAGTATTGCGATTGTTCAAAAGAAGGTCTATTTTGCTGAAAAACTTTTATTTGCTAGGGTTGAGGCCGTCTTATCCGTAAAGAAATTAAACAATACTGCCATCAGAGTCACGCACAGTCAAGTCATACTAAACTTTTAAACTCTACAAATGTTTCATCAAGCATCGTTGCAAATATCCACTTTTCGAAGTCTTTACAGCCGTATCAATGAGTCCTTATCTACCGGCCATACAGTGGAAATAAAATTATTGTTCCCTCAAACCACTAAGAAATCGATCGGCTATGAAACCAGATGCTCTAGGATTGGGATCATATGCAGTAAAAGATGGCAAAGTCTTACCTGTTATCATGACTGGTACTCTTTTGCCTTATAATTCTTGCTGTCCAAGCATTACAGCGATTTGTGAATGGTTAAGATTTGATCCTTTTGCTCCAGTTATAGTCATCATACTGAAATTATTTCTAGGAAACTTCTTTTGAAATCCTTTTAAAGCCATTTAATTGACCTGACTAGCCTTGGGATGTAAATGATGTTTGTATTAGGCATCTAGCTAATCATGAGCATTTTGTTCGTTTACAACTTTGTACTAAAAGTATCTGACTATCTCCTAAAAACTGTGAACATGCTGTCTTCTTTTATCAGCAATCAAATTTCCCTCCTAGTCACAAATATATTAATTTCGACCCATATAAGAAATATTTTTAGGTGCTGGTTCGCCATATCCCTTGCAAATTTAATCTACAGTTTCTTAGTGAACTTTCTATAGCATATCTCTTCGGATGTTATTTACTTTAGATTTCAAAATGAGATCGTCGAGTCCACATGTGAATCCGTGGACTTGCATGTAATTAAGGAATAGTTTGTTGAGAGAGGTCATTAGTTTTCCAGTCGTGGCCTCGCCGTAGACCTCGGTAAAAGAATGTATGAAACCATAGTCAGATCCAGAGCCTACTTGACTCTTATCTATAAATCCTTTCAGAAGTTAATTGTCTACAAAAACGACTTAAGAATCTTATTCGAATCCTCTCATATCATCTTTTGATATTTTGGTCTGAGATTTCATAGATAGACCTCTTTGATCTTTAAATTTTAGATCAGAAAAATGAACGATTAGTTTGATAACGTTGCTGATCAGCTGTTTGCCTGTCCAAAGAAGCTTCGGTTTTTGTATCGCTGGCTTTAATAAAAATATTCTCGTGTTTTTAGGTTTGTCATTCAGACATGAAAAAACAGCCTGATAGAGCAATTAACTATACTCAGCTTTTTCGAAAAATATGTCTCGCATGCACAAAAAGGCAGCTGATACAATAGAGTCTTGAATGAGTTATCGTAATGGTTTTCCGTTTGCTGGATTTTCGTACATTTGATCGCTGATGCACAGCTAGGCTTAAGCTTTGGCCATATAGGTCTGTAGCGCATGCATGTTCATTTAATCTCCGTCGAAATCTGCGTTGTAGCTCTTGCAGTTGGCGTAGTTCATTCTGAGTGTTGACTATCTGGGTAAAACTTTGACCCTATGAGCCATAAGCCCAGGCTTGTGTAAGGTAGGTTGTCTGTTGAAAAGAACGTTATCTCCGGTCAATATATGCCTATAAACTACTTTATTCTCGTGATTATTCCATAAATTTCGAGCATGAGAGATCCGCTGTTATTAAGTAAGTCCATCTAGCTTGAATAGCTTACCGTTTTACTATATAAAGTTAGCTCCAGGGTACTTTTTGCCATTAATAACATAGCTTTGTAATTTTTACAAGTTGTACTAGTTTACATTTTCGCAAAAAGTAAGTTTTTTAGCCATGAAGATAGGCACTCCAACTTGATCAGTATTTAAGCTTGGATCTGGAGAAATGACTGATCTGGCAGCATAATTGACTCTTTTTCCCATCATCTTCATTCTAAAAAGTCCCTCTTTCTTCTCTAAAATTTGCCTAACTCCCTTAAAATCTCTATCAGCCTGTCTGCTTGATTTCGTAGCATCGATAAAACAATTAATCGAATCTTGAAGTCCCAACCACTTGTTCACATAATCTTTATCAGTTTTCAAACGACGAGAAGCATGCTAGTAAAAAGCAGTTTTTTTGAACTATGATACTCCAACTTTATGCAACTATTTTTGATTCTGGAACCTGTTTCTATCGATATCTCTGTCTTCTTCTTTGAATTGTTTTACCATCATGCTTTTCAGCTCAAGATTCGCCTCTACTATTCTAGCAAGAACAGTTGTATGGTCATGCAAGTATTTTTATTATCCAAGCTTACTTTCAGGTCTGAAACGACTAGGCGGAACGAAGACGGCGTTAATGAAGAAAAGAGTAAACGAATTATGATGAGATTCGTTACCGAACATCACTTTGAGCAAATCGCTTTAGTTCTTCCATAGTTTTCGAAGTTAGTGAAATACATCTTTGGATGTGATATATTTTTGTTTGCTGGTCTTAGATTGCTTCTAGTGTGTGATATTAGTAGGATTGCTGGTGGTTTAACCTCGAGATGTAGTGTCTCTTGATTTCTTTCTCAATGATGTTTATTACTCATCGTTGTCGTTGTCGTGTGCCATTAGGAAAAATTTATTAGCTCCTTACTTTTTGACTCGCACACTCTACTTTTTGCATGTTAAATAGGGACATTTTTTCTGGGCGAGACTGTTCAGAAATTTGATAAATTATGAAAAAAGTTGTATCGAAGATGAAGTAGGAGCACTACTCTCTTGTTGGTTGACTTCTTATCTCATTTTTTTAGCATACTATAATCTTGCTTTACACTGATTGATTTTATTTTGATTTTCAGCTTTATTCCTGTCTACTTATGGAAGTTTTTATAGTTTCTAAAGTCTTCGTATTTACTCCTCAGTGTTGATATCAAAAAATTAATAGGCTTCTTTGATTCGATCTTTTTTGAGCAATCCGAGAACAACTGTGTAATCTTCTTTGATTTTAGGGCGGATGCGCAATCTATGGCAGTGGAAACAGTTCATTCTTAACAATTTAAGCAAAACATCGATCACTAAGGGGTTATATGTGGGCACTACCAGTTATATATGACCAGGATGGCCAGCACATTAAAGTCCCTTGAGGCCACAAGTAGGACATATAGCATCTCTATCATTCGGGGAAACTCCGAGTCGAGGATCATACAAGCCTCCCTTGACTGGTTTTTTTTCATCGTCATAGACTCTGGAAGTTTAAATTTAACACACGCTGATCTTCCTGACTTAGTGAGGATAGGCGAACGAGAATTAAACTTGATCTATATCGTACCACTCACTGATGGCATGGATGTTGTCGAGCATTGTTGATATAAATAATAAAAAGTCATCTGATTATAATAGATGTTGAGACCTGCACAAAACATCGAGTACCAACAAAAACCAAGAAAAATGGTCAAAGTCAACCTCGCCGAAGATGATAACTATAATTAGTTCAAAGGATAATGTGCGTAGCAAGCTGATCAGTAGCTTTTACCTTTGCCTGCTAGTAATATCCCTTAAGAGGATTATAAACAATAACAGGGCAGGTATCGAAATATATATTCGCACATTCAAATAAATAAGCAAAACAAAATCTCACAAAATAAGTAAATTAAACCGAGTATTGATCAAAAACATAAAGAAAAATAGGTCTTACAAAAATAAAAAAATGACACTAAAGAACCTGTTTAGCTTAAAGCACCTGCCAAGAAATCCAAAGAAAAGAAATTGCCAACAGGCACTAGCAACTGGAACGCTTTCAGGACAAATAAACCTGCTGACTAACCAAAGACAAAATCAGGAGGACTCGTTGCTATTGATTGTTAATTTTTGAGAAACAACTAGCTATAACTTCTCGGAAGAGTTTCTATAGTAGACGAAAACGGCAAGTAACTATTGGACAGCTATGTCCGTCCGAACAAAGTTATAACCGACTACCTGACTCCTATAAGTGGCATCACTTACGCTCACATAAAAAATGCCCCAAGCGAGCAATAGGTTCTTGAAAAAGTGAAAAAGATTATATACAACAAAATAGTAGTAGGACATACTTTATGGAAAGATCTTGAGGTATGTAGATTATAAAAATGGAAAGGAATAAAGGCTAAAATCGATATAAGTTAATTCAAACCATATCAGTAAGCAAATGGTAAGTTGATTTCTTTGAAAAATTTAAGTAGCAAGTTGTTGGGCAAGGCTATTCAATAAGGAATGCATTCGTCTTTGTAGGATGCTGCTGTGACGATGAGATTATTTAATTTACGGAAAAAAGAGATTCTAAAACAGTTTTCAGTCATTGCCTGATGTATTAACATTATTCTAATTAAAATTTAATGGCTAAATTTAAATTTTTTGGCACTTTTTGTATCATTTTTACTGATTAATCAAACTCATTTGTATATCACAAGTCGGCCATCTGCCCTCTCATTTTATTGTTTTCAGACTAGTAACCTTTTCTAAGCTACTAAACTCTTACTTCTAATTTTTTAGCTTAGCTCAGCATCTGTTCGACAATATTGTCCAAACTAACAGCCCGACTCTGCATAGTCTGCCTTCTTCGTTCCTCACAGCCTTCGAGCTCTCCTCTTAGACGAATAGCTTCAGCTTACATCGCCTACATTTCTTAAATAATTCTGCGTTGCTCTTGACCTGACTTGCCAAACTCACTTCGCATCGAATTCGCTGTATCTTAGACCTTTCTTTATACTCTATTTAGTCTTTAGTTGAACTATCTTAGACGAACTTTGAGGACTTATTAGTTGTTACGGTTATGAAGAGTCATTTTTGTTTCAAAACTGCTCAAAGGCTATTGCAACGAAGTCTTATGCGCAAAATCTAGTTAGTTCGATATTCCACGACTCTTAGAATCCAACTCTGTAAGCATTTTTTAGAACTCTTCAACTTCTCTGATCAAATCTTACTGTGTTCCTTTGTACTAATACCCTCCTTACTCCATCTCGATCACTTCTAACTGCCTTGTTAATCCATCAAGTTTTTACCCTATTTCCGCGCTATTTCTTACAAAATGTTAAAGTCCTTTCCTGCTATGAGTGATTCCTTGTTAGACTTGTGAAAGTCTTGCCATCATAGAATTGAAATCTTCGTGGATACGTTCTTCATGTTTAGCAAGTTCTCCTCTCGCAGCTGTCGATTAAGGTACCATATTGTTTCTTATAGCTTCGATACCTTTGTCTAGTTGATTTATTTTGCGTTATTGATCTCGAGCTGCCTATGTAAGATTAGCCAGGATTCTGAATCAAAATGAGAGTACGTTTTGTTTAGATTGTTTTTTAGAGCGAGTTCTTGGAAGTTTTTCTAGAACATGGCTTAGATTTCTGCTTTGAAAGATTGTAGAGGATCATTTTCTCTTGTGTTCATTCAAACTTTGATATTTAAATACAGATTATCTGTCATCATAGTTCAGAAGCCACTAGCTTCATACTATAAATACTATCAAAATCATTTTTATTTTCAAACACGCGTTCTGTCTGCTTAAGAACCGTTTATTGTATTTTTCTTCATCGCATCGATTATTTCTGTATTTTGTTTGAGAAGTTGTTCGTATTTATTATTTAAGAGGCCGATTCGTGCTGAACTCTATCTGATTTGTCCTAGAGCTTTTTAAAATTCCTATTGAGACCAACCAGATCTCGCTTTTCCTTCGATTGACTGTCGTCTTTTTCCAACAGAATCCCTGAGTTTTTGATAGCTAGCTGGATCCATCTTAGGTATCGGCGGCTTCGTTTTTATTTTCTAGTAAGCACCAGCGTCCAAATGATCGTCCTTATGGTTCAATGAATTTTAGACTCGGTAAGTGTAGCTCCATCCAGGTCGTTTATCATTTTTGTCTTAGCTAAGAATTCTGCTTTCACGCATGTGATTTGAAGCTGAAACTGTATGTTTTTTATATTACTTGTTGACCTCTGATATGAAGGTTCTGGGCTTAGATGTGCTAGAAGATGTTTGATGTGCAACTTGAGCTACAACTGTTAATCTTAAAGCTATCTAATGCGACTATTGAGGGGTTCTAGAATAGATGTGATTTAATTCTAGTCGAATGCAAGCTAATTGTGTTACATTCCTATTATCTAACCGAACCATAATAATTTTTAATCTAATAGCTTCAGCCTGTTTTTTAAAAATAAAAAAATATTAATTAAGAAAACGTTATTACGATAATATTCTATGATGGAGCTACCTATCACTTGCCAAAACCAGTTTTTCTTTGTTTTCGTTGATGCATCTCGATAACCGTTTTCATTTATTTCTCCCTCTCGATCATCGCTTGGATCTCGCCTTAGATCTTTTTGATGTTTTAATTTCGTCGTTTGTAGTCTAGAATCAGTTCTTGACTGTTCACTATTTATGTTTCTTGTTTTGCATCTTGGATCTCCAACCTAAAAGTCTCGCAATTTTCTTTTATTGTGTTTATTTCGCTACGGTGACCCTGAATGCTGGTGTCAAGTTCGTTCACTGTTGCTTTTAGACTTTCTTTCATTTTCTCAACGAAAACTAGTTTCTAGCGAGTATGGGTCAAAATTTGAACCATTGTTGTAGTTTTCTTTTTCAGCTTGTGAAGGTCTTCATTACGTTCTTCGATCTTTTCGTTGAGAGTCTAAGTATATAAATTTTTACCTGATTTTCAATCTTGAGCTGTTAGAAATCAATCAGATGTAGTCCTTCAGCTAATTCTTCTTTTTTCTTCAAAATTTTCTGATTCTTAGCAAGCGTGTTTCTAGCTCTAAGAATCTCCAATCTAAGATTCTGTAGTGTTTCAGTGATCTAAGCTTAGTTAGCTTCCCACGCATCGATTTTAGGTTGCTTGATAGGTTGTTAGCTTCGACTATACGTAGCTTTTCTTGCAACTTATCTCTTTAAATCTTGAAAAGCAGTTCTGATTTAATTGCATTTTGATTGTTTTTCGTTGAGTTTAGTCTGAAGATCCACTGACATTTTGTTGTATCTTGTTTGAGTTTATTGCAATTCCATGCGAGTTTGATGCACTTGAGCCAGAATATTCTGATATTTATGTTCGTTCATTCCTGCTTAGTTCGTCTTGTCGATGTAAATATGATTTTTCTATCGGATTTATTTTATTTTAGCTTGATTGTTGCGATTTTGATCGTATAATCCCTCGTAGGTGTTTTTGGCTTCACTAATTGCTTGCATGAGTTCGTCTTTGATCTCTTTCTTAGTAACTTTTATTGTACGTTTGAAGTGATGTTATCGCGTTGAACTTGTTGGTTAGCTTATTATTCGGCCTATTCGTCTTATTCTTCTTCCTCGGGTGGATTTGACTACTCAGCTTATGACTCAGGTTTCTCCTATAGTTACTCTTGCTTTATGCCTGAATCAAGAAGCACATTTTCTAGGTTTGTAGCCCTATTTCTACATCAAAATATCATTACTGATCGGCTTAGTTTTAGTCTTGCAGACACTGAATGTACTTGCGATCAGGGTAAAGAATGAAAAGAGATCGCATTTTGAGTTTAAGACCTTTGAAATTGTAATTTTTATCTCTAGCTGCCTTGGGTTTATGATAGATAATGGTGTCAGGGTTATCTCTGGTCCACAACTCAATCCATCTTCTTTCCTTCCAATTCGCTTAAAGTTCCAAACTTATGCAAAATTCTTTAGTTTGCCTGTTGAAATCTATCTTATCATAGAGAGCATTTGCTATCTATTTATAATCTCCTCCAATAGCATTATAAATCTTTACTCCGTATATACCCACACTGTAATCTAACATGCGACCTCTGACTTATATCTGTCTTGTGTGTGGATTTTCATCGATTTCTTGGATAGTTAGATCTCTTTGAGTCACTAGTAATACGATAGCGATTGAAGATTCGTTGCCAGCTAGTCCTATACCTATGTTCGTGTTGTTGGAATCAAGAAGTTGTTCTCGATCTCTGTCCATTTCGAAAAACAGGAAACTGCTTTCAACGAAAAACTTTTCTTGATAAGCTTTATTGATCTGCACATCTTGTTAATAATCTGAAATGAGTTCACAGACCTTATAATCAGCATCATTTCTGATATCCTCGCAAAGTCTTTTCAAGTAAGTCTAGCTACTGGGTCCTGGTCCTGATTTGATACTTGCCGCATATTGCATGGCTATGTAAGATAGAGAGATGTCTTAGTAAATAACTGGGATTTCGTTAAGTTGTCTTTCTTTGTTGATATTGAACATTATTTTGGCCTTTACTTTCGTAAGTAAATTGACGTCTTTTTCGAAACTTAAATCCAGGTCTTATTCTTACCCTGGAGATTATTCGAATTGGTCGATGTGGTGCTACTCGTGGTGGTCGGGGCTCATCTACTAGGGTGACTCGCCGCCTTCGTAGTAGTCCTCGTGTTACATGTATTAGGAGTCCACGTCGATATCGCTGCCTTCTTCGGACATGATAAGTTATAAGATTATGCAACAGATGACACTCAAATCAAAATATAAATCATGAAAAATAGTAAAATAACACTAAAATCTAATGAAAATGGTATTTTTTGATAAAGAATGAATTTTCTGATTTGAATTAAAATTTAGTCAAATATGAATCTACATTTTGATTGAA
>Ga0169931_10011529_pt1 | contig 12435 bp, 6 predicted proteins | sample Kivu_15m_20L_FD_129675 | JGI IMG/M metagenome (GOLD analysis project Ga0169931, IMG submission 129675) | Freshwater microbial communities from Lake Kivu, Western Province, Rwanda to study Microbial Dark Matter (Phase II) - Kivu_15m_20L... | ecosystem: Environmental > Aquatic > Freshwater > Lake ...
GACGATGCCGCCTTCCTCATCGGGCAGTTCCACCAGTCACGTCTGCAATACCGCGCCGCCGTCGAAGACTTCGACGCCTACCTCAGCGGCCGCAAAGACGGCCCTCATCGCTCCGAGGCGGAGGCCGGCAAGGGCCAGATCGCAGCGCCGCTGCTGACGGTGCTCGAGCACGGGCCGCAGCCTGCCGGCCGCATGGCCCGCCTCACGCTCAAGCATCGCAACGTGAAGACCATCGAGGTGCGGGCGACGCGCCTCGACCTCGAGAAATCGATGAAGGCGTTCGAGGCCGCGTGGGCCGAGGGCAAGGGCCGAAGTTCGAACGATCCCTACGAGGACGAAGGGCCGACCGCCTTGTTGTGGCGCTACAACAACGACCCCGACGCAACGCTGCGCCGGTTCGGCACGAGCACCAAAAAGACCTTCAAGCGCGAGGTGCATCCGGCGGCCGACATGCAGACCGCGAGCGAAGACATCATCACCGACATCGACGGCGCCGGGTTGTGGGCCGTCGAGATCGTGAACGCTGACGGCGGCGGCTTCCTCGCGCGCACGCTGGTGGGCATCGAGCGGCACGCCGTGGTCTCAAAGATGACGAAGGAGGGCACCGTCGCCTGGGTCGTCGACGCCGCCACCGGCGCCCCCGTCGACGGCGCCGACGTCTACGTCTTCACCCATTGGAGCGATTGGAACCGCGACAAAGAGACCCGCCACTCCAAGAAGGAGGTGAAGAAATCTGACCAGAACGGAATTACGCTCTTTGGTCATCGCGACTACTCGAATCTCATTTGGGCAAAGAAAGACGGCATCATCTCGTTTCCAGTTGGTTTTTGGGCGAGCCGCTACTACGGCAGCGACGGCTGGGGCAGAGAGACAGAGATGGTCGCCGTCGTCATGTCGGACCGCACCGTCTATCGGCCTGGCGACACCGTGCAGATGAAGGTGTGGGCCCGCAGCAAGCAGAACGGCCAATACCGTCCTGCGAAGAACGTGAAGAACTTCCGCGTGCGGGTGACCGACCCGCGTGGCACGGAGGTGATGGTCCACACCGGCGTCGCCGCGGAGTGGGGATCGACGTCGCTCGCCGTGCCGACCAAGGCCGGGGCGCCGCTCGGCGCCTACAACGTCGAGGTCTACGTCGACGGCGCCTATACCAACACAGCGAACGCGCAGTTCCGCGTCGAGGAGTACAAAGCACCGGAGTTCGAAGTCTCCGTGCAGAGCGCGGCGGAAGCGCGCTTGGGCGACAAGGTGAAGGTCACGCTCAAGGGCGACTACCTCTCCGGCGGTGGCGTTGCCGGTGGCAAGGCGCACTACAAGATCTACCGTGAAGGTTACACCGTACAGTGGTCGGCGCCTGGTCCGTGGGATTGGCTGTACGGCAGAGGCTACGGACGCGTGTGGTATTCATATGCGTGGTTCCCGTGGTGGAACCACTGCGTGCCGGGCCCGATCGTCTGGTATCCGTGGTGGGGCCCGCCGCCGGCGCCGCCGCGCGAGCTTGTCAAAGAGGGCGATGGCGTCCTCGACGCCAAGGGCGAGCTCGTCGTCGAGCTCGACACCGCGCGCGCCAAGGCCGAGCACAAAGACAAAGACCACAAGTACATCGTCGTCGCCGAGGTGGTCGACCCGAGCCGCCGTCTCGTGAAGGGCGAAGGCGAGGTCATCGTCACGCGCACGTCCTTCCTCGCCGTGCTCGAGAGCGAGACGAGCTGGAGCGATCCTGGCAAGGACCTCGTGTTCTCGATAGCGACCCTCAAGCCCGACGGCACCACGATGGCGGCCGAAGGCAAGCTCGTCGTCGAAGCCGTCTCGGGCCTCGGCGACGACGTCTACGCCCTCGCCGGGCAGCAGCAGCCGTCGCCGCTCGTCGCCAAGGTCGTCGAGGAGAAGCCCTTGAAGACGGACACCGCTGGCCCGGTGCGGGTCACGTGGCGAGCGGAGAAGACGGGGCAATACCGCGTGTCGTTCGTCGCCAAAGACAGCGCGGGCGTCGAAGTGCGGTCGTCGCAGATCGTCTGGGCCTACGGGCCCGACTTCCAAGGGACGCTGGTCCGCACGGCCGACCTTGAGATCCTCGCCGACAAGCGCACCTATGCCGTGGGCGATGTCGCGCGGCTGTTGGTTCACACCGACAGCGACAGCGCCGCCGTGCTGTTTGCGACGCGCGTCAACGAAGGTGCGCTGCTCGATTGGCAGGTCATCCGCACGAAAAACAAGTCGGCGCTGATCACGGTGCCGATCACCGAATCGCACATGCCGAACTTCTTCGTCGAAGCAACGACGGTGAAGAACGCCCGCATGGTCCAAGAGGCGAGGGAGCTCTACGTGCCGCCCACCGAGAGCGAGCTGCGCATCGAGGTGAAGGTCGACAAGGCCGAGCACAAGCCGGGCGACGACGCCGAGATCGTCGTGAAGACCACCGACAAGAACGGCACGCCCGTCTCCGCCGACGTCGCCGTCTCCGTGTTCGACGCTGCCACGCTGCAGATCGCGCCGGATCGGATGCCCGACGTTCGCGCGCACTTCTGGGGGCGCAAGCGCACGCACCAGCCCCAGGCGCAGTCGAGCCTCGCCACGCACTTCCCGACGTACAGCACGCTCTATGAGCCGTTTCAGCAGGCGGCCTACGGGCTCTCGAGCTTCGGCTCGCAGTTCTTTCAGCAGCCGCTCAACTACCGCCGCGACAACGTGACGTCTTCGCTCGACGCCAGCTTCGCCGATGCCATCGGCGAACAGAGCGGCGCTGGTGGTCTCGGCGTCCGAGGTCAAGGTGCCGGCGGTGGTGGCGCGAATGAGAAGGCCAAGAAGTCGATCGCCAAAGAAGAGACGTCGGTCGCCTCGGCCGCGCCCGCGCCCGCAGCGAGGGCTGAAGGCAAGGTGGGGGCGCTGGCGGGGGCGAAGCAAGACGCAGCGGCTCGCGAGGCTCCGAAGGACGCACCTGCCGAAAGCGACCAACGGGGCGACGGCGATGCAGGCGGCGGTGGCGCGATCGCCGTGCGCTCAAACTTCGCCGACACGGCGCACTGGGCGCCCACCGTCGTCACCGACGCCAACGGCGTCGCGAAGTTCAAGTTCAAGTTCCCCGACAACACGACGACCTGGAAGGTGAAGGCCGTTGGCATGGACGCCGGCGCCCGCGCCGGCCGCGGTGACGCGAGCGTCATCACCACCAAGAAGCTGTTGGTGCGCCTGGCAGCACCTCGCTTCTTCCGCGAGAAGGACGAGGTCACGCTGTCGGCGATCGTGCAGAACCGCCACCCGGACGCGCGCGCCGTCGACGTCAGCCTCGCCGTGAAGAACGCCGTCGCTGGTGGGCCGCAGCTGCTCCTGCCACGCGGCGCGCTGTCGAAGCGCGTGACGGTACAGCCCGGTGAGGAGCAGCGCGTCGACTTCGTCGTCGGCGTCGTCGGCGAAGGCAACGCCACCGTCCGCGTCACCGCCGCCGGCAAAGGCGACGGCGACGCCAAAGAGCTCACATTCCCCGTGCTCGTGCACGGCATGGAAAAGACCGTCAGCACGACGGGCTCGATCTCGATGGGCACGGGCGTGGCGGAGAAGAGCTTCACCATCGAGATCCCCGAGGAGCGACGCCCCGAGGAGACGGTGCTCACCATCCGCACCTCGCCGAGCCTGGCCGGCGCCATGATCGACGCGCTGCCGTACCTGCTCGACTATCCCTATGGCTGCACCGAGCAGACCCTCGCCCGCTTCGTGCCGGCGGTGCTGACGCGCCGCGCGCTGCAGCAGGCCGGCGGCGTGAACCTCGAAGACCTCGCCGGCACGCGCACGAACTTGAACGCGCAGCAGCTGACCGCCGACGGCAAGGTCGACAAAGATCGGCTCGCGCGCGAAGCACGCTATTGGACGCGGCACCCCATCTACAACACAAATACAATGAACGACATCATTGATGTCGGCCTCAAACGTATTCGAAAGATGCAGCACTCCGACGGCGGCTGGGGCTGGTGGACCGACGATTCGTCGTCGGTGTACATGACGGCGCTGACGCTCAATGCCCTGCTCGACGCACGAGACGCCGACCTTCCGATCGGCGACGACATGGTGCAGCGCGGGCGCCAAGCCCTCAATCAGCTCGTCGCCAATGAGCTTTGGCGTTGGCGCCAATACAAGGACTGGGTCAGCGACGGTGACGCCTTCGCGGCCTTGGTGATGGCCAGGTTCGGCGACCGCAACGACGAGATGCAAAAGATGCTGTACGAGCGTCGCATCCAGCTTTCATCATACGGAAAGATCTTGTTTGCTCGCGCCCTTCATCGCCTTGGCGATGCCGAGAAGGCGGGGCTCTTGCTGCAGAACGCCGAGCAGAACGTGAAGGAAGACAAAGAAAACGAGACGGCGTGGATCGAGACCCGCACCGAGGGCTGGTGGTACTGGTGGAACGACGACATCGAGACCAACGCCCAGTACGTGTTGGCGCTCGACGAGCTCCGCAAAGGCGACAAGCGCACGGCCACCGTCGTGAAGTGGCTCTTGAACCACAGAAAGCACGGCTACTATTGGGACAGCACGCGCGATACCGCCGCCGTGATCGCCGCCCTCGCGAAGAACATGCAGGCGTCGGGCGAGCGCAACGCCAACTACGACCTCGAGATCCTCATCGACGGCGTGGTGAAGAAGAAAGTGCACATCGACAAGAAGAACCTCTACGTCCAGAGCGGCGACCTCACGCTGCAAGGCGCAGAGCTCAAGGGCGGCAAGCACACGGTCACCATTCGCCGCACCGGCGAGGGCGCCGTCTACTTCAACAGCTACCTCTCGTTCTTCACGCTCGAAGACGACATCAAGGCCGCCGGCCTCGAGCTCAAGGTCGAGCGCAGCTACTTCAAGCTCGAACGCCAAGACCGCACGCACACCATCACCGGTGATCGCGGGCAGGGCGTGGCGTCCACAGAGGTCCGCTACAAGAAGGTGCCGATGGAGTCAGGCGACGAGGTCGTAAGCGGCGACCTGCTCTTGGTCGAGCTGCTTGTGACGTCGAAGAACAACTACACCGATTTGGCGTTCGAGGATCCAAAGCCCGCGGGCGCCGAGCCAGTGGCCTTGCGGTCGGGCACGGTCGTCGGCGAGGGGGTGAGCCACATGGAGCTGCGCGACGACAAGGTCGTGTTCTTCTTGCCCGAGATCACCCAAGGCAAGCTGAAGCTCACCTATCGGTTGCGAGCAGAGATTCCCGGCAAGTTCTCGGCGATGCCGACGAAGGCGTTCGCGATGTACGCGCCCGAGATCAAAGGCAACAGCGACGAGCTGAAGCTGAAGATCAAAGACGCTCCATAGTTCGTCGACGCGAACGGCGACGAAGCCGCCTTCGGCTTCGTCGTCGCCCCTGAGAGCAGCAAACGCCTTTGCTGCGCAAAGGGCGACGAACTCGCCTGCGGCGACTTCGTCGAGGGCCCTAGCTGAGGGAGATCGGGGTCGTGAAGTCGCCGAGGGCGCCGGTGTGGCCGACCGCCCGCAGTGCCGTGAGCAAGCCTTGGGCGGGGTGGGCGCCGTTGCCGTTGTGGTGGCCGGGCGCGATGCCCGCGCCGGCGAGCAGCACGGCCATGTTCTCCGAGCTGTGCGTGACGTTGTTGCTGTTGCCTTCGGGGTCGAAGCCGAAGCCGCCTTCGAAGACGAGGGCGAGAGCGGTGTGATCGAGCATGGTGCCGCTGACGTCTGCGGTGTCTTTGAGCTTGCGCACCAAATACGCCCAGTTGTCGACGTGCCAGTTGACCATGTCGGAGTGGTCGTCGCGGCTGCCGGTGCCGTGCCCGAGCTCGTGGGCGTCGGTGACGACGCCAGAGGCCACGATGCGCGACACGTTCATGAACGACTGCGCGTGCGTGAGCATGACCGTGGCGACACGCGTCAGGTCGCACACGAAGGCCATGTGCACCAAGTCGGCCATCAAGCGGGCCCGCTCGCTCTCTTGGGCGAAGCCGATGACGCGCTCGTTGCACTCCGGGGAGTTCGCGCTGAAACTCCGGCACAGCTCCTCGTCGCGGGTGTTCTCGATGGCCGGATCGGCGTTGTAGCCGCCGACGCGATCGAGCTGCCGGCACGCGCTCTCGACGTCGGGCTCGATGGTGTTGAGGCGCTCTTCGAGATCCCGCAGCTCATCGAAGTGGCGATCGAGGCGCTGGTTGTCCGCACGACCCAGGCGACCGCGCAGCGTGGTGGCGTTGCCCTTCACGAGGTCGACGACGCTGCGGCGCTTCGCGAGCTCGCGCCGCGCACGCTCTTCGGCGACCGGATCGTTTGGAACGAACCCCGTAAACAACGACTCGTAGGCCACGCGCGTCGACGTGATCGGCTCGTTGGCGCCGCTGCCGGCGCGGTAGCTCATGATGCGCTTGAAGCTCGTCTCGTCGCGGTAGCCCGAGGCCTGCACTTTGTACTCGAGCGAGCGAAAGCGCTGCGCGCCGCCGACGGCGTCGATGGCGACTTGGTCGCTCGTCGGGCCCAGAGCGCTGAAGCGGTCTTCGCTGTTGACCGCCGACCGCCCCGACAAGAGCGGCCCCAACGACGACGAGTGCCACGGTCGCCCGCGCGCGCCGGCGCCCGAGAGGCCGATGGTCAGGTTTGTGACGAGCGCGACGTCGTTCTTCACGCCCTGGGTACCGAGCCCTTGGAGGGGGCGCGTCAGCGTGTAGTCGCGGCCGAGCGCCGACGGCGTCAGGACCGTCCCGCCACCATCGCGACCCGTGGACACGCCGGCGAACATGACGACGTAGCGCTTCGTCGCCGTGCCCGCCTGCGCCGACGCCGTTTGCGTCATCGCGTCCAGAAACGGCAATGCGACGGCGACGCCGGCAGCGCCACGCAACATCGCGCGGCGAGAGAGTCCGGTCTTCTGTGCGTCTTTGATCAACATGGGCGCCACCAGTTCTGATGCTCATCGCCTGGGGCTGATGAGCTCGTTCGCGCGATCGAAAGAAGGCTCTGCGTCGCTGAGAGAAACACGGTCTTCACCCTCGCGGTGCTGGCATCAGCCGCCGGGCGAAGGAGTCGCTCGCAGCGATCGCCGTGAGGATGTCGACGAAGTCGTGGTCTGCCGCTGCGAAGGCGCTCTCGAAGGCATCGACATCGTCGGCGTCGGCGATGGCGTCTTGCCGCGCCCACGTGCTCCGCAGGAACTGCCGCGAGAAGCAGTGCGTGAACAGTGGATTGTCGAGCAGCACGCGGGACAGGGCCGCAGGCCCAGAGAAAGCGGAGCCGTCGACGTCGCCTGCGCCGTCGATCGGGCACGCGCCGGGCTCGGCGGTGGGCTCTTCGGTACGGAAGCGACCGAACTTGTCGTACTGCTCGAGGCCAAATCCGATGGGATCCATGAGCGCATGACAGCCCGCGCAGTTGCCGGTGGCGTGCGCCGCATAGCGCTCGCGTTTGCAGCCAGCACCTTCGGGCGGCATGTCGGTGATGGGATGTCCTGGCAGAGGAGCCGCGCCCGCAGGGCCTTGCCGCGCTGGGTCGGGCTTGTGTCGTCGAACTTGTTGCCCACGGCGAGAAACGCGCCTTGCCCCAAGAGCCCCGCGCGACCCGTGCCGCTCAAGCTCACGAGCGACGGCGAACCTGGCGCTGGCAGGCCGTAATGAGCAGCGAGGACGTCGTCGATGAAGGCGTTCTCGTCGGTGAACAGGTCGGTCCACGGGCGGCGCTCATCGAAGAGCACGCGCGACACCAACGCACTGGCCTCCTTGGCCATAGACGGCGCCAGCGTGTCGGGGACGCGCGTGAGCGCGTCTTCGGTGCCGAGCCACAGCGCGTGCAGGCGAGCGACGCGCGCGCGGGCCCGCGGGTCATCGAGCAGGCGCCGCGCGTGCTCCACGCGACCAGCGCGGGCGAGCAGCTCGCCCCGATCGGCGGCGTCGAGCAGGGCGTCGTCTGGCCCTTGTCCCCACAACAAGAACGACAAGCGCGATGCGACAGCGTGATCGTTGAGCGCCCCGCTGTCGCCCTCAGCCGTGGCGACGTCGATGGCTTCGACGCGGTAGAGGAACTCGAAGTCTTGCAGCATGGCGGCGATCACGAGGCGCGCTCCCTCGTTGAAGTCGTCCTCGTCGACGGCGAACTGCTGCAGCGCCGCGTAGCGCGACACCTCGTCGCTCGTCAGCGGCCGCCGCAGGGCCCGACGGCCGAACGTCTCGACGAAATCGACAAACACACGCTGTCATCCGGACCGGTGGGCGCGCACCCCAGGAGCGCTGCGGCGTCGGCCGGACCTGCGCCGGGGTCGACGGCGTCATCTGGCGCGACCACGGCTTCGACGGCGACGAAGTCGAGGGCGAGGTTTCGGTCGACGCCGGTGGCGGGTTCGAAGAAGTCGTTGGCGAAGACGACGTCAATGACGTGGGCGCCAGCGGTCAGTGCGACGTCGACGGTAGCGACAGTGACGCGGTCGCCGGGGAATTCGATGGTGTCGACGACGGTGCCGTCGACGCGGATCTCAGCGACGGGGACCTCGCCGCCGGCCTCTTCGCCTTGGCCGCGGGCGGTGACGACGAAGGCGCCGGCGTGGACGTCATCGACGTCGATGGCGACGCGGACGCCGGCTTCGCCGAGGAAGACCAGAAAGCCACCAGCGCCGGCGCGGGTGAAGATCTCTTCTCCTTCGGCGCGGGACACAAGGCGGCAAGGACCAAGAGCGCGAGAGGCATGCGAGAAAGCATCCGATACTCAAGCATGTCGCTGCGTCGTCATGAGCCGGATGGTCGGCCGACTGAACATCTGAGCCTAGCGACGTCGAGGTCTCGAGGTCTCGACGTCGAGCGCGTCACAGGCGGTCGTTGGCCACTCGATCACGGAGCGCGTCGCCGAGCAGCTGCACGCTGACGACGGTCGCGACGATGCACAGGCCAGGCAAGAGGGCCGTCGGCGGGTCAGACTTCATGACGTCGAGGGCGCTCATGAGCATGTTGCCCCACGACGGCACCGGCGGCTGGACGCCGAGGCCGAGGAACGAGAGCGCGCTCTCGGCCAAGATGTTGCCGCCGACCTCGAGTGTCGCCTGCACGATCACCGGCGGCAGGCACAGCGGCAACACATGGACGCGCACGATGCGGGGCACCGACGCGCCGAGGGCCCGCGCGGCCATGACGTGATCCAAACTCAGCATGAGCGACGCCTGCGCGCGTGTCAGCCGCGCAACACCCATCCACGAAAACACCGACAGCAGCGCGACGATGCGCATGACGGCAGCCGTCGTCGTCGTCGCCTCACCGATGTCGAGCGCGGAGGCCACGAGCAAGAGCGGCAACACGGGCAGGGCAAGCAAGGCGTCTGTCAGGCGCATCAGCACGACGTCGACGACCCCGCCGGCGACGGCCGCCGTGAGGCCGACGGCGACGCCGATCAACGTCGCGCACAACGCCGCCAGCGCCCCGGTGACGAGGCTGACGCGCGCGCCATAGAGCAGGCGAGCAAACAAGTCTTGGCCAAGCTCGTTGGTGCCGAGAGGGTGCGCGACAGACGCGTCGGCGAAGCGATGCTGGAGGTCGGGCGCGCTGTGCGACACGCCGAGCAAGGCCTCGACGACGGGCGCGAGCAGCGCGAGCGCCGAGAGAGCAGCGAGCACGACGACGGCCGCGCGCTGCAGCGGGGTCAGGGCGCTCATGACGACGAGCCCCGCGTTGCAAAATGGTGCGCGCCGTGGGCGCCGATGCGCGGGTCGATCAGGCGCGCCGCGACGTCGGCGAACAGCGAGCCCGCGAGCACCATCGCCGCCGAGAGCAAGAAGACGACGATGGCGACGTAGGAGTCGTTCTGCAGGATGGCGTCGTACTGCAGGCGCCCGAGTCCCGGCCAAGCAAAGACGGTCTCTGTCAAAAGGGCGCCACCAAAGAGTGATGGCAACGACAGCCCGACGAGGGTGACGAGGGGGAGCGCCGCGTTCGGCAGCACGTGCACGCGCATAACGCGCCACTCGGAGGCGCCGATCATCCTCGCCGTGCGCACGGCGTCAGACGCGAGGGCAGCGATGACGGCGCTGCGCACCTGGCGGACAAAGCGCCCCGACCAGAACAGCGTGAGCACAACGATGGGCAGCACAGCGTGCCGCGCTCGCTCAACGATCACCTCCCACGCGCCGTCTTGGTGCACGCCCGGCCGAAACACGCCCGACGACGGCAACAGCCGCAGCTGCTCGGCAAAGAGCGTCACGAGCAACAGCGCGATGAAGAACGCCGGCGTCGCCGACACGACGGCGGCGCCGAACGTGATGGCCTTGTCGACGCCACCGCCGCGCCGCGCCGCGAAAGCGCCGAGGGCCAACGAGATCAGCATCGCCAGTGCCAACGAAGGCACCGTGAGCAGGAGCGTGTTGCCGATGCGGCCGAGGCTCGTCAGTGCGCCAGCGACGGCGATGTCGGCGCGTTCGATCGGTGTGTGTCGCGGGTCTTCTTGGGCGCACTTCGCGTCGCAGCCGTCGCCGTCTCGGACGTTGCCGTCGTCGCACGCCTCGCCAGGCTCAGTGACGAAGTCGCCGCACACGCTGTCTCTGCCGAACAGGAGCTCTTTCACCGGCCTCTTCGTCGCGAACGACCAGCCGAGGGCATCAGCGTCGCCGAACGCGCAGACGACGCCGCAGACGAAGCGGTCGGGGTCTGTCAGCGGATCGCCGCGCTCGACGCTGACGACGCCACGTTCATCGACCACGACGCGCTGGCCGGGGTGTTCGCCATCGCGCTCGACGATGTCCTGGGGTGCTGCAATCACAAGCGCTGCCGCCATGATCTCGGCGTTCGTGCGGCGCACGGGGGCAGCCTCGGTGCCGCCGGCCTGCTGGGGATCGCTGCCGTCGTCATCGATCACGGTCGGATCGCCCGGCTGCGGGGGCGGCGGCGCGTCGACGTCAGCGGGGGCGACGTAGACGATGACGGAGACCGGGGCTTCCTGGCCGAGGCGGTCGATGACGACGGCCGTGAGCCGATGCGCACCAGGTGCTGCGAGCGCCGTCAACGCGCCGGCCTCAAGCGTCGCCGGCGGTAGCGCGCGGGTGACGCCGATGACGCCGTCGAGGGGCACGCGCACGGCGACCAAGCGAACCTGCTGCCCCGAAAGGCCGCCGCCGTCTGCTTCGGCAAAGACCGGCGGAAGCACGACGGCGCCCGGCGGCGCGACGGCGTCGTGGTAGCCGACGAGCCAGCGCCACCACCGCACGTGGAATGGTTGGTCGAGGCCGCGCAGCTTCTTGAGCCGCAGAACGTCGGCGGGGCGCAGCTCGGGGTTCGACGCGACGAGCAAGTCGATCGGGTCGCCCGGCAGATGCGCAAGCAGAGCGAAGAGGGCGAATGACAGCGCGAGCAGCAAGGCCGCGCCTTGGGCCAAGCGCGCCATGACGAGACGGACTATGGAGCGGGCGCGCGAGGCCATCTCGCCCACTCTCGACCCTTCACCGCGTCACGCCAAGTCCTGACGGCGCACGGGTGCGCCGTAGAGGGTTCCCGACCTTCAGCCGCGGCAGTCCTTCTTGCAGTTGGAGACGGCGGACTTGTTCGCTTCGGCGTCGCCGGCGACCTCGCACATCTTCTCACATGCGGCGACGTCCTTCTGGCTCTTTGCGCCGGCGTTTTGCTTGGAGCTCGCGCCCGAGAGGCTGCGCAGCGAGGAGCAGCCGACGGTGAGGGCGAAGACGGCGGCGAGGGCGGCGCAGGCGACGGTGCGGATCATGGTGGTCTCCGATCGGGGCATGAGGTGCAGACGGCGGGAGGCGCCGACGATTCAAACACGTTCAGCTGCAGGATGGGTCTAATGACCAAGGTCACGTCAAGCGACCAGCGCACCCTGATGACGGGGGGCACGCCGGGGCGCCGACCGCTGGACCCGCTCGTCGTCGTCCATGCTAAGACAGCCGACATGCGTGCCTCATCCTTCCTTGCCGTCTGTGCCTTGCTGATCGCTCTGCCCGCCTGGAGCCAAGCGAAGCCGGCGAAGCCTGCTGCCGCCGCGAAGCCCGCCCCGGCGAAGAAGCCGACCAAAGCCGAGGAGGAGGCCGCCGCCGCTGCCGCTGCCGAGGAAGCCAAGCGCGCCGAAGAGGCCGCTGCCGCCGCGAAGGCCGCCGAAGCTGCTGCGGCCGCGAAGGCCGCCGACGACAAAGCCGCCGCCGAGGCTGCGGCCGCGCAGAAGTCCGCCGAGGACGCCGCCGCGGCGGCGAAGGCCGCGCGCGAGAAGGCCGCGCAGGCCAAGGGACTCGACGCCCGCATGCGCGTGCTCGCCGAGACCCTCGCCATCTCGATGAAGCGCCTGCCGGGCGACCACCGCGATCAGCGCTTCGCCGTCATCCCGCTCGAGAACGTCGGCGAGGAGGCGCAGCAAAAGTCGCTCGGCCTCGTCGTGTCGGACCTGATCGTCACCGACCTCGTCCGCGATCATCGCCTGCCGATGATCGAGCGCAGCCAGCTCGGCGCCGTCATGAACGAGCTCGCGCTGCAGCAGTCGGGC
>Ga0169931_10011530_pt1 | contig 12433 bp, 7 predicted proteins | sample Kivu_15m_20L_FD_129675 | JGI IMG/M metagenome (GOLD analysis project Ga0169931, IMG submission 129675) | Freshwater microbial communities from Lake Kivu, Western Province, Rwanda to study Microbial Dark Matter (Phase II) - Kivu_15m_20L... | ecosystem: Environmental > Aquatic > Freshwater > Lake ...
AAACTCACGTCGTTGATTAAGCCATTCAAGACCTGCACTGCCTCTTGATACTTCTTGGCATAAAAAGCAGAAGCTGCAATGTATTTTGTATAGTTGATGTAGTTCGGAATGTCGTTTTTATCAGGCTCATAGGTTCCCAACGCCATTTTATTGAATTCATACAAATCGGCCTCGGTACCCAATTCGATGTGGCGCTCAATTTTTGAAATCAAAAACTTTGTGGTAAACGCACAATGATTAAATAAAAGGAAAGATGGGATTTTCTTGTCCAAAACATCAAAATAACGGGCTTCCTTTTTCGGCAAATTCAATTTATGGTAATATTCGAACGCGAGGAAATTATAGACCATTTGAAGGAATTGGTAATTGGTATCCTTGCTGTATGTGCTAAATACTTTTTCCATTTTAAGTAGCACATCTTCGATTGGCTCATCATCGCGTATTGCATCCTGATTCGGGATGTAAAGCGCAAAAGAAACATCCACGATACTTTTATAAATCTGCAAGTGATGTGAATCGTACAGACTGCAAATATTCGACATCTCTTGCTTTACCAATGCCAGAAAATCAATCTGCGACTTGTTACGCGAAACGTAATAATCGCCCAAGGTTTTCATAAAGGTATTGAGCAAATCTTCTGCTTTGTCGAGCGCAATTGTGTATGCTAAATGCCTGTTGTATGCTTGCGTGTATTCGTAGTATTTAGGCGAATGAATATGCAGTTTTTTCAGTGCATTGTAAACCGACGACAATTCATAGGGCATATCGTAGTTCTGCAGCTCAGATTCGAGTTTGGTTAGAATTGCTATCGCCGTATCGCGGTGTGTGTCATAAATAAGTGTTGGAATATTTGCCACTTTGCGCAACAGGTCGATAATGGGCGTCGACATGTTGTTGGTGAGAAAATCCTGAATCTTATCAAACAGGCGCGATTTTAAGGTATAATAAGCCGAGATGTTAACTTGCAGCATCCCCTGAATTTCATCGTCGGTATACTTATTTTCGCGATACAACTGCAGTAACCGAAGATATTTGTCTGCCTTGGTTTCAACGAATTGTTTACACAGGGCTTCATATTCCTCTTCCTTTAATTGCAGGACAATGCTCTTGAACTTAATCATACTTCGCCTTTTGGGTTCGAATATAGACGAATTCTGAAACTAATCCCTCAGTTTTTATTAATTTTCATCAACAGTATTTGTTACTGAGCCCGGAACAGATTTCACTACTTCCCAGCTGCCATCATCTGTTTGACGTTCAATCATATAAAAACCAACTCCATGCGCACCCCAGCTTTCGTAAGGCGTCCACGTTATGTTAAAGTGCAAATCGTCGGCGGCCTCAACCTCGAGTACTATGTTCTCGCTGGTCTGTCCTTCGATTCCCAATTGATTGCAACTATTGGTCGCCATAACCGCATAATAATATTTTTTCTTATGCACATTTACCTGATGGTCTACGAATTCTGTCTGAAACTCGGGTAAAGTAGTTATAAGAACGAAATTCACATTATCGGTCGATCGGTAAATGCGGTAGCCGGTTACCTTATCGCCCATAACCTGTGGAACGGTCCATTCTGTTAGAATAGATTCATCGTTCACTACCGTTGATCGGGTTAAATCGACTTTCTGATTGGCAAAAAGATTCTGAATTGGTGCGCAGATGTCGTAATCTGAATTCGACTCTACATGCAGTTGACCATTCAGCGCCTCTGCAATCACAAAATAGCGGTAAGGCTCTGAACAATACACGGTACTATCGATAAAGTGCGTTGAGTCGCCCGAAACGGTTCCAAGGTCGGTAGGAAGTGTACCATCGGCATTCGCTCTGAATATTCGATAGGTCTGCGGCAATTTACCGACATAAGGCGTCCAGTTTACATCGATTGTATTGTTTTCGAGTGTTAACACTTCGATATTCACGGTACAGTGTTCAATCAAATCTTCGGTATTTACAGAATACCCGCAACGGTCGCGCGTTTCGAGTCGATAACAATATACATTATCAAATGTATTGAGTGATGTACTTTCGAATGATAAAACGTGTGCATCCATGATGGAAGTCAACAACACCCAATCGTTTGTCCCTTGTAGCCGCTGATAAAGTTCATACGAACCAAAATCAGGTGCGGTAGATTCTTCCCATTCAATCAAAACCGATTGAGGGCCTGAAACGGTAACGCGGAGAATAGGTGTAACAGGAGCCGGAAGCGTATCATAAACCTGCACCAATGATGGAATCAATAAAGTATCGGCACAACCATTTGCATTCATAACCTGAAGTTCAACCGAATAAAATCCTGGATTGTAGTATACTTCAGTCGGATTGATTTCGGCCGTTTCGGTTCCATTGCCCATAATCCACGTGTAGGTAGGATTCTCGGTCTGGTATGATGTATTACTAAAGCTTACAGAAAGTGGGGTACAACCTTCGGCGTGATCGATGGTAAAACCGGCAACCGGAACAATTAAGGAAGTAAATCCATCCATTGTTGCTGTATCGCGGCATCCAAACTCAGTAGTTGCAATTAATTCAACAGAATAAACGCCATTCTGGCTAAATGTGAAAGATGGATTTTCGAGTGTACTGGTGCCCAATGAACCAAATTCCCAGGTATACGTGCTTGCGCCTTCAGAAGTGTTCGTAAACTGTGTCTGCAATGGGTTGCATGCAATCATTCGGTCGGCAGTAAAGGCTGCGATTGGGAAAGGATGAATAGCGATTGGCGCAGGAATCGTGTAAAAGGCGCTGCACCCCAATGTGTCTTCGGAGAACAAGGTAATAACATAGCTTCCTGTATCGGAGTAAGTAAAGGTCGGATTCTGCTCGTTGCTGGTAGAACCTTCACCAAAGTTCCACTCCCATTCAACTGCTCCGCTGGAGAGATCGGTAAACTGAACTGTTGCTCCAATACAATTATTCTGAGAAGATACACTAAACGATGTTCCGGGTCCAAGTACAGTAACAAATTCTGGCATAAACAAGGTGTCTGTGCAACCGGATGCTGCCGTTACCACGAGTAATACATCGTAAACACCAGGGTTTTCATATAATTTTACCGGATGCTGAACGATCGAAGAGGAGCCATCACCAAATTCCCAATACCACGCAATCGCCTCTTCCGAGTTATCAAAAAACTCTACTATGGAAGGCGCACAATTGGCTGGTGTGGGCGAACTAAAATTGGCTGTAGGACCATTGACATAAATCGGGACCACCATCGATACCGTATCGCGGCAATTATCTTCTGTTGTAACAATTAATGTGGCTGTGTAATTTCCATCTGCCGTATAAACATGCGAAACATTTGAACCATTGCCATTGGTTCCATCGCCAAAGTCCCACTCCCACTCTACCATTCCATCGAGGGTTCCGGAGAATTCGACATGCAAAGGATTGCAGAATCCGGTGTATTCGGCCTCGATTTGCGGGTCGAGCAGTTCGAGTCCAATCTGTGTGGTAGAATCAACGCATCCATGAATGGTGGTGATGGTAAGCGAAAATGAATCGGCTGGCTCCGTAACAAAGTCGATGGTCGGATTCTCGAGCGTTGAGGTGATTCCATTACCGAAATCCCATTCCCAGCTTAGAGCATCGGTACTTGTGGGGTTGAATGTGGCTTGGATTGGAAGGCAAATGCCACTTTGGTCTATGGTGAAAGCAGCATCGGCGCCGTGAACAGTAATTACTGAGTCAAATAATGTTTGTACCACACAGCCAGGTACTGTGCTGCTAGTTACACGCTGGGTGAAACCATAAATACCAGGTTGACTGAAGGTTTTGTTTATTGGATTAATATACTGGCTACCGTTCCACGCAGCAAGGCTCCAGGATCCATCGGTAAAAAACCACGCCACTTGAGAAACATTAACAGCAGAATTAACCAATGTAAATGTGTGGGGTGCACAACCTTCAAAATCAGAAGCAGTATTATATGCAGGAACTGGATTTGCAAAAACTACTTGCGTAGGTAGCTGCAATGCATTTTCGCATCCCAATACACTTGTATAGGCAAGAGAAACCTGATAGGAACCTTCCTCAAGGTAATAATGGAAAGGGCTTGCTTCGGTTGATGTGGTGCCATCTCCGAAATTCCACAAAAATGTATATCCAGGGTTCGATGCAAAATTATTCACAAACTGAATGGTGTCGTTGCAAACTGCCGATGGATAAATAATCGTTGGAATTGTTGAGCCGGGTAGTGCGCTCTGCATGGCATTGGTAACACAACCCAATGTATCTGTGTACTGAAGCGTAACAAGATAGGATGAATTCACATGCTCAAGTAGGTGAGTTAAACTTGCTTCGTTCGATTCAAAGCCGTCGCCGAATGTCCAGGTAAGCTCTTCTACCAATCCCGGATTTACAACACTTACTGTGATTTCGGCATTGCTGCACGCTTCAACAACAGATACATTGAACTCGGGTGTTCCCCCACCCACCAGAATGGTTTGCGGATAACTAAACGTATCAACTCCGTAGGGTGTATTTGCAATGTAAGTAACATTGTATATACCGGGCTCGGTAAACTGGTGAATCGGCATCGTTTCGGTAGAAACTGTACCATCGCCCAAGTTCCAACTGATAACCTGGTGCGTGGTGTCTTGTCTGAAAAAATAAATTGTAGCCGGTGCACAAATAATCATCGGCTCTACTTGCACTGCAGCACCATCCGTTGTACTTCCGCCGGATGCCGACTCCTGATTCTCGGCTACAGCTTCATCGGCAAATGCAGTACCGCTGCTCGTTACTGTACACTCTGCTGTAGTAATTGTTAAGGTAACGGCATAATCGCCATCGACCTGATAAACGTGCACAGGGTTTTCTTCGGTAGATGTGGTACCATCGCCAAAATTCCACAGCCAACCGGTTGCATTCGGGTTCAGACTTTGAAATGACACAGAAACAGGAAATTCATCCTGCGGGTCATAATAGCTTGTGAAATTTGCCTGCATCGATGCAAAATTCACCGAATTAAATCCAACATACGAATAAGTACAACCCAAATCGGTCATAACATTCAAACTCACATGGTGAACATTGTTGTTCGGATATGTATGCGTAGGAATCGCCTCGGTAGAAGTTGTCCCATCTCCAAAATCCCAAAAATAGGTAGCAACATTGGTTGTGTCGACATGAAATGTTACAGGAAAAGGCGGGCAGGCATCGTAGGTTGTCGTAAAAATAGGCACATCTCCTTCGATATGAATTTCTTGGTAAACCGGATAGCTCTGCATACACGAACTCCCGTTGTCGATGACCAACGATACGGTATAATCGCCAGGTTCGGTGTAAACATGATTGGGCGATATAGCAGTTGACGTTGTACCATCACCAAAATTCCAAGTAAATGAGTCAGCATTAAAATTCACTGCGCTAAACGATGCGGTGAAAGGCGCGCATGCATAAATCGGAGCAGGTGCAGTATATGGCACAACCTCGTAGGCTACATCCAGCAGATCCTCCATGATTAATGTATCGCGGCAACCTGCACCACTAATTGCTACAAGCATTACGTCGTAATTCCCCAACTGAGAAATAGACACGTTCGGATTGGCTTGTGAGCTTGTAGCTCCATTTCCAAAACTCCAAAAATAACTTGTTGCACCGGTGGAGGTATTGCTGAATTGTGTATACAATGGAGGGCAACCGGCTGTATCTGAAGCTGTAAATGATGCCACAGGACCGGTTACGTTTACACTGTTAGGCATATTAACTTGGTGCGAACATCCATGTTGATTGGTAGCAACTAAACCAACATTGTGCATGCCCGGAACCGTAAATGTATGTGTTGGTTCAAATACTGCTGAGTTTTCGCCTTCCGAAAAAATCCAATTGTACGTTGTTGCACCTGTTGAATTATTGTCGAGCGTAATGGTTAAAGGCGCGCAGCCTGTTGCATTTGAAATCGAAAAAGCAGCAGTTGGTTTAGGATGAACCGTAATGAGATTGTTTTGAGCGGCCGAATACACACACCCATTGGGCATAGTAACCTGAAGCGTAACGTTGTATTGACCGGCATTAGCGTAGGAGGCATTGAATGTACTAGCCTGCGATTGCTGGCTATTGCCAAAATTCCATTGGTACGTTGAAGCACCCAGGTTAGGCGTTGTGGCAAAATTCACAACAAGTGGCTGGCATCCGCTCGTAACACTTGGCGTAATAGCTGGTGTAATGGCCGGATGCACTGTAATAAGATTGGATTGCACGATTGTATCGTAACACCCAAATCCATTACCCGCAATAAGCGTAACCGAATACGTACCAGCAGCAGCATAACTTTTCGAAGGATTAGCTTGAACAGACCCTGATCCGTCACCAAAATTCCACTGATAGGTTGAAGCTCCACTCGATTGATTTGAAAACTGAATAGGGCTTCCGGGCTGACAAACAGAAGTAACATTGGATGTAAAAGCAGCGGTGGGGACCGGATTTACCGCTATTGCATGATTTAATGAATAAACCGTTTGACATCCCACGGAATTAGTTGCCATTAGGCTCACTGTGTAATTGCCTGGCGTATTGTAAATTTTTACCGGGTTAGCCTGCAATGATGACGTTCCATCGTCGAAATCCCAAAAATAAGAAACAGCGCCCGAACTGGTATTGGTAAACTGGAATGCCGTCTGATCATCGCATCCATTGGTAGAAGAAACATTAAAAGAAGCAGTTGGTCCCGGCAATGCCGATATTTCCATTGAATGGGTATTGGTTTGTCCCGATGCCGATGTTGCCGTTAAAACTACAGTGTAGCTACCTGCATTAATAAATACGTTTTGTGGATTTGTTAAAACCGAAAAATTCCCGTTGCCGAAACTCCAGTGATACGATACAGCACCGGTGGAGGTATTTGTAAAGTTAACACTGAAAGGAGCACATCCCTGATTTGCAACAACTGTAAAGCCTGCAACCGGTGCTTGGGCTTGAGATACCGAAACCAGGAAAAACAGAAACCAGAAAAACAAGTTAACCGGCAAAACACGTTTTGATAAGTAGGAGTAAATCATATGCTGCATTATTAATGGTTGGGGAGTTTGTGTAAATTCTGCTTAATCATTATTCTACTGTTCCATCTGCAACAAGCGTTACAGTGCCATTTTCTTCAGGCAATGGCTTACCATCAACACTTACTGCGTTAACCGTGTAAACAAAAACATCTGTGTTGGTTATCGCATTTCCTTTATAGGTTCCGTCCCAGGTATCATCCAATTGATCGGACTCGTAAACTAACTCTCCCCAACGATTGTAGATTTTCATCTTTAGCGAAATGATATTTTTACCCTTCGCACCAAAAGCGTCGTTTACACCATCCCCATCGGGGGTAAATGCAGATGGAATGTAAAGCGTCGATTTGGGGAATGCATCTGCCGTGTTAGACAAACTTGTAACACTCGTATTGTAAGCCTTAAAAGCAGTAACTCTGTAACGGCGTTTGCCATCTGGTGCTTCTTGCCCTTTCAGCGCACCAACAAACAAAACAAATGCGAGGGCAAAAACGATTCGAGGAAATTTAACAGGCTTCATAATTTTCTGCATTCTGATTACACAACAATATTACTCTGCTCAGCTAAGGCAGGTTGTCCATAGCGTACTGCAGTACTTACAGATGACAAGAAAGAATAAAACAGGATAAAAAAACAGGAGTTAAATAATGTAAACATTTGATTTACATATATATTAAAACCAAACACTTCACAATGCGCTTATGTAAGAAACAGCCGAAACGTGCATTTATTTCTGTCGAAATGGCCTACATACTCTAAACGATTTGTCGGAGCCACGATCCAATTCACCCATCCTTATTTTTTCGATATCAGAATCTTGAAATACAGATAATTCATAAATTGCCGCTTCGATGAAAAAACCGATTATTCATCTTTTTGCGCGCCAAACGGAATCTGAAGTGATCACTTCAATTACTGAGGCTTTGCCCGAATTCAGTATTCAAACGCATACCTTCCAGGAGGTAAAGCAATCCTTACAACAGGGCGAAATCTTACTGTTGCCGATTCTGAATAATTTTGAAGAAGCCATACGCATTTCGGCAGAGTTGCGATTAAGAAACCCGGGCTCACAATTGATTCTTATCGGTAACGCTATCCCTCCACTCGTTTCGTTTCATTGTAAAGCTGCTATGGTGTTGCGATTTGATGACTTACACCTTTTGAAAGAGGTTCATTCTGAATTGATGCATGCAAATGCAAATGCTTCAAACCTCGCCGCAATGAACGAACTACAATCGAAAAATAATGAACTCGAAAAAATCAACTTTGAGCTCGACCGATTCGTTTATTCGGCTTCACATGATTTGCGTTCGCCATTAACTTCGGTTTTGGGACTGCTATACCTTCTTCGAAATGAAACCAACACTTCGGAAACTATCCGCTATGTTGACTTGATGGAAGAAAGCATATTGAAACTCGATAACATCATCCGCGATATTGTGGCCTATTCGCGAAACAACCGAACCCAGATTAGTATTGAGTCCATAGAATTAAAAGATGTCATAAAAGATATTAGCGCGGGATTAAGATACCTGGAATCGGATGAGATTGTGCTAAAAGAAATAGTTTGTGTCGACGAACCGGCCGTAATCTTCTCAGACAGGACTCGCATTCAAATAATTCTGAACAACCTTATTTCAAACTCTATTAAGTATCGGCACCCGAACAGGAAACCTAGGATTTCCATTTCGTGTAAAAAAACTGACAATAATTCGATTGTTGTTGTGAAGGACAATGGTCTTGGAATAAAGGAAGAGCATCTCGGTAAAATATTTGACATGTTTTACCGAACAAGCGATAAGAGCAGCGGCTCGGGATTAGGTCTTTATATCGTAAAGGAAACCATCAAGAAATTGGGTGGAACGGTCGATGTTTGGTCGGAGGTTAATACCGGAACCACATTTACCCTTACAATTCCAGCAATTAAAGAAAAATAAAGTAAATTTATTCCCAATGACTCAATTTAAACATATCGTTTTAATCGAAGATAATCCAATTGATGTTTTTATAAATACGAAAGTTATTGAACAAGCCAATTTAGGCGAGTTTATACAGTCATTTCCATCAGCAAGACCTGCACTGGATTATCTCAAAGACAGCGACAAAAATAATCTGACGCTTCCTGAACTTATTGTGCTCGATATTCGGATGCCGGATATGGATGGCTTTGAATTTCTCGATGAATTTGAACTATTCCCCGAATCGATTAAATCCAACATAAAAATCCTCATGCTTTCGAGTTCGATTGATTCCGAAGACGAGACGAAAGCCAAATCTTACCCAAGTGTAATCGACTTTATCTGCAAGCCACTAACACGCGATAAATTGCTTTCTGTTGACCTTAACGCTTAAGGTCAACCAAAGCCTATTTAAGTTCGAACGAGCACTTCCCGATTTGAACTCCTTCAGCATAAATTTCGACATTGTAGTTTCCAGGATTTAATTTTTCGTTAGAAACCAAATCCTTGTTCATGCACAACTGCATCACTTTATTATCGTAGAAAATCTCTTTCTTAATGCTGTATGATATTTCGCTGCCATTCAACAAGGTAATGTTCGATCGGTCGCCACTGGTAAATGTTTTTCCGGATGGATCCTTAATAACAGCATAAATAATTTTCTCCTGCTTGTCGGCAATCTGATTATCAAGAACGGTAAAACACACGCGGATACGATCTGCCTTACTGGCCTTGGTTGTAGGCTTTTCTTTAGTCTTGTCACTATTGAGCTTTACCGCATCCGCATACGTTTCATACGTTTTAAGACGTTTTGCGATATCAACGGTTTTAACAAGCTTACCATTTTCATCGGTTAACTTTGTGTTCTGAGCATTTAGCTCCTCAACCTGTTTCGCAACCTTGAAATTTTCGTCCGTCAACTCCTGATTTTTTGCCTTTAACTCCAGAATAATGGCCTCATTTTCATCATACGCTTGTTGAAGTTCTTCCAATCGTGCCCGTAAATTTTTACCACCCGGACTTTGAACCGTACCTCCTGAAGCTTTTAGTTTTTCGTAATCCCGCATCAAGGCAACTACTTTATCCTGCTCCTGCTTTAGTTCCGAACGTAATCCCTCATGAGCTAACATCAAGCTGTCATACTTAGCGGTTAGTTCCTGAAGCTGGCTTCTATACTCATCGATTTCTTTATTCGATTTCTCTTGCTTCTGCTTGAAATCCTGATTTTCTGCTTTCAGTCCGTTCAGTTGGACATACAAATAACCTGATAGTGCCGACATCGCTGCCAACAAACCAATCAGGATGATAAGAATCAAAACTCTTCCTTTGTTTTTGGATTGTGTTTCGTTGTTAAGGTTTTCTGCTGAACTTTCCATAATGAGCGGGTATTCTTGATATTGATTTTAATTCGTGCGTAAAGATATTTTTTTTTGCAATCGATACACTAATATGTATGTAATTCATTAATTTGGTTCAAAACTTTTAAACCATGCATTGTATCTGGCTTGCATGGTCAAAGAACTTATACACCTATTTTTTCCGCGGGTTTGCCCGGGCTGTTCGGATGCACTGTTGCGAAATGAAAAATTCGTTTGTCATACTTGCATCGTTCAGCTTCCTCAAACAGCGTTTCATATCAACCCCTTCGACAACCCTGTTAACAGGCTTTTTTGGGGACGAATTCCGATATACGCCTCTTCGGCCTTTCTCTATTTCCGAAAATCGGGCATAGTGCAGGAATTGCTCCATGCACTCAAATACGGAAATCAGCCTGAAATTGGAACATTTCTGGGTTCAGAATACGCCCAAACACTCGTTAAGGGCGATCCTTTTTGTAGTTCTGATATTATCTTGCCTGTCCCGCTGCATCTCAAACGGCAGCAACAACGCGGCTATAATCAAAGTGCCTATTTTGCCGCCGGACTAGCCGAAAATCTGAACATCGAAACCAGCAACTCGGTGCTTCATCGAAACGATTTCATAAGCAGTCAGACGAAAAAAGGACGCTTCGAACGCTGGCAAAATGTTTCGACGGTATTCGAAGTTTCGAAACCCGAAAAAGTTCATAACAGAAACGTGTTGCTCGTCGATGATGTCATTACAACCGGCGCTACGCTTGAAGCTTGCGCGAGACAGTTATTTTTGAGCGGAGCAGCACGCGTTTCGGTACTGTGTATCGCGGCGCCTGTAAACTAGACTTATAACTTTGGATTCTCCTTATGCCGCTGCGAATCGCGCATGGTTTTTTTCTGCAAGTTCTGTTGTATTGCCTGTGTTAAATCTACACCGGTCTGATTCGCCAAACAGGTTAACACAAAAAGTACATCGGCCATTTCATCGGCCAGATTTGCATCTTGCTCTCCGTTTTTAAACGACTGTTCGCCATACTTGCGCGCCATGATGCGGGCAAGCTCTCCAACCTCTTCCATCAACAAAGCGGTGTTGGTTAGCTCATTGAAATAACGCACACCAACTTCCTTTATCCAGTCGTCGACCGTTTTTTGCAGTGTGGCGATTTCCATACTTACGCACCCATGCTTTGTCCGTGACAACTCTTGTATTTCTTCCCACTACCGCAGGGGCAAGGGTCGTTGCGCCCAATTTTAGGGTCGGCTTTAACCGGTTCGCGCTTCATTTCTTGCTGCGGTTCTTCGCTACGTTGCGGCATTTCGGAACGCGAGGTGCGCAAAGCGGGTGCAGGCGCAGGACGAGGAGCTACTGCAGGTCGCATTTGTGGCGCAGGCGCTGCTTGCGGTTGATCGGGATTGCCGGTTGGCAGCATTCCTTTCATCAAAAACGCTGTAATGTCGCGGGCGATGCGGCCCAACATCTGTTCGAACAATTTGAACGATTCGATTTTATACACCAATAACGGATCTTTCTGCTCATACACGGCGTTCTGAACCGATTGCTTCAAATCATCCATTTCGCGCAGGTGCTCTTTCCAAACATCATCAATAATTGCCAGTGTAATGAAACGCTCCATTGCCGTTGTAACCTCGCGGCCTTTATTCTCCACAGAACGCTTCAGGTTTACAACTAGCTGTAAGGTCTTGAATCCATCCGAAATCGGAATCATCATGTTCTCGAACTGAGCCGATTGTGTTTGATACACTTGTTGAATTACCGGGAAGGCCAACTCGGCAATGTGCGCCGATTTATGCTGGTAATGCTTCATCGCTTCATCGTAAAGCAATTGCGCCAATTTTTCTGATTTTTCCTTTAGAAATTGCTCCTCCGTTATGGCCGAATCAACCGAGAGTACACGAATGGCTTCGAGTTTAAAGCCGTCGTAATCGCGTAAATCCTGGTATTCGCCCACGATGCCTTCGCAGGTTTCCATAATCATATTGGCAATGTCAATGGCCAAACGATCACCGTACAAAGCATTGCGGCGCCGTTTGTAAATAACCTCACGCTGATGATTCATCTGATCGTCATACTCGAGTAAGCGCTTACGGATACCGAAGT
>Ga0169931_10011531_pt1 | contig 12433 bp, 11 predicted proteins | sample Kivu_15m_20L_FD_129675 | JGI IMG/M metagenome (GOLD analysis project Ga0169931, IMG submission 129675) | Freshwater microbial communities from Lake Kivu, Western Province, Rwanda to study Microbial Dark Matter (Phase II) - Kivu_15m_20L... | ecosystem: Environmental > Aquatic > Freshwater > Lake...
CGCCCGAAAGTGGGTCTCACTTGCTGGGAATGAGTCTCGGTGAGGTGGATCCAGAAGGGTGGGAATAACCCCACCTCAACTGGATCTCATTCGGTGGGACGCAACACGAAGCAACGGCCAGCGTTGACGTTGTCACGGATCAGATGATCCAACGGGCCATCGAGACGGCTTTTCACGATCGAACATTGATCGTGATCGCCCACCGGCTGGGGACGCTCAGGCATGCGGACATCATCATTGAAATGAAGGATGGTCGAGTGGCGCAGTTGCGCAACCGAAAGCCGGAAGTCGTCCGGAAGTCCAAACCGGCCCAGCCTCGCACACTCGGCCGGGACGCTTTCGCTTTGTCTGCGCAAAGTCACTATACTGACACGTAAACGCGATTTCGGGGGTCCAACAGCTCAGAAGGATCAGCAATGCGCAGATGGCTGGTATCCGCCTGATCGTGCCAAAAATCTATCGATTCACTGGGCGACTCGACTACGCTCGACCGGTCCTGAAACGCGACGAACCATCCATCAGCTTTGGTGTTCAGCAGTATTTCTGAGTGAAGCCGAAGTACCGAACAGGAAATTGCCTGTGGTCAGCGCCAGTGAGGCAGACCAGAGCTGTATCGAGCGCTATGCCGCTGATCTCGCCAGCGAGCAGCCTCTTCAAAATAAAAAAACGGTCTCTCGTTCCACAATTTGATGAATTTTTGCCACCCGTTCATTCGCAGGACCCTCCCATCACTGACCTTCCGCTGAAGTACCCCTTCAGCACGTCAAAGGATGTACATAAAGTGACCCTTTTGTGCTATATCGACATCAAAAGGGACATATTTCGACCCCTATCGATGAACATGAGGACACAGCTTGGCAGCACGCGAGTATCGTCAACTGACACAAGCCCTGAAGACAGCTCTCAAGACCAAGAAGATGACCTACGCAGCGGTCGGCAAGTCGATCAACCTCTCGGAGAGGTCCATCAAGCGCATTCTCGGCGGCGAAGATTCCAGCATCGGCACGCTCGTCGATATCTGCGAAGCCGTCGGCATAAAGTTTTTCGACCTGCTCAATCTCGTGAACAAGGAAGAGGAGGAGAGCTACGCGTTGAGTGTCGAGCAGGAAGAACTGCTGTCCACGAACATGGTTCACTTCGCCGTGTACAGCGGGCTGGCGGACGGCGTCACACCTGAAATGATGCTGAAAAAGCACCCTGTCACATCGAAACGACTGTCAGGCTACCTTCGCGATCTTGAAAGATGGGGACTCCTCGAGCGCCATCCCGGAGGACGAATCAAAATGACCTATAGAGGTTCGCTCAACTTTCGAACCGGCGGCCCTCTTTCCGCGGTGTTCGCCAAGAAAGAGCTGCACTTGCTTATCGACCAAGGTCTGCAACCAAAGAGTGCCGAACGCGTTCAGTTTCTGACAGCGACGACTTGTGACATGACAAGGGAAACAGCGGAGGCATTCAAGGGGGAGCTCGAAGACGTGGCGCGACGTTATCGGCTGCGTGCGCAGACAGACCGAGCGATCTCTGCCAAAGAGAACCTGGTTCAAGGTGCGTTTACTTTGGGAGTCGTAGCACCATTCAAAAGCTGGTACGACACCCTCAGAATCGAATAAGCGCACTGGCGCGCTTCGCGAAGCTCCCGGCTAGGATCGACCATCGTCCACGCAATCGATCGCCGGACAATCGCCGCCGTCTGGCTCGATCTCCAGAGTCACGTGAATCCGGCCACGACGGGCAACTACGCTGCGAATCTCCTGCTTGACCGACTCCATCTCGGGAGCGAGCGTTTCGCGATGGACCACAATATGTGCTGTGAGAACGTGATTGCTGCCGTCAAGTGACCAGAAGTGCAGGTCATGCACGCTCTTGACGCGCGGCACACCGAGGATGTCCGCCTTCAGCTGAGCTATATCGAACGTGCGCGGCACTCCCTGAAGAAACAAATGCAGGGTTTCCCGCAACGACCGCACCGTTCCGATCATGATGAACACGACAAAGATAATTGAGAGGACCGGATCGAGGATCGGAATCGATACGAACATCATCACGATGCTTGACACGAAAATGACGACCCAACCGAGCAGATCTTCGAGCATGTGCCACGAAACGACACGCTCGTTCATCGTTGATCCCTTGTGCAAACGCCAGGCCGCATATCCGTTGACGGCAATCCCAAGCAGCGAGAGCGCCAACATGCCGCCAGCATGGGGCTGAACTGGATTCAGTAGCCGCGGAACGGCATGGGCCAACATGACCGCAGATCCCACGATCAGGAAAACAGCTGTGAAGAGGGCCGAAAGCAGGGACAGACGCCGATATCCATAGGAAAACTGTGCATTGCTCAGCCGTCCGGCCAATCGTTCCATGACCAACGCGAATCCAAGTGCAAGGGAATCGCCAAAATCATGCAGGGCATCAGTCATAATCGCGATGCTGCCGGTGAGCCATCCACCAACTGCCTCGATAATCGCGAAGCCAAGATTCAGCAACAGCGCGACCTTGATGTTTCCAGTCGCCGCACCAGCTCCGTGCACATGATGGTGCCCATGATGATCGTGTGATCCGCGGTCGTGCGAGTGGCGATCGTGCTTGTGCAGTGGTTTGTCCATGGGCATGATTCTATTCATGCCAATCAAGTCACACAAGGCGGGCGTCGTTTTCGTTCAGGACACTGAGTCCATCGGAAATGCGCTCGACAAAATGGCCACGCTCAACATCGGCTCAATCATCGTGGTCCATCAGGACCGTGCGATCGGAATCGTCACAGAGCGCGACGTGCTCAAGCACTGGCGGCGCCTATCGCGACCGCAGTTCGTGGCCCAGTCGATCACCGACATCATGAGCCACACCCTGCTGACCCTGCCGATTGCCAAACTTGGCGACGCCCCACTGCTGATGATCGAGAAGAAGATCCGTCACGTCCCGCTGACCGGCGACACCGGGATTGTGCTCGGTGTCATATCGATGCGGGATGTTCTTGCAGCGCAAGTCAAGACGCGCTCCGACGCACCCCCAGAAACCACGTCGCGACCCTCGAACACGCACAATATGATGGTTCTTGCGCCGTCGACCGGCCTTGAATCGGCCATCAAACATTTTTTGCCGAGCGCGTGGAAACTCGAGATCGTGGACGACATGCGCACGCTCGCCGAAGACGAGAAGTTTGCCGAAGCCGTCGCCGGATGCAAAGCGTTCTTCATCGACCTCGATGGACTTCGTGATCAACCCTGGAAGGACATCATGCGGCGCTTCATCAAGCTCCTGACGCGTACCGATCAACCGCAAGTCTTCCTCGCGTGGTCACCGCAGTATTTCTCGGAGTCGGAGGTCGAATCCATCGATCGCGTCGCCAAAACAGCCAAATGGCACATGTTTCAACGCCCGCTTGCCGTTACCGCGCTTTCTGAAGAGCTTTCACGCCTGACCTGAGTTACTTGCTTCGCTCCGGTTGCGGCAAATGCACAACTCGAATTCCAACCTGCTGAAACACCTCAAGGCTGTCGCGTGAGCGGTAGTCCAGTCCATAGAAGACACTTTTCACATTGCCGAGGTTGATGAGGCGCTTGGCGCACATCACGCACGGGAGATGGGTCACGAACACGTGTTTGTCGACGACGCGCGGAGAATCACAGTTGATGACGGCATTTTCCTCAGAGTGCAGGCACCCGCAACTACCGGCCTCATCCCGGTCGCACTGATTCGGCAATCCCGAGGCGTTTCCGTTGTAACCGACAGCGAGAACCTTTCGGTAGTCCGTGCTGGTGATGACTGTGCCGACCTGCAGACGGCGACAGGTGGACCGCTCCGCCAGGATAAAGGCGAGATTGATGTAAATCTCCTCAAACGAAGGACGCTTGCGGCTCGAATCACCTTGCCCGCGCGAACCGCCGGACCCGTGCGCGGAGTGATTACAGGGCGGATTTGGTGTCATTCAATGGTCTCCTCGGTTGAGGGGGAATTTGCTCCGGGTATTCCTTCGATCAGCAAATCGTTGCCGAGGGGAATACGCTGAAGGTGATGAAGTTGGCGACTCAGTGCTTCGATGTTTCGAGCAGCTTCGAAGTGGAGAAGATTATCTCCCGGAGCACGAGCAGAAACGGGTTGCGGCGCGCGGAAGTAGTGCAGGCGCGACACCAAACCAGAGCGCCATGCAGAGTTCTGGACTGAAGGGCCGCCTTCGACAAGAACGCTGCGCAGGTCGAGCATACGTAAGGTCGCAAGAACGTCAGCCCACGCAAAGTGATGGCGCGATGCGGAATCCGTTCCAGTTGCGAGCGGAACCACCTGAACTCCCCGTTGACCGAGTGCACGGGCCTCAGGAGTCGAGGCGACGACACGATCGACGAGGATCAGCGTTCGTCCCGGTTCCGCGGCAAAGACCTGAAAATCACGAGCGACAGCATGGACGACGACATCACCAAGAGGATCGAGAATGATCCGCATCGGAGTTCGCGCCGGCCACTCTGTCAGCCTGACGGTCAGGGCAGGATCATCCGCAAGAACCGTTCGCGGTCCCACCAGAATGCTGTCGTAGCGAAGTCGCAGAAAGTGCCCGTATGCGCGCGCACGCGGCCCTGTCACCCAGTGCCTGCGATCACCCTCGCGCGCAACCACGCCGTTGGCGGCCGCAGCAACCTTGAGACCCATGAACACTCTCGATGAGTCAGCTGCGCCATCGCGCGACTCGTGCCCATACAAGAAGACTTCAGCAAGCTCGCGGGCGGCGGACGACCACCAGTCATCTTCCGCAGACTGTTCAGAACACTCGACAGTGCCACCAGCCGCACGGAGCAACTCCGCACCAGCGCCGGCAACGCGTGGGTTCGGATCCTTCAGCGCGTAGACCACTCGCGCAACGCCGCGATCGCGCAGCAACTCGGCGCAGGGAGGTGTTCGACCATGGTGTGCACACGGTTCAAGGGTAACGTAGGCCGTCGACCCACGCACATCGGCGCCAAATCCATCGGCATCGATTTGGCGCAAGGCTTCAGCCTCCGCATGCAATCCGCCGACGCGAGCATGAAAGCCAGCACCGAGAAACCGCTGCTCGCGGCTCAGAATCACGCAACCAACCGGAGGGTTTGGCGAAACAAATCCGCTGCCGCGCAATGCGATCGCGAGCGCGAGCGACTTACATTCGTCTGGAGTGAGCGGCGCGCCACGGGCTGGCAGCACCGTTTTCGCGCCGAGGTCGTCCTTCGGAGAGTTGAACCAGTTTATACTCATCGACCTGAACTTCTATTGAAGTGTCGGGCGGTTGCCCAGACCTTTCCGGCGCGCGCAAAAACAGACTCATCGAGAGGTTGACGCAGGAAGCTCAACACTGGAAAATCATTGAGAACAATTCCAACACCGCTATTGATCATCACATAAATAAAGAGACAAGGCGCCGAGGAGCCCCCGACGAGACAGTACTTGTTACCCCGCTCACCGGTTCGCGGGGACCCCTGGCGAGGAGGGGGCGATCGATGGCAACGCAGTATCTTTACTTATATGACGATCAATAAACCAGAGCTGAGCTGAGCAGGCGCACTGAACAAAGGTTGCAATCCCGATGACGACGTCGCTTTTCACATTCTTGTCCGAGATCGACTCCCAGCGCCTCGAGACCCAGGCTCTGCCAATGAAGAAGCGCCGCGGCGACGCGCTGCTCCTCTTCGGTGAACCGGTTCCGGGTGTCTACCTGATCGATCGCGGCGAAGTCGGCATCTATCCGAGTGGGTCGAAGAACGCACTTCATGTCCTTGGCGCTGGTTCATCGGTCGGTGAAATGTCGTTCGTCGATCGCGCCTCGGCCTCCGCAACCGTGCGCGTCGAATCCGCGGACGCTGAACTGCGACTCTTCAAGCACTCAGTCGTCGAAGAGCTGATCGCAACTCATCCAACACTCGGTGTTGGCATCTATCGTGGAATTGCAGAGGAGCTGTCGCGCAAGATGCGCGATACCAATCAGCGGATTGCGCATGAGAGTTCAAAGGCGCGCAAAGTGCTCGCTCAGATGATGGCGGATGTTCGCGACAAGCAAAAGTTCGACGCCAGTGTGCTGACCGAGCTTGAGCGTTTCGTTGCCAAGATCGAGGAGCTTCTAGCCCTCGGCTCGGGCTCATCCGGAACCAAGGATCGCCCAAAGTGACAGATGTGAACAGCAGTGAACTACAACGCTACACAGATCTCGACGCGCAGATGGTTCTCGCTGCCAAAGAAATCAAGGTCCTCTCGAACCTGACGTGGCCGGCAGATCTGTTCCCACAGTTCATCGAATCGTGGCAGCGTGGCAGTCCTACCCTGCCACAACCCACGTTTCCGAAGTTCGATTTCTCGGGGCAACTCGCTCAGCTCCACAGAATCATGGGGGACTGCGATCACTCACACCCGGTCGGACGCTATATCTATCAAACGGCCCACAGCTATACGCAGGCCGCGACGATGCTTGAGAACATTGGGAATCCCGTATTCTGCGAGATGTCGAAGGAGTTGTACGGCGTCCCGGAAGATAGTATGGGAAGTTCCAACGTCACCAATCTCTCGGCCGCGGAACACTTCATCAGAACGATCGACGACTTCAGCGACTTCCTGCACACGCCGGAACCCGCGCACTGCCTTACTCCGGAATCGGTTGCGGACGAACTGAGGCTGATTTTCAGTGGCGTGTTTCAAAGACATCCTGTGGACGTCGTGATCGACAAACGCCTGGCCTCGAAAGCTGCCGCAGGTGCGCGTCGCGTCCGCATCCGCGGGGGAACCAACTTCTCGCCACTCGATATTCAACAGCTTGCGCAACACGAGGGCTTCGTCCACAGCGCCACGATGCTCAACGGTCGAGAGCAGCCGGCATTGAAGTCCATGGGACTTGGATCGCCGCGAACCACCTCGACACAGGAAGGACTCGCAACCTTCGCCGAGTTCATCACGGCAACGATGGACGTCAATCGCCTGAAGCGCATCGCATTGCGCATTAAGGCGATCCATCTTGCTCTCGAGGGCGCAGACTTCTGTGATGTGTTTCGATTCTTCCTCGAAAGTGGGCAGTCAGAGGAGGAGAGCTTCCAGAGTAGCGCACGCGTGTTCCGCGGTGGCAATGTCCGCGGTCGATTCGTGTTCACGAAGGATGTCGTCTATCTGCAGGGACTGATGTTCGTACACACATTCATGCGCAAAGCGATCCAGGCAAACAAGATTCTCTATCCGACATATCTCTTTGTTGGTCGCCTGACCCTCGGCGATGTCGTGGCTCTGGAAGACTTCATCAAGTCTGGCTACATCGCGATGCCTTTGTATAAAGCTCCGTGGCTTGGGAACTCTGAATGTCTTGCTGCGTATCTCTGTTACGCCAGTTTCGCCAATCGCATCAATCTCTCCCAGATAACGTTGGAAGACTTTGTAGAATTCGATCGCTGAAGCAGAAGGAGATCATGTGGGCGAAGAACTCTCGTACATTCTCGGAGCTTTCGTCGCGATCTTCGTCATCATCGATCCGTTTGGCGTCGTACCAATCTATCTTGCTCTGACGCAGAAGAACGACAACGCAGCACGGCAACGAATTCGCAGGAAAGCGACGTTGATCGCCTCGGGCGTCTTGCTGGTCGTCTGCTTTTCAGGATTGGCGCTTTTCCGACTGTTTGGGATCACGGTCCCGGCATTTCAGATAGCGGGTGGAATACTTCTGCTGCTTCTCGGCATCGAGCAACTCAACGCCAAGCACACACGTGTTCGCGACGAAGAGAAAGAAGAAGGCATGGAGAAGGACGACGTCTCAGTCTTCCCACTTGCCACTCCGCTTCTGGCGGGACCCGGCTCGATCTCCACGGTTGTCCTATACGCCGCGCAAGCGGGATCATGGGCGAGACTTGGTGGTCTTGCCGTTGCGGTTGTCGCCGCGATGGGCGCCTCGCACCTCGTGCTGAAGGCGTCACCGATCCTGTTCAAGGTGTTGGGTCATACTGGGCTGAATCTTCTGACCCGTCTGATGGGGATACTGCTCACGGCGATCGCAATTCAGTTCATCATCAACGGAGCACTGGCGGTCGTGGCTAACCGATAGCGTTCCATCAGAATTCGCCGCGAACCTCGAGATACGGAATCGGCGGCACACCGCGGAAGAACTCTTCCTTGCTGTAGTCGTAGTTCGGCTGAACATCAAACACCTGCCGGTTGAACCAGAAGTACTCGATGCCAAACCGATAGACGAGGTTCCACGTGTTGTAGAGGGAGTCGCGCTCACCGTAGACCGCGAGTTCCTTATACGGCGGCAATCGTTTTGAATTCTGCTCGATGCCCTCGGACGCTCTCGGCTGATACTTGTCGAAGTTGCTGTTGTACACAGCATTCCCCGTGCGCGGCGTGTACGTGTCCCCGGTGTTGTACTTGAAGCGTCCGCCAACATCCCACAGCGCGGTCAGCTTGTAGCTTCCCACGAGATTAAGCACGTGGGTCTGATCGAACTCACCGCGATACCATGATTCATCATCCGAGTTGCGTTCCTCGGTTCTGGAGTACGCATACGAGAGCCAGCCGAAGACGCGGGTCGTCAAGTTTCTGCGAATGAACATCTCAGCTCCACTGCTACGCAGGGAGCCGTTGTTGTTGAAGCGAACATTGGAATCCGCGTCGTTTCGCACCTTGCGGTATCCGCGTTTGTGGAACACCTGGAAATCGGTCGTCCAGCGATCGCCCCACTTTGTCTCGAGACCGAGAATGTAGTGGTTCGAACGTTCGAACTTCAGTTCCTGGTTGCCGAAACTTCTGGATGCCTGACCTGGTTCCGGACTCTTGCTGTACTGACCCACAGCCATCTTGGCGGTTGAGCTTTCTCCGACGCTAGCAAGCATGGACAGTCGAGGATCGACGTCTGATTTCTTGTTGATGCCACTCGTGTAGCCGCGCAATCCCGGCGTCACTGTGACGGGGCCAATCTTCTTGTCCATCGCAACCCATGCAGCGAGATCGGCCGTGTGCACTGCTTCACTTCCCTCGACCTTTGGCGCTTCCTCGAAATCGAAAAACGGATCATTGGGATTGAATCGCGGAAGGAGAAACTCAACCGTCGCAACGCTCCAGGCAGGATCGAGTCCGAAGTAAACTCGATCATCCTTCGACACTCGCCACGTGAGTTCGGTAGGAATTCGTGTTTGCCATACCTTGAGGCGAAAACGATTGTCGACAACGTCGATCTTGAAGCGGAAGTACGAAAGCTGCGGCGTGGATTTATACGACCATTCGCTGTTCAGGCGGTGCTGCCGCTCCCATCCGACCACGCCGTAATACGTGTACAAGTCGAATCGACCACGACCGTCCTCATCAATTGCCAAATCGCCCGGTGCAATCGCCTTGAGTCCGTCACCGGCGTTCATGATTGTGAACTTGTCGTGGCCGTCGTCGTCCTTATGTGTCGCGACGATATAGGTGTCCTTGAAGTACGGAACCACCGTCAGCCCGGCGTCCTTTGGAATCACGGCTGCGAATATCGCGTCGAGATAACTGCGTCGATACGAGAGCGCGAGCCCCCAGTTCTTCTTCAGGGGACGCTCATGATAGATCCCGGAAAACAATGGAATGTTCACTTGAAAGCGCGTCACGGGACGTTCTGGGATTTCGGTCTTGGTGCGGATCGCGATGATGCCACCCGTTGCGTCACCGTATTCTGCACCGAATCCGCCAGCCGAAAATTCCACATCAGAAATGAGCGACAGAGGTACGACCGTCACTTGACCGATCGCGTGATATACAAACGGCACTTCGAGATCATCGACGAAATACTTGGTGTCGTTCGGTTCGGAACCACGAATCGACACCTCACTCTGAAAGCCGGCTGTCTGAACACCGGGCATCACTTTCGTGATTTGTCCCGGATCTCCGCCCGGAGCGACCTTGGCCGCCTCCTCGACAGAAATCACCTGACGCGACACCGCCGGGCGCCGACGCCCGGAAACCACGATCGTGTCGTCTGCGCCGATGGCTGGGGGGAGATACACATCAAGGCGTGGTTTGCCGGTCAACTCAGCGGCCTTGAACTCCATCGTCTGGAAACCAAAACGCGAAACCTTCAGAACACCGCCTGCGGCGGGCACTGGCACTTCAATTTCACCAGTCGGCATCGTGAAAAACTTCTGATCCCCGACCGAAACCTCGGCGCGTGAGAGAGGAATTCCCCGTCCGCGTTGCATCACCTTGATCGTGATCCGCGCACCAATCGTTGTTTCGACGGTTGCCGCGACGGGAGTTGGTTCTGCGGTCGTCGCGGCCGGAGATGGCAGCGGAGTCTCTGTCGCGAAAAGTACCGAGCTCATAAATGTCATGCACAACGCGGTCGTAACGCTTCCGATTCGAAGGGCTTGTTCCAAGGCATGACCTCATTGAGCACGATCGTCGCCGGGCACGCACGCAAGACAGCGCCCGGGGCGAAAACCGAATTGAAAAACCACAAGATGCTAAAGGATCTTAGGCGAATTCTACGCCACCACCGAAGTGCGGCGCCAACCATTTCAGGAATTTCGTGGGTCTGCGTAAGGAGTGTCTAATTCTTTGACACCCGATCATGAGATCGATGTGGACGTGCCCGCGCGATCTGGACGGCGAAGAGTCGTTCCAGTCAGTGCGGAACAATCGAACATCCCAGTCGATTCGTGACGTTCCTCGGGCCTTGCGGCGTGATCGCACGTGTCCACGAAAACGCGGGAACGTTACTTGCTAATCCCCCTCCGGGAAGTCTTGTCACCCGCGATCGTGAACACAGTTGTTACTCAAGCCGTCGCCAAAGGAAGTACCGATGTCCAACTATCCAAACGCCTACTGCATCAAGTGCAAGTCACATACGGAAACCGTCGGTCGTCACACGGTCGTCATGCAAAACGGCGCCCGCGCTTTGCACGGCATGTGTCCGAAGTGCGAGTCAGAAGTCTTCCAGATCGTGGGCAAGAAGAAAGCCGATGAGGCAGCGGCATCGAGCACGCCGAAACAAGATCAATCAGCGAGCAGCCAGACCACCCGCGTTGCAGCTGCCGTTTACCCCGACGCTTACTGCGTCAAATGCAAGACGACGACAAAAGCACTGAAGGGACACACTGTCATCTTGTCCAACGATCGCCGGGCACTTCGCGGCGTCTGTCCAAGCTGCGACTCGGAAATTTACAAAATCCTGCCCAAGAACAAGGATTACTCAGTCAAGTCCGACGACGACATTCGCGCGCGCCCCGAAGCCAAGCCGGTGTCGCTTGCCGTGACGAGACTCTCGGATGACCATGAGAAATCGACCACCATGCGCGATCGCATGAAGTACGTTCTCGATGGCGCGATTGTCACGGGCGTGATGATTCTCCTTGGACTCGCCATCTGGGTCGCCAACTCGTAGTCCCGAGCAGTTCTGCAGCCGACGCCGATACGGCTCGACACTGCGTGAAACCTCTCTGAAACATGATGCACCTGTGCTAGGCTCCGGTGCATGTTTCACTTCAGACTTATTGCATTAGTCGGCATCTTTGCCGCGCCGCTGGCGCACGCGAATGTCATCGGCGTGGACACGCAGAATTTCAATGCAACGACGAACGGTCTCGACTTCGTCACGGTGCAGAGTTCTGAGACGCTCGATCCCGGCGTGTTCAACCTCGGACTCTTCGTCAATCATGCCGTCAATTCGCTTCCGTACTTTCCGGCTGACGAAAAGAACGCGACCAAGCGCGAACGGTTCAAGGATCACCTGACCGGTGCCGACATCAATATGGGTGTCGGCATCATGCGCAATTGGGACGTCGGGATAAGCTTCCCGCAGGTCCTTGCGCAGTCCGTTCGCAGCGACGAGTTCCGCGGGCAGTTTGGCGAGAACGGTCTTACCGAAATCCGGCTCAACACGAAGATTCGCCTGCTAGGCAACGACTCTGGCGGGGCCGCGATCATCGCGACGATCAACAACAATATGATTCGGGACAACCCGTGGACTGGCACCGATGCGGGTCCGACGCTCAACGGCGAGCTCGCTCTCGACACCATGTTCGGCGCCACTGCCGTGGGTCTGAATCTCGGGTATCGCTCGCGGTCTCCCGGAAAGGCGCTCGAAGGCGCTCCGGTCGAGCCGCTGGATGATCAGTACATAGCGTCAACTGCGGCAAGTGTTCTGATCAAGCCGATTCACAGCAAGCTCATCGGTGAGATTTACCTGAGCCAACCAGTCGCCCGGGTCTCTTCGCGCTCGGATCGTCAACTGACCTCGGCCGAAGCGTTGCTTGGCCTCAAGCACGATGCGTCCCGAAACCTCGCCCTTCACGCTGGTGTTGGCACAGAACTCACTCACGGCATCGCGTCTCCCGACTACCGACTATACGCCGGCGTCAATTACACGTTCGGGCCACTGTTCCAGAAGAAAAAAATCGTTCGCCAACGCCGCGCAAAGCGTCCTCGTCCGGCAGAAAGACCGCCCATCGAAGACTTCCGTGGCAGTGACAAC
>Ga0169931_10011532_pt1 | contig 12431 bp, 9 predicted proteins | sample Kivu_15m_20L_FD_129675 | JGI IMG/M metagenome (GOLD analysis project Ga0169931, IMG submission 129675) | Freshwater microbial communities from Lake Kivu, Western Province, Rwanda to study Microbial Dark Matter (Phase II) - Kivu_15m_20L... | ecosystem: Environmental > Aquatic > Freshwater > Lake ...
AAGATTTTCGCGTCGTGTTGGTATTGCTCGTAAATCTGAACATCGTCGATGTACCAAGCGTATCCCCAGATACCGGTGAACTGGAAACGAACCCATACCTGCGAAGCACCACCAGCAATTTCGCTGATGTTGAAGCTACGAACCGTTGGATTACCCGGAGAAACACTCTGGGTCAACTCACCATCTTCCCACACGCGGTAAACACCAGGCAAGCCACTGATGTCCAACGTTGGGTCATCCAATGTTGGGAAGGTGCCGTCTGTGCTGATTACCAACCATGTCTGCTCGTCTGTGAAACGACGATACTGCGTTTCGAACTCGAGAATCACGTTTGGATACGCTGTAAGATCGATTGGAGTAGCTGTTGTGATGTGTGGTTGCTCGTATGCTACACCTGCCTGGTTATTAAAACCGTCTGAGTTGTACATAGCATAGCCGTTGCCTGCAGTTGTGCTTTCGATGGCGGGTGTTCCATACTGGCCGCTGCTCTCGAGTCCGGTTCCGATTTCAAAATCAGAATTGAAGGTTCCATCGTGAGCGATGATCCAGTTTGCGGCATTCGAAAAATCGTCCTGCCAAATGATGTCGCGGTCTGCAGACGTCGCTGCATTGGTGCGGTTTTGAAACTCCTGGTACTGCACTTTGCGGGCAGCAGGAGCAATGTTGCTCTGCGCCTGAGCTACCACACAGCTCAACATAACAAGAGCAAATGAGTAAATTTTCTTCATGGATTTATGATTTAAAAGGTCAATTAATTGGACGCCAAATATAAGAACTTGGTTCCGATACAATGATTTTACAAAATGAAAAGGCCACACCCTACTGCGCTGAACGCTTTTCCGCCCGAGCCGCAACTAAGATGCTCACTTCATACAAGAGTAGTATGGGAAGGGAAACCAAAATCTGACTGGTCACATCGGGAGGGGTGATAATAGCCGCGACTATGAGATTTACCACGAAAGCATGTCTCCTGTATTTGCGCAAAAAGGCGGCTGTAACGACACCAATGCGGCTGAGGAAATACACAACAACAGGCAGCTGAAAGACCAGTCCGGTGCCAAAAACCAGTGAGGTTGTTAGCTTTAAATAAGACAATAACGTGGGCGTATTCTGAACGTCGGCGAAGGTGTAATTGCCCAAGAACTGTATACTCAACGGGGCTAATAGGTAGTACCCAAACGCAACACCCGTGAAGAAAAGGAGTGACACATAAAAAACAATTCCGCGAACCGATTTGGTCTCCTTCTCTTTAAGTCCGGGTTTGATAAAACCCCAAAGCTGCCAGATTATGAACGGAAAGGCCAATATGATTCCTCCAACCACGCACACCATGATATCCGCATTCATGTTTCCACTCATTGTTGTGCTTTGCAGCACTAATCGAGGCGAATCAAGACACAGGCTCTCGCCCATGCCAATCCAATGTGACCAATGGCAAAATGCTCGGTAAGTCACAAAGTCGGGCTTCCGCGGACCCATGATGATTTCGTCAATGACAAAATCGTGGTAAACGACAATGAGAATTATTCCGACTATGACAGAAACCACCGACCAGAATAACCGACGTCGCAACTCTTCGAGATGCTCCAGAAACGACATATCCTTTGGTTGTTCGGCCACGACTAGAAAATTCCCTCCTTCAAGATATCATGCAGATGAACAATGCCTTTGTATTTACCATCTTGCGTTACGACGAGAGTCGTAATATTGAACTTCTCCATGAGGTGAAAAGCCTCGACGGCGAGCGCATTGCTTTCAATTGTTTTAGGCGAGCGACCCATGATGTCGGATGCTTTGGTTTTGGCCAAATCATTCTTGCCGCCAAGCATACGGCGAATGTCTCCATCTGTAATGACTCCTGCGAGTTTACCCTTATCAATCACCGCAGTGGCGCCGAGGCGCTTAGAGCTTATTTCAACAATCACTTGCTTGATTGTGCTGGAAGGGCTTACCTGCGGAGCCGCATCGTTACCCAACAAGTCGTTCACTCGCGTATATAACTTCTTTCCGAGTGCTCCGCCCGGGTGCACGCGTGCGAAGTCGCCCGCGTTGAAGCCTCGCTGTTCCATTAACGCAACAGCAAGCGCATCACCCATGGCAAGTTGCAAGGTGGTGCTTACGGTCGGTGCCAGGTTATTGGGGCAAGCCTCCTGTTTGGTTGGGGTGTGCAATAGCAAATCAGAATGTTTTGCCAAGAAACTCTTTTCGTTGCTCACCATTCCAATCAACCGGTTACCCATGCTTTTCACCAGCGGAGCGAGCACTTTGATTTCGGGAGAATCACCACTCTTCGAGATGCAAAGCACTACATCGTGCTTTTGAATAGTTCCGAGATCACCGTGAATGGCATCAGCTGCATGCATGAATAACGCTGGCTGACCCGTGCTCACCAATGTGGCCACGATCTTCTGTGCAATGTTTCCGCTCTTGCCGATTCCGGTAACCACCAAACGACCCTTGGAACGAAGGACAATGCGCACAACCTCTTCAAATCTTTTATCAACCGATTGGGCCATTTGCATAAGCGCGCCACCTTCCAACTCGAGCGTGCGACGGGCTGAGGCAAGTATGGTAGATGATTTCTTGGCCATGGTATTCAGTGGCAAAGATGCATCGAACAACGATTGGATGGGCAAGAAAATTCATCGGTCACCGGTCGAATGGCTCCTTCGTTGAGCCCTGAACAAAATGAGTAATTTGTTGTTTTAAGAGTACACTATTCGAAACCAAATCCTAGTAAAATCAAGCGTTTTAGAACGCCATAAACCACTTAAAAAAGATTTTTTTGTTCGCCTTTTCAACGCTACATTCGCTTCCCTTTTTTTGAACGGGGTGTTAGTTCGGTGTTAATTCTAATCACCAAATAGCACAATAGAATGTTTGAGACGCGAGTAACCTGATTAAGTATGCAAACACTTACTGACTTATCGCCGAAAGATGCGCTGAAGCAATTTTTCGGATTCAATAATTTCAAAGGACTTCAAGAAGACGTCGTGAACTCTGTTCTCGATGGTCACGATACCTTCGTCATCATGCCCACCGGTGGCGGTAAGTCGCTGTGCTACCAGCTGCCGGCCATCATGCTCGAGGGAACGGCTATAGTTGTATCACCTCTCATTGCGTTGATGAAAAACCAGGTAGATGCCATTCGTGGTTTTTCCGATAGCGACGGTGTTGCGCATTTCATCAACTCGTCCCTCAACAAAACAGAAATCAATCAGGTTAAAAGCGACATCCTCGAAGGAAAGTGCAAGCTGCTTTATGTGGCTCCTGAGTCGCTGAATAAAGATGAAAACGTTGAGTTTTTCCGTGGCGTGAAAATCTCATTCGTAGCCATCGATGAGGCGCACTGTATTTCGGAATGGGGTCATGACTTCCGTCCGGAGTATCGTCGTCTTCGTCCCATCATTGAGCAGATTGCTGATTGCCCCATTATGGCGCTCACGGCAACTGCAACGCCCAAGGTTCAACAAGACATTCAGAAGAACCTCGGCATGTTGAACGCGAAGCTGTTCAAGGCTTCCTTCAACCGCGCCAACTTGTATTACGAGATACGCCCGAAGAACAACGTCGGCAAGCAGATCATTCAATACATCAAAGCCAACAGCGGCAAGAGCGGCATCATCTATTGCCTGAGCCGCAAGAAAACCGAAGAGATTGCAGAGCTGTTGCAAGTGAACGGCATCAAGGCGTTGCCCTACCACGCCGGTATGGATGGCGGCCAGCGCAGCAAGGTGCAGGATAAATTCCTGATGCAAGACGTGGATGTGATATGCGCCACTATCGCTTTCGGAATGGGTATCGACAAGCCCGATGTGCGCTTTGTGATTCACCATGATATTCCAAAGAGTTTGGAGAGCTACTATCAGGAAACCGGTCGCGCGGGTCGCGACGGTGGCGAAGGTGTATGTGTGGCTTTCTATTCACCCAAAGACATTGAGAAGCTCGAGAAGTTTTTGCAAGGCAAGCCCGTTGCCGAGCAAGAAGTGGGCATGTTGCTTTTGCAAGAAGTAATAGCGTATGCTGAAACGTCGATGAGCCGTCGTCAGTGCTTACTACACTACTTCGGCGAAGAGTGGGATCCCGTGAATGGCGAAGGCGCCGGCATGGACGACAACTCGCGCAGTCCGAAAGAACAGTTCGACGGAAGCGCAGAAGTGAAGATGATTCTGGAATGTATTGCAGAATTCAAAGAGCTTCACAAGGCAGCATTCATCTGCAAGGTGATTGCGGGCATCAAGAATTCTGAAGTGACCACCTACAAAGGTCATCAAAGCAAATACTTCGCAGAAGGCAAAGACCACGACGAGAAATTCTGGAATGCCATTGTGCGCCAGATGTACGTGCGCGGACTCGTGGCGAAGGAAGTAGAAACCTACGGCACGCTCAAGATAACCGCCGAAGGAAAGGCTTTCATGAAGAAGCCTGAGCCGTTTATGGTGGTGAAAGAAATGGAGATTGGCGAAACCGACGACGACGATTTGATCATCCCAAAACAAGGCGGTGGAGCAGTCGACGAGACCCTCTTCAAGATGCTGAAAGATTTGCGTCAGCGGTTGGCGAAAGAAAAAGGCATTCCCCCATACGTGATTGTGCAAGACCCTGCCATGGAAGAGATGTGCACGCAGTATCCTATCTCACTCGACGAGATAGCGCAGATTGGCGGCGTGGGCAAAGGCAAGGCACAGAAATTTGGAAAGCCCTTCATTGATCTCATTCAACACTATGTGAATGAAAATGAGATTGAGCGTCCGATTGATTTCGTGGTGAAATCGACCGGCAACAAGAGCATGCAGAAGGTGCAGATTATCCAGAATATTGATAAGCGCATTCCTCTGCCGGATATCGCAAAAGGGCTGGGCAAGAACATGGGCGACCTCATTACGGAATTGGAAACCATAGTATCATCGGGCACCAAGCTCAACATACAGTACTTCATCGATGAAGAGCTGGACGAAGACCTGCAAGAGGAAATCATGGAGTACTTCATGCAATCTGAAACTGACGAGATCCGCGCCGCGGAAGAGTATTTCGATGGTGACTATGAGGAAGAGCCGCTGCGATTGATGCGGATTAAGTTCATGAGTGAGGTGGGGAACTAGCACAGAGTGGGTTTGTCGAATCAGCGAAAATGTTACCGTGAAAAGCAGTATATTGTTGACGCTTTTCACGATAAGTTGGCGTTAGAAAAATGATCAACCAAACCACAAAAAACAAATTAGAAAGCCTACAGAAGCGATACACCTCGTTGGCAAAGGGCAACGAGAGGTTGCTAAATGAAATAGCGCTTGCCGAAATCCCCGAAATGGTTTACAATTCAAATGCTATTGAAAATTCTACACTCACTTTAGAAGATACCGAAAAGATTTTGGCCGGGGGGTATCCGGAACGAAAAGTAAGTGTGCGGGAAATCTACGAGGCCAAAAACCTGGCAAAACTTACGGAAACCTTGTTGGAAAAGGACAAACACAAACTTACCACAAAACTTATTTTAGGTTTTCACAAAACGCTGCTTACCCATATTGATGACGCCATTGCAGGACGTTTTCGCGGCGGAAAAGAATGGGTACGTGTTGGGAATCACCTGGGCGCAAATCCACAATTTGTGCCTTCGCTGATGCAAGAATTAGTGGACGGTTACAACCAAAACAAAACAGACTATTTTTTAGATGCCATTGCTCACTTTCATGCCGAGTTTGAAACCATTCACCCATTTGTGGATGGTAATGGGCGAATGGGAAGGGTACTTATCAATTTGCAACTGATGAACGCAGGTTTGCCGCCAATCATCATTCAACATAAAAACAAAAAGACAGCATACTATCCGCTGTTTAGCAAATACCAATCTTCCATGAAGTTTGGCGGCTTTACCGAATTGTTTGCGGTGCTCTTGCAAGAAGCATTAAACAAACGCATCACCCTGCTAACGGCAAAGAGAATAATTCCACTCTCGCTTTGGGCAAGCCGAAACAATATCAAAGCAAATGTGGCTGCCAATAAAGCCAAAAGGCAAACTATTCCTGCTTTTCGTTCCAGAGAAAAATGGATGATCGCAGAGGAATATCAATCTACTGAATGAACGAGGGAGAAGACGTGCGGCAGCTCAAGACTTTTGGATGAAGAGGTGCGTTGATTTCAATCGTGGGAAATTTGAAGGATTATATCTCCATCAAAAACGTTTCAAAATTTTTCGGTGTAATCAAACAAGAAGTCGCCTCAGGATAGGCACTCGTAAATGCAGTGCTCACATTTCCCCGAGCCCTTTCATTCCACTTGAACTCGAAGGCCTTTAATCCAATCGCAGATTCTTCAACCAAATCAACTTCTTGTTGCGCAGTCGTGCGCCAGAAATAAGAACTCACCATTGCCTGCTCATTGTTGATGAGTTTGCGCCGCTCGCTCATCATCCAATTTTCCCAAAGCATTCCGGCATCCGAGCGCATGTCCATTGGGCTCCACTGTTCGACGATGGCATTGCGGATACCATTGTCTACGAAATAAATCTTGCGCGATTTTTTTAATTCATTCCGTTTGTTGCGTTGAAAGCTCGGCACACGAAAAACAACGAACGCCTTTTCGAGCAAATCGATGTAGCGCTCTATGGTAGAAACATCGAGGCCGGTATTGATGGCCAGTTCATGATTCGATATCTGTTGTCCGATTTGAAAAGCGAGCAGTTTCAACAGACGTTCAAACTTCTCGGGTTTCTGAATTTTCTCTATGGCGTAGATGTCCTTGTAGAGATAGCTTTCGCTGAGCTCTTTCAAGCGGCGCTCTTCACGGCCGCTTTGCACAACTATTTCCGGGTAATAACCATACAGCAACCGTTGCTTCAGATGGGAAGTTTCATCGATCAATCCATGGTGCCGCACCATTTCACGAAAGCTCAGCGGATACAACTGGATAGACCATTTTCTACCCGTCATGGGTTCTTTGGTCTTGCCTGATAGTTCGAGTGCAGAAGACCCCGTGATGAAAAGCTCGACGCCCGGTAGTTGGTCCACCAGTTGTTTGCCAATGAGCCCAACATCTTCAATGCGTTGTGCCTCATCGATGACCACAATTTCATTGTTTGCCACGAGCGTTTTCAAATAGGCAGTGCCCGCATTTTTCAATCGCTCGCGAATAGTAGCGTCGTCGCCATCGAGCCAAAGGACATTTTTTTGGCCACCAAAAAGAGTCTTCAACAGGGTAGTTTTGCCCACCTGCCTCGGCCCGGTAAGGACGATGGCTTTGCCCCTTTTTCGCAAATCGGCTACAATTTCAGATAAATCCCTGTTAATCATGGAACAAAGATAGAAAACCACCGCTAAGAACCGAAAAATATCTAGGTTTTTTTCGGGTCGACCCGAAAAATATATAGGGGAAATTCAAGGGTGAGAGGGATCCAAAGACCGCACCTCCTAAGATACAAACCGCTAGTAATTTTTCAAACCTAAAATTAGAACTGTCTTATTGCTCTCACCGCTAGAGGTGTTCCCTTGAAATTGTCAAATGAACTTCCGTTAGCGAAATTGAACGACCAAGCGAAGTTGTCAAAAGATTCTGTACTGCTCCAGTAATTTGCAATAATCGGAATTTGGATAGCGCCTGATACAGTCGTCAACGCCCTATTGATATAGATTCGATTGTGCCAAATTTTAATGAGCTCGTCTATAGCAGGCAGATACCAGTCATCGAACCCATTAGATGTAAGTTCAATACAAAGACCTGCAGCGCTTGCGGTGTGATTGGGCTGGTTTATTACGGCCTCACTTGCGGTGGCTCCATCCCATGAGCTTTGAGCAGCTGCGCCTACTCCAATGTCTTCCACGTTACTCCACACTGAAGAAACTGAAACGTCTGCAATATCCACAACTAACCCATGTTCATTGCCGGCATCATCCTTCCATAAATGAAAAATAATACCACCGTCAAAATACTCTCCCACGTAATGCTGATACGAACCAGAGCTCTGTGGTGCACTCCCTGCATTCTTCGCATACAATGCATAAGGCACGCTCATCAATTGGCTAGTACCGGAAATAGTATAATTCGCGCCTCCGTCGATGTCCACTTCAGTCAAAATAAAATAAGGCCCACTTGCCCAGTCTATGTTTGCAAATACACCGGAAAGCACAGTGCCACCGCCTATTTCAAGACTTGCTAATCCATTAGCGTTTGTATTTACAGAATGTGCTTCACTATACACTGACGTTCCTTCTATATCACCTTGAAGAATACTCACGCGCATACCAATGGGTTGATTTACGAGCAAAGCGGTGTTTTCATCGCGAATCACCGATTGATAGCTCATCTTTTCGGGGGATTGAGAAAATATGGTTGAGCTAATGAATATTGCGGCGAGTAGAAATAGAATTTTTCTCAGCATATATCTGTGCTTAAAAGTATCTTATGGGTAAAACTAAAAACTCAAGAGAGGAAGAAAAACTTCCTTGAAGACTAGTTACATTATTATTGGCAGGCACGCGCATGACCGCAATTGCTTCATAGGCATTCGTAAAACTATCCGTGCTTGACCAGTAGTATTGGTATGAAGGGATGGTGCTTAACCAATAACTACCCAAGATAAGCGACAGTTCACCACTGGATGGCAAGACCCAGTCTGTGTATCCATTCATGTTCAGTTCTAAAGTAGCTGGGTTGGCGGTCCAAGGTTCGTTGCAACCCCAATTAAGATAGCCAGTTGTGTTGTATAATCCCCATCCTAATCCCGTCTGGTCATTTGACCAAGAGTAACCGTCACAACCCCAAGGGTATAATCCGATATTATTGTTAGCTACGATAATGCCATGTACTTCACCTGGAACATAGCCTGCGCCAAATGCAGAATTACTGCCGTCATTGGGTTGAAAAATATAGGCGATTCGGCCTCCTTGATAATAACTCCCTACGGTCGGCACACCGGTTGGACCGGCCAATATTGGATTTACCTGAACATTGACCGTGCAGCTTTGCCCTCCAAGATTTATTTCGAATGTAGCCGTTCCAATGCCCTCTGTGGCACCATATACTTGCAGGTATATAACTCCATCACCAGTATTGAAGTCACCTTCTGTCAATTGAGCGCTAAAGCCTTCTACCCCTGAAGAAGTAAAGGTTGCAGCGTCATAATGCTCACCATTTCCACCATTATAGGGTATACTAATAATAACGCTTTCTGTAAAGATATTTTGCTCTAACACACCTAATACGTTTATTCCAGAGCAATTCAATGACTGCACAACACCGGGGCATTGTCCATTGGTCCAAATAAGTTGTCCATCGCAAAGGGTAAGCACTTGGCCATTATTTCCAGGATTTAACTGTGTCCAATCAGAGCCGTTCCAATACAACATTTGATTGACCATAGTCCCATCGGAAAGACCAGGACCCGGAGGCCCTTGTTCGCCTTGAGGACCCGGTGTGGAGCTCCCCGCATTCTTCGCATACAATGCATAAGGCACACTCATCAATTGGCTCGTACTGGTAATGGTATAATTTGTACCCCCGTCGATGTCCACTTCTGTCAAAATGAAATAGGGATCACTTGCCCAATCGATGTCTGCAAATACACCGGAAAGCACAGTGCCACCACCTATTTCAAGACTTGCTAAGCCATTAGCGTTTGTGTTTACGGAATGTGTTTCACTATACACTGACGTTCCTTCTATTTCACCTTGAAGAATACTCACGCGCATACCAATGGGTTGATTCACCAGCAATGCGTTGTTCTCATCGCGAACCACCGATTGATAGCTCATCTTTTCTGGGGATTGAGATAAGCTCAAAAATGCTGAGGAAATGAAAATAATGGAGAGTAATAACTTTTTCATGGATTAGTGTTTTACGATTTTGACCAGCTGAATTTGATTATTTTCTTTATCGAATACTCTAAGGAAATAGATACTATTCGCCAATTTTGCCGCATCAATGATTGTTGACTCACTTCGAACAATCCCTTCCTGAATAGTTTTTCCTTGAAAGTCAGAAATTTTCCAAGAAAGATTTTCACCTGTGAAATTTTTAGTGGAAAGAACGAGTGCAGAAGCTACCGGGTTCGGATAAACAGAAATAAGTCCTTGTTGGTGATTATTCGCAACTTCCAACACGAATAACTCATAGGCGTGTTGCACGCCTTCGGCTACTTCACCGGTAGAATTATTATTGGTTTTCACAAATACTTGTCCGATAGTGGCAGATACACTTCCAGTGGAACTAGAAGCCTCTATTCCGGATGAATTAATACTGTTTTGCGCTTGTATATTAATGAAACCCACAAGTGCAAAACAGATAAGTAAAATGAATTTTTTCATAGATCAGAAATCTTTTTTTGATTATGGATTATCGCTTTTGTAGCTGTTTATTTATGGTATGACCAGAATCTAGAAGTACCTGGATATTGTAAATTCCAACGGCGAGTTCACTCAAGTCTATATCTTGAATATTAGCATTTGGAGACATTGTTTTTATTAGGTTACCATTGATTCCGATGACATCTACACGAACCATTCTTTCGCCTTTATGGGTCACGGTGAAGAGATTTGAGGCTGGATTGGGAAATATAGAAAGTTCATTGACCTCTGCTTCCTCCACGCTTACCTCTTGATTTAGGTATTCTGTTGTTGCAAGAAATAAATTGATGAACGTCTCCAACGACGCATTCATACTATTTTGCATTACTACTACGGTAACGTTTAAAAGCGGGCAATGAAACATCTCCGTTATGTTTCCAATTCCTCCTGTGTGACCATAGAGCACCGTATCACCACCCGCCGGAATAGCGATTGCTCCTAGGCCATAATTATTGCTGAACGTATTCAAGTCGAGCATCATGGCTAAGGCTTCATCGTTCAATACCTCTCCATTCATCAACTTTCTAACATACTTTGCTTCATCTTGGGGATAACTAACGATGTTACCGGAGGCGAAGGCACACGTAAGCAATGATTGATGAGGAAAATTTGGCGTAAGATCCACCAATGAATTATTCTCTAGCCAGTGCAACCCGCAATGTTGGTCGTTGAATGTTTCGTAACCACCGAAGTATGTTTTTGTAAGTAAAAGAGGATTGAAAATATTGTCTCGTAATTCTTGGGCAAGCGAATTACCAGTTATTCCTTCAATTACCAATCCAAGTATAATGTAGTTTGTGTTCGAGTATTGATAATTAGTTCCTGGTTGAAAATTGTGAGGTTGATTCAGATAAAGAGAGAGTAATTCGATGGGATCATAGGTATAGGAGAAATCCGAGAATACACCATCGAAGAAGATTGGATTTTCGATGTAATCATAAACACCGCTGGTATGACCAAGGAGTTGCCTAATCGTTACTTCGGGCTGAACATTTGGGATCTCATCAATATATGAAGTGTAAGGAGCGTCTAGATCGATGGCATCTTCTTGCCAAAGTTGAAGGACTCTAGTCGCCACAAAACTTTTTGTCGTGCTTCCCGCGTAGAAAACTGTATTTTCATTGATCTCTATACCCGAGCCATTATCGCCCGCAGTTCCCAACCAAATGGTTTCGTCAGGCAAAATGACGCATGCGCTTATTCCCTTTACTCCGGGATTTATCAAGGCCTGTTCAATAATGTTTTGATAATTACTAGCTAAAATTGGAGCTACTTGGCATTGAACCGAAAAAGCAACTGCTGTAAAAGACAGAAAAATAAAGGCTTTCATTGGAAATTAATTGTCCTTTTATGAATATGTCTTACTTAGACGTTTGGATCACGTCTAGTTAGGTGACCCAACCTTAATCATCACATCAAAAATAAAACATTTGCTTTTTAAAGCGTCACCGAACAAATCTAAATTACGTAGCAAGGTTTATTTATAGACATGTTAAAAATAAACTTATAATAACCCACGTGTTAACTCATGTAACCTCGATAGAGTGAATGTCGCGTCCACTCAAAATCAAACTCGTACTTTCTCCACAAAGACCAATCCTTCACACCAACTTCCCCAACAACACATTCATACTAACCTTCGCCTCCACAATCTCCCGTACACGCTCAATGCTCACGCGCTCTTGCTGCATGCTGTCGCGCTCGCGGATGGTGACGCAGTTGTCGGTGAGGGTGTCGTGGTCGATGGTGATGCAATACGGTGTGCCGATCGCATCCTGGCGGCGGTAGCGGCGGCCAATGGCGTCTTTCGCATCGTATTGTAGGTTGAAATACAGCTTCAGCTGATCAACGATTTCGCGTGCTTTCTCGGGAAGTCCGTCTTTGTTGAGCAACGGCAACACTGCCACTTTCACGGGTGCCAGTGCCGGTGGTATGCGCAGCACTACGCGCTCTGAACCGTCTTCCAATGTTTCTTCGTTGTATGCATACGTGAGCGCAGCGAGGAACATGCGATCGAGACCAATCGAAGTCTCTATAACGTACGGCACATAGCTCTCGCCGCTTTCGGTCTCGTGGTAGCGCAATTTCTTGCCCGAG
>Ga0169931_10011534_pt1 | contig 12428 bp, 6 predicted proteins | sample Kivu_15m_20L_FD_129675 | JGI IMG/M metagenome (GOLD analysis project Ga0169931, IMG submission 129675) | Freshwater microbial communities from Lake Kivu, Western Province, Rwanda to study Microbial Dark Matter (Phase II) - Kivu_15m_20L... | ecosystem: Environmental > Aquatic > Freshwater > Lake ...
AAACTAGTATTTACTTATCAGAGAAAGCTATAATGTTCATATTTTTTCTTTCCTTTTAATTTGTAATAATTAAAGTATGGATCCTCAAATTGCAGGGGATAAAACATTTTACCACGAATGGAATATAGAATATAGAAGAGAAGTAAGTGTCGATGACATGGATGGTTTACATAAACCACCATATCGCATCATTGTTACTACTGCGTGCGGCGGCGGTAGCGACGAGAAGATATTGTACACTCTATTCGAGGTTGATAAACATACATATGAGATACTTGACAGTCAGGAAGCTGAGCCAGTGTTTGTATACCAAGACCCAGGAAAATCATTCCAGACTCTATTGCATACATGTGCAATGTTTATACCCCAAAAGGAGATTTATCTGGGTGCTCCAGAGGTTATGGATATTGAGATAGAAGGCAAATGTTTGAATGACCTAATCAAGGATGCGTTGATCAAGTTTGGTTCCAGGATTACTATTGTAAAGCGATTAAAAAAAGTAACAACCACTGCTTGTGATCTAAACCGTTGTATCACTGGTTTTTGTTTTTATGAATAAATATACTCTATGTGTGTGTGTGTGTCTTACTTCTCTTCTTTTTTTGTTTGTTTGCTTACTTTAATGAAAAAAAAAGAATCCAATTAAAAATACAAAAGAAAAAATATTAATTTCTACTATAGATGGCGAAAGCACTCCTAAGCATAGCAATAATATCCTGTTTGCAGGTGATTGACTCATCCGTTAGCAGACAAGTAAGCAGCCTGATAAAATGTGCTGTTTTAATATGAACAGGTTCGTTAGCATACTTCAGCATATCGGCAAGAATGTCTGGTATAGAATTAGACTCTGGCTCCCGCTTCGGTCCAGTTTCTGGTTCGGGCTCGGGGTCCTGAGTAGCCGTAGGTGGTAGAATCTCCTGCTTCGTGGCAGGAACAAGAACAACCACAAACTCATTCTCCGACTCTGGTGGCTCTAAATCGGGTTCAGCCACAGGTTCAGCCACGGGTGCCACCCCAATAATATCCGGTAGGTTGTATGGCATAGTAGCCACCATCTTCACAACATTCTTCTGGCATTCCATTCGCAGACGTACAATCTTGTTGATAAACTCCATCTTCTGGTCGCGTGTGGTAACGGCCAATACATAATGGATCCGCACACCCGCGCGATCAAAGGCTGATGAATACAGCTCGTATCTGTTGATACGTGTAGTATCAGAAAACACCGCGTCTAGCGGCACATCCAGTACAATCTTTCCACCAATCACAAGGAGAAGATGCACACCAGCTACAGTCGCGCTGCACTCCATGGCATCAATGTTATCCCAATCTATTTGGGATCCATCGTAAACTGCAAACTTCATATTGGGTAAAGTAACTACAGCCATCGTGATTTCTTCAAACTCTTTATAAAAAGGAAAGATGAAAATGGAAGAACCAAATTTCTTTTCGTCATTTATACCTTTTTTAAGTTGTACCGTAAATATCTACAGGAGAATTGCATCGACGAACATACACCAAACTTATTGCTACTATAGACAGATTGTTTAGAATGTGTATAATACCCACACCATTCCTTATCCTATCTGCAGATCTGACATTAGTACACCTATCGTTTTTATATTTTTAATAGGCGGAGAACTAATCTATACACAACACGAGGAATATTTATTCTTTAATAAATTGTAAGAAAAAAAAAAGAAATAACAGAGTATATAAAAATACATTGTAAATATCATTGTTAGTGTTTTAGTTTCTGAATTCGCATCAAACCACATTTACTAATAACATGTATGCTGTCAAGACCTAACCTATCTGATATTTTTCAATTTCCAGATCCGCACTGTCTTGTCAGCGCTACCGCTGGCAACGCGTTTGCCATCGAGGCTAAACGCAACCGAGTAAACAATGTCGGTATGGCGGTTCAGCTGCCGCAGTTGCTGCCCCGACTCTGTGTCCCAGATCCGCACCGTCTTGTCCCAGCTACCGCTGGCAACGCGTTTGCCGTCGGGGCTAAATGCAGCAGAGCGAACACAGTCGGTATGGCCGTCCAGCTGTCGCAGTTGTTGACCCGACTCTGCGTCCCAGATCCGCACCGTCTTGTCATCGCTACTGCTAGCAACGCGTTTGCCATCGGGGCTAAACGCAACCGACCAAACATAGCTAGTATGGCCGTCCAGCTGTTGCAGTTGTTGACCTGACTCTGCGTCCCAGATCCGCACCGTCTCGTCATCGCTACCGCTGGCAACGCGTTTGCCATCGGGGCTAAATGCAACCGACCAAACATAGCCAGTATGGCCGTCCAGCTGTCGCAGTTGTTGACCCGACTCTGCGTCCCAAATCCGCATCGTCGTGTCATCGCTACCGCTGGCAACGCATTTGCCGTCGGGGCTAAACGCAACCGACCAAACACAGTCGGTATGACCGTCCAGTTGCCACAGTTGCTGTCCTGATTCTGTGTCCCAGATTCGCACCGTCTCGTCAGCGCTACCGCTGGCAATGCGTTTGCCATCGGGGCTAAATGCAACCGAGTAAACACCCATGGTATGGCCGTCCAGCTGTCGCAATTGCTGCCCCGACTCTGCATCCCAGATCCGCACTGTGTTGTCATCACTACCGCTGGCAACGCGTTTGCCATCGGGGCTAAACGCAACTGACCAAACATTGTCAGTATGGCCGTTCAACTGTTGTGGTTGCTGCCACAACTCTGCCTCCCAAAACCGTACTGTCTTGTCAAAGCTACCACTAGCAACCCATTTACCGTCAGGGCTAAACACAACCGAGGTAACATTATCGGTATGGCCGTCCAGCTGCTGCAGTTGCTGCCCCGACTCTGTGTCCCAGATATGCACCATGTTTTCGGCGATGCCGCTGGCAACGCGTTTGCCGTCGGGACTAAACGCAACCGAGAGAACATAAAAGACATAGCCGTCCAGCTGCTGCAGTCGTTGGCCAGACTCTGTATCCCAAATCTGTACAGTAATGTTACCGCTGGCAACGCATTTGCCGTCGGGGCTAAACACAACCGAGAAAACATGGTCGTAATGATCATTCAGCTGCCACAGCTGCTGCCCCGACTCTGCGTCCCAGATCCGCGCAGTACTGTCAGCGCTACCACTGGCAACGCGTTTGTCGTCGGGACTAAACGCAACCGACCAAATATAGCCGGTATGGCCGTCCAGCTGCAGCAGTTGCTGCTCTGACTCTGTGTTCCAGATCCGCACCGTCTTGTCCCAGCTACCGCTGGCAACGCGTTTGCCGTCAGAGCTAAACGCAACCGAGGTAACAGCATCGGTATGGCCATCCAGCTGCTGCGGTTGCTGCTTCGACTCTGTGTCCCAGATCCGCACCATCCCGTCACTGCTACCGCTGGCAACGCGTTTGCTGTCGGGACTAAACACAATAGAGTCAATATTGTCACAATGACAAGTGAGTGTTCGTACTAGATATCCACACTTTGCATAGATATATATGTTGCTATCATCACCGCTAACAGCAATATAGAGACTGTTAGGGCTGTATGAAATAGATCTAACTGGGTGTAAACAGTCTATCTTATACGTGTGTAGAACATATAATATCAGAGTCAGAAACAAGTCGGCCATATGTCTACATGTCTTACACAGCCTGACTACGTCATCTTTGGTTAAACCATACTCGGCCACGATGATAATAAGCAGCTCAAGTGGTAAAAGAATCCTGTCCATCATAACACGTGTTATTAGCAAAAGATATATGTGGTGGGATTATCGGGAAATGATGTGTTTCTGGAAAATGAACACTAAAAATATATTTTTCTGTATTTGTACCGTATTTGTACCGTATGAGGAATATGCATGTATACGCAACTCTTTATACGGTTATTAATTTATCTATTTATTCTTTAATAAATTATAGAAAAAAAAAAGAAATAACAGAATATATAAAGATACATTGTTAGTGTTTTAGTTTCCGAATTCGCATCAAACCACATTTACTAATAACATGTATGCTGTCAAGACCTAACCTATCTGATATTTTTTCAATTTCCAGATCCGCACTGTCTTGTCAGCGCTACCGCTGGCAACGCGTTTGCCGTCGAGGCTAAATGCAACCGAGTAAACAGTGCCGGTATGACCTTTCAGCTGCTGCAGTTGTTGCCCCGACTCTGTGTCCAAAATCCACACTGTCTTGTCCCAGCTACCGCTGGCAACGCGTTTGCCGTTTGGGCTAAACGCAACCGACCGAACATAACAGGTATGGCCGTTCAGCTGCTTTAGTTGCTGGCCCGACCCTGCGTTCCAAAACCGTACTGTCTTGTCGTAGCTACCACTGACAACGCACTTGCCGTCAGGGCTAAACGCAACCGAGCAAACAGTGTCGGTATGGCCGTCCAGCTGCTGTAGTTGCTGGCCCGACTCTGCATCCCAGATCCACACCGTCTTGTCCCAGCTACCGCTGGCAACGCGTTTTCCGTCAGGGCTAAACGAAACCGAATTAACCCAGTTAGTATGGCTGTCCAGCCTCTGTAGTTGCTGGCCCGACTCTATGTCCCAGATCCGCACCGTCTTGTCGTAGCTACCACTGACAACGCGTTTGCTATCAGGGCTAAATGCAACCGAATAAACCCAGTCTGTATGGCCGTTCAGCTGCTGCAGCTGCTGGCCTGACTCTGCGTCCCAGATCCGCACCGTCCTGTCAATGTTACCGCTGGCAACGTGTTTGCCGTCGGGGCTAAATGCAACCGAGTAAACACCCATGGTATAGCTTTCCAGCTGTCGCAGTTGCTGCCCCGACTCTGCATCCCAAATCCGCACCGTGTTGTCACGGCCACCGCTAGCAACGCGTTTGCCATCGGGGCTAAACGCAACTGACCAAACCCAGTCGGTATGGCCGTTCAACTGCTGTGTTTGCTGCCACAACTCTGCGTCCCAAAACCGTATTGTCTTGTCAAAGCTACCGCTGGCAACGTGTTTGCCGTCGGGACTAAACGCAACCGAGTAAACATAGCTGGTATGGCCATCCAGCAGCTGCAGTTGCTTCCCCGATTCTGTGTACCAGATCCGCACCGTCTTGTCAACGCTACCGCTGGCAACGTGTTTGCCGTCGGGGCTAAACGCAACCGAGTGAACCCAGTCGGTATGACCGTTTAGCTGCTGTAGTTGTTGGCCCGACTCTGTGTCCCAGATCCGCACCGTATTGTCACCACCACCACTGGCAACACGTTTACCGTCGGGGCTAAACACAACCGATTGAACCCAATTGGTATGGCCGTTCAGCTGCCGCAGTTGCTGGCCCGACTCTGCGTCCCAAATCCGCACTGTCTTATCTCTGCTACCGCTTGCAACATGTTTGCTGTTGGGACTAAACGCAACCGACAAAACAAAGCTAGTATGTCCGTCCAGCTGCCGTAGTTGCTGCATCGACTCTGTGTCCCAGATCCATACCGTCTTGTCATCGCTACCGCTGGCAACGCGTGTGCCGTCCGGGCTAAATGCAACCGAGAAAACATAGCCGGTATGGCCGTTCAGCCATTGCAGTTGCTGGCCCGACTCTACATCCCAGATCCGCACCGTCCTGTCAATGCTACCGCTGACAATGCGTTTGCCATTGGGGCTAAACGCAATAGAGTTAATAATGTCACGATGACCAGTGAGTGTCCGCATTAGATGACCACACTTTGCATAAATACATATGTTATCACCACAACTAACAGCAATATAGAGACCGTTAGAGCTATACGAAATAGATGTAATTGGGAGTAAACAGTCTATCTTATACGTATGTAGAACGTATAATATCAGAGTCGGAAACAAATCGGCAAAATATCTACACATCTTGCACATTTTGACTACATCATCTTTGGTTAAACCATACTGGGACACGATGATAATAAGCAGCTTGAGTGGTAAAAAAGTCATGTCCACCATAACACGTGTTATTAGCAAGAGATATATGTGGCAAGACTATTGTGAAATGAACACTGAAAATATATATTTTCTGCATTTACACCATATATGTACGGTATGAGGAATATGTATACGCAACTCCTTATATGGTGCAATACGGTTATTAATTCATCTATTTATTCTTTAATGTGTGTTTTTTTTAAAAAAAAAAGAAATAACAGAATATATAAAGATACATTGTTAGTGTTTTAGTTTCCAAATTCGCATCATACTACATTTACTAATAACATGTATTCTGTCAAGACCTAACCTATCTGATATTTTTCAATTCCCAGATCCGTACCGTGTTGTCATCGCCACCACTGGCAACACGTTTGCCGTCGGAGCTGAACGCAACCGAGTAAACAAAGACGGTAAGATACCTCAGCTGCCGCAGTTGCTGGCCCGACTCTGCGTCCCAGATCCGCACAGTCTTGTCATTGCTACCACTGACAATGCGTTTGCCGTCTGGGCTAAACGCGACCGATTGAACAGTGTTGGTATGGCCGTACAGCTGCTGCAGTTGCTGCCCCGACGTTGTGTCCCAGATCCGCACTGTATTGTCAACGCTACCACTAGCAACGTGTTTGCCGTCGGGACTAAACACAACCGACAAGACACTGCCGGTATGGCCGTACAGCTGCCACAGTTGCTGTCCCGACTCTATGTCCCAGATCCGCACCGTCTCGTCATCGCTACCGCTGGCAACGCGTTTGCTGTCGGGGCTAAACTCAACCGAGCAAACAGTGTCGGTATGGCCGTCCAGCCGCTGTAGTTGCTGGCCCGACTCTGCGTCCCAGATCCGCACCGTCTTGTCCCAGCTACCGCTGGCAACACGTTTTCCGTCAGGGCTAAATACAACCGACCAAACATAGTCGGTATTACCTTTCAGCCGTCTTAGTCTCCGGCCCGACTCTGTGTCCCAGATACACACCGTGGTGTCATCACTACCACTGACAACGCGTTTACCATCGGGGCTAAACGCAACCGACCGAACAATGCCGTTATGGCCATTTAGCTGCCGCAATTGCTGGCCCGACTCTCTGTCCCAGATCCACACCGTCTTATCACTGCTACCGCTAGCAACGTGTGTGCCGTTGGGACTAAACGCGACTGACCAAACACTGTCGGTATGGCCATCCAGCTGCCGTGGTTGTTGCCACAACTCTGCTTCCCAAAACCGTACTGTCTTGTCGTAGCTACCACTGACAACGTGTTTGCCGTCAGGGCTAAACGCAACCGAGAAAACAGTGTCGGTATGGCCGTCCAGCTGCTGTAGTTGCTGGCCCGACTCCGCGTCCCAGATCCGCGCCGTCTCGTCCCAGCTACCGCTGGCAACGCGGTTTCCGTCAGGGCTAAACGAAACCGAATTAACCCAGTTAGTATGGCCGTTCAGCTGTGTTAGTTTCTGACCAGACTCTATGTCCCAGATCCGTACCGTCTTGTCACTGCAACCGCTACCACTGGCAACGCGTCTACCGTCGGGGCTAAATGCAACCGATAAAACAATGCTGGTATTGCCGTCCAGCTGTTTCAGCTGCTGGCCCGACTCTGCGTCCCAAATCCGCACTGTCTTGTCGAAGCTACCGCTGGCAATGCATTTGCTATCGGGGCTAAACGCAACCGAGTTAACACTGTCGGTATGGCCGTTCAGCTGCTGCAGTTGCTGGCCCGACTCTGCGTCCCAGATCCGCACTGTCTTGTCAGCGCTACCGCTGGCAACGCGTTTGCCGTTGGGGCTAAATGCAACCGACCAAACACTGTTGGTATGGCCTTTCAGCTGCTGCGGTTGCTGCCTTGACTTTGTGTCCCAAATCCGCACTGTTTTGTCCCAGCTACCGCTGGCAACGCGTTTGCCATCGGGGCTAAACGCAATAGATGTAATCTTGCTACAATGACCAATGAGTGTTTGTACTAGATATCCACACTTTGCATAGATATATATGTTGCTATCATCACAGCCAACAGCAATATAGAGACTGTCAAGGCTGTATGAAATAGATCTAACTGGGTGTAAACAGTCTATCTTATACACAGGTAGAACATATAATATCAGAGTCGAAAACAACTCGGCAAGATATTTACATATCTTACACAATTTGACTACGTCATCCTCGGTTAAACCATAATCGGCCACGGTGATAATAAGCAACTCAAGTGGTAAAAAATACCGTCCACCAAAACACATGTTATTAGCAAAAGAAATATGTGATGGGATTATCGTGAAATGAACACTAAAAATATATATTTTTCTGTACTTGTACCGTATGAGGAATATGCATGTATACGGTGCAATAAGGTTAATTAATTTATTTATTTATTCTTTAATGTGTGTGTGTTTTAGTTTCTTACTAATAACATATATGATGTTAAGACCTAACCTATCTGATATTTTTCAATTCCCAGATCCGTACCGTGTTGTCATCGCTACCGCTGGCAACGCGTTTGCCGTTAGGACTAAACGCAACCGAATAAACAGTGCCAGTACGACCTTTCAGCTTCCGCAATTGTTGCCCCGATTCTATGTCCCAGATCCGCACCGTCTCGTCACTGCCACCGCTAGCAACGCGTGTGCCGTCGGGGCTGAACACAACTGAACGGACCCATTCGGTATGGCCGTTCAGCTGCCGCAGTTGTTGCCCCGACTTTGCGTCCCAAATCCGCACCGTCTTGTCATCGCTACCGCTGGCGACGCGTGTGCCGTCGGGGCTAAATGCAACCGACCAGACATAGCCGGTATGGCCGTCCAGCTGTAGCAATTGCTGCCCCGATTCTGTGTCCCAGATCCGCGTCGTCTTGTCAAGACCACCACTAGCAACGCGTTTGCCGTCGGGACTAAACGCAACCGAGTAGACATAGCCGATATGGCCGTCCAACTGCTGCAGTTGTTGGCCCGACTCTGTATCCCAGATCCGCACAATAATGTCACCGCTGGCAACGCGTTTGCCGTCGAGGCTAAACGCAACCGACCAAACAGAGGCGGTATGGCCGTCCAGCTGCTGCAGTTTCTGCCACGACTCTGCGTCCCAGATCTGCACCGTCCTATCAAAGCTACCGCTGGCAAAACGTTTACCGTCGAGGCTAAACGCAACCGAGTGAACATGGTCGGTGTGGCCGTTCAGCTGCCACAGTTGCTGCTCCGATTCCGCGTCCCAGATCCGCACTGTGTTGTCATCACTACCGCTGGCAACGCGTTTGCCATCGGGGCTAAACGCAACCGACCAAACAGTGTCGGTATGGCCGTCCAGTTTCTGTGGTTGCTGCCACAACTCTGCTTCCCAAAACCGTACTGTCTTGTCATCGCTACCGCTGGCAACATATTTGCCGTCGGGGCTAAATGCAACCGAGTGAACATAGTTAGTATGGTCGTCTAACCGCTGCAGTTGTTGGCCCGACTCTGTGTCCCAAATCTGCACAGTAGTGTCACCGCTAGCAACGCGTTTGCTGTCTGGGCTAAACACAACCGAACGAACCCAGTCGATATGACCGTCCAGCTTCTGTAGTTGCTGCCATGACTCTGCATCCCAAATCCGTACCGTCTCGTCATCGCTACCGCTGGCAACGCGTTTGCCGTTGGGGCTAAACACAACCGACCAAACACAACCGGTATGGCCATTCAGTCGCCGTAGTTGCTGCCCCGATTCTGCGTCCCAGATCCGCACCGTCTCATCGTAGCTACCACTGGCAATGCGTTTGCCATCGGGGCTAAACGCAATCGACCAAACATAGTTGGTATGACCATTCAGCTGCCGCAGTTGCTGCCCTGACTCTGCGTCCCAGATCCGCACCGTCTCGTCGTCGCTACCGCTGGCAACGCGTTTGCCGTCAGGGCTAAACGCAACCGACCAAACATAGCTAGTATGGCCGTCCAGCTGTCGCAGTTGTTGACCCGACTCTGCGTCCCAGATCCACACCATTTGGTCACAGCTACCGCTGGCAACGCGTTTGCCGTCGGGGCTAAACGCAATAGAGGTAACATCGTCACCATGACCAGTGAGTGTTCGTATTAGATATCCACACCTTGCATATATATAAATATTATTACCACAGCCAACAGCAATATAGAGACTGTTAGGGCTGTATGAAATAGATTTAACTGGGTGTAAACAGTCTATCTTATACGCATGTAGAACATATAATATCAAAGTCGGAAACAAGTCGGCCATACATCTACATGTCTTACACAGCCCGACTACGTCATCTTTGGTTAAACTATACTCGGCCACGATGATAATAAGCAGCTCAAGTGGTAAAGAATTCAGTCCACCATAACACATGTTATTAGCAAGAGAAATAAACACTGAAAATATATTTTTCTGCATTTGTACCATATATGTACGGTATGAGGAATATGTATACGCAACTCTTTATACGGTGCAATACGGTTATTTATTTATCTATTTATTCTTTAATAAATTGTAAGAAAAAAAAAAGAAATAACAGAATTTATAAATATCACTGTCAATGTTTTAATTTCCAAATTCGCATCATACCACATCTACTAATAACATGTATGCTGTCAAGACCTAACCTATCTGATATTTTTTCAATTTCCAGATCTGCACTGTCTTGTCAGCGCTACCGCTGGCAACGCGTTTGCCGTCGTGGCTAAATGCAACTGAGAAAATACAGCCGATATGACCATTCAGCCGCCGCAGTTGTTGACCCGATTCTGCGTTCCAGATCCACACCGTCTTGTCATCGCCACCGCTGGCAATGCATGTGCCGTCCGGGCTAAATGCAACCGAGTTAACATCGCTGGTATGGCCGTTCAGCTGCTGCAGTTGCTGCCCTGATTCTGCGTCCCAGATCCGCACCGTATTGTCATCACCGCCACTGGCAACGTGTTTGCCATCGGGGCTAAATACAACCGTTTTAATCCATCCGGTATGGCCGTCCATCTGCTGTAGTTGCTGGCCCGACTCTGCGTCCCAGATCCGCACCGTCCTGTCAAAGCTACCACTGACAACGCGTTTGCTGTCGGGACTAAACACAACCGATAAAACATATCTGGTATGGCCGTCTAGCTTTCGCAATTGCTGCCCCAACTCTGCGTCCCAGATCCGCACCGTCCTGTCACTGCTACCGCTAGCAACACGTTTGCTGTCGGAGCTAAATGCAACCGAATGAACACAGTCGGTATGGCCGTCCAGCTGCCGCAGTTGTTGGCTCGACTCTACTTCCCAGATCCGCACAGTTTTGTCGTAGCTACCGCTGGCAACGCGTGTGCCATTGGGACTAAACGCAACCGAAAAAACAACGCTGGTATGGCCATTCAGTCGCCGTAGTTGCTGGCCCGACTCTGCGTCCCAGATCCGCACTGTTTTATCATGGCTACCGCTGGCAACGCGTTTGCTGTCGGGACTAAATACAACCGAGTAAACAAGTTTGGTATGGCCGTTCAGCTGCTGTGGTTGCTGCCACAACTCTGCTTCCCAGATCCGCACCGTCTTGTCATTGCTACCGCTGGCAACGTGTTTGCCGTCGGGACTAAACACAACCGAGTTAACATGGTCGGTATGGCCATCCAGCTGCTGCAGTTGTTGACCCGACTCTGCGTCCCAAATCCGCACCGTCGTGTCATCGCTACCGCTGACAACGCGTTTGCCGTCGAGACTAAACGTAACTGAATGAACCCAGTCAGTATGGCCGTTCAGCTGTGTTAGTTTCTGACCCGACTCTGTGTCCCAGATCCGCACTGTCTTGTCAGCGCTACCGCTGGCAACGCGTCTACCGTCGGGGCTAAATGCAACTGATAAAACAAAGCTGGTATGGCCGTTCAGCTGCCGCAGTTGCTGGCCCGACTCTGCGTCCCAAATCCGCACCGTCTTATCGTAGCTACCGCTGGCAACGCATTTGCTATCGGGGCTAAACACAACCGATTGAACCCAATTGGTATGGCCGTTCAGCTGCTGCAGCAGCTGCCCCGACTCTGCGTCCCAGATCCGCACCGTCTTGTCACAGCTACCACTGGCAACGCGTGTGCTGTCCGGGCTAAATGCAACCGAGTTAACATTGCTGGTATGGCCGTTCAGCTGCTGTAGTTGCTGCCTCGACTCTGTGTCCCAGATCCACACCATCCCGTCACTGCTACCGCTGGCAACGCGTTTGCTGTCAGGACTAAACACAATAGAGTTAATATTGCCACAATGACCAATGAGTGTTTGTACTAGATATCCACACTTTGCATAGATATATATGTTGCTATCATCACAACCAACAGCAATATAGAGACTGTTAGGGCTGTATGAAATAGATCTAATTAGGTCTAAACAGTCTATCTTATACGCATGTAGAACATATAATATCAAAGTCGGAAACAACTCGGCAAAATTTTTACGTATCTTACACAATTTGACTACGTCATCCTCGGTTAAACCATAATCGGCCACAATGATGATAAGCAGCTCAAGTGGTAAAAAAATCCTGTCCATTATACTGTATGTTATTAGCAAGAGATATATGTGTTTTTGGAGAATGAACACCGAGAATATATTTCTC
>Ga0169931_10011535_pt1 | contig 12428 bp, 13 predicted proteins | sample Kivu_15m_20L_FD_129675 | JGI IMG/M metagenome (GOLD analysis project Ga0169931, IMG submission 129675) | Freshwater microbial communities from Lake Kivu, Western Province, Rwanda to study Microbial Dark Matter (Phase II) - Kivu_15m_20L... | ecosystem: Environmental > Aquatic > Freshwater > Lake...
GCTTGTGTGTCGGGGCTTGCAAATGTGCTGTTTTGTGTGTTGGCATTTTTTATTGTCTTTTTGCAGCAAAAATTATCTTGTCATTCTGTTGGTTGTGTCGTCTTTTACACTGACCGCTAACTTGTTTATTTACGCATTGCGTCTATTTCCACTATACCTACATCCGACCTAAAACGGTTAATTGTTTTAAAATCAATACTTAATCCGAATTTTACCGTTTCTGTATCGCTTTTTGTTGGTGTGAGGAAATAGGGCATTGTTAGTGTGTTTTTCTGTAAGGTGGTCCAAAGATAGGATTTTGTTTCAGATTTCCAAGTTGTGTTTGCTTCCCAAATTAGAGGTTCGGAGTAGTTGGAAGGAAGAAAATTATTTAACAGCTCCCTCCCAAAAATTTCAATTTAAAAGCGCAATTAGATTGCTTCAAAACGCATTTTTCAGCAGACCCTACCTATATTTACCCCCTCAAAGCATCTCATGAAAAAAGTATTCTACCTCCTCTTTTTGTTGTCTGTCAACACTTTAGCACAGAAAAATACGAAAACTAATACTGCTGCACCTGCCCCTAAAGCGCCTTTTGAATCTTCCACAATTGGTGCGCTTTCCTTTCGAATGGTTGGGCCAGCGTTGACATCAGGACGGGTTGCGGATATTGCGATTCACCCTAAAAATAAGGATAAATGGTACGTTGCCGCGGCTTCGGGTGGGGTTTGGTTGACTAATAATCACGGGATTACATTCTCGCCCATTTTTGACAATTATGGCTCTTATTCCATTGGTTGCGTGAGTATTGCGCCGAGTAATCCAAATACTATTTGGGTGGGAACAGGTGAAAATAACAACCAACGTTCTGTTTCCTATGGTGATGGCGTTTATCGTTCCTTGGATGGTGGTAAGTCCTTCACAAACATGGGTTTAAAACTTAGCGAACACATCGGTAGTATCGTAATTCACCCAACGAATGAAAAAATTGTGTGGGTGGCAGCTTATGGTCCTCTTTGGAGTAGTGGTGGTGAACGTGGTGTTTACAAAACAACAGACGGCGGTCAAACTTGGAACCGAACACTTTTTATTTCCGATGAAACGGGGATTTCTGAAGTTATTATTGACCCAAATAATCCAGAAGTTTTGTACGCCGTGGCTCATCAACGTCGTCGTCATGAGTGGACATATATCGGTGGTGGTCCGGAATCTGGTTTGTGGAAGTCGTCGGATGGCGGTGTGACTTGGAAAGAGATAAACGTTGGTTTACCAAAACAAGACATGGGAAGAATTGGATTAGCCGTTTCGCCTGCCAATTCGGATTACGTGTATGCGATTGTTGAGGCGCGTCAAGGAAAAGGTGGCGTTTATCGTTCCACAAATCGCGGGGAAAATTGGTCGAAACAAGGCGATTTTTCTACCTCAGGAAATTATTACCAAGAAATCGTTTGCGACCCGTACAACGTGAATAAAGTTTTTGCAATGGATACGTATTTACATCACACAGAAGACGGTGGAAAAACCTTCAAACGCACAGGCGAAAGTCACAAACACGTTGATAATCACAGTATGTGGATTGATCCTGCCAACACCGATCATTGGATTGTTGGATGCGATGGTGGAATCTATGAAACGTATTCCCACGCCAAAGAATGGTATTACTATTCCAACCTTCCAATCATTCAATATTACAAGGTTACAACCGACAACGCCGCTCCTTTCTACAATATCTACGGAGGAACTCAAGACAATAATTCAATGGGTGGGCCTTCAGCGACGAATAATGTGGCTGGGATTTTGAATACCGATTGGTTCATCACAAACGGTGGAGATGGTTTTGAATCGGCGACTGATTGGTCAAATCCGAATATTGTTTACGCACAAGCGCAATACGGTTGGATTGTTCGCTACGACAAAGTTTCGGGTGAAAAAGTGCCCATTCAACCGATGCCACAGAAAGGAGAAGCGGCTTACCGTTGGAATTGGGATGCGCCTTTGCTCGTGTCACCTCACGATGCTTCAACGATTTATTTTGCTGCAAATAAGGTGTTTAAATCAACCAACAGAGGTGATGATTGGCAAACAATTTCACCAGATTTAACCCAACAAATCGACCGTAACACCCTCAAAGTCATGGGACAAGTTTGGACAATTGATGCCGTTATGAAAAACGCTTCAACAACGATTTACGGGAATATCGTCGCCTTAGATGAATCTCCAAAAAAGAAAGGTTTGTTGTACGCCGGAACAGACGATGGACTTATTCAAATCAGTGAAAATGACGGACAAACTTGGACGAAAGTGAGTAGTTTTCCAGGTTTACCAGCCAATACGCGTGTGAACATGATTACAGCGTCCTTACACGATGAAAATGTTGTTTTTGCGGTTTTTAATCCTCAACGTTCGGGAGATTTCCGTCCGTTTATTTACCGTTCAAACGACAAGGGAAAAACGTGGGTTTCCATCACAAACGACCTTCCAAATCGCGGAAATTCTTATTGCATCAAACAAGACCACATCAATCCTGATTTACTTTTTGCTGGAACAGAATTTGGTGCTTTTACATCTGTAAATGGCGGGCAAAATTGGGTGAAACTCGCTGGTTTACCGACAATTGCCGTTTACGATTTAGACATTCAAAAACGTGAAAATGACTTAGTGGCGGCAACTTTCGGACGCGGATTTTATGTTTTGGACAATTATGCTCCGTTGCGCGAAATGAGTAAAAGCAACTTGGACAAAAAAGCGCATTTATTCCCAGTTAAAGATGCATTGATTTACGTCCCTGCTGATCCACTTGGATTGGAAGGTACAGGTTTTCAAGGACATAATTTGTGGGCAGCGAAAAATCCAGAATTTGGCGCAACGTTTACTTTTTATTTGAAAGATGAAATTAAAAAAGCGAAAGACCTACGAATTGAGTCGGAAAAGGCTTTGGAAAAAGACAAAAAAGATGTTTTCTACCCAAGTTTTGAAGCTTTGAAAAAGGAAGAGTTAGAACAAGACGCCAAGTTGATTTGGACAATTTTTAATGCAGAAGGTAGAGAAATCAAACGTTGGCAAAGCAATCCGAGTAAGGGAATTACGCGTACCACTTGGAATCTTCGTACCAACGCTTCCGATCGCTTGAACGGAGGAAATGGTTTTCTGGTGACTGGTGGAACTTACTTTGTTCAAGTGAGTTTGGTGAACAACGGAACAGTTGAAACATTGGTGGAAAAAACAGCATTTAAAGTGGTTCCATTGAACAATCAAACGCTTGTGGCTAAAAATCCTGCTGGACTACAACAATTTAGAAATGAAGTTGCAGAACTCAATCGCAAGGTTGGTGGAGCAAACAAAATTTTGTCCGAAACCAAGGAAATGTTGGACTTAATTGAGCAAGCTTTGATGAATTATCCAAACACGGATTTACAGTTGACCAAAGAAACGAACGCACTTCGTAAATTGCATTTCGAATGCGGAGTTTTGTTGAACGGCGACAGAATCCGAACTTCCAGAGAGTTTGAGGCAGTTCCGGGAATTAACGAGCGTTTGGGTATGGTGGAATATCAATTGTGGGAAAACACAACGGACGTTAGCAACACCCACCGTGCAAACAAAGCTTTAGTGGAGGAACAATACAACCAACTCCGCGAACAACTCAACGACCTCTTAAAACGCCTCGAAATTTTGGACAACAAACTTGCTGAAACACCGATTCCATACACGAAATTCCGTGGGTTGAAGTGGAAGATAGATTAGGCTTATTTTACGATCTCAGATTTTTCCATCAAGGCTTGCAATTTATTCAAACCGAAATCTAAGTCCTCACCAATTTCCTCGGTCATATCGGTAACCAAAAGCATCAAATTCATGGGGTAGGGCATTTGACCTGTAATTCCCCATGTAACCTTGGTGTTGTCTGTGTCGATGGATTCGAATTTGAAGTAGGCATCACTTGTGGACTCAAAGGGTTTAGTGAAGCGAAGAGCATAATCAATCCTTGAACCAGCTTGAATTCCAATAATTTCTTGTTCACCTTCACCCACATTTTCATTTTTACTTTTCCAACCAGAAATAAAACCAATTTCTCCGTCATTTCCTTTGAAATACTTTTCCATTTTCGGGTCCATCGTTGCCCATTTACTGAAGTTATCCTGATTCTTTAGGAAAATAACATATTGGTAAACATCCCACTTTTTCGCAGCGATAGTGATTTCTCTCTCAACGCGATACGTTTTTCTAACAAATACAGCGGCTACCAACGGAATAGCAACCAAAAGAAGGATAACTATTACTAAACTTTTTACAATTTTCATATTTTAACAAATTTATTTTCAGGAAATTAAGTCATTGTATTCGCTATTTTTTACCTTATGAGTATTCGTTGAGTCAAAATGTGTAAATCCTCATGTTGAAGGAGTAGGTTTTAGTTTTTATATACTTTTGAGTCAATAAGATTAGGAATTCACCATTTCGATTCTATCAATTTTAAAACGTGAATAAACTCAGAAACCGCATACTTTTTTTTGGTTGGGTAACCCTGCTTATCTTTCCAATTCCCGGATTTTTGTTGCGGTATTTCTTCACAGAAACCTCCTTTTTCTCCTTTTTTGAACTGGAAAAATTCGAATTTATTGATTTGGCTTACGGACTTGAGTTAGGTTTTGTTTACGGTGTTTTGGGTTATTTTTTGATGCAAGCGCCTGTTTTTGAGAAAATTCCAAATCGCATCGAACGGCTTGTAAGTGAAATGAACTTGAAATGGTACGACGGATTGTTTTTGTCGTTTTGTGCCGCAGTAGGGGAGGAGTACCTATTTCGCGCAGGGATGCAATTTTTTACTGGTCCGTTTATCGGTGCAATTTTCTTTGTGGCGCTACACGGCTACCTGAATCCAAGAAATTGGCGATTTTCCCTTTATGGTTTAATCGTTTTGCCCTTCATATTTTTAATCGCATACGGATATGAAATGTTTAGCATTTGGTTTTGCATCGGTGCACATTTCGCTTATGATGCCGTACTTTTCCGATTCATGTACGAGGAACAAAAGGAATCGAAGGGATAGAAAAATGTAATTTATGGAGCTTAGAATTTTTGATTGGTTGGTGAGAATTTGGTGGTTGTTCGGTGGTTACATTGTACTTACTACCGACAAACTCGATTTGCACCGAAAGTTAAATAGGCTCCATACCAACTTTTTAGATGTTTTGGCTCAAATTCTGACTCACGTTGGTGATGGTTTTTTTGTGCTTTTAATCGTCGTTTTAATGGCGTTTAAATCCCTTCAAAAGTCCTTGATTTTATTGTTGATTTTTCTTGTTTCCTCAGGTATTGCTCAATTTCTAAAACAAGTTGTTTTTAAAACAGCCATGCGACCGATGCACTTTTTTCAATCGGATGAAACGTTTCATAAAATTCCAGATTTCACTTACTTCTTTTACAATAGTTTTCCTTCAGGACACTCCACAAGTATTTTTGCTTTATGTACTTTTTTAGCTTTAATTAGTAACAAGTGGTGGCAACAGATTTTATTGTTTTTAGTCGCACCAATAATTGCTTTGACTAGGGTTTATTTGTCGCAACATTTTTTTGAGGATGTATTAATTGGATCATTCATCGGTTTTTTCACAGCGAAGTACATTTTTACTTACACCTTGTCTCCGCTTGAAAAATGGGATAAGTCTGTGAAGGATATTTTAAGAAAATCCTAGATTAAATTCAGTTTACTACTTTTGACCCGCAAAATTTCACTATGCCAAAAATTTCATCTAAAGCGGTTGTAATGCCCGCATCTCCTATCAGAAAATTAGTTCCTTATTCAGAAGCAGCTAAAAAAAGAGGTACAACTGTTTATCACTTGAACATCGGACAACCGGATATTGAAACTCCTGAGGTGGCTTTAAATGCTGTTAAGAATTTGGATAGAAAAGTGATTGAATACAGTCATTCTGCTGGTTTTGAGAGTTATAGAGTTGGTTTGGCTGATTATTACAAAGCGAGCGGAATCAATGTTAATGCGTCAGATATTATTATCACAACAGGAGGTTCAGAAGCCTTGATTTTTGGTTTGATGTCCACGTGCGATTTAGGTGATGAGGTAATCATTCCGGAGCCTTTTTACGCCAATTACAATGGTTTTGCAGTTATGGCAGGTTTGAATGTTGTTCCAGTAACAGCAAGTATTTCAAATGGTTTTGCCTTACCTCCAGTTGAAGAAATTGAAAAGAAAATAACACCAAAAACGAAGGCTATTGTTATTTGTAATCCAGGAAATCCAACGGGTTACTTGTATTCAAAAGCTGAATTGGAACAATTACGTGATATTGTCTTGAAACATGATTTGTTTTTGTTTGCGGATGAGGTGTATCGTGAATTTTGTTACGACGGTGCGGTTCCTTTTTCAGTAATGAATTTGGAAGGAATTGAGCAAAATGTGGTCATGATTGATTCAGTGTCTAAGCGTTATTCCATGTGTGGTGCACGAATTGGTGCTTTGATTTCGAAAAATGCGGAAGTTATGGCAGCTGCTTTAAAATTCGGACAAGCACGACTTTCTCCTCCTACGATTGATCAAATCGCGGCTGAGGCGGCTTTGCAAACACCTCAAAGTTATTTTGATGATGTTGTAAATGAATACGTTGAACGACGAAATATGATGGTTAACGGATTGAACGCCATTGATGGGGTAGAGTGTCCGATGCCGAGTGGTGCGTTTTATTGTGTTGCTAAATTCCCTGTTGATGACGCTGAAAAGTTCTGTCAATGGTTATTGGAATCCTTTGAACATGAGGGACAAACAGTAATGATGGCGCCTGCAAACGGATTTTATGCAACCAAAGGATTGGGGCAACAAGAAGCAAGAATCGCTTACGTTTTAAACAAAGAATCTTTGCAAAAAGCGGTAGAATGTTTGAAAGTAGCTTTGGAACAATATCCTGGAACAATCAGATAATATGACAGCCTTGGAATACATCAATGCACTTCCAGAAGAACGCAAGGAGGCTGTAAGGAAATTGAGACAAGTAATTTTGGACAACCTTCCTGAAGAATTTCAAGAATCGTTTTCTTATGGAATGCCGGGGTGGGATGTTCCACATTCGATTTACCCGAAAGGATATCACTGTAACCCAAAAGAACCACTTCCATTCATGGGTTATGCGTCGCAGAAAAACTCGGTGAATTTTTACCACATGGGAATTTACGCAAAACCTGAGTTATTGAATTGGTTTGTGGAGGAATATCCAAAACACGTAAAAGGTAAATTGGACATGGGGAAATCATGTGTGCGCTTCAAGAAAATGGATCAAATTCCTTACGAATTAATCGGAGAATTGGTGCGAAAAATGTCAGTTCAGGAGTGGATTGATATATATGAAGCACAACTCAGAAAATAAAAATGTATTTTCGAGAAAACTTCACCTATGAATAAATTAAATCGTCTTGTTCTTTTTTCTCTTTAGTTGTTTCAAGTTTTTCAAATGCACAATTGGAAAAAGGAATGTACCTCATTGGAGGTTCAGCGAATATTAATTCAAGAAAACCATAAATTTTCCGAATAAATCTTTTTCTTTAAATTTTTCACCATTTGTAGGTATAGTTCTGGATAAAAATTGGTTGTTGGGAAGTCGTTTAAATATGAGCTATTCAGGACGATGGTCTGGTAGTCAATTCAATACTCTGTTTTACACTATTGGAGCTTTTCCTATTGTTCGAAAATATTTTCAATCTAAAAAAGATGAGGGATTATACTTCTACCCTCAGTTAGAAGTGGGATATTGGTTTCGGTTGCTAGGCAATTCACCAAATGATTATGGTCGTCATATTATTTCAGGAAATCTAGGTTTTGGAACCGCTTATTTTATTAGTCCAGCTATTTCACTTGATGGAGTTTTGGGTTTGAATGTAAATCATTTAATGAGTCAGACCAACAATTCTAAACCCGAAATAAATATAGGTTTTAACGTTGGGATAAATGTGTTTTTGAAATAGGAAAGAGCTGGTTTTTACCATCTAAAATTCGTTAGGACACTTTAGAAATCAATTGAGCCTCTGCGAGATAGAAATGTCGCCACCAAGGAGGAAAGTTTTCGATTGAAATTTATTTACGGCATTTGAAACATTCGTTGGTATTATGTCATCGTCGTTATTAAACAGACATTTTTTGGAGAATGATTCAGGTCTATTTTCATGATTTCAATTTTCTGGCTCAGGGTAAAAGTTGGTTGATAAAGAAATTATTACGACCTTCGTGTTTTCTTTACACAAAGATAAAGTTAAGTAAATGTTCAAAAGAATCTGGTTTATTATAAATCCCATATCAGGAGTTCGTCGAAAAGATGATATTCCTGCGTTGATTCAGAAGCATTTAGATAAAGAAAAATTTGAATATACTATCCTATTTACAAAACATAAAGGTCACGCAATTGAACTGACGAAACAAGCAATAGATGAAAAAATTGACATTGTTTGTGCTGTAGGTGGGGATGGTTCTGTTCACGAAGTAGGAACTACATTAATTGGATCTTCCACAAAGCTCGCAATTTTACCAATCGGTTCAGGAAATGGACTGGCGCGTCACATGCGAATTCCATTAAATATTCAAAAGGCCATTCAATGTATTAATGAAAGTCATTCTATAGCAATGGATACTGTTTTGGTCAACGATAAACCGGTATTAGGTTTCACAGGTTTTGGAGTGGATGCTGTAATTGCCAAGAAATTTGATGAAGATAAAAAACGAGGGTTTTGGACTTACGTAAAACACGTTTTTAGAGAATTCTTTAAATACAATCCAATTAACATATCAATCGACACAAACGGACAGATAAAGAAAACACCTGCTGTTTTGTGTACAGTTGCAAACACCTCAGAATTTGGGAACGGATTTAAAGTTTCTCCAAAGTCAGATGCTACAGATGGAAAACTCGAATTATTCATCTTAAAACCTTTTTCTTGGTGGCGTTTACCTGAATTGGCTGTTCAATTTTTTACAGGAAATTCTTACCGTTCGCCTTATGCAGAAGTGATTTCTTTCGAAAAGGCAAGGATAAATTTCTCCAACAACAAAATGGGACAATATGACGGTGAACCTGTTAAAGTTGGTAATGAATTGAATGTTCAGGTTGTACCCCGAAGCTTAAACATCGTAATCGGAAAATAATGAATTTTTTATCGCCTGAACTTCCAGTTTTTTTGAAAAGACTAGAAGATTTAACTCCAGAAACCAAAGCAATTTGGGGTTCAATGTCCGCACAAAGAATGGTTGAACATTTAAGCGATTGTATCAATATGTCCTTAGGTGTCGGTGAATTTAAACTGCAAATCCCAGAGGATAAAATTCCAGCAATGCAACGTTTTTTGTTGTCTGAAAAACCAATGGCACGTGGTTCTAAAGTGGATTTTGCTCCTGAAAATTTCACTTTAAGAAATGAAGATTTAGCGGACGCAATTGACGAATTCACTTTGCTCTGGGTTGATTTTGAAGAGTATTATGAAGAAAATCCAAACTCAATGCATCTTCATCCTTTTTATGGCGAATTGAATTTTGAACAATGGAAACTTCTTCATTCAAAGCATTTTACGCATCATTTTGAACAGTTTGGAATCTTATGATTTATCCTTTGCTATTAGCAACAAGTATAGGTTTAATTCTAGGTAGTTTAAATTATTTTTACTGGAAAAGCAAAGGTTACAGTTCTTATTCACAATGGTTTATGAGTGTCATTGCTTTTTTTGGCTTGACCATGACATTGTTAAAATTTTTGTATTGAGGTTGGCGTAAACATTTCATCCGTATCTTCGGGCGTAAATTTTAAAACTTAACTTATGAAAAAGGCTTTAGTTCTCGGAGGATTCGCAATTTTTGTTTTAGCATCTTGTTCGAAAGATTTTACATGTAAATGTACATTTCCAACACAAAATGGAGTTACTCCACCAAACATTGTAGTTGATTATACTGATGTAAAGAAGAAGGATGCCAAGGAAGCGTGCGACGAACTCACCACTACCTATTCTTCTATAAACGGGAATTGTGAGTTAGAATAAGTCATTAACTTTTTTTATAAGGGGGCTAGTCCCCCTTTTTTTGTTTATGGAAAAAATTTTTTGGTTTTTTGGTTTTTCTTTTACGATAAGCCAATTACTTGTTTACGTATTATTACTAGTTGTAGGTTATATCATATCGAAACGTTTAGTAAGATTTATTCCACTTGTTGGTGTTAAAATAGGATTAAAAATTGTTGGAACATTAATTCCGGCAGTTCTTTACTTTGCTATTTTTCCTATTTATGAAGGGGATATTTATGATATGTCCAGAGAAAGTAATTCTACATTAAAATTCCCTGAAGATAAAAGCTTAACCGTTGTTGCACTTCCAAATTGCCCATATTGTGTGCAATCAATAGAACTTTTAAACAAATTGGTGAAGCATAAATCAAAGGACGTTTCGGTTCATTATTGGATTTTGGGAAGTGCAATTGATGATTCATTGAAATACAGAAAGTTACTGGACAAAAACATTCAAATTAAACGGATTTCAATGGATACTTCAATCCTTTATCTTACTGAAGGTGCTTATCCGACTTTTGTACTTTCTGAACAAGGTAAAGCAGTTTGTGCGTGGGACAATAATGGTTTTGGAATTCGTGCATGGGATAGAGCCTTGAAGTAAGTTAATGGAAAGAACAAATAACGTTTATTATTCGCCATGAATTATATAATCACTGGTATCAACAAATAATTTCGAATAGTTAGCTTTGCCAAAAATCAATCAACATGATCAATTTTTCAACGTATAATTTTGCCGATAAAAAGGTATTGGTAAGGGTAGATTTTAATGTTCCACTTCACAAGGAAACACTTGAAATTACTGACGACAAGCGCATCAGAGCAGCATTGCCAACGCTTAAACACATTTTGAGTAATGGAGGAAGTTTAATCCTCATGTCCCACTTGGGAAGACCGAAGGAAGGTCCAGAGGACAAATTTTCATTGAGACATATTACCAAAAGAATTTCTGAGTTATTGGAAACAACTGTTCATTTTGCAAATGATTGTATAGGACAAGAAGCATTTGAAAAGAGTAAAAGCCTTAAGAACGGAGAAGTTTTAGTTTTGGAAAATGTGCGTTTTTACAAAGAAGAAACTAAAGGTGACATGGCATTTGCTGAAAAACTTGCCTCCTTGGGAGACTGTTATGTAAACGATGCATTTGGAACTGCTCACCGCGCTCATGCTAGTACAACACAAATAGCGTCTTTTTTTCCAAATGATAAAATGGTGGGTTACTTAATGTCCGCTGAAATTGAAAGTGCAAAAAAGGTTATGGAGCAAACAGAGCGTCCATTTACAGCTATTGTTGGTGGTGCAAAGGTTTCTGACAAAGTATTAATCGTAGAAAATTTACTTAATGTCGCCGACCACATTATCATTGGAGGTGGAATGGCATACACATTTTTCAAAGCTCAAGGTGGACACATCGGAAATTCACTTTGTGAGGATGAAAGATTGGAAACTTGTAAAGAAATTTTGGAAAAAGCAGCTGCGAAAGGTGTTCAAATTCACCTTCCTGTTGATTCAGTTATCGCGGACAAATTTGGAGCAGACGCAAACATACAAATTTCATCAAGTAATGCAATTCCAGACGGTTGGATGGGCTTAGATATTGGAACGGATTCAGTGAAAAACTTTACATCTGTTTTATTGGACAGTAAAACAATTTTATGGAACGGACCTATGGGTGTGTTTGAAATGGAGCCTTTTTCAAATGGAACAAAATCTGTTGCGGAAGCAGTTGCGGAAGCTACTACGAAAGGTGCATACAGTTTAATTGGTGGTGGTGATAGTGCTGCCGCTGTTCAACAATTCGGTTTTGCTGAACAAGTTAGTTACGTAAGTACAGGTGGAGGCGCTCTTTTAGAGTATTTTGAAGGAAAACAACTCCCTGGAATACAAGCTATATTGGATTAAATCAACTAGAATTCGGTCGTTCTTTGTACTAAAATCGCAAAATTTTGAGGTATAAAAGCGGTAAGAATTAAATTTATTCTATTTTTGCACTCCTAAAATCAACTGAGATTTTAAATAAAACGTTGAAAATATTCAACACGGTCCTATAGCTCATTCGGTTAGAGCAACTGACTCATAATCAGTAGGTGCTTGGTTCGATTCCAAGTGGGACCACCAAAGTGGGGATTTCGGCAAAAAAGTCGTAATCCCCATTTTTATACCGCTCTATAAAGCCCGTCAGATAAGGGATTGAGGAAAAAAGTAAATTAATTCTTGCGGTTCGATAATCGTCATTTTCTCGATTATAGTTAATTCCCTCTGGAAAGACTAAATTTTGAGTCCACTCCGAAAACTATTCGTTAATTCAACTAATTAATTATCAATTTATTACCTTTAATTTCAATAACTTTTTGTATCTTTATGCTATCAAAAGTTAAAGAGTAAAATATGCTTCGAAA
>Ga0169931_10011536_pt1 | contig 12424 bp, 13 predicted proteins | sample Kivu_15m_20L_FD_129675 | JGI IMG/M metagenome (GOLD analysis project Ga0169931, IMG submission 129675) | Freshwater microbial communities from Lake Kivu, Western Province, Rwanda to study Microbial Dark Matter (Phase II) - Kivu_15m_20L... | ecosystem: Environmental > Aquatic > Freshwater > Lake...
CCGACTCCGCCTCAGGGACCGGCGGCAGCCGTGATGCAGTGATTCAGCCCAGGAGCTGGGCCTCGATCGCCGCCGCCAGCCGGCCGCTGCCGCCCGGAGGCCCCATCCTGTCCCGGCCGATCCGCCCCAGCCGCGCGCGCTCCGCCGGATCGGCGAGCAGCTGCCCCAGGCGTTGGCGCAGGGCGAGGGGGCTGCGGCAGGGATGCACCGCCCCCCCGAGCAGTCGGCTCTGTCGGCGGGCGAAGCCCGCGGTGAACTGCGGACCCCTCCCCGGCAGCGACAGGGCCGGGATGCCGAGGCCCACCAGCTGCTCCGTGGCGGTGCCGGCGGTGGCCAGCCCCACCTCGCACCAGCCGGCCCAGCGGCTGAAACAGCCGGGGCCATGCAGCAGCCGCAGCGCGTCGCGCTGCCAGGCCGAAACGGCCCCGCTGCCCTCGGGTGGAGGCAGGGAGCGGAAGCCGTGCTGCAGCAGCAGGGGCGCCAGGCTCTCCGGCGACGGCGTCGCACCGGTGGCGAGCAGGGCGGTGATCGGAAGCCCGCCCGCGATCGCGGACAGGCCAGCGCCGGATTCCCCCTGTTCGGCGCCCCCGGGGCTGAGGCAGGCCAGCAGGCGCTTCAGATTGCCCAGGGCCTCGGGTTCGCGGCTGCCCGGCAGCAGCAGCAGGCCCCGCCGACCCTCCAGCCAGCAGGGCAGGGGCTCGGCGGGAAAGCCATCCATCATCGGGTTGCCGGGAGCCTCGGCGGCCACTCCCCGGCGCTGCAGCCCTACGGCGGTGAGCGGATCCCGCACCGCCACCAGCCGGCAGCGGCGCGACCGCATCAGCGCCCACTCCCAGGGATCCCACTCGCTGCCCTTGAGCCGGTGGTAGCCATCCGCCAGGGGGCTGGCGGCCCAGCCCGCCGGCGGCGCCGAGGCCCAGGTGTGGTCGCTCTTGGGGGTGCCGAGGAAGCCGTAGGGGCCGCCACCCGCCCAGGCCAGCAGCAGCGGCAGCAGATCGCCCACCGCCAGGATCGGCAGGCCGCTGCGCCCCCAGCGGCGCACCAGCCGGGCCTGGCGCCAGCTGAGCAGCGGCAGCCCTGCCGCCAGGTCATGGCCCAGCCCCCGCAGGCTCTGGTTGCTGAAGCCCCCGCTGGGCAGGCTCTGCCGCGGACCCACGCGCTGCAGGCTGCCGGCGGCCTCGGCGGCGGCGAAGGCACCACCCTCGCCCACCAGCGGCAGCACCCGCAGCTGCAGATCCGGCCGGCGCTGGCGCAGGGCCTCCAGCACGCGCAGGGCGATCAGGTCCTCCCCGTGGCCGTTGCTCAGAACCAGCAGACGGGAAGGCATGCCATGGCTGATACGATCCGTGAGGGGAGTTTGCTCCCCGGCCGGCGGCATGGCCAAGTGGTAAGGCAGAGGATTGCAAATCCTTTACCCCCAGTTCGAATCTGGGTGCCGCCTCTTTTCTGAGACCGCTTTGCAGGAAGCGCTCCTCAGAGATCGGTCTCGCAGTTATCACGCAACCGTTATCCCTGTTGCCTTGTTTGCCGAGGCTGAACCAGTGCGCTGGAGCCTTGCACCGTTCGGCCTGGCTCGGGATTGCGCGATCACCTGATCCACCCCGGCAGCTTCCCTCGCTGCAGCGACACAATCATCTGCAATCTGGAGTTGCCCTGCCAGGATTCTTTCAGGTGCTCTCAACAGTTCGGGGAAGAAGATGTCTTCTCTCGCAGCCTCGTTCTGGCCCGCGAGCGTTTCTGATCGCCTCAGCGGCTGACCGCCTTCCAGATCCACCAGGCGGCCAAGGCGAGCAGAGCCCACGGCAGCAGAGCCCGAAAGACGATCAGCACCAGCAGAAGCACCACGGCGGAAACGGCGGTGCGCCGGGTGAGCGCCTTCGCCTCAGCGGTCATGAAGCGCCAGCGGGGCAGGAGGGGCATGGGGGTGGGTCTGGGTCTGGGTGTTCCAGACACCCATGCTCAACCCTTGCCTGGATTCGTCCAGAACGGGCAGCGGTTGCTGGCTGCCAGCTGAGCAGGCACCACGACCTGCCAGAGCCTGAAGACTCCGGCAGAACCAAGGCACCCACTGAAGTTCCGGCAATTGCCGCAGCGAGGGAGAACCGGTGCCATGTGTGCCAGTTGAGCGGTTGACCACTCTAGGGGCAGGTGGTTCGGGGGGCCTGCATCACCGCCGGCAACCTGGTTCACCGGCGACGAAGGGCCAGGCGCCAGCCAGCCACGGGCGCCTGGATCGGCCGCTCAGAGATGGGAAGCAGACGCTGCCGACGATGGATCGACGGCTGGGGGCCCTGCCCCGGGGCGCTGACGCCCGGGCCCGTAGCCACCGCTCTGGGCCAGCTGCCGCCGCCAGACTCTCTGGGCCGTGCCATAGAGCGAACCCTGCATCTCGCCGAGGAAACGCTCAAGCCGATGGCGGCTGGCGTGATCCTGCACCAGCTCATCGGAGAAGGCTCCGGCGTGGCACAGATCGATCAGCAGGGCCACCTCCTCCGAAGAGAGGCAGAGCAGATGCGATTCGTTGTGGTGGGTGACCTTCATTGCTCCCGCCCATGGGCAGACCAGGGCTTCAGAGCGGGCTCTGCTGTTCTACGCCGAAGCCGCCCTGCCGTGGCGGTGGAAAACCGAAGCGCTGGCGGCCCTCAGCTCCAGGGCAGCAGATGGGTGAGCAGCTCGACCACAGCCAGCCCGATCAGGGCTGTCATCGCGAGGAGAGAACTGGGGCGTGCCATGGAGGGTGCCGCTCATGGGATGACCAAACCCTAAAGGAATTCCAAAGAAGCGAAGCCGGCTGCCCGGCATCCGTGTGGAAGCTCCACATCCCGATACATCCCGAAACGGCGCCCCCGGCGCGGAGGCGTGGGGATCAATAGCCCGAATCGGCCACGCAGTCCCCGATGCAGCTGATGCCATTCGAGGCCGTGCGACCGCAGTGCCCGCAGAGCACCGGATCGCTGGCGCCGGTGGCCGGCTCCGCTGCTGGCTGCGCCGGGAACGGAACGCTCATGGCCGCTGCAGGCGCCGGATCGGCCTCGGCCGGGGAGAGGGCGTGGGGGGCGGTCACGGGGCCGGCTGCAGGGCTGCGGAGGATCCGATCATGGCGGCTGGATCGAGAGCCTGTGCCCCATGCCTTCCGCTGCTTCGCTTCCGGCCATCGGCGTGGGTACCTGGGCCTGGGGCAACAGCTTTCTGTGGGGATACCAGCCCGACCAGGACCCCGCTCTCGAGGCCGGCTTCCGGCGCTGCCTGGAGCGGGGGCTCCTGTTCTTCGACACCGCCGATTCCTATGGCACCGGCCGTTTCAACGGCCGCAGCGAGCTGCTGCTCGGCCGCTTCAGCGCGGCCCTCTCCCGGGAGCAGCGCGAGGCACTCACCGTGGCCACCAAGCTGGCCCCCTTCCCCTGGCGGCTGGGCCGCCGCGGGTTCGAGGCTGCCCTGGAGGCCTCGCGCCAGCGGCTGCAGGGCAAGCTCGATCGGGTGCAGCTGCACTGGAGCACCGCCCGCTACGCGCCCTGGCAGGAGCGGCCGCTGCTGGAGGGTCTGGCCGATGCCGTGCTGGCCGGCCGGGTGGCGGAACTGGGCGTTTCCAACATGGGGCCGCAGCGGCTGCGGCAGGTGCAGGCCCTGCTGCAGGAGCGCGGCGTGCCGCTGCGCAGCCTCCAGGTGCAGGCCTCACTGCTGGCCCCCGAACCCTTCCGCCCCGGTGGCCTTGCCCAGCTCTGCGCCGAGCTCGGGATCGCGTTGATCGCCTACAGCCCACTGGCTCTTGGTCTTCTCGCCCGCTCGCCAGGGCCGCTGCCGCCGCTTCCTCGGGGACCGAGGGGCCTGCTCTTCCGCCGGCTCTGGTTCCGGATCCAGCCGTTGCTGGAGATGATGCAGGAGCTGGGGCAGCGCCATGGCGCCAGCCAGGCGGCAGTGGCGCTCAACTGGTGCCGAGCTCACGGGGCGATGCCGATCCCTGGTATCCGCAGCGCCGATCAGGCCGACCGGGCCGCCGAAGCGCTGGCCTGGAGCCTGGATGCCGGCGAACGGGAGCGGCTCGATCAGCTGGCACTGGGCCTCGGCGCGGAGGCCCGCATGCCTGCCAACCCGTTCAGCAGCCGCTGAGCTGAGCCGCCGGGGCTTCAGCGGCCGCCGGCTCAGGCGGGATCCGGCGTGAGCACCACCGGCAGCATCTCCTGCTGCACCGGCCGGGGATCGCTCCCCTGCAGCATCCGCATCAGCTGGGGATCGTGGGCGGAGGAGGAGCGCTGCTCTGAATCGGAGGGGCTGCAGGCCGCCAGAGCCTCCTGCAGCAGCGAGTCGAAGGTGCTGCCGGGCAGACGGTGGCGGGCGAGCTCGAGGAAGGCGCGCGCCAGGGATTCGCCGGCTGCGGTGCGCAGCGCAGGATTGCTGCGTCGCAGTTCCTGCTCCTGGGCGATCGAGGCGAGGAACCGCTCGGTGACATCCCGCTTGGTGGTGGCGCGGATGCGGGTGTCCTGGTCGGTGGGCGAGAGACCCAGCTGGTTCGCCAGCTCTTCGAGCCGGCGGTTGAGGCTGTCGAGCACCTCGCGTGCTTCGCGCTCCACCTGGCTCAGCTGGCCATCGGACAGCCGGGGGAGATCAGCCACGTACACCTTGCCGTGGTCGCGCAGGGTGAGGAAGGTGGGTCGCTGCCCGCCCGATTCCCGGCTGCTGGATCCGTCACGGGGACGGGGCCTTGGCTGCTGAGGACGCTGGGGGGGTACGGGGCCGGCGGAGGAGCGGCGGCGGGTGATGCGGGATGAGGTATCGAACATGCGGTTCTTCCGATCGACGAAGCAACAGGCTGCCGGCCGCGGCTGTGCCGATCGGCCTTCAATCCCTGCACCATACGAACCAGCCAGGGCTGTGGCTTGGCCAGCTCAGTACGGCATCCCCGCCAGAGCCGGGGCGTCGCCTGTCGCACCCGGGGCGACCGGAGGTTCGCCAGCCTCCACGCGGCCCAGCTCCCAGGCCTCATGCCCGGCCGCGGCGCAGCCGGCCAGCACGGCCGATACGGCATCCTGCGGCACCACCAGGCAGAAGCCCACCCCCAGGTTGAAGGTGTTCCAGAGATCGGATTCCGGCACCTGACCCTGCTCCTGCAGCCAGGAGAACAGAACCGGACGCTGCCAGCTGCCGGCATCGATCCGGGCATGCACGTGATCTGGCAGGCAGCGGGGCAGATTTTCAGGCAGGCCGCCACCGGTGATGTGGGCCATGCCGTGCAGAGGGGCGCCCTGGCGCAGGAGGCTGCGCACCAGATCGGCATAGAGATGGGTGGGGGTGAGCAGGCTCTCGATCAGCAGCGGGCCTTCCGCTCCCAGGCGAGTGGAGCCATCGGCGCCCGCCGCCTCGAGGATGCGGCGCACCAGGCTGAAGCCGTTGCTGTGCACGCCGCTGCTGGCCACCGCCACGATCCGGTGTCCGGGGCTGATGCGACGGCCATCGATCAGCTCCTCCTCCTCCACCACCGCCACGCAGAAGCCGGCCAGGTCGTAGCGACCGTCGCCGTAGAAACCGGGCATTTCGGCGGTCTCCCCTCCGAGCAGCGCGCAGCCGCTGAGGCGGCAGCCCTCGGCGATGCCCTCCACCACCTCTGCCAGGGCGGCAGGCCCGAGGCGCCCGGTGGCGATGTAGTCGAGAAACAGCAGCGGTTCGGCGCCGCTGGTGATCACGTCGTTCACACACATCGCCACCAGGTCGATGCCCACGCCGTGATGGCCGCCATGGGCCTGGGCCAGTTCCAGCTTGGTGCCCACGCCGTCGGTGCCGGCCACCAGCAGGGGGCTGCGCAGGCCGGCCGGCAGGCGGCAGAGGCCACCGAAGCCACCGAGCCCTCCCACCACCTCGGGTCGGCGGGTCGACTCGACACTGGCGCGGATCCGCTCGACGAAGGCACGCCCGGCGGCCACATCCACGCCGGCGCTGCGGTAATCCATGGTGCATGGGGCGGTTCCGCCGCTGATCCTCCAACGGCGCCCGGAGCCGGAGGCGCCTTTCGACCCCGCAGGCAGTGGACGGTGCCGCGATCGGCCCAGGAAACGATCAGCCTGCCTTATCTCAGAGATCGGATTTTCTGATCCCGTTTGTGTGCCGTTGCTGGCAACAGCCTCAGTGCCACCGGGAATCCGGTGAAAACATGAAGAATCCTGATCAGTCGATCGGGCGCCTGGTGGGGAGAGCGGCCGCAATTTTTGCCCCTTACCTTGGCGCCGTTGTTTCTCAGCGAGAGGATCCCGCCAGGCCTGCATCGCACTGCCGCGCTGCCCGTCAGTTCTGCAAGCGATGTCATCCCACGCCCGTCTCCGGCTTCAGGTCGGTTCGTGCGTGTGTCGTGCCGGCGAGTTCCGCCCGTCATGCATGCATCTCAACTTCTGGGCGCCGCCGCCCTCCTGATGCTTCCCTTCGGCAGCCCTGTGCTGGCCGCAGCGTCTTCATCCCAGTCCACACCTGCGGTTGATTCCGTCATCCGTGATGTGATGCCCTCTCCGGCCTGGGAGGATCGCTTCATCAGGCGGATGCCCTCGGCCCCCAAGAGTCCCCTGCAGCTCGCCAGCACCTCCACCGGACAAGCCAGCTGGTATGGCCCTGGTTTCTATGGAAACCGCACCGCCAGTGGTGAAGTGTTCCGCCCCGGCTCCATGACGGCGGCACACCGCAGCCTGCCTTTCGGCACCCGGGTGCTGGTCACCAACCTCAACAACGGCCGCAGCGCGGTTGTTCGGATCAACGACCGGGGCCCGTTCCACGGCGGCCGCATCATCGATCTGGCCCATGGTGCCGCCAGCGAGCTGGGTGTGACCAGCAGTGGCGTGGCCTCGGTGCGCCTCCAGGTTCTTCCCTGATCCCCGCGCCGACCTAGTTTCTGGCCCGTCCGCCTCATGGCGGATGGGCCTTTCTCATGGTGTCGCTTGCGCCTTCTCACCACCACGGCAGAGCTCACGGGTTGGTTGCGCGGCGAGCGGGAGAGGCCTCTGCACTTCGTTCCCACGATGGGGGCTCTGCACCGGGGCCACGCCAGCCTGGTCCGTCGTGCCCGCGAACCGCGTTCCTCCGGCAGCCTCCCGAGAGTGCTGCTGAGCGTGTTCGTGAACCCGCTCCAGTTTGGCCCTCAGGAGGATTTCGCGCACTATCCCCGCACCCTGCAGGCGGATGAGGATGTTGCCTCGGCTGCCGGTGCTGATGCACTGTTTGCTCCGGCGGTTGAAGAGATCTTTCCCGGCGGAGAGCAGCTGCTCACCCGCGTGCTGGCGCCGCCCGCCCTCGCCAGGCCGCTCTGCGGCCGGTCGCGGCCCGGCCATTTCGATGGAGTGGCCACGGTGGTCTGCCGGTTGCTGGCGCTGATCCGGCCCCAGCGGCTTCTGCTCGGCGAGAAAGACTGGCAGCAGCTGCAGGTGCTGCGGCACGTGGTCCGCGATCTGGCGCTGCCGGTGGCGGTGGAGGGCGTTCCGACCGTGCGCGAGGAGGATGGCCTCGCCAGCAGCTCGCGGCTCCGCTATCTGGAGGCGGCCGACCGCGGCCGGGCCGCCGGGCTGGTGGACGCACTGCAGGCTGCAGCGGCTCTCCATCAGGCCGGCGAGCGCGATGCCGGCGCGCTGATCGCTGCGGTGCGTCGCTCGCTGCGCCCATGCGGCCTCGACGACGACTACGTGGAACTGGTGCATCCCCTGCGGCTGGAGCCGCTGCCGCGGGCAGGGAGCTGCTCCATGCTGGCGGTGGCGGCCCGCTGTGGGGGCACTCGCCTGATCGACCATCTGCTGCTGATGTCCCGTTCCCCGATCGTCGCCATCGACGGGCCCGCCGGTGCCGGCAAGAGCACCGTGACCCGGGCATTGGCCCGACGGCTCGGACTGCTCTACCTCGACACAGGTGCCATGTACCGCGCCATCACCTGGTGGGTGCGGGAGCAGGGTGCCGATCCCGCCGATCCGGCCGCGGTCGCGCCGCTGCTTCACGATCTCGATCTGCAACTGCTCGGCGGGGAGGGCGCCGCGCAGCAGGTGCTGATCCAGGGCCACGATGTGAGTGAAGCGATCCGCAGCCCCGCGATCACGGCCCTGGTCTCCACCGTGGCCGCTCACCCCTGCGTGCGGGAGGCGCTCACCGCCCAGCAACGGGCTCTGGGCAGTCGCGGCGGGCTGGTGGCTGAGGGTCGTGACATCGGCACGGCCGTGTTCCCCGATGCCGACTGCAAGATCTTCCTCACCGCCAGCGTCGCTGAGCGGGCTCGACGCCGCGCCGGCGACCTCGCCGAGCGCGGCTTCGCCGTGCCGTCACTGCCGGAGCTCGAGGCGAGCATCGCGGAGCGCGATCGCCTCGATTCCAGCCGGGCGGTGGCGCCGCTCTGCAAGGCCGCGGATGCGGTGGAGGTGCTCACCGATGGCTTCTCGATCGAGGCGGTGCTCAACACGCTTGAGGACCTGTTCCGCGAGCGGGTGCCCGAAGATGCCTGGCCCAGGCCGGCATCTGCCGAACCCGCCTGAGGTCCCTCCGGCCGTTGCTCAGCGGCTGGCCCGGCCGCGCAGCAGATCCTCGAGCAGCCCGGCGCAGGCATCCTCGAGCAGGTCGAGCACCGTCTCGAAGCCCTCCTCGCCTCCGTAGTAGGGATCTGGCACCTCCAGGGCACGGTGGCGCCTGCCGTGCTGCAGCAGGGGCCGGATGCTGGCCTCCCCGCCGAACTGCCGCTGCAGCCGCTGCACGGCGGCGAGGTTGTCGGCATCCATGGTGAGCACGTGGGCGAAGCGCTGCAGATCGGCCGCTTCGATCTGGCGGGCCCGGCTGGGCAGGTGGATGCCGCGGCGGGCCGCCGCCGCCCGCATGCGGGCATCGGCCGGCCGGCCCACATGCCAGCCGCCGGTACCGGCGGAATCCACCCGGAAGGCTTCGGGCACACCCGCCTGCGCCATCCGATGCAGAAACACCCCCTCGGCGGCAGGTGAACGGCAGATGTTGCCGAGGCACACGAACAGCACACCCGGCGGCGTGGCGGAGGGTTCAGCTGCCATCAGGGTTCGGCGGGGTCGGGGAGGAGGGCCAGGGCGCGAACGGCCCGCAGCTGCACCACCGGCGTGAGCTCGGCAGCGGTGGAGCGCAGGAGCAGGGCCCTGCGGGCCCGATCCAGCAGGGCGCGGCCATCAGGCAGAGGCCCATCCTCTCCGGCCTCTCCGGCGAGTGCCAGGCCCAGCGATTCGAGGCCCACCACCACGGCGTAGCGCACCACCCACTCGCCGTCCTCGCCGGCGGCTTCCAGGGCGGTCAGCGCCCGCTGGCGGATCGGCCGCCGCTCCTCCGCCGAGAGCGCGGGGCAGCGCAGCTGCCCGAGCCCGCGGGCTGCAGCCCGGCGCACGCTGGGGCCGATGTCGGCCGAGAGGGCCTGCTCCAGGAGTTCCAGGCCGCGCACATCCCCGATTCCCGCCAGGGCGCGCACCGCCCAGGCGCGGGCCCCGTAGTTGTGGGCATCGAGATTGGCCAGCAGCGGTTCCACGGCCGCTTCACCGCAGGCGATCAGTCCGTCCACGGCGGCCACCGCGGCGCCGGGGTTGTTGAAGCCAAGCACCTGCACCAGAGCCAGCACCGCCTCCGGGGAAGGCGCCGCTCCGCTGCTCAGGTGCCGGGCCAGGGCAGCGGAGGCCCCGAGCAGGGCCACGGCGCTGTCGGCGCTTTCCACCGCGCGGATCAGCCCGGCGGCAGCGTCGGTGGGCAGCGGTTCGGTGCCGGGGGTCCCCATGGTCAGAGCAGATCGTCCATCGCGGCCAGCAGGGCATCGACCCCTGGCTCTCCCTCGCCGTCCTCCACCAGGCCCCGCAGAGCGATCAGCTTGAGGCTGTTCTCCGCGAGGGTGGCGCGGATCGGCTCCAGGGCGGGCCGCCAGCCCACGGCCCCGAGATCCATCAGGGCCGCGCGGCGCACCTGCAGCTGCGGATGCTCCAGCAGGCCCAGCAGGGTCTCCCCCCAGCAGCGCTCGGCGGTGAGCTGCAGCAGGGCCCGGGCAGCGGCGCTGCGGATCAGCAGGCGATCGTGCCCGGTGAAGGGCTGGATCACCTCCAGCACGTCGGGCGAGGCGATGCCGATGTCGCCCAGCGCCTCGATCAGCGCCTCACAGGGCTCCTGCAAGCGTGGGCTGTCTGCCTGGGGAGCCCCCGCTCCAGCCAGACCGCTGCGCAGCCGGGCGGTGAGCGCAGGCACCGCCTGCTCCGCCCCCAGCTCCCCGAGGGCACGGGCAGCCGCCTCGCGCAGGCCGTCGTCGTCATCGTCGAGGGCGGCCAGCAGGTCCGTCACCACACCGGCGTCTCCCAGCTTGCCGAGGGCCCGGGCGGCATTGCGGGCCACGGCGTTGTGCTCCACGCCGGCGGCGGGATCGCGGGGCTGCCGCTGGCGCAGGGCGGCGCAGAGCAGCGGCACCGCCTCAGGATGGCGGCTGCGCATGCGGCCGAGCCACCAGGCGGCGTAGTACTGCAGCGACTGGTCGTCTGTCTGGCGCAGGCGTGCCAGGGCTTCGGCCTCGCTGATCGGCTCGCCGGCGCCGCTGGGCGAGGGGCCGCTGTCGTCGAAGGCCATGGGTGCGTGGGCTGGCAGCCGCCTGTGCCTGTGATGCTGCCACCACGCCATGGGCTGCCGCAGCGGCAACCCCCGGCGCCGTAACCAATGGCCACGATCGCGTGGCTCGCTCGTTCTGGGCGCCGAGCCGCACGCGCAGGCGGCCAGACAGCCCGCAGAACAGCGCAAAAAAGCCCCCCTTGCGGGGGGCTTGAGGGTCGCATCGACGCCCGCTCAGACGAGAGCGTTGATGGCGTAGTCGATGTAGTTGTTGGCTATCACGCCGGGGTCGCCGGAGATGCCGTGGTTGGCTATGATGTAGTTGAGGGCTTAGACGTACTAGGAGGGGGACAGTTCGAAGGCGCGGTTGATCTCATCGAGACCGGCGATCAGGTACTCATCGAGGGGGCCGGTGCCACCAGCGACCAGGGAGTAGGTGATGTGACGGAGGTAGTAACCGATGTCACGGGCGCACTTGGCCTTGCCACGGGCGTCGGCGACGAAGTTGCTGCCTTGCTGCTGGGTGGTGTAGGGGTAGTTGTTGTACACGGCCTGGGCGGCGCCGTTGACAAGGCTGTCAGCGTTGGCGGTGAGAGCCTTGGCAGCAGCGAGGGCATTGGCGGCGCGCTCGAAACGACCGAAAGCGGCGTTGAGCTCGGTGTTGCTGAGGAAGCGGCCCTGGGAATCGGCGGCCGCAACAGCTTCGGTGAGGGGGGTCTTCATGGAAGGAGGTGTCGAGAAGGTGAACCGAAGAGAGCGTCGATCAGGCGACAGCAGCGGCTGCGCGATCGAAGTAGGTGCCGATTTCGGACATCAGGGCGGAGCAATCGCCGGGGGTGATGCCGTTGCGATCGTTGGCGATGGCGATGGCAGCGTCCTTCATCTTGCGCACGCCTTCTGCCACGGAAGCGCCCGGGGACGCCGAGGGCCAGATTGAGGTTTCGCGCAGGCCGTTGAGGCAACGATCTTCCAGCACGGAAGTGTCGCCGGTGAAGACGGCGTAGGTGACGTAGCGGAGGATGATCTCCATGTCGCGCAGGCAGGCGGCCATGCGGCGATGGGTGTAAGCGTTACCGCCGTGGGCGATCAGAGCGGGCTGCTGCTCGAACAGATCGCGGGCCGCGTTGGTAACGATCTTGGAGGCGTTGGAGGTGATGCGGTTCACGGCATCCATACGCTTGTTGCTCTCAGCCACCATGGCGGCGAGGGCATCGATTTGACCAGCGTTCAGGAATTCGCCGCGGGCATCAGCCTGAGCAACCACCTCGGCAAACACGTCACACTCTGCGGAGAACGATCTTGTCATGGGAGTCGTGAGTATCAAGGGGGTGACGCGCTGTGAAGACAGGCATCCTTTTGCAAAGAAAGAGGACCGAACTTGTTGCCCCCATTAAGCTGGCTAACTGACCTCCTGATTGACAACCATGCCCGTTGCCCTTGCTGCCCAGCTGCGTGAAGGCACCAAGAAAGCCCACACCATGGCCGAGAACACCGGCTTTGTGAGTTGTTTCCTCAAGGGCGTGGTGGACAAGGTCAGCTACCGCACCCTGGTGGCCGATCTCTACTTCGTGTATGACGCGATGGAGCAGGAGATCGGCAGGCTGCGGGCCGCCGGCCATCCGGTGGTGGGCCCGGTGGGCTTCCCGGAACTGAACCGGCGCGAGAGCCTGGAGCAGGATCTCGCCTTCTACTTCGGTGAAGGCTGGCGCAACAGCGTCAAGGCCACCCCGGCCGCCCAGGAGTATGTGGCCCGCATTCATCAGCTCGCCCAGGAGTCGCCCGAGCTGCTGGTGGGCCACCACTACACCCGCTACATCGGCGATCTCTCCGGCGGCCAGATCCTCAAGGCCATTGCCCAGAAGGCGATGAATCTGGGCGAGCACGA
>Ga0169931_10011537_pt1 | contig 12423 bp, 8 predicted proteins | sample Kivu_15m_20L_FD_129675 | JGI IMG/M metagenome (GOLD analysis project Ga0169931, IMG submission 129675) | Freshwater microbial communities from Lake Kivu, Western Province, Rwanda to study Microbial Dark Matter (Phase II) - Kivu_15m_20L... | ecosystem: Environmental > Aquatic > Freshwater > Lake ...
GAATTAAAATCGAAGTATGACTTTGTGCAACTCGACTATTTCCAGAGTAATGTAGAAGGAGAAATCATTAATAAATTGCATGAGGTTGGCTTTATTTATGATGGCATTATTTTAAATGCCGGAGGATATACGCATACTTCTGTCGCCATTTCCGACGCCATTGCGGCGATCAAAACCGCTGTGGTTGAAGTACATATTTCTAATATTTATTCACGCGAAGAATACCGCCATGTATCTCTTACAGGGAAGAACTGCAAGGGAGTATTAACCGGTTTCGGTTTGTCTGGCTATAAAATGGCTTTAGATAGTTTTCTTTAGACTATTGAATGTTTTTTTCTTTCGGATAAAATACTGCCAGACAATACTCTTAGAGTAGAGTCCAGATGCATTGAATTTTGAGACATCTATCTTTCCCGATTTTTTGATATTCCTAAAGATTTGACTGAAAAAATAGGTATGAGCTTTACTAATAGCAAGCGCCTTGGCAGATTTGCCTTCCGCAAGAAATTTTATCAATGAAATCAAATCAAGCCAAAACCGTACAAAAATCACTAAAAATGCTCTTCCGAGAGTTAAATTTTTTTGAAGCAAAACGAGGTTGTTTCTAAAGTTTAAATATGTTTTAAACGAACTTTCAGCATTCAGAGTTCCGCCGCCTACATGAAATACTATGGAATTTGGACAATAAACAACCTTATAGCCTTTATTTTTTAATCGCCAGCAAAGATCTATTTCCTCCATATGTGCAAAAAAGTCAGGATCGAATCCGCCAACTTCCAACCAATATTTTCGTTTTATAAATAAGGCTGCACCTGAAGCCCAAAAAATTTCTGCAAAATCATTGTATTGCCCATTATCCTGTTCCACCGTATTGAATATCCTTCCGCGACAAAATGGATACCCTAAAAAATCGATATAGCCTCCAGCCGCTCCGGCGTATTCAAAATGATCTTTTTGATTATAAGAAAGAATCTTTGGTTGGGCAACAGCAATATCAGGTTCAGATTCCATTAATTCAATTACTGCCTGAATCCAATTGGGTGTAACTTCTACATCAGAATTAAGAAGGATAAAATATTCATGGTTAATTTGGTCCAGAATCTTGTTGTAACCGCCCGCAAAACCGTAATTTTCGTCATTTTGAATAATTTGAATGGCAGGATAACTTTGTTTCAAAAATTCGATGGAATCATCCGAAGATGCATTATCACCCACAATAACTTCAAAACGCGGATAGGTACTCGCTAAAACTGAGGGCAGAAACTTTTCAAGAAAGTTTTTACCATTCCAATTCAAAATTACTACCGCAACACTTGGAGTTTTAATCATTTTTTAAATTATTCGAACTAAATTTCCATCTTTTGTGAGACCATAACCAATATTCAGGTTTATTTCGAATGGTTTTTTCAAGTTCTTTTAAATGAGTTTCAGTTATGACATGTTTATCCATCTGACCTGGTTTGTCAATTAAGGATTTTATGACACACTCATAATAACCTCTTTTTATTCTATTTATACTAACATAAACTATAGGATGATCTAGCATTTGCGCAATTTTTTCAACACCTAAATACACGGCTGTTTGTTGATTTAAGAAAGTTGTAAAATATTGAGATTCTTCACGAGTTGGGGTTTGATCACCAACCAATATCAAAATATTTGGTTCATTTTTGTGCTCAAGCACTCTTTTGAGAGTCTGTTTCATAGGAACCATTACAGAGCCAAAACGAGAACGCATTGAATTCATCAACCCTTCAAATCGCTTATTGGATAAGGGTTTATAAACGACTAATACTTTTTCTTTCAATTCCAGACCGATAGCTAAGGAACCCCATTCCCAATTTCCATAATGCCCTGTCACCGCAATGATTGATTGACCATTTTGCAAATAATTCTTCAAAACCTCCGGATTTTTAATCACAAAACGTTTCTTTATTTCACTGGCGGATATTGAAATCGATTTAACGGTCTCCAGAATTAAGTCCGCGAGATAGTGATAAAATCTCTTTTCAATCTTTTCAATATCTAATTTTGATTTCCCTGGAAAGGAATTTAACAGATTCATCAGTACTACTTTTCTTCTGTATTTTATGATATAATATAGAAAAAAGTACAGAATATCAGATAAAAAATACAGTACAAAAAAAGGAAAAAGGGATACCAGGTATAGTATAAAAGCGGTGATACCGAAGGTTACTCGATTCATCAGTTTAAAAAGCTTTTTTAATTACTATTTGGCTGTCCCGGAAAAAATTAACTGCTTGTAGCATGCCTGTATAATCGCTAATTTTATAATCTCAATCACAAACTTAACTTATACTATGGAAAAAGGTGCAGTATTCCCTTTATTTTATCTTCCTTCCATTGAGTATATCACAAAAATGATCGTTTTTAAAAATAATCTGATCATAGAAAATGCTGAAAATTTTCAAAAACAAAGCTACCGGAACAGAGCGATAATTCACGCTCCCAATGGGCCTTTAAATCTGATTATACCGGTTGCAAAGGGCTCCAAAAACCAAACACTATTCAAAGAAGTAAAAATAAGTTATGATTTTGACTGGCAAAGAATTCATTGGATGACCTTACAAACTTCCTACAGACGTTCAGCCTATTTTGAATTTTATGAAGACGAATTAGTTAACTTTTACCAAAAAAAATGGAATTTTCTATTCGATTACAATGAAGATTTTCTAAACCTAATTTTTCGTTTTTTAAAAATTGAGCTCAACTACACGTTTACTGATTCATTCCATGAAACTTATAAGGATATGGATGATTATCGATACAGTATACATCCAAAGCAAGTTTCAACAAAAAAATTTCACTCATATTATCAGGTATTTGAGGAAAAAAATGGGTTTTTGCCAAATTTAAGTATTGTTGATCTTATTTTTAATCAGGGACCTCAAAGTATCAAATACCTGTAATGATCTTCGTTTGGAAGGGTAAGTGGTTAATATTTGAACAGGTTGAGCTCTTATTTTAGGATGTGCCTCAATGATCTTATAAGAGATAAGTATTTCACAAGTATTTACCTCAAATGGATATTTTTACCCTACAGTTGGGCTGTGGCTGATCTCAAAAATTCAAATGATTAAATTCTGGCATAAAAGCTGGCCTGACAGGGGTTAATTTGATTATTTAGAAGGTCAGAATTTTTCTTTTTGTATCTTGAAATTCTAAATCTGATTTTTTCTCAACACTATTAGCTATTTTTACAAAATGCAGTCTTTCGAATTAGATAAAACAGATCTCATAAGGGTAAAACGTGCGCTTGAAGAAGATGATCTTACTTTGAAAAAATTGATATCTGAATATCATACTTCTGAGATTGCCATTCTTTTTGAAAGCTTATCTCAGGATTCCAGAGAGCGCATCATTAGTATTTTACCTGCAGAACTTGCCTCAGAAGTTATTTCAGAAATGGATGCAGAATTCCATCCTGAAAAACTGCTGGAGAACCTGCATCCTGACAGGCGATCTGAAATTGTTGAAGAGCTGGATTATGATGATGCGACTGATATTATCAGCCTGTTACCTGAAGAACAACAGCAAGAAATTCTTCAGGGGCTCGACGAGGAGGATGCCTCTAATATTCGAAGCTTACTAAAATACGAAGAGGATACGGCCGGGGGACTGATGAATACCCAGGTTATCAAAATAAATGAAAATCTCCCAAAAAAGGAAGCTCTTGAAGAAATTATCCGCCAGTCTGAGGAAATGGAGGAATTCTATACCATCAATGTTGTTGATGAGGATAATATTTTAAAGGGAATTGTATCGTTAAAGGATATAATAAAAGCCCGTAACCATATCAATATTAGTCAGTTAATCATATCTGATTTTGTATATGTCAAGGCGGATACAGATCAGGAGGAGGTAGCAAAACTAATTTCGCAATACAACCTTACTAGCATTCCTGTTGTGGATGATCAGATGCATCTTCTTGGACGAATCACATTTGACGATGTGATAGATGTAATGGAAGCTGAAAATACAGAAGATATTTTGAAGATATCTGGAGTATCTGAAGATGAAGAACTTGCCGGTAATTGGAAAGAAGCCGTAAAAAGTCGTTTACCCTGGCTGGTATTGAATCTCGGTACTGCCTTTCTTGCAGCTTCCATAATTCGCTATTACGATAATACCATTAGCGGTTTAGGCTTACTGGCAGCTTACATGGTTATTATAGCAGGAATGGGTGGAAATACCGCCACACAGGCGCTTGCGGTAACTGTAAGACGTATTTCACTGAATGATTTAAGTGATCATCAGGCTTACAGAACCATTTTAAAGGAATTTACTGTAGGATTAATAAATGGTGCGGTGATCGGCGTTATTCTGTTCATTTTTGCCTTGATTTATGACAAGAATTCAATGTTGGGTCTGGTTATTTTTATTGCCATGACAGGCAATCTAATTATTGCCGGTATTTCAGGTTCGGCTATTCCACTTATTCTAAAAAGAATTGGTGTAGACCCTGCTGTCGCCTCATCGATAATAATTACCACCTTTACGGATGTTTTTGGCTTTCTTCTGCTTCTTGGCCTTGCCAGCAATTTGATTCTCTAATTCATTAAAATTCAATTTTTAGGCTGATGATTTTATTATAAATTTGTTTAGCTGTAATAAATGGGCATTCAACATGACAGAAATTAGAAACAATTGGACAGAAGAAGAAATAGCAGAAATATATCACAGTCCGCTGCTCGATTTAATTTATCATGCAGCAACTGTTCACAGAGAAAACAAAGATTATTCAGAAGTTCAAATCAGCAGTCTATTGTCCATTAAAACTGGTGGATGTCCTGAAGACTGTGCTTATTGTCCACAAGCCGCAAGGTATCAAACAGATCTGGAAGTACAGGCACTAATGTCAGTTGAACAGGTTACAGCAGCAGCGCAAAAAGCTAAGGAAGCAGGTGCATCTCGATTGTGTATGGGTGCGGCCTGGCGTGAAGTTAGAGATAATCGTGATTTTGATCGAGTCATAGAAATGGTCAGTTCAGTGAATGCCCTTGAAATGGAAGTTTGCTGTACGCTCGGAATGCTTACTGAAACTCAGGCACAACGATTAGCGGATGCAGGTCTTTATGCTTATAACCATAACCTAGATACTTCTGAGGATGATTATAAACGTATTATTACAACAAGGACTTATGATGATCGTTTAAAAACGATTAATAATGCCCGCAAAGCAAAACTCACTGTTTGCAGTGGTGGAATTATTGGTCTGGGTGAAACTGTCAACGATCGAATTTCGATGCTGAAAACCCTTTCGAATATGTCAAAACACCCTGAATCCGTACCGATTAATGCACTCGTACCGGTGAAAGGAACACCATTGGCTAATCAAGCCCGAGTGTCGATATGGGAAATGCTTAGAATGATTGCTACAGCCCGTATTATTATGCCAAAAACCGTAGTCCGTCTCTCCGCCGGAAGGACAGAAATGAGCTTAACTGATCAGGCATTGTGCTTTATGGCAGGTGCAAATTCAATATTTGCCGGCGATAAATTATTGACTACACCCAATCCGGATTTTAATGAAGACATGGAAATGTTTGAATTATTAGGATTAAAGCCTCGAGAAGCTTTCAAAAATGGGCGAAAAGAAAAATTAACTCCTGTATCTGACAGTTAATTCATCGCGACTGTTTAAAAAATCTGTTGATTAAATTTGATTTTTAATGAGCTTTTGTAAATCTAATATTAGTGTATAGACCAACTCGAGCTGCTCAGTTAATAAATCTGATTCATTAGAAATTTTACCGAAAGGTTTAAAATCCGGTTTATTACTATCTATCTCTTCAAGCTCAAAATCTTTCATGCTTTTAATTACATCAGATAGAGTATTCAAAGACCTTCTGATGAGTTTAAGATGTGATTCATTAATAATTAGAGGGTTGATTTGCTGAAGATTGGTGATCAGGGTTGCCGTATAAGATGAGAGCATATGATTCAACACTACAAATTTTTGAAGCTCCTTACTATTTTGTTGTTTACTTTTAGGCTCTGATAGCATTCTTTGAAATGCACTACCTAAATTCGCGGAGCTGACATAGACATTTTTACGTGCTAATTTATAAGCGGTAATATCCATTTTTTTTCCGGAGAGCAAACTAGAAACTTTTTGAAGGTATTGGTAATTGGCAATTAATACCTCGCGCATGTAGTCTTTAAACTGGTACGACTCCCAGTTTGGTAAAACAAGATAACTCGCAGTTATAGCAATAAATGAACCTATGAATGTATCAATTATCCTCTCTTGGGCAATATTAAGGTTGTTTTCTCCTAAAAAACTAAATAATATTAAAATATAGGGTGTCATAAAAAGAACACTTACAATATAGTTTAATCTTTGGAAGCTATATGAAGCGACCATGAAAATTAGAAGGAATATAAACAGAGCCGTTTGATCTTTGATAAAAATGAGAATCAATGCTCCTGCCAGCGCTCCAAAAATAGTACCTATTAGTCGTTCTATATTTCTTTGTTTGGTGAGGCTATATGCTGGCTTTAGTATAACCAAAATAGTAAGTAAAATCCAATAACTATGATGTCCTACGGGGAAAAGCTTTGATACTAAAAACCCTAATAAGCACATCAGGGCCACTCGAACAGAATGGCGAAAGATGGATGATTGACTACTTAGATTCTCCTTTAAAACCTTAAAATCAATTGGTTGGTGAGAAACGAACTTACTCAAATCGACTTCATTTTTCAATTCCTTAACTGACCATTGCTTTTGGTTAAAATAAGAATGCATTTTATCCAAACGACTAATCATATTTCTTATGTTAATCAAAATCTTTTTGAGAACGAAAGCATTAATTCCTTCCACCTCTTCTGTATTATCAATACATCTTTTTAATCTTTCGAGTTCAGATCTAAAATCAATCAATCTTTGGGGCATTTGATTACTGATCATGTAATAACTTAGATTTTTAAGTTCTTCAGAAATTTTAAGAATAATGGATTTAAATTCCTTGAGTGAATCAGACTTTCCATAAGTTTTATGAAGGGTTTGATAATCATAATGAGTAGCCATGGTTTGTTCAAACAGGTCTACAATATCTACAAAGACTAAAATCAATAACCTACCTGCAAAGGCAGATTCCTTAATCATTAGTTTAGGTTTGAATAATAAGTCTCTTAAAGAATCCTGCTGTTCATGAATGATGACTTGTTGTTCAATCAATTTTTTATAATTATCCTCAAAATCACAATTAATATCATAGAAATTGGCTTTCAGACTAACATACTCAGAAAGCTCAGCAATACATTCTCCCAAAGCCTGTTGGGCCAGTCTATAGGGTCTTATTTGGGAAAGTAAAAGGCTAAGCAACATATACCAAATTCCACCCACCAAGATGTAGAGTGAATGAACTAAAGGTCCATTAGATTCTGTTACATCTTTATCTATGGAAAGAATCATGACAAGCAAGGCCGCTGTTCCAATGGAAGAGGCCCTGTTACCATATACTGAAAACATGGGGTATATAAAACAAAGAATAACTATTTCAATACCTATGAGAAGCGGGTACTGATTGATAAACCCGGTGAATAAGGAGGTGAGAAATACGAAAATAAGGCAAAAAAACATCCCATTTCGCTTGTGATTAATTGGGCCTTGATTGTCAGCTATACTGACACAAACTGCACCTAAGGAAAGAGTCAACCCAATGGAAAGCTGGTTTAAATGAAAGAAAACTAAAGAGGGGAGAAGTACCCCAAGAGTGATTCTTAATCCTTCTGAAAAGTATTGACTGAAAATAAAGGTTTTAAGTTCCCTTGATTGTCTCATTTATATTACCATCAATCGATAAACAAAAATACCTAATCTGGATCATAGAATAGAATGTGATGGACCGGTAAAGAATTAAAAAACGGAAAAGAATATATTAAATCAACCAAATTTTTTCACGAAATTCTAAAAACAAGAAAATAATTTCGATTCTTGAATTCATCAGAATTCTTAATTGTGGATTACCTACTATTTAATTGATGTTAATTAGTTAGCCAATTACCTGGATAATCTGCTTTATTATTATAAAAAGTAAATATAGGCTTGTTAATAAGACGAATTTTTATGTTTAAATAATGTTTATAAATAAAATCATATTTTTTTGCTTTGAATATAAATGCTCACTAAATTTAATTCAGTAAGAACGACGTACTTTGACAGCCTGACAAAAATCCTTAAAATTGACCGATCTCCGGATCAATAAATTTTATGGATGTAATAAAGCAAATTTGAAGAGTTTGAAATCGAAAGACACCAATCTCATTAAATTAAGTTCCAAAAGACAGGCATCACTAACATTTGTGTGCAATCCAAGGATTGTTTCAGATCATAGTGAAAAGCTACGGGTACCCAAGTTTGAAAAAGCTTCGGACTACAAGCTGGTTAAAATATTGAAAGCTTATACTTTTTAGTAATCAAGGTTACTGAAAATGTGGAAACGGGGACTCAAATCGCAAGAGGAGGGTTCCCGTTTTCTTTTTGGTATTGATGAGAATATTGCCTGGTAATTTCACATAACGAATCCTCTTTGAAATCTAAACTTTCGGAAAGATTTATTCCACTTAGGTTAATTTTTAAGAATATTTTTAATTTGAATTTTGGCTGATATGTGAATAAGACTAATAATTAATTGTTGTGGATAAAAAGGTCAATATTCTGGTAATGACTTAATTTATAGATAATTATCATTTTTATTAATGTTAATAAATTATCTTTTAGGGTTAATAAAGTGTAGATATTTTTATTAGTTTAACCCTTGACAAAAGCTCATTTATGTTTAAATTAGTATTGTTAAGTCGGAAGTACTTTGATAGCCTGAAACAATATCCTTAAAAATCCGAAGCCTCCGGGCTTCATCAGATTTCGGATAATTTAATTTTCAATCCAGATCGGAAATCGTGAGATCATGGCTGGAGGAAAAAATCCAAAAGACAGGCGTTACCTATTTTACAAACGTTCCACGGAACGGGTGTGATGACAAAGTAGAAGTTTCGGATGCCGAAAGTTTGGAAAGACTGAGGAGACGAACAAATTGAAGTAATTAAAACTTAATACTTCTAAGCGGTTACGACTGCAAAAGAAGTGAAAACGGAGACCCGAATCGCAAGAAGAAGGTCTCCGTTTTCGTTTTTATAGAATTTTGATTTTTCAAGGCGTCTTCAGGACAATTTTTCTTTATTTTTGATCAATGGCGAAAGATAATAATACAGTTTCGGATAAAAAGATCTTTGTTCTGGACACCTCAGTAATTCTTTATGATCACAATGCTTTTGAAAATTTTCAGGAACATGATGTGGCCATTCCAATACAAGTACTAGAAGAATTAGACAATTTAAAAAGCGGGAATGATACAAGAAATTATGAAGCCAGAAGCTTTATCCGATTAATGGATGAGCTTTCTAAAGGAAAGCTCATCAGCGAGTGGATGCCATTAAAAGGCAAGGGCAGGGGAAGTTTTAAGGTAGTAATGGATGATATCCCCAAACGGGCAAATGCAGAAAAAATTTTTGGTGATGGCAAATTTGATCATCGCATTCTCAATTCTGCATTAAATTTACAAGAAGAATATCCTCATAAAAAAATAGTTCTTGTTTCAAAAGATATTTGTCTACGATTAAAAGCCAAAGCATTAAATCTTTTTTCGGAAGATTATGAAACGGGTAAAATAAAGAATGTTGAAGAGTTATATACAGGTAAAACCATTCAAGAGAAAGTAGAAAATAGTCTTATTGAACAAATCATCAGAAAAAAAAGTCTGCCGATTAGTACAACTGAAATAAAGGTCTTTCATGAAAATCACTTCTACATTCTGAAAGGAAGAAATAAAACAGCTGCAACGTATTATAATCCCAGAAAAAAAGAACTGGAGTATATTCCTCTTCAATCAGTTTATACTATTGAACCTAAAAATCCAGAGCAGGCATTCGCCATACATGCCTTATTAAATCCGGAAATTAAATTAGTAACCATTCAAGGAAATGCTGGAACCGGGAAAACATTACTTGCCTTAGCAAGTGCATTGGAACAAAGAAAAAGTTATCGTCAAATCTATGTAACTCGTCCAATAGTACCATTGAGCAATAAAGACATTGGATTTTTACCCGGAGATGTCAAATCTAAAATAGATCCCTATATGGCACCGATTTGGGACAATTTAAAATTCATCAAGGATCAATTAAATGATGAAAAATCTGCCGGTAAAATTGATGAACTGATTGCTAATGAAAAAATTGCAATTGCTCCTTTAGCATTTATAAGGGGTAGAACACTTACAAAGATATTTTTTATCGTGGATGAAGCACAAAATCTAACACCCCATGAGATTAAAACCATCATTTCAAGAGCTGGTGAAGATACGAAGATTGTTTTTACAGGAGATATCTATCAAATAGACACACCATATCTTGATGCTGAAAGTAATGGATTATCCTACCTGATAGATAAGGCAAAAAATCATCCCTTGTATGCTCATATCACCCTTCAAAAGGGTGAACGAAGTGAATTGGCAAATCTTGCCAATGACTTATTATAAATAAAAAATTAGTCCTAAAATAAGAAAAGCATATCTCACGATATGCTTTTCATGTTAAATGGTATATGTTGATTAGTAAACAACTTTCACATTAACAGCGTTTAGGCCTTTTTTGCCGCGCTCAACATCGTATTGAACTTTATCGTTTTCACGAATTTGATCAATTAGACCAGATGAATGAACAAATACGTCCTCATCACCTGATTCTGCGGGTACGATAAACCCGAATCCTTTAGTTTCATTAAAAAACTTTACTGTGCCTTCTTTTTGCATTGTTTTATTTGTTATTATAAATACAAAGGTAATGAAATACATTGAAACCCTATAAATTATTTTGTGGACAAAAATCGTTTATGGAGCCTATTTAACCTGAGTTCGATATAAACAATCTAATTTATGTGAAATTGATATAAGATCTTGCCGGGTGGGTCCTGATTATTTATCTCATCTGTTGCTTCCGGCCCAATATTCTGCCTTATTTTTTGGGAAATGGAATCCTTTTCCTAAAATTCAGTAAGGCAAAAAAGATAGGGCGACTACCCGGGTTTGTGCTTCTATTACCGCACTGGCCGTCCCGATGAATAACAGCAGCAGGTAAACTAAACCTTGCCGAAGGATTATCTTCCGGCAAGGAATCATCTGAAATCAAGTAGCATTTCTTGCCTGAAATACTCCGGAGGAAAGGACTGCAGGAAGCGATAACACGTAGTTATTGCTTTCCAAAAACCAATCATAGGCGTCCGTTGCAATAGGAGATCCATCAAAAAGATAATTTCTAATATCGCACTAAGGTTATTTAAATAATGATATTGATTTATAATAAGTCTTATAATTAATATTATGTTAAATAGTAATATAGCTATCTACCCTACAAATAAAATAGCCTGAACAAATTTATGATCAGGCTATCTAAAAAAAATAATTTCGTGGAATTATAAATTTTCCAATTTGGCAGAAATCTCAGTCACTTTCTCCTGGTTTCTTTTAATAAGATAATAAGTTTTTAAATTTTCGAGCGCAATACGGGATTTAGGATCAAGTTCACTTGATTTATTTAAATAAGGAAAAGCTTTATCTAATTCGATCTCACCTAGTTTGATCATTGCTTCATATTCCTTTTGTTGATTTGGTGGAAGCTGGTTGGCCTTATTAAATAAATTGATGCCCTTATTTAAAATAATACCTCCAATATTGGTGCTTGCATCCGCAAAATTAGGATCAATCTTTAATGCTACTGTATAGGCCTCAATTGCTTTATCTGACTCGCCCATGGTACTATAAGCGATTCCAAGATAATAAGGATATAATTTATTATCAGGGTTTTTCTGAGCTTGTTCAGATATTTTGGTAATTACTTCTTTTTGCTTACCAGACATCAGACTTAGTTCAATTTCCTGAGTTGCTAATTGGGTATCATTAAATTTGGTAGCCCCTTCAGATGCTACTGCAATCGCTCTTGCTGTGTCACCTTCCATTGTGTAAAGACGTGACAAGTCAAGGTATATTTGGTTATTTGCTGAAAATTTAGTTTTTATCAAGGCTTCATAACTTTGAATTCCAGCTTTATAATTTTTAGCGTTAATTGCTGAAAGTCCGGCATAATACGTAATGGTAGTATCTCCCGGTCGAAAGTCTAAGGCATTGTTAAATGCTGTATATGCATCTGCAAAATTATTCGTTTGATAGGCCTTAACTCCTAGATTTAGTTCATACTGGCTGAAAACAGTGGCTTTAAGATTATCAAGATTTGCCTTATTTTCACCTGCCTTATCCAATTCCATTGCTTTGGTATGAGCTGCTTTTGCCTCCGTAATCAATGGTTTTGAGGTCTCAACCACAGTATCTAACAAGGCTAGTTCTC
>Ga0169931_10011539_pt1 | contig 12422 bp, 7 predicted proteins | sample Kivu_15m_20L_FD_129675 | JGI IMG/M metagenome (GOLD analysis project Ga0169931, IMG submission 129675) | Freshwater microbial communities from Lake Kivu, Western Province, Rwanda to study Microbial Dark Matter (Phase II) - Kivu_15m_20L... | ecosystem: Environmental > Aquatic > Freshwater > Lake ...
TAAAGCTAGTGTTAAACCTAGTATTAAATAAGATAGTAAACCTAATACTAAGCCTAACGCCAAAGTAGAGACTAAACCAAATAAGCCTATTGTCAAATAAGAAACTAAAACAAATAATAAGCCAATAGTTAAGGTCGATAACAAAACTAATACTAAGGCTAATATAAGCAAAGGTCAAAAATCTGTTGATCATATCGACATAAGAGGCTTATATGAAGGCATCAATAATCCTATAATTCTAGCTAGAGTGTTGTTCATAAATCCAATAAAAACAATAATGACTAAAAAAGGTACTTAAACAACGATATTATCTTTCTAAATCGGTGATTCTACTGGGACCATAACATGTACAGCTTTCAAATAAACTGCCTCAAATCTATAAAACATACTTATTGAAGATAACATATATGAAATATGTAACGGATCAGTGACTTCATCTAGTTATCAAGGAAGACATTAATTAAAGCTAACTATAAATGAAAATACTAATATAAATTTGAAATAAGATGATCCTAACATTCCATATATTTAAGATTCAGCTTTGAATATTAAAGCTTTAACATAAGTTCCACTAAATGCTTAATATACAGTTTTATGTTTAGTAAAAGTAATTATTTTTTTATCTAGGATAGTGGATAAGTATAATAATTTACAAGTAAGGCTGGAAAGTAATGTAAAAGAAAAAGAGTATACTTATTAGATCCTGAGTAGAAAATATAAGTATAGGCTACTATTTGGGGATAAAGGGCATATGAGAAATTTTAAAAATATCCTTATGTCATCAAAGGAGTCAGTACTGGATAATACAATAGTGTCCGTCAATACACTATCAAAAGTAGTTTTGTAGCACGTCCTCTTAAGCAACACAACTTTCGAAAATACATAAAAGATATGGATAAACTATAAGTCACTAATTTGAATGAGAATTCAAATAAAAAACAATCAGGTTTGAGTGACTTTGATGAGTTATCAAAGATAGTTGATAGTGATGAAAAAGTCTGGACATCTACTATCTGCTATTTCTAAGCGATAAGAAATAATGCTAAAAACTTTTATGTGAGCTGTCCTCATTGCAAAAAGAAGGTAGCCGATTAATAAAATGCATCTTGTATAAGTTGCAATAAATACTATGATAAGGCAAAGTATAGATATATTCTCAATGCTAACTTTGTAGATTCCTACAATTAAATCTGGGCTACTGCATATGATTAAATCGGTTAAAAAATACTAGACATGCCTGCATAACAGTTTGCCAACCTTAATGAGTAGGAAACAAAATAATTGATCGAAAAAACATAGTATAAATAATTTAAAATGCTATTTTTGACAAAAAATGACCAATACAATAATGAAATAAGAAAGAAAACATCGATAGTAAAAGTAATGGATATAAATTATGGATAATAAGCTAAGAATATTTTAAGTAAATTAGTTTAGCTATACAAATGATCTTTTATGTTCAACTATATTTAATATTGTTTATGTAATAGATAAAAGTTATAATTTTATTTTAATTATGTCAAATGATGATTTTTAGAACGAGGAAGACTTATGATTATAAAATAGGCTATATTCTGATCTTTAAAATAATTGTCTGCAATATACAAAATATGCTAGATTTGTCTATGCAATTATCATATCTATACTATCAATATCATTGAATCTATTAAATATATGCATAGATCTTATTTATATATTTTTAGCTATTAATAAAAGCTATTATGAAAATTTAAATTTTTTAGATCTTTAGTATAATAAATCAAGAATTCCTTGATAAACAAGTTTTTAAACTTTTATACGTATATAAAGATTTATAATTTGATTGTTGATTAATTTATAATTAATATATATGTTTCAACACCAAATGATGAGCAAGATGACGAGAACGATTCATGATTATAATGAGGCATTTGTCTGATTTTGTGTTTGAAACAGTATAAATATCAAGAAGCTATTAGCGTTCTTATATTGTATTTTCTATATTATTTTCTATCTATCTATGATATTGATCAGGACAAATAAAAAAGAAAGAAGGTATTCTTCTAATACCTATCAATTAAATAATTCTTTTCATACTTTAAAGTTCTTACAATCGCAATTTTACAAATCATTTATCTTATATTTGTATCTTAATTTTTATCATCTTTTTTATCATCCCTAATTCTTTTTTTGTTAGTCAATATTAAATTCATATAAAAGCTATCATCACAATGCTTATTAATTATTTAGACTGTCAAAAAAATAAATCTTAAATAAATTTTATATATATTATTTGAAATTATAGTTTAATGAAAAATCATCAATTAACAGAAAACTAATTGATAGCATCTTTTCGTCCAGACTAAAAAGCTGTAAATTCTAATCAATAATTAACATCTTAGTACGTCCGGAACAATAATGTTGGTCCTTCCGTTATAAATAACCATGTTGTATATCAAAATAATAATCAATCAGGATTAGTGGAAAATCAACAAAATAGAGTCTTAGCATCGCAACAAATTATTCATACACATCATCCTAGTTACCATATGTCTCAGGTTAATGGAAATAATCAGCCAGTAAGAAGAAAAACTCCACCAATAAACTTTATTTATAATCTAAATCAATCACCTTTAGCATATAATAAAACATAGGTTGTAAGTACGACTGTTCATCAACCTGTAACACAGCATGTTGTAAGAAACTAAATAGTAAATAGTCCTCAACATCATGTTCATTCATATAACCAAAATATTAATCATCAAAGTGGCCATATTATTCATAACACAAACATTTCTCAACAACATCATAATCAAATTACAAGACAAATCCCAATACATAATGAAACAGTAATAAAAAGATAAGTAATAAATTAAACTAGACATCATCAACCTGTTCATTATGTCAATTAAGTTGTTGTTGATAATTATCGAAGATAATCGAATGTAGTACCATTTAATCATCCTGCTAATCAGCAAAGAGTCTAGATTTAAAAATAATCTTTGAATAGAATTGAATAACATATTGAAGTTCAGCAAAAATAACAATTAAACGTTGTAAATCATCAACATCATCAACAGATACTTCATCCTAATTATCATCCAAACTATCAATATTATCAAATGCCTCCTCCTGTACATGGCTATCAACCAGCCCATGTCAATTATATGCCTATGCCTGCCCCAAATCATCCAGCTCAAGTCATCAATAATCAATATCCAGTTTATCAATACCCACCTGAATACTATAATCAACAATTTTATAATCAAGCTGATCATCAAAATCCCAATCCTCAATACAATTATCCTCCATAGTATTATCAACAAAATCAAGAATAACAATAATATGATTAATAAAATCCTAATAACTTTCAACCTTCTTCTGCACAAAATGGTCTATGGCAATAAAAATTTTTATATTTACATTAAAAGTATCATATATTCTTCTAAAAATATTAAAGTGTTACTAAAGAAACAGCTTTTCTGGCTGATCAATTTCTTACTGTAGATAATTAAGAGTAATGGTTAGCCCTTAAAGCTAAATTTGATCTATTGGTATAAAAGATGGGTGAAGTAAAAGAAGAAAATCAGATTTTATTAGAGCAAATAAACGAAGATTTGTAACAAAGTGAAAAGATACAAAATAATGATACATAAATAAAATAATAAAACGGTCGTGTTTGGTAACATCGATATCATTAATTATTATAACAATATGAATCTTTGACTCAACATTATGCATAACTACAAAATAATTCATTAGCTCACAATGACATGGAATAATATGATAGATTAGGTATGATGAATTAAAAATATGCACTCTTATAAGCATAATATAATAATGTTGTCCAGCAATTACAGAATGCACCAACTTAAGCTTAATCAAGATAACAAAATTAATAGTTTTTGAAGTATACAAAACAGTTGCAAGATTACATATAACAATTATAATTATAGAACAATACTTTGATGAAGGGCATGAAAAGCAGTGTATAAGATTCTAAGTTTTTATAACAAAATGAGATAAATGCTAAATTGATATAAAAATAAAGCTAAATAAAAAACCTTACCCATATGATATATTAACTTTAAACTAAGATGAAATAGAATCCTGACATACCTGTGCCTAAACAAGGAAATCGTTCTTCTCAGTTATAAAATCAACTAAGATAAGCCAGTGAATACTGTAACTAATTATAGCAAAAATTATCAATGAAAGATTATGAAATAAATGGTCTAAAAGATAAAGTAGCATATTTATAATAACAATTAAGCATAAAAACATAATAAGTAATGGTATGTTCAAGACAATATAAATAACAACTTCGAACTTTGTAATCATAATTCAACAAAAAGAAACTAAATGGCGATGTAAATCCACAAAGTGGTTATCAATTAAATATTACTTAAGACTATTAAAATAGAATGAAATAATATCAGAAATTGATCCAATTGAAAAATAACTAAATAAGATCATTATAAGATAGAGTCTATTAAATATAATCTTAAACAAGAAAATTACATTATTAGAAGAGTACTCATAGTCAATAATGGAGATAAAAGTTAAATATCCTCTAAAGCTAATTTGAACATAAATTATTATAAAAAGATGCTAAATTGAAGCGATTATAGAAGGAATTAGATGATGTGAATAACTAACTTAAGACTAAACTTCAAGATAAATAAAACAACTTAAGACATATTCAATAATAAACAAACAAATATAAAGATTAGTATTAAAATAAATTAATATAAAAAAATCTATTAATAAAAAGCTTAAAAGAGACTCTCACTCGTATGTAGATCTAGATAAAAGATCGTAATGTATAAATAAGTAGAATAAGATCACCTAATTTAACACCTATGCTCCGTAGTCCAAATCAATCCTTCAACGCAAACGACAACTTAAAATTCTAATAATAGTTAAGATTGATAAACGAACAGATTTAAAGAAGAAACGAATAAAATCAAAAATTAAAGAAATAACGTTAAGTCCGTAACAAACAGTTCAAAGATCTATAATTATAAAATAGTAATTTACAATAATAATTGAATAAGAGACGAATCTAAATAACTAATTTAAAAAAACAATTATCTGCCTTATAAAATAATGAATACTAAATCTAAAACTTGAAGCACACTATCAACAAGAGAACCAACTAGATAAATTAATTAAAAAACAGTAGTTATTAAATAGATAAAATTAAGATCAATTTATAAAGTAAAAATAGATAAAATGATAAATTAAACTAAATCAATAGGATCAAGAATAAATAACTATAAGATTTGAAGCAGAGAAACTATGATCTTGAATAAAAGATCAGAAATATACAATTTAAGATATCAAATCCTAATAAAACTTAATAATTTAATAGAAACAACATGTAATAAGTATATAATTTACAAGATTAGCTCCGTAAGAGATAGATATAGATCAGTAGATATAAGATGAGAAATTAATAGTTGTAGCATGCCATAAGAAAATAAAAATAATAAGTATAAAGAGCCTAAAATAAATATCCTACGAAGATAAAAACACTAAGCTAATAACTATTTTAATACAAATCTAAGGCCACATCTTTATAAAAGAATTATGCGATATTGTAAGCCCAATTCAAAGAATTATAAGACTTAAACAAGAAAATAAGAACAGTCAACATAGAATAAAGTAATAATTAAGTTACTAGGATAAAAGATTACTATACAAAATACATATCATCTCAAGATGAAGAATTAAAATCGTTAAAATAAAAAATACGTAACTATTAACTTCAATTCCACAACTACTAACAATAAAATAATACTTTATCATCTAGATTGAGATAATCTGACATCTCAAAGAATGAAAATTTGAAGAAAATCTAGTTGTTAAATGATAAATTAGAATTAAAAGAATAATAATTAAAAAATATACGAAATAAATAGAATGCTTAGATGAATATATTAAGAAAGAGATAAGGCAGAGTAGGATAACTATAAATCTTGATAAAACAAAAAGATGGACAAATAAATTAATTATAAACTCGATTATAACAACTGAAACAAAGCCATAAGATCATCAAGAAAGAATACGATAACTATAAACACAGCACTATTTAAAAGCTATAAGTATCAACCCATAAATAAATGTAATCTTTAAACAAACAGATCTCATAATATTAAACAAAGCTTATCCTTCAAAACCATAACTTTGACTTTAAACTAAAAGATAAAAAAGCAAATCAAGTCTTCTAAAGAAGAGTCATATATTAATTAAAACAATAAAATGATTTCTTAAGAAAATAATTATAAGGTAAAGGCATTAATATATCTTTATAAAAATTAAAGATAACACAGATGCAACAAGAAGCATTATTAAAATCAAAAACATTAAACAATAAAGACCATACATATATGGAATAATTGACTTTTTATAGATAAAAAAATAAAGAACTTGAATAATTAATCAATAATCACATATCAGTAAATAAAAACTTAAAAGAAAGAGTTTAATATTTATTATCATAATCAACTAAATCATAATAATTCTAAAGATTAAGGATAAGATGCTCATAATTCTAACTCAAATAAGCAGAATACATCGATAAAATATCTAAATTATTATAATAAATCAAAAGTATCAAGAGATAGATGAATAATCTAAACATCAACAATGATCTTACTTTATAATACGAGCATAAGATACAGTAATTAAATAGAAGAATTAATGGTATTAATATATAAAACAATGGACTTAGTCAATAAAACTCTATGATTAAAGTTTAAATCAACAATATCGTAGGCAAGTACTAAGAATTATAGAGACAGTTCATAAAACTACAAAATGAATATAAAAATATAAAAGAAGAAAACGATTGGATGAAAATTAATCAAAATACGTAAATATAATATAATATAGTAATCAATCTACAATCAATAATTAATTATCATAATTAAGAAGAAATAATCAACGCTTGACTCAAGTCATCAATTAAAAATAACATTAAATATCTACATTAATAACTTAGAATAATTCATTACAAGAATATCTACGATAATTATAACAAGAAATAAAAAAAGTCAAAGATAAATTATCAGGAAATTAAGGGTAAATATATCATTATATAGATTTAGCATAGAAATTGAAGAGTTAAGAAAAATTATTCAAAAATTATAAAGAGACAATTATGATATGAATCAACATATAGTTAGCCTGATATAATAACTTAATTTTTATAAGAATCAAGGTGGATCTTTTAAAGGCAAAGATCAAGGCGTCTATTACTTGGAGCATATAAGAAGCAATTTCCTTTAAGTTGAAACTTTATGTGATGAAATCCTAATAGAAAATTAAAAAAATGCTATAATAATAGAAAAAGTAATACAGAATGTAAATCTCGGATTAGAAACATGCAGTTCATTCAACTAATTACTAATATAATGATCACGATATATCTTTTGAAACATTTTATTATGTAATATACTATATTATTTATAATTATAATCAAGCCTAAAATATCTTTATTAAAAATCTTATGAAAACTATAAGGTTAATCTATCGAAATTATTTGTTGCCGCCAGTTATTATACCATTAAACAACATAGCAAGATATGTTTAAATGTTCGATTAATAACAATATCGATAATTATCATATCTTAAGGCAAACACTAGAACTTAAATTTATACAAAATAAAAATAAAATTATACATAATTAAACAAGAACATAACTTAACAAGTAATAATTCATCATATATAGATAGTTTTGTATAAAAAGAAGTATATATCTATCATCAAAAATATGCCATTTTATTATTAATAAATAGATAAAATCATCAAAAAACAACTGTAAAGACAAAATTCAGAATAGTACTTTAAAGTATGGTCAAATATTAGTGTTAAGGATAAAAAAGATATTTTGAAAAATGTATAAAAAAATATTTAAAAAATAAAAAATAGTATTTCAGGTTAAGATAAAAAAAGTCTTGAATAATGTGCCTATATTCCTCCTTTTTTATATAGTTCTATAGACTAGATAGCTAATTAATAAGGAAAAATCTGGATCAATCTAACAAATTAAGAAAAAAACTCTTGCGAATTAAAATATTTTAGATTTTTAGAATAATATAATTTCTAACTAGAAAAGATATCTAAAAAATATGATATAAAACTAATAGATATATTGAAGGCAATGCAATATCAATTTTAACCTTAATTTCATAAGTAACAAATCAACTTCATCTTTTCATGATTTTTGCACTTCTTTTTATATTTTTATTTTAAAAATCAAGTTTTATTGATAATTATATTAAGTGTATTGATTAAAAGATAATTTAAGCTTTTGAATATCATACAAGATTGTGTTTTTTGAATACTTAAGATATTTCTTAAAAGATTTATTTAGGCTCTCTTTCAGAGTTTATGTTAACATTCTTATTCAACTAACTGTAATACTTAACAATTTCTTTTGTTTCTTAGTTATAAGTTACAAATCTTTTTTTAATGCTATTAATATTATCATCTGTTCGACCACTTGTCTATCCTCTTTTCAATAATCTGTTTAACATCACTTATTCACTACATTATAAATGTAAAATGAAAGGTAAATTGACTTTATCGCCCATTATTTATTACCATTTACTTAAGTTTTAAATATTTCTTGGAAATCCATCAATTAAAAATCTTCCACCTTGCATTCCTGATTTGACCATAGCTTGCTGTAAAAGCATAACAGTTATTTAACTTGGCACAATTTTACCGTTGACAATATAGCTTTAAATAAGCTCTCCATATTGAGATCCAGGTTATTTTCGTTAAGCTCTCAATAAATCTCCAGCAGATAAATGAACAAATTTGAATTAAGTATTTATTTTTTAGCTTTGAGTGCCTTTACCTGAACCAGGTCCTCCTAAAATAAATACGACTGTTGTTTATTTGTTATTCATATTAAAAGATATTTATATTAATAAATATTAATTACATATTACTTTAATAAATAAAAGATATTAAACTAATAATTTAGTATTATGAAGCATATTATGACTTAATTATTTTTTGATGATATAGTCAATTTTTATAGAAAAAAGATTTTTATAAAATTCAATTGATAAAAAGATGTAAATATTAACAAAAAAAAGGTAAATTACCCTATTTATTAAAAATAGATATTATTTTATTTTACTAAATATATTAATATCAAAAATGTTGATTAGAATCTTTATAGCATTCATTATGATAGCTACAGTTTTGTCACTTCATTCAAAAAAAGCTGATAAACAAGTTTGTGATTACGCTTTTGGTACACAAACTTATCCCAACCCATCTTTTTATTTTGAGAAAGATTAAAATGGTACATTTTTTATTATTAAGGAACTTATCATACTCATGGTCGTATATTTTTAAGTGAAGTTAGAAATGACAATAAATTTAGAGCCTTTTTCAGAAATTATCTCAATAAAAATGTTGATTATTTTCTTGCAAATGTTACAACATCATGGAACTGCACTCCAGTCACACCAGCAAATTTGAACTCAACTTATCCCAATACTACTTTTCCATGGAGTTAATTTATTAATTTCTTTAACAGTGAAGGATTTGTTTGTGTTGTCCCTGAAAATAGTGTTTTGGCAATGTGGAGATCCAGATTAGCACCTAGAGCATCAGACTAAACTCTTCTAGGACCATGGGGAAGCATGATTAACTATTATGATAATGTAAAATAAAAAGATTACAGTCAATTACTTTTTAAATTAAGAAATGATATGGTACATCAAGTAAAAAAATATAAATTAACAGCTCAAACAATCAAAGCTTAACTAAGTTAAGATGACAATGATGCCCTAGTCGATTATCTTACATAGGCCCTTACTTATAATGTTGCGCCAAAAGATATGGACAAAACACCTAATCATATATAATCAGTATAAAAACAATATGTTCGAATCCTACCACCTGGAGCTAAATTTTATGCTGGTCGTTTTTCATCAAACTATAGCAATTATGTTCTTCCAATCCATACAACTTATTAAGCTCAAAAAGAATGTATCTTCGATTTCTGAACCATATGATTTATTTGCTCAATAATAGATAAGAAATATTATTTAAACTCTATTTAAATTAATAAAATACGATTTTTTATTATAAATTAACTGAATATAGAATAAGTTTTGAATTAAAATCATAAAATCATATTAAATACTATATTATTCATTAAGCTATCATCTAGTTAACCTGATATTTTTTATAATTTTTAATCAAATCTACAATAAATCTCTTTAAAATCATTTATTATTCATGATTTTATATTTTAGTATTGAATATATCAACTATTATTTCATCAGGAATGACTATTACTCCACACAACTATGACATCTTTGTATCAAATGTATATAATAATCTATTTTGATGATATACAATTATTTATTTTATAGGATATTTATCATATGTACATTTGTAGATATATATTTGCTTGAACAGAGATTATTTTTATTTAAGGTCTAATTTTTAAAGATATTTTTATACTTATGCTTTTTTGAATAATTATATATAGTTTCTATACTTTATTATTTAATTTTATAATTTGATGAGCTTTCCACTATAAGAATTCAATAAATAGCTTTGAAAATACATTTTTAAATTATTCATAATCATAGATGAGCCATGACCATAACGAAAATTATAATTATCATAACTTTTTTACTTTTTTATTTATTTATAAAGATTAAATATATATATTTTACTCTTCTATCTGTCTTATAAGCATTAATAGTCATGCTTGATATATTGTTCTACTTTTAGTTTAATAAATCTTCTATTACTTTTAGAATTTGATTAATTTTAATTCAAAAAATAATGTGATATTATAAAATCATTATTTTCTGTTGAAAAATAGCATATTAATGTTGATTAGTCTTACACTTTTGTTATAAAAAGACATTATCTGCCTAGTCTCAAGCATCCTACCTTCAAGTTAGTACCATATTATCTATTAATTGGTGGTTATTCTTAAAAATCTTTGTTAGCAATTGATCTTTCTGACTTACTTCCAAAAGTATATAGAGACTATAATATTTAATTAGCTGTATAACCATAAGAATCATCACTGATTTTTATATAATCATAGACAATTTAATCATCTTTATCATCTTATATTATTATCATATTCTTTATATATTTATTTATGATCTATGTTTATTTAGTTTTGAATTATATATTAATTAATGAAGCATTCATATGAAATGAATTATCAATTAATAGTCCAAAAGCTGAAAATGGATTTTTGATAAGTTTAGTAAATTATGTTATTAAAGTAGATGATAGAAAATATTTTTACATGTATTGATATTAAAATTTGATATTGAAATTAGATTAACTGCGTAAATATTAACGAAGACCATATACTTATCTACATGTTGAACATACTTTAGACTACAAATTATCATGATTTATATCAATAACTTAGATAGAATTATAAAGCTATTTAGAATTACGACATATACCACCTATCAAATACAATCTTTATTGAAATAAAACTGTTTAAAATGCTGAACCAGTCTGTATCTTTAATTTCCCTGGAGTCCAATCTAAAGTCTATAAGTTAAATATCCAAATATCACTGTCATTATTGATTTAGTCGAAATTATAACCATTGCTTAAGGTATTAGATATTCTTTATCCTCCTAATAGTATCAAATAAGGAGATTATAAATGAACAAAAACAATGCTTTGGTCCATTTTATTAGTATTTGGTTTTTAAACATCATTAGATTGACTTAATTATGATATTTGAAGCTTAAATTGTTTAAAATCATTGAATCTAATCTCATAAATCTTATTTTAATTGATAAGTTTGTTCTCTTTCAGATTAAATAATTAGCTTAAAATAAAAAAGCCTCGAGTACCATTCCAGAATATTTTAGAATTTAATGAGTAAGGAAGATTAAAGTTTATAGATATTTTATTCCATGTCATTGTCTGGCATTAAAGGATATAAAAATCTTTAAAAAATTAAAAATCATTCTTCCCTCCATATATTATCAAATATTTTTGTGAGAAGAAACAGAAAGAGTGATTGTATCTAGGGCAAGGAATAGATCCATTTTGCTTTATGAGTTAAAAATCTTCTCCTGTGAATTTGATTAAATTATTAGTTACCTTGATAAAATTATTGATACTCCTTGAGGCCCATATCCTGCCCAAATATAGATCTTAGAATTGAAGTAAAATAGAGAAAACCCCTCTAAATTAAATGAAGTTTTAGTAATGATTGAATCTACTGACATATATTAGCAATTAATGCGTAATATTTGTGATATATATTAATTTGAACTATTGGTTCCTCCAAAAACTAATATATGATGACCCAGCTGAATGGTACGATGCCCAACTCTAGGATAAAGTTAATGCTTGATGATGTAGATGAAATTTTTAAAAGAACCTATTCTGTCTTACATATTTATATAACTATA
>Ga0169931_10011540_pt1 | contig 12422 bp, 5 predicted proteins | sample Kivu_15m_20L_FD_129675 | JGI IMG/M metagenome (GOLD analysis project Ga0169931, IMG submission 129675) | Freshwater microbial communities from Lake Kivu, Western Province, Rwanda to study Microbial Dark Matter (Phase II) - Kivu_15m_20L... | ecosystem: Environmental > Aquatic > Freshwater > Lake ...
CCAAGGAGCTAGGGTTATGGAATTTATTTCTAACCAAGAGTCATCAAACGATTTTATATTCCTTGGAATGTATGATCCCATACAAACATTTAATACCCTCCCATTCGATAACCAATACGGACTATGCATACTTATGTGAAATATTAGGATACTCCTTCTTGGCTGCGGAGGCATGTAATTCCTCGGCACCGGATACGGGGAATATGGAAGTTTTGATTCATTATGGGACACCACAGCAACAAGTGCAATACTTGATACCGTTATTGGAAGGCAAGATACGATCCTCTTTCTTAATGACGGAACCAGATGTTGCATCAAGTGATGCAACGAATATTTCAACAACATTAACGAAAATGACTTTAAAGGATTCGAAGGGTAGTTCCAAGGTTTATTATCGTCTGGAGGGTAAAAAATGGTGGTCTACCGGTGCTATGGATCCAAGATGTCAGATAGCTCTTGTTTTAGCTAAAATGAATTATACTACCTCTTGGGATTTGTTGCAACCATCCATTCCTTCTTCGTCGACTACGATGACTCCTACAAATATTTCTTCTTCTCCAACTTCCTTGCAACATCAACAACATACCTTGGTTCTTGTACCCATGAAATATATACAGCTTGTACGACCCTTACAAGTCTTTGGGTATGATGATGCTCCTCATGGTCATGCAGAATGTCATTTACAGAATATAATTTTAGATGAAGCATCTATTATATTCGGTGAGGGAAAAGGATTTGAGATTGCTCAAGGGAGATTAGGACCAGGACGTATCCATCATTGTATGCGTGCTATAGGTATAGCATCCCGTTGCTATGATTTAATGATGAATCGATTGGTAGTATCAGGAAGACAAACATTTGGTTTACCCTTGTATCAACATGGAGTATGTATGGAACAAATTGCCGAGTCCTATCAAGACTTACAATGCGCAAAATTGTTAACATTATATTGTGCCAAGAAAATGGATCAAGTAGGGAACATACATGCCAGGAAAGATATTGCATTAATAAAGGTAGCTGTACCACAATTCACCTTTCAAGTTGTAGATCGAGCTATACAAATTTATGGTGGAGCTGGTTTATGTCAAGATACCATCTTAGCCAAGGCCTATTGCTCCTTACGAAGTTTACGTATTGCAGATGGTCCAGATGCAGTTCATAAACGAACTGTGGCTTTAATGGAAATTTCGAAATGGAAAAAGAAATTACAAGAAAGACAGAAAAATAAGGAGGAGCAAGATACTAATTATGGGGAAGAGAAGAAGGATAAAAGAAATGTTAATGGGAATACAACAAGTCGCCTGTAGATAGGATAACCAATAAAACAATGTATTCTTGGTAGTATGGTCTCCACCCGTATCATGTTACAAGGATACCTGGATTATCTTAGAAATGATAAAAATCATTCGACCGTATTTAAGCATATCCCAATTATTGCTTCTTACTAGTTTTCTTCTTATTCTTCTTTTTCTTGGATTCACTCCCATTTGCATTCTTTCGGATATCCTCCTCAGCATCTAAATCAGCTTTAATTTGGTTGGCTATCGTGTCGGCGGCTTCTGTTTCTATGCGACGTTTTATCTCCTCCGACTGTCGATTTCCTTGAGCTACAGCCATGGCCATAAAATGTTCCACAGCGACACCACTCGTTTTTGTTAATTCATGATCCAAACCTAAAGTCCGTACAAATAATGTATAGGCTCGTTTTTCCATTTCTAACGAGGCCTTGAAAATATTTAACGATGCTAAGATATTAGCACAGGTTTTCACCATCACACCTTCTAGCACCAAATCTCGACAGGAGCGAGTGGTAGCTTCTTGATATAGACGCAACGCAGTTAGCAAATCCCCCTTCTCGTAATACAAAACACCTAGTCGTTGATATAAATTTGCCATTTCTACAGAATGAGGCCCAGACAGTATTTCCAATAAGTAAATGGCAGCTCGAAGATGTTGCGCACACTTAGCATATTCCCCTACACTATAAAAGATATGAAAGGTTGTTACGTGCATCGCGGCTACTTCAGGACTATCCAAGCCCCAAACTTGCGCCAAAAGAGCCAAAGCTTTAATGGCTGTCACACTGGCGATGTCAAATTCTTGTGCCTCGAAAAGAATAATTGCAGTTGTCTCTAGACATACAGCGATATTAACATGCAAAGGAGATTCGACAATCCTTTGATACATGGAGCTAGCTTCTTGACTAGCTTCAAGTGCAGCGGGTAATGCTTTAGACTGAAGGTGAGTTTGGGCTGACTCGAGCGCAGACTTAGCATCCGGTAGAAGTATATGCAAACAAGAAGACACTGCACCACTCCCAGGTATGTAGGGTATAAAACTCTCATCATGTTGAAATCCAGCATGCTTGATCATAGGAGAGATGCTTATCACATCAAATGGTGAAATCGGGAAAATCAGACTGGGATTCGCAAGTGCGGCATTAACAGAACCTCCGCAAAAGCATTTGTCATCCACTTGATAGTTTTTGGCATAAAGACGAATACCCATTCGTTGACATACCCTACGTAACAGCGGAATAATTAACGCCCGAGATCTCATTGTATCAATCTTACTATTGTATAAGATCAGAGAGTAGCGGAACCTGCGTCCAATCTCATGATTTATATCATCCCAAATTTGATTGCGACCCCGCAACAAAACATCTGCAGATGACAATGCATTGTCTTTATCACCACCGAAGAATAACGCTGTCGGAATAACAGTATCCGAGGTAGTCATGTTTGTTTGACGGTGTAAACGGTTCTCAGTATCCGCCGCTCCTTCCTCTGAGGTGGACACGATCGCACTAAGAAACGATGAGACTAGTACTAAGGGTTGCACACCCGTGAGTGAGAATGATTCAGATAAATAGCGATCCAAGACATGTTTGCTGGACCTTGCAACGATTTCACATTCCAATAGTTCTAGCCAAGACAGTGGCATGCGCATCCGCTCTATACTACTTTTATGACCTGAATTCACCTCCGAAGCTTCAACTTTATCCTTTGTCTCTTCTTGTAGAGCCAGACTTGCCAGTCGTCCTAGATATCGACAGTTGATTCCTCTCTCATGTATAAAATGTGTTAAGCTTCTTCCATCCATAGGAAGCTGCAAATTTTGACTTTTACGAATGTCACTCGTTAAAGTCGGAAGGACATTATCCCAAAGATAATTTGAAGCATCACGCACTTTCTCTTCGTCCTTGGACCATTGGGAGGATAAACCTGCGACGTCATCAAAAGGAATGCAAAGACGAGGGATGAAAACATTTAGGTTCATCTCACTCGCTACTTCAGCTTGAGTGTTTTCATTTGTTGAATTTTCTGCATTAGTGGTAGAAAGACAGTCTGCTGATGGATTGATTGTCCTATCCTCTGTATCCTGAATTGATTCGGTTTCATTAACATCAGATAATAATCCCTTGGATTGAGAAATCTCCATTTTTCGACGTCTTGTCTCTTCGTGAAATTTTCGCATCAACTCAGGCCTTAGCACAGCTGATAACCATTCATCATCATTAAGAGAGGACGGAATCAATAATTTTTGAGTTTTGGTGAATTTTGGTGAGGTCATCAAACTTTCCCATTGACCTGTACCACCTTCCGCTTGCGGAACCCAGTTCGCATCACGGGGAGTCAAGCGAGTAATATCAAGGCAATAACTACGTTGGTCAGAGCCACGGATTCCTTTCATCTCAACTGGACCGCACATCATGACATACGCATCAGGAGAATTTTCAGTAACCTTCCGATCAGCTAAAAGTGGATAAAGTGAAAGTGGGCGAGTTGCTACCATCAACGTCTTCAGATTCTCTTCTATTTTATGATGAAATTCCTGGTTCCATGCTATTGACGATGATGCCTCAACAGCTCCGTAGACAATTGTATGATGCTTTTCTCCATACAAAATACCTGGAACGATACTTTGACAAACTATACGGGTGCCAAGGTAGTCGACGAGTACTGTTGCAAGTGTATTTATTCCTGGCATATCCAGTTGGTGTAAAGTTTGAACACATTGAATGTCCCTGTTAGCGATTTTTCTGGTGCAACGATCTCCCTGTGCTACTTTGAAAGTGTCCAGTCCCGAGTCTACAGCTCTGGAAAAGAAAATATTATTATGTAGATAAACATGGGACTTCATGGGTTCGTTAGGATTCATCGGTATCAGATGTCCCTCTAAAGACAGCAGGTAGGGAGAGAACAGAATACATAATGGAGTTATTGATGATGAGCTCATGTGATCTTAGGAAACATTAAAGCAAATAAATACATACCAAATATTGCCAATACACCTGATATTGAGGCATCTGCGAATTCACTCAACACCTTGTGAATAAGCTTGGCACGATCGATGCGATCTTGTAATGTGTCGTTTGGTAGTTCCCTAGCACTTTGGAGTTCTTCATTCCAATCTCGTAAGGGGCTATTACGAAAATCAATACCATAGGAGCTGTTAAAATAATCACTGGATCTACCCATATGGTATGTTTGTAATTCCGTTCCTTGGATATCCGTTTTCGCAGATCTTAACGCAGGGACAATCCATGATGGTCTCATGAAGATCGAATCGACAATATGTTCACCTCGAAGACTTTCAGGAACCAACTTTACACGATCTGGAGATGTATGCAGATATAAATCAGACCGAATCACCGAACGAAACAAACTCTGAAACGCATTTTCTTGTGATGCCATCTCGGCTAGTAATGATGATCGCTCAGATGATGCAGACAACGCCCTAGCCTATATGACACAAACGCAAAGCAAAAACATTATATGAGATAATGATATTCATCATAACAAGAATTAAATGCGATAATATCACTAATATTTTCTCAGTTGGTGGTACATTCACGATATCAACATGTACTACATGATTTCAAACCTAGAAAAAAGGGGAAAAAATGATATTGTTTATTTTTTCCTGAAACGAATCCCCTACCGTTCATGAGCAGTATTAGTTCTATGAAGGAGAACCTCTTTCGGGGTAACTTCATCAAACATAAAACTGACTGTTCGGGTGTATGATGGAGAGCGTTTATGAAAAGAATATCAATCCTTTTCTCTTCCTTCACAGGAAACAAATACATGTATATTAAAATATATTCTGTACAGGTCTATGATATGGGAAAGTTTCTTCATCATGGAAATAAAAAGTTTGAATCATCCATACACTCGATATTGTCAGGTGTAACAAAAACAAAACAAACGAAGATAATAAACTCATTCATCGTGAGACAGGACATACACCATGAAACGTACCCAACATAAACGCAAAGGTTTAGAATAAAGTAATAAACAATCGAGCAAGGTATGTGAAAAACAAGGTTCATCTGCAGGTCTAGGATCCAAGGTATATATATCTTGATGAATCCCAGAATTCGTGGAGGTATGTTGTTTCCTTGAAGAATTCATGTAAGAATCCGTCGAGGTGGATAATTTAGTACGATTGATATAAAATCCATACATGGTAGCCGTTACATGTACAAGGGTAGATCCTACTACTTTCATAGACGATGAGATATCCTCATCCATCATCTTTACTTGTTGTGGAAGAGTAATTTCCAAGTAAGCAATATCCCCTAATAAACGACGATGAGGTAAGGGTGGATTGAACCCTCCATATGCTATTGTACAAGGGATTTTACATACAGAATCCAATAACATTCGTTTTTGTATTTGTTTTGAATACGTGATACATTCTATATCTGCTTCTTTGGAGGAGGAGGAGGAGGAGGAAGAAGATGAAGACGAGGATCCATCCTTGTTTCCATTCAAAGACTCTACTATAATTGTATTTTTAGTAGAGGAATTCATAAAGTTGGTCCATTCTTGTTCACCAAAAGCTAAATAATAATAATGATCTAAATTTTTACCCGAAATGGCAATAGGTTGATCGAGTGATAAGGTAGGAAGTCGAATGTTTAGTGAGGCTTTCTCTTCTGCTACTGGTGTAGTAGTAGTAGTAGTAGTAATAGTAGTTGAAGACGTTGAACTTTCCTTTTCTCCCATGTGTTTTGAGTCTTTGTTGTCGTTGTTGTTTTCACAATCAATCCTGTCCTTGGATGGATTGGTAGGACTGGTTGTTGTTGTTGTTGTTGCAGCTGCGTTCGTCAAAGTCGGATGATACAGTCTTGTCACGGTGGGTATATTCCCATCAAATAAAAGTTTCAAACGATCAATATGATCTTTCATCGATCCTAAATCATATCTCTGTAAAACCATGCGTAGACAGGTAGTATTGGATTGAAGTAAACCTTTCTTTTCCAGGGTAGTTAAATCTTCATAATCATTCATGGAAATAATAGATTCATATTCCTTGGTTCCATCCTCTAGATTCGTAGTGTCAATAACCTCCTCCTCATCTTCTTGGTGTAAACCAGCCCAGGAAGAACCTGTTTGAATCACAGCCATTTCAGTAGTATACGGTGAAACCACCTCGAGTAGTGAAGACGATGTATTTGGATTGAATATAAGATTCCCATTGGTATTGTTGTGATTATGGGTAGTTGTAGACTTTTTCTTACCATTCCTATGGTTATTTCCAGATTGGGTTGTAGAAGAGTGTTTATTCTTCCCATGAGAAGTGGATTGGTAAGTCGGTGATTCATGTTGTTCTTGTTGTTCTTGTGAGAATGATGAGGATGGATGTAAAGTTAAAATGTCTTGACTCCAAGTTGCATCTTGTTCCACAATCAATTTAAATTGTGTCATATGTGCGTATCCACGAACATCCATCAAGGCACTACGAATGGATGCTACAGGTTCTATCGCTTGGATGGGTGGTAAGAGAATGGCATCCTGAAGTACTTGTTGTCGACTTGTCGTTTTGGTCTTGGAAGTTTGTATCTGGACAGTACCTTTTTGAAGTGGTGGAAGAATGACCAAATTATGGTAAAAGGGTTCAGCACTTGAATCTGTAGTATCATTTGTTGTTGTTATTATCATTTCTTCATTGTTGTTCGATGGAATCGATTCCCCTACAACCGTTTCAGATGTCATCGGTGTGGTGTTATTATTGCAATCGCTGAATACTGTCCACAACACAATATATATATATATACACCACAACTTGGATTTTACCGGTTTCTGCTGACGCGAACCGTATGTAGGGTGTAGGGGTCCGGTTCTCATTCTCATGCTGCTATGTAGGCCTACATTTTGTGTGGTTGGTCTCGAGAGAGTATCCATGGTCTGTCTGTCTGTCTGTCTGTCTGTCTGTCTGTCTGTCTGTCTGTCTGTCAACAACTTTACAGGGATGAATGTACGCACATGCAGTACTGCTTTTCGTACGTATAGAAGGGAGCCCGCGCCAAGTTTTTTGTTTCATGGCTTTTCTTGGGTGTCTGTCGTCTCTCGTCACTCCATTCTTCGCATCGGTAAATAATCTCTCATCGTACCTTGTACGTTGAATTCTAATATATCTTGAAAAGTGAAGATTCCAACTGCAGCCAAAGTCATGACGGATATGGCTGCTATCGTCGCAGCAACTTTACACAATCGTGGGATTGGGTGTAAGGGTCAATTACCGTGGAGGTTACCTGGGGATATGGCACATTTTAAACGAGTCACATTAGCGTCGTGTACGGATACATCCAACAACACTACCAACATTACAGCAGCAGCAGCAGCAGTAACGAATGCAACGACAAATGTTGTCATCATGGGAAGAAAGACATGGGATTCAATACCTCAGTCATTCAAACCACTTGCAGGACGAATCAATATCATTCTTTCTTCTTCTTCGTCATCTTCATCTTCCTCCTCGCTCGAGACTACTTTCTCTTCTAGTCCGATCGAAGGACCCTATTGGGCCAAATCTTGGGATGACGTTCAAGTAATACTCACTTCACCCTTTATGAAACATCAGATCGGGAAAATATTTGTCATTGGTGGGGCACAAGTATATCAACAGGCTATGGAACAAGGGTTTATCAATCGTGTTATTTATACCCAAGTTTTATATCCCGATGAGGATCCAAAGATGGAATCTCCAAGATTCGATTCATTCTTCCCTCCCTTACCACAAGAGGAATGGTCTTGTTATGCTTTTGATGAATCCACTACAACATCTCCTGCGTCATCAGTCTTAGCCGAATCAACTACAGCTATGATACATACTGATGAATCAAGTGAATTACAATATCGATTTTTAGATTATCATCGTAAAACAACAACAACGTGTAAACCATTACAAGTCAATACCGAAGAAATGCAATATCTTCATTTGTGTAAAGAAATCATCGAACAAGGAATACAACGATCGGATCGTACAGGAACTGGAACCTTATCGAAATTTGGTACACAAATGAGATTTTCCTTAAGAGATGGGACAATACCCCTATTAACGACCAAACGTGTATTTTGGAGAGGTGTTGCTGAAGAATTGTTATGGTTTATTTCAGGGAATACCAATGCCAATGTCTTAGCCTCCAAGGATATACATATATGGGATGGGAATGGTTCACGGGAATTCTTAGATTCGTTGGGATTGCATCATCGTGATGTGGGTGATTTAGGTCCCGTCTATGGATTTCAATGGCGTCATTTTGGTGCGACCTATACCGACATGTATGCCGATTATACAGGACAGGGAATCGATCAATTAGCCGATTGTATACATAAGATTATACATCATCCCACCGATCGTCGTATTGTCTTATCTGCATGGAATCCAGCAGACTTGAAACATATGGCCTTACCACCCTGTCACATGTTTTGTCAATTCTTTGTAGATATTGAAAAGAATGAACTTTCCTGTCAAATGTATCAACGGAGTGCTGATATGGGCCTTGGTGTTCCATTCAATATTGCATCCTATGCATTACTGACCCATTTAATCGCACATGTCACTGGAAGGAAACCTGGAGATTTTATTCATACCATTGGGGATGCTCATGTGTACTTGAATCATGTGGATGCCTTGAAGGAACAAATACAAAGAATTCCACGACCTTTTCCAAAATTGGTTATACGATGTGATCCAGATCAAGAAGATGGTGTGACAAAGAAGAAAAGTATTGATGATTTTGTATTTGACGACTTGGAAATTATTGGATATGATCCACACAAGTCGATTCATATGAAAATGGCTGTTTGAGAGTACGTTTTCCTAATCGGTTAAAAGTAGAACTATCTCGATTTTTTAAAATCTAGTAGTTTTTGTAACGCGTTCAGCCCTCAAAAAATATTTTTACATACAACGAAAGCATAATAAGCTATTATGATCTTATGCTCCTCCTATGGGATTAGTGCTTACATTGTCTATTGTCAGGATTCCATTCGTTAACTCCTTCATGAAATGGAAGTGTCGAAACTCATCATGACTGGCTAGAAAAGAACAGCGCATATTATGTCCATCAGCACCGAACTACTCATAACCAGAAGAGCGGCCATTGAAATTGCGCTTATTACCCAATTGTTGAAGCTTAAGCTCGTTATTATCCCTACATTCCTCCCATGTTGTCGAGCTCATGTTCTCTTCGCTATCCAAATGAAACATTATCACTGTCGTTGGACCCTGTATTTGGGGATATTACCTATCGTGGATTAGATGCACTAGCAATTTATAGTAAATTTATAACAAATTAAAACGATTGTTCCACGCCGGACTATATCAATCATATTCTTAAATCTACTGCAGGAGATGGAAGATATATATGCTACCCCTCCGAAGACAGGTACATCTAAACAAGTAGGTAAGTCCAAAAAGTGAGCAAGGGCGGAGACGCTATGGCTACAGTGAATCAGAACATTAGAATGTTCACAGGCTACATTCTGGCAGGCACTACAAAATGATGGATATCAAAGACATGCCTGTATGAGAGTATATTGGTTGCAAGACAACGATCCGATAATTTTCGAGCATTATTTCCTGCATGCTACAGTACTTGTACCAGCATCGGCGAAGAACAAGGCGATCCTAAAAGTAATACAGAAGAATGGGATATGAATGATGTTCGAAAAGGATAAAATTTGATACGCTTTTCTCTACAATAACGTCATGATGTACTCGTCTTGCTCCTATAAATAAATTAATGCCAAAATTGATGATACCTTTTCACTATTTCGGTCTTGATCAACGTATCATCTACTTCTGCTTGTGGATGATACAGATAGTCATGCATAAATAGTGTTCCCCGTTCAGCTATGCGATGTGCTTGTTCATCATTATGTGCAACCCATTCAATCATCTGTTCAGCGTCACTGCCATCTTCAAGTATTGGGACATAATGAACCCATGGCACTAAAAGTTCCTCCATTAGCCATGATGTCAATGTAGGACGTGGCATGAGAACGACAGAATTACTCAGCAATTGCCATTTCAAAGATCTCGATGCAACATTCCCTTCAAAAGAAATAACGACCTTACATTCCAGAAAATCCTTTAACGGAAGTGCAGGTCCTGTCAAAGAGATACCATTGATTGTTCGATTTATGTAATCCTTAGTAAAAAAATCACCATTGTCTGATAGTGAGGCACGAATTATGGATGAATTGACATGATTGTACACAAAGGAACATATAGCGTTAGAAAGGCAAATTTCCAAGTCTGTAGGTGTAGGAATGGATGTTGGCCGTAACATAGGACCAGTCATATTTCCAGCCCAAAATGCACACATTTTTTTCTTGGCTTCCCATGGAATGTCGCTCAGCGGTGTATTCTTAAGATCTACATCAAAGTTGTATAGGTCATTAAATTTCCACACGATAGGTTGATAATATGGAAGCCCATTTAAACCGTACACAGCATTCAGAGCTCCATTGCGACGATTGACTATTTTAAGAAATCTTTCATCCAAGCTAGACGAGATACATTTTATGTATGGATTCAGTACCTTTTGAAGGTTTTCCGTCGAAGTCGCACCTCGGTATTTAGAAATAACAGGGATACTTCGAGACTTAGGCCACCCATCACCAAATAGTGCTAAGAATGGCGTTGAGAGTAGTGATCGGTTAACGGTACTCTTATCTATCAGAGAACTATCTAACACTTCTGAAATCTTCAGTATATCTAGCCCATCCTGACTGTAGATCGGTTCACAGCTTTGAATTCGAGTATAGTATGAATTACTTTCAGGACTAAACTTATTTGCACAGAAGAATAAAGTAGGCTCATGAAGAATAAAAATGGCGTTACTAAGGATAATACTGTCAAATACATTCTGGTCTTCCTTTTCTTTTTCCAACCCATATACTGTCAAAAATGGATATGAATCGTTGATGTATTGAATAGTAAAGTTGACGGGTGGAGTGTTCATACATCGTGGATAGTACCAATTACTCATATACAGCTTTACACGCTCCTCAACGGATGGAAATCGATCCTTGCGATCAAGTGGATGCCAATCAGGATGGATGGAGTCAAAGATGTAATCCATAGGCTGACTACTTCTTGTTTGCTTATAGCTAAGGGTTCCTCGAAAAGTCACGTTTTCTGTTTCTGTATGATTGATGTTTGATTTCCTAATAGTAGCAGTTGAGAAAGGTATCACCCTTGACATGGGAAGGTGAACATAACATGAGTCCAGTACACGTATCCAACGTATCGAGTAATATAAATGGATACAAACGAACGAGAATATCATTCCTAACACACACAGGATGATATTTTTTCCATCTAAAATCGGTATTTTGAAGTTACGTAGATTGTGTATTGCAGCTACTGGATACGTGCGGGCCTTTCTTGATTGTAAGGTCATGATAATGTTTCTAATGCTTACACTGGTCAGAGACTTTCTCGCACTCTCTAATGATGGAGAGTCCTTTGTAACAAGTCCTATGGTTGAAATTGAACTATATATTCATGTGTATTTTACGTATCTGTGTGGTACCAAAAGCTATTTTAGCCACATCTGTTTGCTTGTATCTTTTTAGCGAGATATATTAGTGGCTCCATGAAATCAATCTATTTTTAAAACAATTAATTTATTTGGAAAGAGAGGAGACGTCATTAGCTGTATATGCGAAAACCTACTCTCTGATGATGGTATAGTAGTCGCTTATTTTGGAAACATGTCGAATGGTTGAAATAGGAACCTCCTCTGTATATAGCTTATGCTAAGCTTCTTTTACAGAGGCTTTGATAGGCTGTTTACAGTATACCGGCGGTAGACACTTTGCTACTTTGCTACTTGCTAATACGCAGACTTTATTAAAACGTGGTTGTCTGTGCAGACGAAACAAAAAGCATCAAGGCATATCCAATATCCAAGTAACCTTGTATAGTTCCATCAAGGGAGAGATGCAGGTGAAAGCATATAGGGCCTTCAACATAGGTCGTTTTATTCTGATTAGTTGGTCTGTCGAGGGTTTCGTACTCTCTGAAGTTCGACGAGTCATGCGAACGAAGGCTACGATTCACCCAGAAATCAGTGACAGCAACTACAATGACAACGATGAAGCTTGGTTGCCGGACAG
>Ga0169931_10011542_pt1 | contig 12421 bp, 3 predicted proteins | sample Kivu_15m_20L_FD_129675 | JGI IMG/M metagenome (GOLD analysis project Ga0169931, IMG submission 129675) | Freshwater microbial communities from Lake Kivu, Western Province, Rwanda to study Microbial Dark Matter (Phase II) - Kivu_15m_20L... | ecosystem: Environmental > Aquatic > Freshwater > Lake ...
AGAGTTAGCAATGTCTAGCCAGTAAGGGAAAAATTTCCTGATGTTTTCTTCAAGTAGATCTACATTCTGCTTTAGATGAAGGGCCTCTTTGAGCTTGATGATGATTTGATAAAGTGAATAAAAGTAGTTGCTATCGTTGCTTCCACTGCTTGCGAAATGAGTTATTGTCAATATTTTCTATTTTTTGATCTTATTGCTTTATCTGATTCCTTTTTCCCATTGACTGAGGATGGTCTTCATGCCGCAGCCTGGAGCAGTTCTAAAGACAAGTGCACGACTGCTTTCTTCTTCAAGCCATCCGTTTATTTTGTTGATGTGTTTTTCCTGACCCGGCCATATGTGTTTCGATTGATAGTGTTCAAGGACTGCTGTGCTAGTGCTGAATAAAAAGAGGCTTACTCAATATAGTTCGTATAAGTTTCGAAGGTTTTACGACCCCAGTCTCTGACATTTTAGTCGTGTTCGTTGCTTGAGCAATTTTTTTCCATAATCTGAAAATAGAATATGATGGATTATTTACCTACCTTACATTTAAACTAAATATAAGAATACTAAAGCTATTAATATAAAAAAAAATATGATTGATTTATCTAAATGATCAAATAAAAAATTTCTTTAAAGACTTTTGAGATTTGTTAAAAGTATTTTCATTTTTATAGAATTTGCATACAAAAAAAGTTAATATATAATTATGTGATTTACAGAATCAAAGTTATATAGCTTTTTCAAAATTCACTCCTTCATAAAACTTTATATTATTTATATAACTAACATAAATGCAACAATTTTCTTTTACAAAATCCGAACAAACGCGTCAGGCTCCAGCGAAAAATCTTATCTGGAAGAAAAATGACTTCAAAGCCCAAAAAAATGGTTCTCATTCTAATATCTATTGGGTCAAAGTATCATTGTTTTTATTTAGAAACAACCTCTGAATGAAGACGGATCTTAAAAACCCAGCAAGTGGATTGGCTCACATAAATATGTTGGTGACTGGAAAGATAATAAAAAAAATGGATTCGGAATTCAATATTACTTAAACGGTGACAAGTATGAGGGAGGGTGGAGTGAGAATAAAAGGCACGGGCAAGGAACTTTTTGGGTTGCTGACTCTAAAAATAAACTAAGAAGATAATACACTGGTGATTGGTAAAGCGACTCGAAGCAAGGAAGAGGAACTATGTTCTATAAATGTGGCGATAGATTCGATGGAATGTGGATGGATAATCTTCCACATGGCTAGGGAAGAATGATATATTCAAATGGAGATGTTTACTAAGGTATGTGGTATATGGGAAAAAGGAGTGGTTATGGAGTCATGACCAAGCGTTGTGGTGATCATTTCGAAGGACACTGGGTAAATAACAAAAGATAAGGGCAGGGCTCTTACTTTTTTTCTGAAAAAAATAAAATATTTGTTGGATAATGGGTAGACGATACACCCAAAACTGGTGTATATTCTTAAGTAGAAGATCCTACATCAATTAAAATCGAACGTTAAAAGCATTTTACTGATCCATATATCTTGCCTTCTTTTGATCAGATTGGATTGAAAAATCCTACAGGAGTCCTCTAAGAATCGATTGAAAAAGTACGTAGAAACAGAACTATCTACAGGGCTAAGCATATTCCTCTAGATGAGCTTTATACCCGCGCTGAATTGATAGACCTTGAGAAATAGTTCAACGTGGCGATCAACTAACGGCAAATCATAAGCAAATTGAGTCTTTAGGCGATTCTGTAGAATATGGGTATTAACGTTGGTCCTGAGGAACTTTTTGAGCATTTGAAATGCATCAAATAAGACTATAAGTAAGATTAAATCGACTACGAGCTGTTTGTTCGAGTAGTTGCTCTAACCCTTGAGCTCCGAAATTTCACAGAGCACGAAGGAATGATTAGAGAGGGCTATGAAGAGGATCTTTAGTAGGAAAAGAAATGGTATAACCAAAATCAATGATTGATTAAACATCAAAAATAAATTTAATGAGATACAAAAAATAAATCTCACTGACTTTTAAAGTTTTTTATTACATATGAATGATAATGGTTTTAGAATGAGAAGATTAAAGAATTAGAAAATCAGAAGCCGCATATGCAACCTTTTTCCCTGATTGCTTTTTTTTCAAGCTGATTGATAGGTTGATTCATGACCATGTCAGATTTGATAATCCTAGTCGAGAGAGTGTTGCATTTGCTTTCCTGGCTTTTTGGTCTGCCTATTCTTAGATAAAAATTCTTCTGTCCAGTCATTGAGATCAATTGTTTGATCTCATAACTGGGCAAATCACTCATTTTCTTTCCGCTTTTTTTGGCAGCGAAAAGCTATGAATTCTTGATATCTTGAGAAGATATTTTAACTCCGTTTTTGACCCGGAGCTGCCTAATAGCATGATCAATCATATGGAGAATAGTAGTGCTTTAGTCAAACGGAAGGCTGACCTCATGTATATTGCCTGAGAGCTAGCAATAGACTTTGCAAGAAGGGTTTTTTGAGGTCAGTTTTAAAAGACTGAGTTCAGATGATTCAGATGAGGATGATGACGACATTAATTTATTATCAATAAATTACTGTTCAGGTAACATAAATATGGACAAATTAACGAATAATATTCAAAATAGTTTATGATTTATAAACGAATGATATTTTTAGAAGTTTAATATCGTTAAATTTACGATCTATATCATGTAATTTTTCATTTTCAATTTGTAATTTATCTTACAAAACTTGCAAAAAAATAATTATCTATCATCTAATGATATGATATATAGTCTGAACATTCCGACTAGCATTTCTTAGCTATTTTAATTGTTCACTTTAAAACGCGACAATTTACTTATAGAAGAATATAAGGATATATGGGAAGTATAAGGAAAGTAATCATTGTAAAAAAGTAATGGTCCTTTTGTGACAGCCCCATCCTAGCATCTCAGGAAAGTTAGTTAGAATTGACGATAAGATACTTCTTTTCTCTCTTCTTCTTTCGTCCTCAAAGGTGTGAGAACATTCACATTTTTGACCTTTGCTGCAATAACCTTTTTCAAAAAAGTCACGACAGTAGTTTTCCTATACGATGCTGTCTTAGTCGCTATAGATATCTGTTTATTTGAAAGGCGAAGATATGTAAGACTCGACTGTGGATGTCACACTGCTATTTAGTTTATCAGATATATCCTCCTTTAGTCCCTCACAACGTTTGTTACGACTTTCGCTACAATTGCTGATAGGATAGAGCAGATCGCTCTATGCCGAGAGTGTCAGTCTGTTATTTTAAAGCTGTCGTATAAATTACATGTAAATAATTATAACCTAGGCTCTTCATCATTTTTGCATTAAAGACTCTATACAAGCTCTAGTTTTTTCAACTAGTAGTTTCAAGGCAGATCAAGTAGCAAAAGATCAGTTAGAGCCTTATAGTAGTAAAAAAGAAATTTTTCATAATTTAACTCAAAAGTGCCTTATCTTTGCTTTAACTTAATGATTTTAAGATAGTATGTATACACATCAATTTAAGTGCATTTTAAAGTTAAGATTTTCTTCATAGTTTTCTTCCATCATGTTGCCATGCAAGGAAGAAGATTATATATTAGCTTCAGCTACACTATGATCTTCATATTACGAATCTGAGCCTGATTTCTATTTATCTTATCCTAATCTTAGCTCAGCTTCAGTCAGCAATACTTCTTTGATTATATGTCCTTGAGATTAAAGCTAATCTCTGACTGGTTAAGGACGAAGAGTCCCAAAATACTACATTCTTAATTTTTCAATTATCCTATAAAAACTGTGATACTTTTTTTCCATCTTTTGATGATGACTGCGGCATTGTTCTGCCTACCTTGTGCTAATGAAAAGAGCCATGCTTTTGAAAATTTTATCTGTTCTTCTCATATGTTTTTGTATAAAGTGTCCACTATGCAGCTACAGAAACCAGTGGTAGTACTTATTCTATTCGCTACTCCAGTGTCCCTTAAGGATGTTTTTCTACTCAGAAAGTTCGGGTTCTTGTTTCAAAGCAGGGTTGCGCCTCTATGACTAAAGCTTGCTGCGCTTACGGGCGAGCCGAATGTGACTCTTTTTGCGAAATAAAGATTGAAAATTGTAGCCTGGTATGACTTTTTCCTGTTCTTCTTTAAAAGCAAAGACTGCCTACCCGCCGCCCTAAATTATGATTAAAGGTTTTGAATTGATCGGAGGCTTCGGCACAGTCTAGATAACTATCGGAAACGGATCCAAAGCAGATGTAGACTTCTACTTGAGATGACTATTCTTGCTGTCTTTTTTGGAGTTCATATGTTTTTTCTCTTACTGGAACACAATACAGAAATTATTCAAAGAATTAAAACATAATTTATAAAAAATTCATTAACTTATACCCTCAACTCAAACATCATATCAATCTTTCTATTTTTTAACAACTTGCTTTTACTTTAGCATTATCTTCATAAGCTAAGAATGAGCTTGTTTGAGAGCTTACTAAGCGTTCTGTGGAGTTTTTTACCTAAAATTAGGTTTAAAGTTTATTTTCTTCTGAGCGATGTTAGGATTTTAAGGCTCTTTTTTTATATTTTTTTGCTGAGATGGTTCAAAAAATGATTACTAATACTTTTTAGGTTTTTAATCGATTTAAACAGTTGGAGGTTCTTTATTTTGATTCAAATACCATAGCTATAATTTTTACAAGACAATTAAGTGAAGGTCTATCCATTGACTAGGAGTTCAAAAGTAAGACCATCTTGAACTATTTTGCCTTTGAGACCAGAAGAAATTTCGAAATCGCATTCCAGTCCAAAACTTCTATATTATGATCCGTATACACCATAGTTTTAAGTTTTTGTTGCCCATTTACTTTTATAATTCTTTGTGAGCTCAAAATCACTATTTACAACTCAATAGTATATTGTTTAGTAAACTCAGGAGTGTTATGGGTGATAACCCAAGTTATTAGTTTATTATTCCATTTGCTTTTATTATCGATATCGCTCAAAGTTCGAGACACACCTACTATCACATCTTTTATCATTTTGATTTAATATGTATTACAAGCTAAGCTTTTATAATAACTGTTAATATTCGTATTTGATGCCTGAAACATTCAATTACGATGAATGGGTCACACCATACGTATCTTACTAGTAAGTCAAATAAATAAAAATGGCGTTCGATTTGTTCGACCTTGATCACGGAGGCTCGATTGACCCCAAAGGTAATATTTTTGCAATCAAGAACTTAAATAAGCAATAAACTCTATGGGAATACAAGCCAAGGCAGATGCTGTTTACAAAATGATAGCAGAATTAGATAGCGATGGAAGCGGATCTATTGAATTTGACTAGTTTTATGCGATGATGACTCACAAACCAAACGAACAGGAGTCACGAGAAGAAATACATAAAATTTTTATTATGTTTGATGTGTATAAAACAGGTCAAGTGGGTTTGAAGGAATTACGAAAAATATCAAAAGAATTGGGAGAAATAGCAGATGACTTTTTCTTGCAAGAAATGATTGAGAGAGGAGATTTCGACGAAGATGGTTTAATTAATGAAGAATAATTTTATAACCTAATGACTAAAAAAACGGGATGAAAAGAAAGTTAGTGATCATCTATACTGACTATATAGTGCTTTCTTCTTTTATTTTTTCTAAATTTTTCCTTGATTTAAACCATCAAAATAAAAATAAATATAAATATAAATATAAGAAAAGTTTAGTTTAGCTTGCTTTTATAATCAAAAAATAATGTTTCAAAAGCTCTAGATTTTTCCAGATCAAGAAGTTAAAGATCTTCATTCTCAAAATCAGATAATCAAAACCTATCATGCCTCTGATCCTTAGGCTGGAAAGCTGTACGTTCATTTTGTTTAAATTCAAAAATTTTAATAGTATGGTCTGACGGACGCATTAGAGTTCAATAAAGCAGTGTTTTAGGAGGGCAAAGAGGACTACATTTTTGCAGAAAATTTTCTGTTTATAAAAACTACTATTCAAAACGAACAATTGTAGGGTTTGATCACTGAACCTTATGAATGCAATCTCTAAAAATACATCTATAAAGGCAGGATTTTATAAAAGTAAGCTCTAAATATTTTATCGGACATAGTGAAGTCTATATATTCACTCTGGATGGCTGAATATTTTCATCGCAATATAAGGTCTTAACATTTTGTCAAATGCGGTAAAACATGGAAACTCAAAAACTCTGTTCTTGATTAAAATATTTCCTGTGCTGATGGAATTAGCTGTGAATACCTTTGGAACCCTAAATTCTAAGCTCCTTAGTTTTCAAGAAACAAGGAAATTTCATAGGATTAATTCAACGCTATGGCAGTCTGGAACATCGGCTCTATTCTTCTAGACATGTTGTTAGGGTCTCATAAGCTTTCTAATATCGAAGTGGCGAACAAATTTAAAAATCAACCGTTTTCATTCAAGGCTTTGTAAATTAATCAAGAAAAGTATGCCTCGATTTCTTAGTAAACCCAGGATTTATTGGCAAAAATGTTGCACTATAATCCCAATAAAAGAATGTCAATAGATTAACTGTTCCGAGACCAACGCATAAGTCCATAAGTTGCAAAATATTGCAGTTCTCAAGGTAATAAAAAACCTCCATCTTCAAAAATATTCGTACCTGGAGTCAGTAGAGTCTCAAAAATCACTCCAATCCTTCGAAATAAAATGGAAGTTGTTTCCAAGATTTTCCAAGTTGAAAACAAATAAAGATAGAAGGCTTTAAGAGTGTCAGGAATAGATTAGCTTGACGATTTAGATAATTTTGCAAACAAATTGAGATCAGTATCTAAGATACAAAAAATAGGCGGACTTAAAACCAGAGAAAAACCTTATGGATAATAAACTCCTCCATAACCTAAACATGAGATACCTTTTGTATATAGCGAATTATAATCTTCAGAAGTTAGAGAGCCACAAGAAATAGACAACTACTTGCGTTCTTCTAACACCTTGAATCGTAAGGCTCTTTAGTTATATAAAACTCACTTCGATCAGTCATAGCTTCTGATGCATGGCATTTAAGTGATCTAAAGGCTATAGTTTTAACGATTAAGCGCTTCAGAGGCAACTTAAATAAAAAAGTTATGTAAATTCGCAATCTCACTTGTTTCACTGATTAATCTTCATAGATTGACTGAAGCTTTTAACACGAACCACAATATTTTTGACTTAGATGTTGATTTGATAACAGATTTTCAAAACTCTGAAGAATATAGAGTTTTCAAAGATTTCATTAATCTTAAAAGAAAAGATAAAGCTTCACTGCTTGAAAAAGTTAGATAGGAGCTTGCGAAACTTCCATAAAAGAAAATGTTGATCAACGATTCTGGGATCATTATGTTAACCAAGAAAAATTTCAAAACTACAAAATTTAGTGAAATCAAAGGACCTTATAGACAAGTAACAATAAAGATATTTAGATAGTCAAGTACGCTTATGACTGGATTGCAGAGCAATATAACAGATACAAAACAACTGATCGAGGTGAGTAGCTAGCACGAACAGCTATATACGTCACTTACTGCCTGACAACAGATAAAATGTATATTACAGAAGACATTTCTGATAATTTTAAATTCTACTTTCAATGGTTATAAAAACCATCAACGAACTATGTTCCTATCGATCAATTTAAAAAGTATATAGAAAACGCATCTCGTTAACGACTGATCGAGCACTCTCGTTACGTTCTCAAGAAGTACTATAACATCTGAAATGATGAATAAATAAATTAATCTTTATATTTATCATTTAAATCCGTAATAAGGCGAAGCAGATTTTTGAGTTCGCACAAAGGGACGAGATATAAATAATGACTGAGCTGCTTAGTTATTACCTTTGTTGTAATCGTTTTAAAGAAAACATTTTATATTTACAGAGTTTTATTGAGATTAGCATAATGATTCAGAATCATTTGCTAAAATGCTTTTAAGATTAAATCCTTTTGTTTATAGGGAAATTTAAAGTTTTTAAAAAGCTTTATTGAGTCTTTAATTTTTTATTTGGATCTAAGACGCTTTTCTTTAAGTTTTTATTTTCTATTGTGAAAGTTTTTTAATATGTTGTGTCATAAAATTATTTTATTTTTCTAATGACTCGATTGTTAGAGCAGCTATTTTTTATTTTTTTGCAGCTTAGCTACATTCCTCTATGATTCGAGTGTAATTTTCATTCAAAATTTTATACTAATTTCTAATTACAGAAAGATAATCAAGAAGTTTATCTAACATTCCTTAAACTTTGAGGATCTGAAGACGATTAGTGCTCATCATAGCGAACTATATTTTAAGTTCTGATTTAATAGCTTCAATCATTTCATTTTAGTTACTACAATTAAGCAGAGATTTTATATCTCTTATAGTTTATTAATCTAAGTTTTTTTCTTATCGATAAGCTATACACTAAATATCTTTGATTACAAGTTCTTATTTTTACATCATAAAATTGAAATTTTTAGCATTTTTTTCAATAATTTTGTTTTCTTATATAAGTTTTTTAATCTGAGTTTCGAGAATTTTTATTGTTTCTGCCTGCTTTTACTCTTTTTAAGCGTACTGCAAACGAATTTAATCAATCTACTAGTCATGTAGAGTTTGAATTTGCCTGAGTTTATTGATTTTTACATGACTTGCATAAAAGAACTATGAGCCTTTTTCTTCAGTTTTACGATTTATTACTCAAGCTATTTGTGTTTTTCTGATTACAAGTCACAAGTTTAAGCCAGTGGCGAGAGATCTCTTTTTTGGCTAAAACTTTATTTGCTGTTTAGCTTTAAATCTTAGGCGTCTAGACAAAGGCTAGTCATGCTTTTTATTTATACTATAAACTATATATAAAATACAAGTCAATAGTTCAATAATTGCTACTAAAATAAAAAAATTGTGTTTTAAGATGATTGATGATAAATTTATTATATTCAATCATATGGCAAAAATCTATAGTTAGCAAAGTCTAACCTGCATGGCGACTGCATCAAGGAAACCTAGTCAAAGTATTGAAATCGATAACATGCTTGTATTCATGGATCAGGATGATTTAACGATGTCAAATAACAAGATATTTTAACCTTAAAAAATATGCCGAATATGTCTATAGACATAAGTTTCATAACCTGATAACGAATTTATATCTCCCTGTCGCTGTGCTGGCAGCTTGCATCATGTTCATCCAAAATGTCTTAAGCCCTGGATAACATCACGATTCTAGGATTTAAACAAAAAATAAAAATTGAAAGCTATTTAAACAGGAATCTAGTGTGAAGTTTGCAAGTCGAATATTCAGGCTAAATTTCATTTTAAAAACATCTGCTGCCAGTAGGGATACTTTCGAACTTTATTTTAATATCATCCTTACGTTTTTTTCATATTTTTGATCTTAATAATTTGCATTATCGGGACCATAGGTTATGTAGTGTCTCTATGTGTTAAATAGGGATTAGACTTCGAAAAACGTAGATTTATCAGCGCATGCATTCTCATATCTTTCGCATCGATGATAACGTTGCTAACAGTATTTATCTATAAATTTGTCACTCATTACTGCATTAGAACAATAATCGAGATCGAAGAATTTACCTCGAAAAAATAGAATGAAGTAAACAATAATCATAGACCTTGTACTTGATTTCATCAATTTTATATAATAAAATATGATACAATATTTGATTTATCATTTAGAATATCTTCTAGCCAAAATATCCGTGTATGGATGAGCCTCTTGTAAGGCTGTTTCTAAAGGATATCCATGCTCTATCAGAATAAAACAAATTCCAATAGATAATTTTTGAATCGCGTAAGAGATATAAGAGTAAACCGTGCCATCTTCGACAACTTTTCCGGCTTTGACTCCTTCTTTGATGAGAACTGCAGCTTGATTCAAATTTTTATTTTTAAGGCAAATAGCTAAAGGAGTGTTTCCTTCAGTATCGACAATATCTTTTTGTCCCTATTTCTGAAGCAAATAGAGCATTGAAAAAAAGAATTGTGACTAGCAGGCATAGTGGAGAGGAGTGCGATGATAAACATCTATAATGTTTGTATTTATATTAGCTTGAGCTAACAAGGTTTGCAAAATTTCTACTTTGTCGTTGCCAGTTTCTGAAGTTATATCTTTTTAATCGATTCTGATAAAGCAGTAGAACAAAGGTGATCGTCCAAATTTATCAAGACTATTGACATCTAAGCCCTTATCTATAAGTAATTTGCATAGTTCTGGGGAGTTATCAAAATTTTTAGCAATAGAAACAAGATGATGCAGACAATTTCTTTCGTTTAAATCTTTGAAATCTATTCTGACTCCTTCATCTGCGATTATAGCCTAAAAATCACTGATCGAAACATCATTTTTTCTATATATTAATTCGATCAAAGGAACTTGATTCAAAGAATTAATATTGTTGATAGTGCTGCCAAAATTGCGCAAAAGTCTTATGAAATTTATTTGTCCTCTTGAAGCCGCATAAAGTAGAGGTGTAGATCTGTTAATGTCAAGTACATTTGATGTCAGTCCATTTTAAAGTAAATATTATAAGCAAGCTGTACCATAGAAGGGCGCTAACTAAGGCAGGTTAATGATTGGAAGACTGTCTACTGAAGATGAGTAATTATTGAAAAGGCAACCCTCAGAATTCCAGAGGCAGAACAAGTGAAGAGGAGTACGACCTTAGCTATTTTGAAGGTTGAAATGTGTATCAATCCATTTCATAAATATTTTGAGAAGATTAGGAGAGGGAAATTTCATCAAAAAATGTTGAATTCCCCATTTTTTATAGTTTTCGTACTCCTCGTCCATTTTAGGTTCCGAAACTATGAATTTAGGATCCGAGCCCAACTCAACTAAATAATTTATGACTTTTATCAAAAATTCTTAATGTCTTAAATAATCGTTAAATGCAACTAAAATAGCTTCGTTTTGTTTATCTATAGCATTCTTTTGCGTACTTATTTTTTGAGCCTAAATAAATTTGTTTCTGAAACTTGAATGTACGTTTTAAGTGAATCTTTTGATAAGATAGACTATGAAGGAAAATCCATTTATATCTACCTTTTTAATTTAAGTTCTAAGAATTTTTTAATCTGTATCGATAAGTCTTTGATATACGAATTACATTTGTGCTGGACCCATAATTGCAATATTCGTCAGATAAAAAACATAATTATTGTTTCTTGTAGGCGGCTGCAAATCAAAAGGAATAGTTTTGAGCAATAGTTGAATTCCAACTATATTTTCATTTTCGATACACAAATTAACTGCTTTGTATCCCCTGTCATTTTCGATCTAAGGATCAGCGCCGTATTCAAGTAAAAGACCTATAAGCTTAGCCATCATTTATTGATATTAATTTTATGCAATATGACTTGATTCGCGACCTCTGATTCTTCTATAGTCGAGCTAGCTGAAATTACAAATAAGATGTAGACAAGTCTGGCCGATTGCATTAGGATTTCGATAGTTTAAATCATATTTTCGGGTCTGAAGCAAGTATTCAAAAATTTACAAATATTCGCGAGTGTTTCTAGGATTTTGAGAAAGTCTATTGATGAGATGATGGCTTAAATGCAATGACCAGTTTTATAAAAATTTAGCACATTGAAAATGACCTTTTAAGACAGCTATTTAGAATGGATAGAAGCTTCGACGATTCATAGTCTGCTGCATTCCTAAATCTAATAGATATTTGACTATTTAAATATTTCCGTAAGCTGCTGCGTAATGAAGAAGAGTATTGTAACTATAGTCTCTTTTGTAGTATCTAGCCTGATTTTGAAAAAGATAAAAAAATGATTAATTTTGATGATTTCTAATGGCTATCATTAAGGGTGTTTTCCTAAAATGATCACCTTAGTCGCTGTTTTAATTGAACTCAAACAAATATTTTAAAAGCTATTTCTGTCCGTTTCCTGCTGCTAAATGAAAAAGAGTCATACCTTCCTTAGTCTACACCATTCGCTATACCAGACTATCTTACAGCATTAGCTTAACTAGATCGATATGCCCCTCGACACAAGCATAATGTACAGCAGCTAGTCCCTATTATCCTTTAAAGTTAATGTATTGAGGATCTCTAACTTTTTACAATATTATTTTCACATTTTTCACTCTCCCATATTGAGCGGCTAGCATCAAAGGCGTAGTTTTCTTTTTGTCCATATCTTTTAAATCAGCTCCGTGTTTAACAAGCATTTCCAGGGCTTTCGGATTATCTAAAACAGCCGCATAGTGAATCGGCTTTCGATTCAGGCTATCTCCGACGTTAAATTACGATATATGTTTAAGTATGAAACTGAGGAGTTCTGTATTGGAGTTAATAACGGCACAATGAATAGGACTGCAGAAGTTCATCGTATATGATTGTTTTAAAATAGATGCTTTTTTAAATTGCATTTATATTTTGCTTCTAGAAAG
>Ga0169931_10011543_pt1 | contig 12421 bp, 23 predicted proteins | sample Kivu_15m_20L_FD_129675 | JGI IMG/M metagenome (GOLD analysis project Ga0169931, IMG submission 129675) | Freshwater microbial communities from Lake Kivu, Western Province, Rwanda to study Microbial Dark Matter (Phase II) - Kivu_15m_20L... | ecosystem: Environmental > Aquatic > Freshwater > Lake...
CCCCAAAACCCCAAAACCCCAAGATATGTACGCGTTGATTTATTTATAGAAGAATTAGTTTAGTTTATATACTTTTGTGACCAACTCAGTTGTCTGTCATGCAAAGGAGGGCTGCACCTCTTCTGACCCAGTAGTCAGCGTCTTTTTCGCAGGCAAGGTGGAGGTACATCACGAAGTTGGTTGAGTGGCCAGTCGTTGAAAGCTCTCCAGCACGGACCGAGGTCTTATAAAGGGGTGCGTGGAATGTCTTGTCGATCTTAAGCTCCTCTTCCAGAATTGGCTCGAGCCAAATGATTGGGAACTCGACGATGGGCTTTCCTATAAGGGAGTCGTCTACCATCTTCTTCTTTTCGTCCCAACGAGCGCCTTGGATAAACAAACCGTGAATGTTAACACCAGTTTCCGGCCTTTCATACACATCAGCAACAGAAGTCATCGTGGTAACGTTGGTACGGAAAGCGAGGGTGTCAATAGCGGTAGAAGTCTTTCTGGCGTAGGTTTGTAGACTAGCGGTCATGAAACCTTATGGGAAGAAGAATGAAGGAATCCAGTATGTGGCAGGAGGTCCCTAATATAACCAGCCACCAATGAACTCAATACGGAGAATGAGATCTTTCATCCAGCTAGCAAGTGGCTTCAGACAAGGGTAACCAGCTCCCATCCAATTCATGGGCACTTTAGCGTCGATAAAGCTCTTAAACATAGCTTCAAGCTCCATAGACATAACCACAGTACCTTAGATTGCTTTTTGAAGATCAACCAAGGACGCACGGATCACACTCAACAACTTGTTGAATCGGGCAATCTCTTGTTTGACAAAAACACCAAGAGAGTTTTCAATCCCTTGTTCAGTCTTGGCGAAAGTAAGCTCGTGGGCTTTTGAGATGTCAAGATTCTTGGGTAGACCCTTTTCGAACTCGATTGCGATGTCCGTAACTATTTCTTCGGGCGTCTTTACTGCCTTGCCGCCTGATGCGCGGGGCTGCATCGTCAAAACTGTGTCTATAAAGTAGTTCACTGTCTTGAACTCAAATGCGATGTTTGCATTGGTGTGGAGACCAAACACTTCGGGGTCTTCGTCAAGAGGTAGCTGACTAACGTACTTTAAAGCGTCTGCGAGTGAACCTTCAGCTGGAGCATAATAAGTGTCAAGTTTAGAAAGTTTGTAACCATCTTACATGATTTCGGCGCGGAACAAATTTTTAAGCATAGCTTTGATGCATCTGATGTCTTTGTCGTCCGTCACACGACCACCGTAGTTAACTTAAGCAATCAGGTAGTTGAGGGCGATGTATGGAACCTCTGGTTACTCATCTAGATACATTCGCAAGTTGAGCTCTGATGTATTGAAGTCGGAGTTCATCCATTCGTAAGGAATATTCCAGCCAATTGCACCGTATTTTCTGCGCTCAAGAATCGCAGCATGGAAGTAAGCCAGTGCAAATACAAGCTTCTTGTACTCTTTAACCTTAGTGCAGCCTTCGTACCTGTCACTTCCAATATCAGTAAGAGAACGAGTCATGTTGGCTTTCAATCCTTTAGGAGGTTCGTTGGTTAATTTTAGACCCCCTTAAAGCACAGGGACTGGGAAAGCAGTGCTTGGCATAGAGGTAAGCCAAAGTCTGTACTCTGCATGAATAAGGTTTCCGTCTTAAATTTCTTGAATCTTTTCTAGCTCTGGCATCCAGGAAGCTGAAAGGTGACAGTTTTAAAGACAAACCCAGAAACCAGCTGCCTGCGCCTCCTGAATCAGCTTCTCAGCTTTGACACCCTAGCCTCTTCCAAGTGAGATGGCTTTCAGTTTCTCTTTCATCCCTTTCTTTTCAGCTAGACCATTCAGGTATGCGATGGGATCAGCACCAGGAGAGAGAACAAATATGATAGGAGTGATGTTACTTGAGTCAGCAAGGCATCCTTCGAGATCAAAAGGAGGAGACTCGATGAACTTCGGCCCTAGTTCTGCCTTTACGAAGTTTTTGATTGCGTAAATCATCTTTGAAATGCGTAATACTTTGAGGAGCATGCACTTTTGGAAATTAGATAGACGATCTTCGAAGATAGCGGGTAGTGGCAGCAAGTGTGGATCATCTGCTGTCATAATTGCCTTCCAGGTGGCCTGGTCGACTGTATCTTCAAAGGACCTTACAAGATCTTTAAAATTCGGGTGGCATTCCTCAAGACCAAGCAGGGCGTAGAAAGTTTCAACATCGATGTACTCAATATTTTTCTAATGGCTCTTGAAATCAGTAGGACTGCCTCTCAGGAAGAAATTCCACTCGTCTATGTTGATGCTATTGTTTCGGCGCAAGATCGAGGAAGCGTTTAGGAACGAGTAAAGGAGTTTATCCTTTTCGAACAGACCTCGGCAGATACTGAAGTAAAAAGCGCGCGTCACGTCCTAAATCAAAATCTCAAGTCTTCTATCGAGCTCACTTGACTGCTCCGATTTCTCCAACCGCATGACGAACAACTTCGAGAAGAACTCCAAAGAGTACTGATACATCGGATCAATGTTTGCAAGGTCTGCAATTACGAAATACAATACAGAACCTCTTCTGGCTACAGATCGGTAGCTCTCACGATTCTTGTCGATCATCTTGGCTGTTTGTTCAGCCTCGATCATTCTTTCATTAATTGCAATAGACGTTATCTTAGACTGGTCAAGAGTCTAGATGAGCTCTTCGTCATTCAAAATGTCGTCAGAAGCTTCGGAAACTAGTTTTAGAATCTTGTCCTCAAGTTCCTTGAGTTGTCGTTTGAAATCGGAGAGCTAAATGATGAGCTGATCTTTTTGTTGCTCCAACTCGGGTCTTTCGTAACCTACGACCGCCACCAAAAGCTGATCCTCAAGTCCGTCAGGAGTAACCGTGAAGTTAATGAGAGTGACTTTAATGCAGATTTCCGGCAAGTAGTGAGGATTGGCGAGCTTGGTCGTTATTATGAACTTGAAGTCATTGTTGTAAGGAACGAACTAGTCACCGAGTTTGATCGACCATTGGCCTTAGACCTTAACAATACTCTTGGTCAGAACTGGCTCAAGAGAAGGATCTAGCTTCTCTTCAATATTCTCCAGAAGTACGGGGAAACCCATTCTGATTGAGGAATCTACAATGTTAAGGAATTTAGAGTTGCTGAGTTTGATAATCTTAAGATTATTCGCTTTCTCTAAGTTCTTGATCCATTTATTGCCCTGACTCTGAGGGTCGATAATTAAAGGCCATCTCTTAGAAGTTGTGGCAATTATACCATTAGCTACAGAGAGGTTGTCAGCGGGCAGTCCCTTTATACACCACTCACGAATCAAGACTGGGTCTCCGAGTTGTGTTTCAAGACTGAAGTCGTGGGAGAAGGGAATGTTGTTCTCAGTCAAATGCTTCATCCAAGACTTCAGAAGTCGGACTCTGTAGTTCTGAGTGAAAGTTCCGACGTAAGAGATGTAACCAGCACCGAGCAGCACATTGCCGACGAGGTTAACTAGTTGCTTTTCGAGTACTTTGATGGCTTGGGCCCAACGAAGACTTTCGTCGTGGAGGCCATTAACGAGCTTCTCAGCACGCCCAAGCTGAATCTCGGTGGTGTTCTTCGCAGTGTTCAAATCTTCAAGGGTCTACTGCGATTGTTTGTAGTTAAATTGTAGCTAGTTGATCTTGTTTCTAACAGCCTGTAACTTTTGCTGCTTGCCTTTGAGGTCAGAATTAGCTGCTTCGAGCTGCTTCATCGCCTCTGCGAGTTTGATTTCCTTTGGCTCTACTACTTTCTTCACCTCTGCGTACTTGTCCATAGCACAGCACCACATACAGATTGATTTGCCGGCTACTGATTTTTTAGCAATGAGATCTGGCACAAACTTGGGATCATTAACGTACTTCTTTAGTTTCTTCAGAATCGATTCTTTGATGTTGTCTTTGTCGTACTTCTGTAAAGTTGTAATAAACTCACCTGGGTTCGCCATCATCTTCTTCGCTTCATCCCATCCTGTTTTTTTCCCGAGCAAAATCGAAACAGCGTCCATAACCAGCACCAAGTCCTCAGGGGGCTGGGCGTAGTTTTTCATTTCGCCGATATCTGCTTTGTTAAGAGTATCTAAAGCAGCCAAGGCTTTGTTAAGAGCTGGCATGGCTTCCGAGAGCACCTTTTCACAATCCGACTTGATGCCAGAAACTTCGTTGAAAATAGCTTTGGCAGCCGCTTCTTCAACAGCAGTAGTTTTTTCGATTTCAGCGGCATCTTTGGTTTGGACTTCCAAATCTACGACCATTTCCTGAGTCGCTTTAGTTTTTTCGGCGATTTCGGGCATCAGCTTGATGAGTTTTTTCTTTAAGTCATCGACCATCACATTCGTCTCTGCAAGTCTTGAGAGACCGTTCTGGTAACGAATCATCTTGTTGGGAACGATAACTTTGTCCTTCTTTAACATCTCAACATAGGTCTTAATCAGATCGAGATAAGAGGTAGGGGTGGTGTAGTTTCTACGACGAAGCTCGGCAAAGTACTAATCAGAAGCGTCTTTGACCGACTCATGAATAAACACGGAAGCATTTGCTAGAACTTCCTTTAAGTCCTGAATGCCAAGTTTCGTCTCATTTTCTTCGTATTGTCGGTAAGCGACAGAGTAGAGTGCATCTTTTGGCCAAGCGTTGTACCAATCAATCGTACAGCAGTTTATGATTGAAGGGAACTGTCTGCACCTGTTTCTAAACTGTTCACCAACAGGCGAGAAAGCCAACACAATATGTAGTCTCTCTCTGCATTGCTGCACAAAGTAAGCGTAGATTTAATCGCGATTGTTGCCTTGACCAACAGAACGAGCGCGTTCTGAAAGTTCGTCGCAAATGTTAACTTTTTCATCAGGTGGGAAGAGATTTGGAATCTCGCCAGAGTTGAGGAGATTGTTGATATCTTCGAGGAAGGACTCTGTGACAATTTGAGTATCGCTAAACAGGAACTAAACTGTCTCTTCATCGAGACCGCACTTGCGAAGCAGTTTCTTAATGTCTTCATACCACTCCTTTTAACGATAGGCCTTGGTGATTTCAATTGAGAATGTAGTCATCGCATTGATTGAAGCTGCGAGACGAGCCATAGAGCTTCTTCCCGAACCACCAACCCCGACTAGCATTGCGTTACCTCGTTACTATCTGAGAATTCTCGCGATTCTAGCTAAATGCTAGATGCAATCTTCAAAGAAGACTAAATTCATAGTTTGGTTGTCACCGTTGTTGTACATGTTGAGTAAATCTTCTAGACGAGGAATCAACTCCTGTGTTGAGCTAAGTTTGATGTACTTCTTCTCATTCGTCTCAAAGTCGCCAAACAGTGTGTTCTGGAAGACTGCAAGTTCCCAATCAAGTTTCAGGTGGTTCTCCATTATTTCGTGTGCCATTAGGTTGAATCGTTCTCTGTCTTTCTCATCAATCAAACGATCTCTGAAAACTCTGAAAGTCTCGTTAATGTAAAGGAAAGCAAGATCAGATTTGTTTTCGATGTCTTCGTTCTTACACATAAGCATGCCCTGAATAACTTTGGATAGATCGCGAAGATTGAAAGTGTAGTGGCATTTCGTAGGTGTGGGCAAGAAATCATTGATAGTCTTTTGATAGATTTCAACAGCAGACTTAACAACATCCACAGCTTGACCCGCAACGCCACCAGGTTTAAGCTCGAGGTTGCCTTTAAGAATAGCCGTAAAAATTGTCTTCATGGATTGCACTGAAAGGTCTGGTACCCAAATCATGTTAAAGTGACGGAAGAGCCTTGGTGAGACGTCACTTCTGCCACCACCGGGTGGTCCGCAAGCAGCGACAAACCTAGTATCCTTTACATTCTTGAATAGTAGCTTCTTGACATCGTAGAATCCACCAGCGTCGATAGTCTGACGCAAAAGCTCACAAGGTGGTTGAGCACCATAAACTTCTTTCTATGGCATGTTTACGTCATCAATAAAGAAGATTTTCTTGGTATTGTGGACCTTGGGAGCAAGCAAGTTCTTACGTTTGGCGTCCAAGTTGCCCTCAAAAGCGTCCTAAAGATTTTTGCTTGTTGTTTTACCGGAGAAGTTTACAAATGCAGGGTCAATTTGATCGGTAGCCGTCATAAGGAACTCTTTTACAATTACAGACTTTCCAACACCGGTTTCGCCAGTCATAAGAACGTTGAATCCGGTGTACATCAGTGTGGTAAGAATGTACTTATACTTAACTGTATCGTTGGTTGGAACAAGAATATCGAAAAAGTTAGCCTTGGGATTGAACTGGAAGACAGGAATTTAAGCAGCCCAAGGTTAGAATTCATGTGTTGCTGCGTTTATGCCGTTTTCGAACACGTCACCGTCTGGGAACTCAGGGAAGTGAGGACGGAACTGACTTCTGAGAATAGTTCCAAAGGTTCCTCTTGATGATTCGTGCAAATTTGCACCCAGAGACCAAATGCAAGCAAAAGACAAATATGTAAATACGGCTCGCTCTGGATTTTGAACCTTGTCTTTATGATCTAGATTCAAGCGCTCTTTGTTCAGGAATATTTGGATTAACTTAAGGCAACTCGAGATCAAGTTTGAGTCTTGTGCAGGAACTATTTGTTTACATTATCTGCGGATTACTCCAATCGTTTTTTCGATGATAGGAATTAAAATCTTCACCATATTGTCTAGATAAGGTTACTGAATAACATCCTGCATATTTTCGTGCCATGTATGAACTAAAACTTCCCAACCCAAGTGTTCGGGCTCAAGGAAGACCATACCGCAGCGGGAAACAGTAGCAGGCGAGGCAACTCTAAGATCATTGACTTCAAACATCATGGTGCACGTCTCAGGCATCTTTATGCGCTGACCATTCATAAGGCAAAGCATTTTGTTATCGTCAAGGACTGTATTCATATTCTCAATCCACAGCGCGTCGACAGGACCATCAAAGACAATCCAGCGTTTTGAATCAGCTTCTTTAGTTTCAAGGGCTGTCACAGCATTCTTAACCAGAAAAGACACGATACCCTCAGTCCACTCGTTTGTAAACTTGTTTACTTCTCCGAAAAGTTCACCCATACTAACAGCCTTGGGGTTCAAAGTGTTGATGTGCACTGGCTTGTACCAGTAGTCTTCCTCGCCTGACTTGTTCAGAGCGGTCAGAGCTGCAGCCAATATTGTAGTTACGGTTGATTTCCCGGTTCCAGTGGAGCCGACAAGCATGTTTCCGTGACGCACAGTCATCGTTTCAAGAAGCTAGATAATTTTAGTAATGAATTCACCCTTGATCTGGAGCTTTTTATTTCTAAGCTCAAGCTCGATAGCCTTTTGAAGTTTGCCGTAGTCTATGTATGGTACCACGACACTAGGGAACAAGTCCTTAATAATACCGTAGAAAAGTGGCAGATCTTATTCAAGGAACTTGGGGACATTTGAGTCACGCATTGCACGAATAAGAAGAATGTCTTCGGGTACAGTGTCGTCCTTGCGTCTGAGTTTACCGGCCATAACTAGGACGGATTTGACGGCTCTCATACCAAAATCATAATGGTCTTGCTTGGAAAGCTGCTCTGAGGAAAGACCATACAACTTAACCATTTTACGTGCGAGCTATTTAGCTGTTTCGAAACCTTCTGAATAAAGACTAATCTCGGCAATAAGTCTGTAGTCAGGAATCATCATCGCCATAGGTCTAAAAAGGGCTTTCAAGTTATCTGGTAGTTCTGTTCTACCTGCGTAACCTGGGTTCATGGTAATAAAAACACCAAAACGCAGATTGAGAGGAATCTCACGACCTTCGAACATGAACCTAGTGAGACGAGCCTTTACAGCTGATTGAATTGTGAGAATCTGCTGAGCTACGACTGAAAGCACTTCGATATCAATTCTATTGAATTCGTCGAAACAAGACCAGGCACCACCGGCAGAAAGTCCTGTGAAGAATCGACTCATCATTTGAACTTCCAAACCGTCTGAACAGTTGAAGACCACACATTAAACGGCGAGAGCTTTAGCGAGATCCTTAGTTGTTTCAGTCTTACCGGTACCAGCCGGACCAGCGGGATTACCTCCGAAGTTTAAATGAAGTGCACCAGTCAAGGTCATATAGCATTGATCAGTAAGAGGAGTGATAACCAGACGAGGTCCGTTTCCAAGATATTCATACCCATACCTGAAGCGAGTAATTGTTTGTTTAGCAAAAACGTCACTCTTAGTGTCGTCCCCTTTGTATTCCTCACCGTCTGTATCCTTCATCGGCTCCCAGTAATAACGCAGCTGACTTGTCCAGGGGAAATCATTGATGTTTTCTACACGTGCATTGATCATATTTCTAACAACTTCGATTGCATGCACATCAATAACAATCAAAGCACCCATAGCAGTCCTCTGGAGGGGTTCTAGCTTCATTCTTACGAGCTTGATCATATTTTTGAGCTGCTTATCTGAAAACTCTACGAACTCTTTGAGGGCAGATGAGTTTTTGCCTTTCATGATTTCGTAGATTGCAGTCTCAACACCCTCTGTCCATTTTATCATGTCGATGGTTAAAATGGGCTAGGCAGGGGCTGTGAAAAGCCAGTCGGCGCGCTCAATTCCATTTTCAGGGTAACGATAGAGAGCTTCTCTAGTCTCGTCGTAAAGCGACTGACACATCATTTTCTCAATATGAGTGAGCCAATGCTCAACAGCTCCCTAAGCCATAACAGGTCCAGTCCACTTTACGTATTCGCCCTCACTAGAGTGCATACCGATGATTGTTTTTGAGTTTGCTTCTTTGGTGAACTCAATCTTTTTCATGCTGTCGAAACACTTAATAAGATGAGGCTGGACAGCGTGGGCATTCCTAGTTTGCGAGAGAATCTCAAGAAGCTCGTCATTTGAGAGGAAATAGAAACGAGGGAATGCAGCACGTTTTGTTTCGAGATATTCCTCGAGACATTTCTAAATATCATCGAGCTTTTTGTTGTTCTCAAGGAACTTGCGTAAAATAACGCCGTGCTCATAATCTGCCTGTTCGAGGGCTTTGGGTTACTTTTTAGCACGATTCATATGTTCTTTCCATTATTTGTCGACTTGCTGGAAAAGTTTGCTTTCAGCCGGCAACTGTTTAATAATGTCATCCGCACTGAAAATATTCTCCAGATACATCCACTGTCGTTGGAACTTAAGCCACTCGTCAATAACGTCGGCTAAGTAGCCAAGTCTCTTCTCCCAGGATTCGACTTGCTCCTTAATCTCGAGAACAAACTTACTGCCCATCATAGTGCTGACAGTCATAGTATCATCCTCAAGCAAAGTGATAAGATCTTCAACATCTGTAATTACAAATCGCTCTTTGCTATCGCGGTAGCTAATCACAGTGAAGTTGACTTCTTCCCACCTCTAGATTACTCCGTTGAGAGTGTTCTAAATTTGAAGTTCTCCTTGGGCTGCTCCGCTAATATCTTCGATTTCTTCAAGATGTTCCATCGCGTTGTACTCTTCAGTGAGTGTGCTTAGAGTAATCGTTTGGATATTACTGTTAGTCAGTGGGGCTTCAAGAACAGTGTATACCTTATTCCAGTGGCGGGCCATCATCGCTTTGCTACCGAGGGCAAGTATGAGCGGGCAATGGGCTTAAGTCTCCTTAACCTCACGGCTCAGTTCGTCAAGAACTTCATCCTTTTCATCTTTTTTCATCTTGAACTTCATTTCGTTGTTTTGTTTTGCGTAGTTATTGATTGTCTTGACCACTGTTTCCGCATCCAGAGTTTGGAAGTTGTTGTGATACCAGCCCTACTTGAGCGACTGGAAAGTTTCCCAATTTTGCCAAATTGTCTGTCTGAGTTGGAACTTCGTGTTGAAGATTTCAAGTTGAGGAATATCACGTGCTGGTACATCCAAAGTTTGTTCAAAAGACCGATACATCTCAATTTTTTCTACGCTTTACACATACCTCTTTTGAATCTTTTAGAGTTCATCGAGAGCTTCTCTGTGAATTGTGTTTTTGTTCATCAGAGTGTCACTTTCAATCTTGTCGATCAAATCTATGAGTTTCTCCTGCTCGGCCTAGATTTAGCCTGAAAGTTGTTCAGTGTTCATCTCTTTCTGCTGAATGACTTTTTGTTCGGCTTCGGCGATGATTGTTCCAACTGTGACAAGCTCACTAGCGATTAGTTCAAGTTTTGTCTACAGTGAACTGATTTAAGAAGCGCCTAAATAGCCAGAGTCGTCCTTAACTCGATACTTTCCAAGCACGGCTTTCATGTCTTCCAACTTTTTCTTCTACACTTCCAACTTCGAGTGCTGCTGCCTAGCCTGGCTGCATTTGTTTACAAACTCAACAAATGAGCTGAGGTTTGTAATCTGCTTCGTGAGAGTGGTTTTGATGCTGTTCAGGCCAGAGTTTATCTCCTTCTCGTTTTTGGAAGCGAGCTCGAATAAGAAAGTTCTAAGATTGTCTTGTTCCTTTTTGACTCGATTCTGTAGCTTTTCCTTTAGCTTTCGACCGTTGGCGTGGAGAAGTCCTTTCATCTCTTGTGGCTTGATGTACTTATTAATGTTGATGTCCCATTTTTAAAGTCTCTCGAACTGATTTCTTATCGACTCAAGGTCTTCATGCTCCTCTTTAAAAGTTTCGAAGTTAAATGTGAGATCGAATTCGTTGACATCTCGGCAGTGTTTGAAATTTTTGCTCTTGTCCTCAATCCAGGCAAAGTCCTGTGACATACGTTCTTGGATAGTTTTGCGCACTTGCGAGTATTTGAATGATTCGTCAACAATCGTTCGGAATCTTGGACCGGAATCAGTGATGAGCCCGTGGATGAAATGATGGAAATCTTGATGTTCTCTCACACGCGGTAACTCTTAGGTCACAGTTTGCATGTCGGCCAACAGCTTTTCAAAATGGTTTTGGAACTCTATCTTAGTGGGCTAAAATTAGAGTCCTAGACCTTGTTCGTCCATGTTGTTGTTTTCAAATCCAACTGTAGTCTGGATAGAATATTTTTTAAGGTCGTTGTCCATTTCTTAGAGGATCATGTCTGCCGACTCTTGATTGATTCTAACTTGAGTCTCGACAACCATATAATCAATAAGACGGATGAAGGTACCTAGATGATTGTAGTTAAGCTTTGCCAGCTTTAAAACGCGGTTGCGTAGTTCATCCTCGATTTTCATTAGCACCATTGATTTGTTCTTGGCGGCTTGTCCAATTTTGGTGTTTTCAAGATCTTCCTGGTCAGAAATTGCTCGACTCTCTGTAACCTGGGTTACCAGTTGGGTGAGTTTTTTGTTGATGATATCCTCCACTTTTTCGTTGTAGTGGGTCTTGATCTCGTCGCGGTGACGCTTCTGGTCATTAATAAAGTCGTCAATTTCATAGGTTTTTGGCATCCTGGATATAAAGTATGTCTATTTGACTTGCATGTCATATAGAATTTTGTTTACCTCCATGTAGGTCGGCTGGAAGTCAGGACGAGCTTGGATGAGAGACTTAGCTAGTTGTTGTCGGGTCTTTTGGTAGGTTCTGTAGCGAACATTTCCTTTCCAAAGACCGAAAACCTTGCCGATAAGGTAGTGTTTGAAAAATTTCATGGATGTTAAAACGTTAAACATGGTGCTTTGCTGCATCCAATCAGAGAGGCTCAGAAACTCGGTGGGAGTGATCGAATTCGAACCTTTCTTGCGGCGCTTTTCGTTGAAAACCTGAACAACTCCTTAGGCAGAAATAGTGAAGTACTCCTTTTCTAAGGCTTTTTCGTCCTCGATAATTATGAGGTCATAAGGACGGAAATGGGAAGCAGAGACTTTCTTGCGGTTGCAGTTAAGAAATTTAATGGGCATGTTGGTTCCGTGCTTGGCGAAGAAGCTGATTGCTTAGTCACCGGTCTTGATGGCTTGTACCATGTGCCAGATTGGCGTGTTTTTGCGAATGAAATTGGCCTTTCGAAGCTCGGCGGTTTGGTTGTTGGTTTGCCCTTCAGTTGTCTCGATGATGTTACGGAAGTCTTCATACTTCAAGGCATCTTCCGATTGGTCGTTTGTGTTGGCTTAATCTTCCTCCTCATCGTCGTACTCATCAGCACCATACTGTTTGAACTGTGGGGCACGAGGCACTGGGTTGCCGTCCATATCGTAGTCAAATTAGTCCTCCATTTCTTCTTGAATGGCTGATTAGTTGCCGGGATGGTTGATGGGAGCGAGTTGGGTCGCGTTAACGACACCGGGAGCTGTCTTGCCCGCGATCTGGTTCGAAAGAACGGGCAGGGTGTATTCAGCTAACTCTTGGTTAGCATTGAAACTGTAGAGACTTTTGTAGTAGGAGCGATCCTGGCGCTGAGCCTGTTAGGAATTTCCTACCGAGAAGACGTTCGACGAGCCGCCAAGTTTGGCGTTACGCTTTTTGTTGTCTTGCATCAAATTCAAATTATTTAAATTATATATTGGCTGTCAAACCGGGGTTTTGGGGTTTTGGGG
>Ga0169931_10011545_pt1 | contig 12420 bp, 7 predicted proteins | sample Kivu_15m_20L_FD_129675 | JGI IMG/M metagenome (GOLD analysis project Ga0169931, IMG submission 129675) | Freshwater microbial communities from Lake Kivu, Western Province, Rwanda to study Microbial Dark Matter (Phase II) - Kivu_15m_20L... | ecosystem: Environmental > Aquatic > Freshwater > Lake ...
AAACGCATGCGCATCTTGGCCGGAGGCAAGGACAAAGCAGGCGATTTCTACCGCAGGTTGTTCTATGGGTTGTTCCAGTACGTGAGCAACCGCATACCCGAGATCACCGATGATCTGTACAAGATTGATGACGCACTCCGTGCCGGATTCGGTTGGCAGCTTGGCCCATACGAGACGTGGGATGCACTTGGTGTGCAGGAGACCGTTGCCGTCATGGAAGCTGCTGGAAAAAAGCCGGCCCAGTGGGTGTACGACATGCTTGCCAAAGGCTGCACCTCTTTTTACAAGATCGAGGGTGGCAAACTGAACTATTACGATGTCCCGAGCAAAGGCTACAAGCCAGTGGGCGGATTGGATGGTAAGATCGTTCTCGATCATTTGCGCGATACCAACGTGGTTTGGAAGAACTCGGGCTGTACCCTGTTCGATATCGGTGATGGCGTGTTGAACCTCGAGTTCCACACCAAAATGAACACCATCGGTGGTGAGGTGATCGCGGGCATCAACAAGGCCATCGATATGGCCGAGCAAGGCGATTGGAAAGGTCTGGTGATAGCCAACAATGCCGAGAACTTCAGTGCGGGGGCCAATCTGGGTATGATCTTCATGCTGGCTGCCGAGCAGGAGGTGGAAGAGTTAGACATAGCCGTCCGCGCTTTCCAGAACACAGTGATGCGCATCCGTTACTCGAGCATCCCGGTGGTGGTGGCCCCGCATGGCCTGACCTTGGGCGGTGGCTGCGAGATCGTGCTTCATGCTGACAAGGCTGTTGCCGCTGCTGAGACCTACATAGGCTTGGTGGAATTCGGTGCCGGGGTGATTCCCGCTGGTGCAGGTTCGAAGGAATTCACCCTCCGCGCCAGCGATGAGATGCAGAAAGACAACCTGCCGCTACCCGCTTACAAAGAGCGTTTCCTAACCGTAGGCATGGCCAAAGTGGCCACATCGGCCCACGAGGCCATGGACCTCGGCCTCTTGCGCAAAGGCATTGACGAAGTGATAGTGGCCAGCGACCGCAGAATTGCCCGAGCCAAGGAATTGGTGCTCGACCTGCACAGCAAGGGCTACACCCGTCCTGTTGAGCGCAAGGACATCAACGTGTTGGGAAAGAAAAGCCTCGGCATGTTCGTAGCCGGTGCCCGCACCATGGAGGCCGGAGGCTACATCAGCGAGCACGACCGCACCATCAGCGAAGAGTTCGGTTACGTGCTGGCCGGTGGCGACCTCTCTGAACCCACCAAAGTGAGCGAAAAGTATCTGCTGGAGCTTGAGCGTAAGGCCTTCCTCAAACTGGCCATGACCCGCAAGAGCCAAGAGCGGATGCAAAGCCTTGTCACCACCGGAAAGCCATTGAGAAACTGATAACTTCAAGGCTCCTGAAACGGATGCCCATGATTCGCCAGACGCTGTACATGCTTGCTCTATCGGCCATATCGCTGACCTCGGCCGCTCAGTCATATGAGCGGCCCAAGTTCGCTCCGCCCAAAGACAAGCACCGCAACATGCGCGACATGTACAACCGGAAGCAAGGCCTTTGGAAGACCTATTCTGCCTCTTACATCTGCATTGCGGAGATTGAGTATCTCAATGACAAGAAGCACGGAATGTGTAAGCGCTTCTACCCGCACAGTGGTACCATGATGGAGGAATGCGAGTACTTCGATGGCCGTAAGCACGGTTACGAACGCAAGTTCTACTACACCGGGGCCAATAAGCAGGAAGGCGAGTATGACCTTGGATTGAAAACCGGTGTTTGGGTCTGGTACTACCTCAATACAGGTGAGATACGTTCGGAAGGCAAGTACATTAAGGGGCAGAAGGATGGAGAATGGAAGCTGTATAACAGCCGTGGCGACCTTAAGACCACCTTCGTCTACAAAGAAGGCATCCTTCTCTCTCAGAACGGAGTGCCGGTAGAGCAGATCAAAGACAGACAGAAGCAGACGATAACAAACTAGGTCACAGCAAACAGGTTACAGGTCGCAGCCCAAGAACCAGACAAAAGCAGTTAATCTTCAATCAGAAATCTTCAATCATCATTTTTAGATGGACGCATACATTATAGCAGGATACCGCAGCGCGGTAGGCAAAGCTCCACGGGGGCTGTTCCGTTTCACAAGGCCCGATGATCTGGCCGCTGACGTGATCCGTCAGTTGGTCAAAAGCGTGCCCAACCTCGACAAAGACACCATTGACGATGTGATAGTGGGCAACGCCACACCCGAGGCCGAGCAGGGTCTCAACATCGGCCGTATGGTCAGCCTTATGGGTCTTGATACAGTAAAGGTGCCCGGCATGACCGTGAACCGCTACTGCTCCTCGGGCCTCGAGACCATTGCCATTGCGGCAAGCAAGATCAACAGTGGCATGGCCGATTGCATCATTGCTGGTGGCGTTGAAGTGATGAGTCCCATGCCATTTGGCGGATGGACCGTGATGCCCAACGTTGACGTGGCCCGCCAACACAGCGAATGGTACTGGGGCATGGGCCTCACTGCCGAGCAAGTGGCCAGCGACTACAAGATAAGCCGCGAAGACCAGGACGAGTTCGCATTCCATTCGCACCGCAAGGCCATTGCCGCCATTGAGGCTGGAAGGTTCAAAGACGATATCGCACCCATCACTGTGAAGCAGGTGTATCTGGATGGAAACGAGAAGCGCAAAGAGCGCGAGTACGTGGTTGATATTGACGAGGGTCCGCGTAAGGACACGGCCATTGACAAACTGGCCAAGCTGAAGCCGGTGTTCAAGCCTACAGGCAGCGTAACGGCCGGAAACAGCTCTCAGACCTCAGACGGTGCAGCTTTCGTGCTGATCGTGTCGGAGAAGAAGCTGAAAGAGCTCGGTGTGCAGCCTATTGCCCGCGTGGTGACCTACGCTGTGACAGGCCTTGAGCCGAAAGTGATGGGCGTGGGCCCGATCACTGCCATCCCGAAGGCATTGAAACAGGCTGGGCTGCAATTGGCCGATATCGACCTGATAGAATTGAATGAGGCATTCGCATCGCAGTCGTTGGCCATTCAGCGCGAGCTGGGCATCGACCCGAGCAGGCTTAACGTGAACGGTGGTGCCATTGCCCTCGGTCACCCGTTGGGATGCACCGGAGGCAAACTCACCGTACAGATCTTGAACGAACTCCGCAGGCGTAAAGGCAAGTACGGCATGGTCACCATGTGCGTTGGCACCGGACAAGGCGCAGCTGGAATCTTTGAAATGATGTAAATAAGCCACAAGCCATTGGCCTCAAGCTCCAAGCGCCTGTGGCTTGAGGCTAAAAGCTTGAAGCCATTACTAATACCTAACTCCTAACAACCAACACCTTAACTTACAATGGCAACTTTAGAGAAAAAGGCCCTCCAAGGGGGCGAATGGCTGATTCGCGATACGGACTGCCAAGACATCTTCATCGCTGAGAACTGGAATGAGGAACAACTCATGATCGCTCAGACCAGCCGCGAATTCGTTGAAAAAGAGATTCATCCGCTGCTCGACCGCATCGATTCAATGGAAGAAGGCCTTGTGCCCAGCCTTATGGACAGGGCTGGCGAGCTTGGTCTGTTGGCCATCAGTACACCAGAACAATACGGTGGCATGGGTGCCAGTTTCAACACTGGACTGCTCACCTCCGAGGCTGTTGGTGGGGCACACTCTTTCAGCGTGGCCATTTCGGCACACACGGGCATAGGTACTTTACCCATTCAGTACTACGGCAATGAGGCCCAGCGATCCAAGTATCTTCCGAAGCTGGCCACTGGTGAATGGAAGGCGGCCTACGCGCTCACTGAGCCAAGTGCCGGGTCTGACGCCAACAGCGGCAAGACCAAGGCTGTGCTCAACGCTGCTGGGACGCACTACGTGATCAATGGCCAGAAAATGTGGATCACCAACTCGGGTTTTGCCAACGTTTTCGTGGTTTTTGCCAAGATCGATGACGATGCCAATCTTTCTGCATTCATCGTTGAAGGCGACTCCGAAGGCATCACGCTCAATGCCGAAGAGAAGAAGATGGGCATCAAAGGCTCATCGACCCGTCAGGTGTTCTTCAACAATGTGCAAGTGCCGGTTGAGAACCTGCTGAGCGAGCGCGGCAACGGTTTCAAGATAGCAGTGAACATCCTCAACATCGGTCGCATCAAGCTGGGTGCCGCTGCATTGGGTGCGTGCAAGCAGATCATCACCAAAAGCGTGAAGTATGCCAACGAGCGCGAGCAGTTCGGCCGCCCCATTGCCAAGTATGGCGCCATCCGCCACAAATTGGCCCAGCAGGCCATTTGGACCTACACCTGCGAGGCAGCCACGTACCGTGCCGGTCAGGATATTGAAGACTGCATCGAGAGCCTTATAGCAGGTGGCTTGGATCCCGAAGAGGCCAAAGTGAAAGGTGTGGCCAGCTACGCCATTGAGTGTGCCATTCTGAAGGTGTATGGTTCTGAGGCAGTTGATTTTGTGATTGATGAAGGCGTGCAGATCTACGGTGGAATGGGCTACAGTGCCGAGGCACCTATGGAGCGCGGCTACCGCGATGCGCGCATCAACCGCATTTTCGAAGGCACCAACGAGATTAATCGTATGCTCACCGTTGACATGATGCTGAAAAAGGCCATGAAAGGTGAGCTGGATCTGATGGGTCCCGGCCAAAAGGTGATGGGCGAATTGATGAGCATCCCTGATTTCGGTGATGAGGACAACGCTCTGTTCGCGGCCGAGAAGAAGTATATCAAGAACTTCAAGAAAGCCGCTCTTCTTGTTGCTGGTGCCGCGGTGCAGAAGCTTATGATGACCCTCAGCAAAGAGCAGGAGATCCTCATGAACATAGCTGACGTACTCATCGGGCTGTATGTGGCCGAGAGCACGCTGCTACGTGTTGAGAAACTTGTCAGCCAGCGTGGTGAGGCTGCCTGCCAGACTCAGATCGATATGGCACAGGTATACATACACGATGTGGCCGACAGCATCTGGAAGAATGGTAAGGATGCCCTTGAGTCGTTTGCCGAAGGCGATGAGCTTCGCATGATGATGATGGGCCTCAAGCGCTTCACCAAGACCGCCCCTTACAACAGCAAGGAGGCTCGCAGGCGCATCGCAGCGGTGATTATCGATCAGAACAAGTATCCTTGGGTTTGAGGATGAGCCGTCATCTGTCTCCAGTAGATTAGTGACGAGGTGTATCATTGCCAGACCATGCGACTGTATTCGCCTGGTCTGGCTTTTTTCATTCATATCACATGAGCAAGACTCCCGATTATATCAGCCTGAACAGAGCCGATTGGAACAGACGAACCGATGTGCATTGGGAGAGCGAGTTCTATAGCAACGAGGCGTTTATCAAAGGAGCAGATTCACTTAAGGAGATCGAGGTCGCTATTCTTGGTGATGTGACTGGTAAGAGGATACTCCATCTTCAGTGTCACTTCGGTCAGGATACGCTCTCACTCGCAAGGCGCGGTGCCGAGGTCACTGGTGTCGATCTTAGCGACCGTGCCATCCACCGTGCCCACGAATTGGCTCATTCCACGGGATTGAACGCCACATTCGTTTGCTGCGATCTGTATGAACTCCCTTCGCATCTAGAAGGTCAGTTCGATATGGTGTATACAAGCTACGGCACCATCGGGTGGCTGCCCGATGTCAATCGTTGGGCCAACGTGATAACGCACTTCCTGAAGCCCGGTGGCACGTTGGTCTTTGTCGAATTCCATCCTGTTGTGTGGATGTATGACGCTGATTTTGCGACTGTTTCTTACGGTTATTTCAACTCGGGTCCCATCATCGAGACTCATACCGGCACCTATGCCGACCGCAATGCAGAAATACAGTCGCAGAGCGTTGGGTGGAATCACCCATTGTGCGATGTTCTTACTGCGCTGATTGATAGTGGACTGACAATCATGGCATTCAAGGAATACGATTATTCGCCTTACAACGTATTCCAAGGCGCGTACGAATCTGAACCGGGCCGATTCAGGCTACGCCAATTCCCCAAACCGATTCCGATGGTCTACTCAGTCGTTGGGGAAAAGAGCTATTGACTGGCTCACTTCGGGTGATAGACAGCCTTGGCCTCCTTCATGATCTTCTCGCGGTCCAATGTCATCACCTTGGTCTTCTGGTCAGCATATAGCTGCATCTGATCGGTATAATGCGGGCTATCGGGCCTGCTCGATGCACCGAACGGGTGTAATGTCTCGATATACGGATAGCGCTCGCCTTTTTTCCAATGAGCGAAATGCACGTATGAATCGGCCACATAGGGATTGAAAGTGCCGTTCTCGCCCGGTTTATTGTAGTTGGCGGCCAGTGCATCACCGAACCCGCTCAGAGGCAGATTTACTCCAGGGCGAACATGTCGTTGAAGGTCGCCCAATGTGACTAGTTTTCCTCCGAAATATTTGTCGAGATGCTCCTTGGCTTGTCTCACGGCCTTGATGTAGTCTTCTTCACTCACGGTTATAGCCCTTTTGAAGTCGCTGTCGCCAAGGTGGAGATTGTCAAATACCTTCTGGAAAACCAGTAGGAATGCACCTGCACCTATGCTCGTGTGTTCTGCGGCCCCGTCCCAAGTCCTGATTGCCGAAAGAATGAGCTGCACATCAGGATATTTGTGCGAAGGAATGTGGAAGAGATTCTCGATGCTTTCATACATCCTGCTGCACGATTTCACATTGTAATCAAATTTGATATTCTTCATCCTTTCAAAAGACACCTTGTCGGTAAGTGCTAGTAGCTCCATGAAACGAGTTGCTCTATTATTATCGCCCATATCGTTGTCAAAACCGAAATAATCTGGCCATTCAGTTATTTCCCGCTGTTCTTCCTTGCACGTGGCATTGGTAGGTAGGTTATTGGTATTGAATACATAACCGCACTTCGGCTCAATGTATTGAACCAGGTCCTCTGTAGGATGAAACTCATGCCAAAAGGTGGTGCTGCTGTTGGTCCCTACCACTTCCCGATAGTTGTATTCCGGGTTCCGTTTCGGCACCAATGCGTTATTGATAAAGAAAACAGTGTCATTCTTATCGGCATAAATGATATTGAACCTACCGGCCTGATTCATGCTCACGGCTCGGTAGAATTCGGTGAAATTGGCCGCACGATTCATCCTATACCATTGCTCTCCCAATCTTGCTCTTTCATTAGCCCCGAATTTAACAGCGTAGAATTCACCGTTCTTCGATTTCAGTGTAGCGCCTGCCACGCTCCAGTAGGTCATTTTCCGAACTGGGATGACCATACCTTTCAGTTTCACTTTCAACCATATGGGCCGCTTTTCCAATTTGCGCCATTCACCGTTGAAACGGTAGGTTTCTTTCTTAGTCGGATGCATCTCCAATTTGAATACATCTACAAGGTCAAGGTGGTTGAAAGTGTGCGCCCATCCCAGATTTTCATTGCTTCCAAGGAAGATGCTAGTCCCTCCAGGAAACATCGCCCCATGAATATTCAACCCCTGATCGCTACATAGATGGGCCTCGTACCAAGAGAACGGGCCCTCAACCGGTTGGTGAGGATTGATGCACAACATTGTACTACCATCATCAGTCTTCTTACTGTTGAAAGCAAAAGCATTTGAACCGTAAGGCACTTCTTTCTCATCAAATTTCCCATCAACTATTTTACCCACCGGCCCTTGGGCAAATGAAATGGCACTCATGGCAAAAACATAGGCTGTAAGTATGTCTTTCGGACCGATGGGAAATGCGCCTTTGACCCGTATCTCGTCCGGGTGCGCTTTCGCAAATGCATTCAGGCCTTGGCAGTAACCTTCGAGGTACCTGATGAAATCTGCGCCTACTTCATGGTACTTCTCGTCCACCACTTTCCGGGCACCGATGGCGTGAACAAAAAAATCCCGTTGGGCACCTTCAACTCCCCACAACTTACCCGACAGTTGTTTGGCGCTGATCGCCAATTCCTGCATCGTGAAGAAATTGTCTTCGGCATTCGCCCATGCCAGACCATAGGCTACATCGGCATCGGTCTTTCCGAAAATGTGAGGAATACCCCAGCCATCGCGGACAATGGTCACATCATCAACATTTATCGGCTTTCCGAACTCTTGGGCAATAGTTTCCAGGCCAGTTACGACAAGTGCTGATAAGAAAACAAGTACTCTCATTCTTCGCTCAAATGGGGTTGATGGGCCGCGAATTTCGAATGTTGCGCCCTCAATCCCAAACCCTAAAGTCTAAATATGCTGTGCCTGTCACGGAAATCGTGATCCGGCCTTTATCAAGCCTGTACAAGCTCGAGCACAGTGATTTCCGGGGCTATCCCTACACGGCCCATATAACCGATGAATCCGAGCCCTCGGTTCACGTTGATGTGCTGGCCATTTTTCTCGTAAAGGCCTGCCCATTGCTTGTAAACATACTGCACCGGACTCCATTTGAACCCTGGAATCTCTATCCCGAATTGGAACCCGTGGGTATGACCAGATAATGTGAGTTGAATATCAGTATGTTGGTCCGTCACTTGAGCCTCCCAATGACTAGGGTCGTGGCTCAGCAGCAATTTGAAAGGCACACCTTCGGTTCCACGCAAGGCATCATCCAAGCGGCCATATTTAGGGAAACGCATGGCCGCTCCCCAATTCTCAACCCCGAGCACGGCCATCGTGCTTCCGTTCCGCTCAAGAACACGGTGCTCGTTCAAGAGAATGTCCCAACCAAACTCGCGGTGCATACCGATCAAACGCTTGAGGTTAGTCGCTTTGGCATCTTCGCTATCCCAAGGTACATAGTCGCCATAGTCGTGGTTTCCGAGAACCGAATAAACTCCCATGGGCGCTCTGAGGCGCTTGAACTGATTGATGAATGGCTCAACCTCACTGGCAACATTATTCACCAGGTCGCCAGTGAATACGATCATATCAACCGTCTCTTTCTCAATGATATCGAACGCTTTTGCCAATAAATTATCGCTAGCGAAACTGCCACTGTGCATGTCCGATATCTGGAGGATCTTCATTCCTACAAGCCCTTCAGGCAGGTTCGTTACAGGTACTTTGTGGCTTACTATTCGGAAATCGAAAGCAGTACGGGCCATTCCATACAGCATGCTCACAAATGGCAGGCTGAAAAGTCCGATAGCGATATTACTCACCGCTTGCCTCCGACCGGGCATGTGATCTGCACCACTTCCCAACATCTTGGGCATTATCCATCCCATAAGCCGCAGAAAATCAGCCATCAAGAGAAAAAACAGACTGATGAGTTTCGGGGCGAAGAGAACGAAGAATGCGCTGAAGATGTAGTAACGCAGAGCATTGCCAGAAGTGCGGTCTGAAGCAGCCCAGACAACAGCCACATAGATGGATGCAGTGATTACGATATAGGCTCCGGTCAGAACAGTTGAGAACCGAGGGAACATGTTCGTGATCAGGCTCCTCACGAAAAAGAAGGAGTATACCTCGATGGATGAGAGAAGAAGCAACGGGATTAGCAATCGGGTCAATTGGCGCGGTGTTCGGGTGCGTTGATGGGTACAATTAAGGGTTCGGAAAGTTCGACAGGATTAGAAATTTAACAGTCGTTCGTAGATTTTTCATAGATGATTGAACGAGATGAGCGACATAATGAATAGATTTGTCATCGATAGGTAATCCACCTCCAAACGAAGGACTATGATTCGATTCTACTTGCTAACCTTCGCCATTATTGGGTTCACAGCCTCAATGCCGGTTTTTTCGCTGGCTCAGTTCGTGGTTCACAACAATGGCGCTCAGGCGTATGTGAGGCCCGGTTGCGTTGTCAGCATCCGCACTGGCGACCTAGAGAACGCCTCGGGCAACTTCAGCAACAGTGGTACTGTAACTGTCGAAGGCGATGTGGTGAATGGCGGCAACCTCAATGGAGGAGGCGCAGCGGGTCAGTTCAATGTGCGTGGCAATTGGATCAACAATGCCAATTTCATCGCAGATCAGACAACCGTTGCGCTTAACGGTGGCAACCAGAGTGTTGCAGGAACGGCTATAAGCAGCTTTTACAATCTCGACCTGCAGGGCACAGGTGTCAAGAGCCTCGGTATCAATGCCGGAGTGGCCAATGAGTTGCGGCTCAATAACCGTGAGCTTGCTACTCAGGGCAATGTGATGCATGTGACCAACACAGCCACAGCTGCCATCTCCTACACAACGGGTTTTGTAAGTAGCACTGGTAATGGCCGTCTGCGTTGGGATATGGCGGGTACCGGACCGTACATATTTCAGGTCGGGAGCAGCGTGGGTACTCCTAGGGTGCGTCCCGTTCGCCTCGACCCCGCAGGTGCCGCGGTCTCATACTCAGTGCGTTTTGCCAACACCAATCCGACTTCCGAAGGGTACAGCATATCGCAGTTGGCCACCGGGGTCTGTCAGGTCAACAGTCAGTTCTACCACCTCATTGAACGCACGGCCGGCACTGCTTCAACGGGCATTACACAGTACTACAATCTGGCGCAGGATGGCAACTGGAATGATGGTGTGCACTGGAACCCATCGAACCAATGGCAGGATCAGGGCAGTACCAACTTGGGTAGCACAGGTACATACAACACTGTGAATATCCCTGTCTGGAACAACTTTTCAATCCCTGCTTTCGCGCTGTCCCGGCCTTCGCCCACAGTCAATCTTAACGGACTTCCTGCCAGCTCATGTCAGAATGGTTCAACCGCCTCTCTTACAGCCACCCCTACCGGGGGCACTTTCTCAGGCCCTGGCATCCTGAGTCCCAGTACAGTATTCAACCCGGCTGCAGCAGGAATAGGCACTCATCTCATCAGCTACACTTTTACAGATGCAAGTGGCTGTAGCGGTAGCGATATCGACACCGTTCAGGTCTATGCCGCACCTCTCGTAGCTCTCAACGTCAGTGGCCCGCCCAGTTTCTGCGCGGGCGATAGTATCCAGATCGGAGCAACACCGGGCTTCACAAGTTATGTCTGGAACAACTCCTCGACCAATGATACCATTACTGTCAGCCAGGGTGGCCAGTATTCTGTGACTGCCACTGATGCAAATGGATGCTCAGCCACCTCGGCCAATGCCAACATCACAGTCTACCCCACACCGACACCTGTTATCACCTCAAGTGACTCGCTAGAATTCTGTCATGGCGAGTCAGCTCTGCTGACTGTCGGGAATTCCTATTCAGCTTATGAATGGAGCAATGGGGCCATCACGTTCAGCACGGTTGTCACCGAGGCTGGGATGTATGCATGCACGGTGACCAACCAATACCTGTGCACTGCCACCAGCGATTCGGTCGAAGTCACAATTCTCAACGGATTGACTGGGACGATTCAGGCAGATGGCAACTCCATATGGGTAGAGCCTGCTGGGTCTGATTATCAATGGTTCCTTAATGGCACCCCGATTCCAGGTGCTACAGGCCAGTCCTATCAGGCTACACAAAGCGGAAACTACACTGTACAGTATAATTCTTTAAATGGCTGTCCGTCAGATAGTTATATTCTTGAATTCACTTACATAGGCGTGGGTGAGATAGGCCCGTTCACAGAACTCAGCCTTTATCCTAATCCGGGTAATGGTGAAGTTTTCATTGAAGGATCACTGCGCGATGCACAGATTGTTGAGATTTCGGTCTATGATATCGTTGGGCGTTCAGTTCTACCGATCAAGCAGTTGGCTAACTCGGTTCAGGTCCGTACCAAATTGGACCTCCGCGAATTCGCTAAAGGGGTTTACATGATTCGCGTCACAGCCGGTTCAGAAGAAGTTGTGTTCAGGTACGTCCGCGACTGATTTTCTTATCCAGTAATCAAACATTTAGCTCCAAATCACCTTCCCGATGAAAAGAATCATTACCTCGATCGCTGTTCTTCTCTGTGTGAATGAAGCAATAGCACAGAACAACATGGGCATCGGAACCCCCAATCCAGACCCTAGCGCAGTCCTTGAGCTTCAGGCCAATGACAAAGGTCTATTGATACCTCGGATGACCACGGCTCAGCGGTTGGCCATAGTAAGCCCTGCCACTGGCCTATTGGTGTTTGATACCTCAACCAACGGTTTCTGGTATTTTAATGGAGTCATTTGGGTACAATCTATCGGCCCTCAAGGGCCGCAAGGTCCTGCTGGTGCTGTCGGAGCACAAGGACCTGCAGGGCCTGCCGGTCCTGTCGGTCCACAAGGCCCTGCCGGTGCTGATGGATTGAACGGTGCCGATGGAGCCACAGGCCCTGCCGGTCCTGCCGGCCCTGCTGGTGCTACTGGTCCTGCCGGTCCACAAGGTCCCGCAGGAGCTGACGGATTGAACGGAGCCGATGGAGCGACAGGCCCAGCCGGACCTGCTGGTGCCACTGGTCCTGCCGGTCCACAAGGTCCCGCAGGAGCTGACGGATTGAACGGAGCCGATGGAGCGACAGGCCCAGCCGGCCCTGCTGGTGCCATTGGTCCTGCCGGCCCACAAGGCCCAGCCG
>Ga0169931_10011547_pt1 | contig 12419 bp, 12 predicted proteins | sample Kivu_15m_20L_FD_129675 | JGI IMG/M metagenome (GOLD analysis project Ga0169931, IMG submission 129675) | Freshwater microbial communities from Lake Kivu, Western Province, Rwanda to study Microbial Dark Matter (Phase II) - Kivu_15m_20L... | ecosystem: Environmental > Aquatic > Freshwater > Lake...
ATTTGGGAGCTATTGGGGACGGAGGAGCAATTCTTACCTCAAATAAGAAATATTATGCAAAAATCAAGTCATTAAGACAATACGGCTGGAATTCCTATAGGTCTTCTTGTGAAATTAGTGGCGTCAGCAGACTAGATGAAATACAAGCTGCGATACTTAATGTAAAACTGAATAGTCTTGATAAGCAAAATATGAAACGACGCCAAATTGCCTTAATCTACGCACAAAATCTTGATCTAGAGAAATTTACTCTTCCAAGCGAAACAACCTTCGGAAAGCATGTTTACCATCTCTATGTCGTTCGTTCCTCTCAAAGAGACTTTTGTATTAGGAGTTTGCAGCGGCAAGGAGTGAAACCATCAATTCATTACCGAGTTCCTACCCACTTACAACCGGCTTTTAACCACACAAAGCAGTCTCACCTCCAAGTAACAGAGAAAATAGCAACGGAGGTATTTTCTTTACCGATGTTTCCAGAATTAAGCGAAAATACGGTTATCGAGATATGTAATATACTCAACAAAACAAGAGGGACAAAAAGTGTTTATTCGAGATAATTTTGAAAGGCAGAGGAAAATCAATGTTTCATTAGCTGCGAGAGATTCAGATTTAGTAAAAATAGGGAGAGATTTTCTTGCTCATGCAGATAAGTATCAATATGGATATTTTTGGCGCTTTATGGGTTTGCCTATAATTCAAATGCCAGAAGATATAGTTTTGACTCAAGAAATCCTCTGGAAGTTAAAACCGGACGTTGTAATTGAAGCAGGAGTTGCTTGGGGTGGAAGCTTGTTGATGTATGCAGCTTTTCAAGATATTGAGAAAAAAGGGAAAACGTTTGGGATTGATCTTGTGACTCCTGATCATAATAAAGCCGCAATAATGAAGTCTCCTGTCTCACATAGGATTACACTGATTGAAGGCTCATCAACTGACTTAAAAGTATTCAACCAAATTGCACAGGAAGTTAAACAGGACGACAGAATTCTTCTGGTGCTTGATAGTAATCACACCGAATCGCATGTCTTGGAAGAACTTAAACTATGGACGCCCCTACTAAAAAAAGGTGATGTGTTGATAGTTTCTGACACCATAGTTGAGGATATTCCCATACAGACCCACAGGCCACGCCCTTGGGGGCCGGGCAATAATCCAAAAACTGCGCTTCTAAAATTTTTAGAAACTACAGATAGGTTTTCTTATGATAACGACTACTCATTGAGAGCCTTGAATTCTTTTAATCCTTCTGGGTATCTCTTTTGCATAAAATGACAAAGCTCAATCGCCGAATCCTTGTTACTGGAGCAAATGGGAATATAGGAGCCAAGCTTGTTTACGCGTTAAAGGCGAGAGATTTCCAAGTTGTATCAATCTCGTCTAGGGTTTCATTGTCAAGTGATTTCTCAATACTAGTCGATTGGAGTAATCCCGCACCAATAAAACTTCCAGAAATCGATGTAGTTGTGAATCTTGCCTCACAAACAAGCCCACTAATTTCAAAGTTGAATCGCTTCTTAGACGCAAGAAATAATTTACTACATACCCTCTACTTGCTTGATGCGTTGTCTGATATAGGAAATAAACCATTCTTTATTCATATAGGGTCTATGTCAGAATATGGTCTAAACCATATTGAAAATCGAGCCGATGAAAAAAAAGTTGCAACAACGTTTTATGAATGTTCAAAAATAACATCCCAACTTTACGCAGAACAGTATTCACGAGAACAATTAATCGGAAAAACTGTAAGTTTAAAACTTTCAAACGTTTATGGCAATCCAAATGGGCAATCATCGCACGACCGAGGTTTCATTGATCGAGTGATCGAGAAGGCACTACTTGGTGAGGAAATCTATATTTACGGAGACGGAAATTACATCCGGGATTTTGTAAGAGTAGATGATGTAGTTCAATCTATAGTTGCAACTGTTGATAATCTCAATAATTTACGGCTAGATGAATACCAAGTAGGGACAGGCTTAGCTACTACGATATCGGAAATGGTTGGCTTAATAGTTAATCAAGTACAAATAATAAGTGGGATAAGATCTACAATAAAGTATAGAAATTTTCCTGAAGGTGCCTACTCTATTGATCGACGTAATTCAATAGCCTTTGCAGAGCCTTTCATCAAGGATACTAATTGGCACCCTAAATGGAGCCCAGTCACTGGAATTACAGATTTATTGCATAGAGCGTGCAAAAAGGAGCTCGAACACTGATGAGTAGAGAAAAGAAGATGAATCAGAGAGGAATATCAGTGGAGTCTATTTCTAGAATTGAAAGAAAGATTCCACAGAATGACTCTGTTCTAACATTCTTTGACAACTTAGAATTTTTTTTGCCAAGAATTCAAAGAGTGTTTTTTCTCAAGTCAAGCTCCAAGAGTATTAAAAGAGGCGGACATGCACACAAGCAGTGCAATCAATTTCTTATATCTATTAAAGGGGAGATTGAGATTTTCATTAAAGATAGAGAAGGTGGTACTGTCGATATAAAATTGAATAGTATGGACAATTGTTTTATTCCTGCAGGACTATGGATCGATATTATAATGAGTAGCGATAGTATCTTGATGGTATTATGTGATGCTCAATATAGTGAAGATGATTACATTCGTCAGTGGAAAAATTACATTTTGGATGAGAGACGCTAGTGAAAATCGTTATATTTGGGGGAGCAGGTCATGTAGGGACATATTTAGTTGACAATCTCTGGAAACTTTCAATTGGTCTTGAGGAAATAATTATTGTCGATAAAATCCAGAGTCAGAGATACGACACGATATACGGAAGATCAAAGGCAAGAAAGACTAAGGTCAAAGTCATGGCATTAGACGAGTTGGTAAGAAGTGACATAGTAGCTTTAGAAAGCTGCGACATTCTGTTACATCTAGCAGCGGAAACTAACCCATCTCTAACAGATGGAACGTTAGACCACTTTATGAAGCTCAATTTCGAAACTACTAAAGTTGCCATAGATATTGCTAGACATACTAAATTACCGATTATTTTTACTTCTTCTACAAGTGTCTATGATAAGTCGGGTCACAAATTAAGTGAAAGTGAGGACATCTATAATCCACCGAATGCATACGCTAAGTGTAAATATCTAGAAGAACAACTGTTTAAGAATTATTTTTTGGAAGGTGGGAAAGGCGCAATACTGAGAATGGGAACGATTCATGGCTTCTCCCGTGGTATGAAGTTTCACACGGCAGTTAACAAACTATCTCTTCAAGCAATTCTCAGGAAGAAATTAACAGTTTGGCAAACAGCACTAGACCAATACCGCCCCTATTTAAGCTTGGTTGATTTACAAAATGCACTTAATACCCTTTGGGCCGCGAAACAATTCTCAGGCGAGACTTATAATCTTGCAACAAGCCATTACACCGTAGCGCAAATTTTGCTCATTTTTAAGGATATTTTCGGGGAAAATATTCCAATCGAGATAATCGAGTCTCAAGCTATGAATAATCTGAGTTTTACAGTGTCGACTGATAAATTCAAGGCCCTTGGCTTCAGTTTCTCGGGTAGCCTAAGAGAGGACATTATTGAAGTTAAGGAAATGTTTGATTTGGACTCGTCTGAGAGAAGTTTCTAAATTGATGGCAGATGAGTGGTATCTTGGTGAAATTAGCGGTACGTGGACTCAGCAAGTGCGGACTTTTGAGGATACCAGAGGTCGTTTTATTGAAACTTATCGAACCACAAATATACCATTTTGCAATGTGCGATTTAAACAAGATAGTGCGAGTTTCTCCACTTCAAGAGTTCTTAGAGGTTTGCACGCCCAAGAGAAGCAATGGCAACTTGCGACATTAATTGCAGGAGAAGTTTTGTATTTCAGTCTGGATCTAAATCCCAAATCCACAACATATAGAAAAGTGGCTAGAGTCCCTTTAAGCACTAAATCAACAAATCAGATCCTTGGCCGTCCCGGAATTGCTCATGGCTTCTACGTTTTATCAGACTGGGCCGTCATTCATTATAAATCTTCAGTTTTTCATGGAGTGACAAAGGAATACGGCATAAACATGAGTAATTATGTATCGGACTTTGGGATTACTGAGTTTACACAATCACCGAAAGACCAGAGTGCACCCTCCTTAGAAATGTTAGAAACACAGCTTGAATTTCAAAAATTTCAAAGAAGCCTAAACAAATAGCCTATGAGTTTATCCGAAAAGTGTTCAATCTTACTCCTATCGAAAGATCGGCCAAATTTTCTACAACGCTTTCTTACTTTTGGGAAAAGTAATTATAGTTTGAGTACCCTAATAGCTGATGGAAGCACTCAGCCCCTATATAGGATTGTTGATGGAGTAAAGGATGACAAAGTTCATTATAAATATGTGGCTCCAGACTTAAAAATAGAAGATTTTGTTCGCAAAGTTATTTTGGGCCTAGAGAATGTTCAAACCGATTATGTAATATTAATGGACGATGATGATTTTCTCTCAGAGATAGCTATAGAAAAAGCTATATATTTTCTTGAAAATAACAATGGATATATTGCTTATATTGGTTTTGCCCTAGATTTTTCGCTTTCAATAAAACCAAATTGTTTAGTTTATGGAACCGTCGTAAATGCAAGAAAGTGGGCGCTAGGTGCAACGTTCTTTGAAGATACAGTATCCGCACGGGTGTCTAAATACATCGATATAAAGGGTTCATATTGGCATGGTGTGATTCGGACAGCTGAATTATTGAAGGTTTGGAAAATAATCGAAGAATGCGATCCCCAAAGATATGAAACAGTCGAAGTTCTACTTAATATTATAATATTGTCAATAGGAAAGTGCTACTCAGCTAGTGATGCATTAACCTTGTATCATCAAGTGCATGATTCGATGATCTCTAAATCATTGAAAAATGATTATGAGTTAAGTTTGGATGAAAATTGGATTGCCGAAATTGAAACATGCTTAAAAGTAATTGAAAAAAAAGGGATATTAGCAAGTGCCCCAATCTCAGCAAAATTTAAGAAGGCCTGGTTTACTTTTCAAGAGGATGAGAAAAAAAAAGTACAACCTAATTACGATTTATTTAAAGTGTTACGACGATTGAATTATGCAGTAAGAAGCCGTCTAGATTGGGAGCCCCAGTTGAAAGTTTCGGCTTTGGAGTTACCTGCTAATCAAGTTAAAGAATTTAATCAGATAATCCACTTTTTGTCATCAAATAAAGTCTAATTTGATGGTAGAATGCAATGTGTCTCCGTATAGTAAGCTCACACACCTTATTAGACTATAAGTTTTTATTGTGCTCATAAACATACCTTTGATGCAAATTATTTCTGTTGTGCATTCACGTCTCTCTTTGACTCTACTCTCTAAAATTTCGTCGAAGTTTCTTTTACGCGATAAAAGTGATCGAATAGTTCGACTCGGCTCCAAATATGGTGGATGGAATTTCTGCGAATGTGCTGATCATCTGCATGAGGAGGGAATTTATATTGGGGTGGGGGTTGGGGAAGATATTTCTTTCGATACTGAAATCTTGAATCGGACAAAGATGAATGCGGTCTTGTTGGATCCAACTCAACGGGCCAAGCAACATGTGGCAAGGTACTTGTCTAGAACCGATGAACGTCATTCCCAAGCATATAGTTCTGGGGGAGAGCAAGAACCACTGAATTATCTTTTCCATATGGATTTTCGAGAAAGAATTCGATTCATAAATAAGGCATTATGGATTAACGATGGGGGCATACTCCTTGATAGACCTAGGAACGCCGCGCATGTTTCCTACCAGCACGAGTCAATTCGAAACGGCAAGGATGTAGTATCAGAGAGATTTGAAACATTATCACTTATGCAAGTCAGAGAGACGATAGTAGCTAATTTTGGATATCATGATGCCGCAATGATAAAGTTAGATATTGAGGGTTGCGAGATTGAAATCGTAAAACAAAATGGTTGTAACTGGTTGAATGCTGATCAACTGTTGATAGAATTTGATTTTCTACGCAGTAAGATGTCGCTCAAGAAGGTCTATAAGTATTTATTGGTAATGCGTAAACTTAAGGCAATAAACTTTCGTTTAGCACATATTGAGGGTCTTAACTACCTCTTTTTACGAGAATTAAGAGAATATTAAAATGGAGATTAATGTTGCAACAATGTTTTCTAGGGAATATATAGTGCAAGGTCTTACCATGCTAAATTCATTTTTGAGAAATAATCTAAATACGAAGGTTTGGATTTTAGCGTTAGATATCGAGACTTTTACTGTAATGTCCCAGGTACAACTTAAATATACACATACTATTTTAATTAGTGAAGAAAAGAGACTTTATCAGAATTTTTTATATTTCCAAAGAAGTCGCTCTTTCGCAGAGTCAATATTTTCTATTAAGCCGCATTGGGTACAGTATGTTTTGAATAAAATCAGGGATGAGGACATAGTTTTGTATATTGATGCAGATAGCTACTTTTTTGCGGAATTGCCTGATGTAGGCTTATTTAAGGAGGCTTCTTTAATTTTGAGTCCTCATTATTTCCCTAAAAATAGAGATGATGGCACGGAAGTTGGAAGGTATAACGCAGGGTTTGTTGGATTTAAGAAAAATAATGTTGGTGTAAGAGCAGTAAATTTGTGGAGCGACTTGTGTAATGATTGGTGTTTTGCTTACAAAAGTGATGGTAAATTTGCAGACCAGAAGTACCTAGATCAAATCTCATCAAATTTCACAAATTCAGTCGCCGAGACTTCGTTTGGTATTAATTTGGGACTCTGGTCTTTTTCTTCAGATAGTAGAGTAAGGACAGAAAAAAGTGGGATTCAAGTGGGTGAAAATAAGCTGATTTCATTCCATTTTCACAGTATTCGATTCTCGCGTAAATTTATTTTTATGGATTTGCATAGGTACCAGAGATTAGCATTTTCCCGAGAGGTACATGAAAAAATCTATGCACCATATGTTGATGATTTGCAGAATGTTAAAATGACCCTTAAGAATAAAGGTTTCGAATCTAAAATGTTTGAAAATATCATTATCCCTCGAGGTATAGCATTCAAGAGTTTTATAAAACTCCTCCTTCAAGGCCAGATAAAGCTGATGAGATAAGGTCAAGTGTTATGCATTTAGCAGACTTTAGCGCAATGCCAGTCCTTGTAATTGGATACAACCGCCCAGATTTATTGAATCAAATTCTGAATCGCTTATTAGATATAAACATGCAGAATATTTATGTTTTCATTGATTGTTGGAAATTATCTGATGAGCGAGACAAATCACTAGTTCTTCAATGTCACAGTGAAGTTCATAAGCTAAACGACAAGAAAGTGCTTAAGAGTAATTTAGCTACAAGACATCATGGTTGTTACAAAGGAGTAACTACAGCAATAGATTGGTTTTTTTCAAATGAAGAATATGGTGTAATTTTGGAAGACGATTTAATCGTGGATGAAAATACATTTCATTATTTATTTTTTCATCTTCAAAAAAGTAATCCAGACCCAGTGATCGGCTCAATATCAGGATTTAGGCGTGAGATTACAATAGAGGAAAAGAAAGTCAATAGTGATTTTCTATCACAGTATCCTGCAAGCTGGGGGTGGGCTACTTGGGGCAACAGATGGTCTCAGTTCCGCCATAAGTTCAAAAAAACTGAGAAAGTAAAATTAATGTGGCGAGTTTTTAGAAGAACAGGGATCCGAGGTCCTCTTGTTTGTTACCGAGTACTTACGCGTTTGCAGTCTGGAGAATTAGATTCTTGGGCATATCGGTGGCTCTTTACTCACATACTCGAAGGGTGGTTTTCTATAGTGCCTTCTCAGAATTTAGTGGTTAATTGTGGGTTCAGGTCTGATGCCACACACACAATTACCGAAGAAGCAGATCAGCTAATAGGGAAATTAGGAACCTGGAACGAAATGCAGAGCCTGCCAATGTTATTAAATTATCACGAGGAATATGACAAGTTTTTGGAAAAAAACGTTTATGGGTGGAGTTAGTAAGTCACGGGCATGCTTCACTAATAACTAGCCTCAGAGAAAGCGTCGAGTCTCTCAAAAAGAGCCTTAGATCGTGTCCGTGAATCTTTATGAATCACATTAATATTCTACTAGAATGCACTCCATGGCATCCCTCTGGTTAGCAGACTTAACCTATACGCAGCAGAATTTAGCATCCGACGTTGTTCCAGCTGCAATTGGAGGATTAGCAGAGATAGCTAAACTGGAGGGAGTAGATGTAGAAATTTTCAAATTTCCTGACGAACTATTTAGTGCCTTATCTAAAGATCAGCCTAGTTTTATAGGTTTTTCTAATTATGTATGGAATGCTAATTTATCTCTGAAAATTGCAGCAATATTAAAAGGACATTACCCCTCACTAGTTACAATTATGGGGGGACCAAACGTACCAAGTTCTGACTCTGATCTTGAGAATTGGCTTCGACTTAATCCACAAATTGACTATGCAGTAATTAAAGAAGGAGAGATTGGCTTACAAAATTTACTTCAATTACTTAAAAGTGGTTTTCAACGGAACAGCAAGGCAGTTATCCCAGATGATTCAAGGATGGATGGATTCGCTTTTTTAAGTGCTGATGGCACACTACATAAAGGAAAGCTAGCTCGCTTCATGAACTTAGAAGAACTACCTTCTCCTTATCTAAGTGGACGACTGGACCCCTATTTGGATGGACGCCTTATGCCTGTAATCCAAACTAATCGAGGTTGTCCATTCACTTGCACCTTTTGCACTGAGGGACAGCACTATTGGAGCAAAGTAAAGCGAAAACCTCTGGATATTCTCACTAGAGAAATCCGTTACATAGCGACAAAGTTGATGGAAAATAACAATTCTCGAAAAGATCTCTTGATAGCTGATTCTAACTTCGGTATGTACGAGCCTGACTTAGAAGTCGCCAAAGAAATTCGTAAGATACAAGAGGAATTTTTATGGCCGACTTACATAAATGTTGCGACTGGAAAAAATAAGAAAGAACGCGTTATTGAAACAGCCAGGATTGTTAAAGGAACAATGAACCTTGCGGGATCCGTGCAGTCGTTAGACCCAAAAGTTTTAGAGAATATAAAGAGAGACAATATTGCGCCAGAGTCACTCTTAGATATGGCACTAAAAGCAGCAGAAGTAGGGACAAACACTTACAGTGAAGCAATACTTGCGCTTCCTGGTGAGACAAAACAATCTCACTTTGAAACGTTGCAAAAGTTAACAAACGCCAATTTCACTATGATTGCCACTTATCAAATGATGCTTCTTCCAGCCACGGAGATGAATTCGCAAGATACGAGAGAAAAATTTGGTTTTCAAACAAGGTTTAGAATGGTGCCTAGGTGTTACGGATATTTCGAATTTTTAGGGGGCACGTTCACTGTCGCAGAAATTGAGGAAATAGTAATTGCGCACAAGGATATGTCCACCGAAGAGTATCTAGACTGCCGGGTTCTTCATCTTTTTATCACCATTTTCTATAATGAGGGAATCTTTCTTGAGTTCAATCGACTAATCGCACAATTGGGTGGAAGTTCATTTGATTGGATTATGCAGATGATGCGTGATCACGAACATACTGACATATCTTCATTCGTTAATGATTTTAAGAAGGATACTCTCAGTGAATTATGGACTAGCCGTGATGAACTTGAAGATAGGATTGGAGAAATTGACTTTATCAAGAGTGCGATTGATGGCGAAATCGGAAATAATATTTTGTATTACTTTAAAGCGAAGTCATTAACTAAAGCCCTAATTCCAATATTTGAATTAGCTGAAGCATCATTGATCTCTTACTTAAAGAGTGCAAGGCTCAACTCTCAAGCAACCGAGAATCTGATCAGAGAAATGTTTAAAGTGAGATATGCTCAAATTAGTGGCATATTTAGACTACAGCAGGAGTATGTCACAGACTTGGATTTTGATGGGAAGGCCATAACAGTGATGAATGACCTTTACAATGGAAAAGCAATTCAAATTGCAGAATTCGAAAAAGCAGGGAGAAACCTCGAGAGGTTTAATTTTTTAATGCTAGAGGAAAGAACTAATGAAATGGCGAATTTACTTGAGTTATTTGGCGATACAGATATAGGAATTTCACGAGTGATTTCCCGCATATATATGCGGCAATTCTTCAGAATGAACATTAAGGCAACTAAAATTAAGGAAGAGCGGTATATACCTACGAGCCAGTTTGGATTTCGGGAAGTTTGAGTTTAGTTAATAGTAGAGAATTGCTCTTTAATAAATGATAGTACTGGAGTGGGTTCGAGCTTCTAACGGAACATGGTGAATAATCTCCACAGGCAGGTAACTAATGGCATTCTTGAGTTGGTAGAATCGAGCAATAGCTATCCATACGGAAAGCTTCGAGTTAGTACCGACAAAAATATTTGAAGATATCATTTCTTTTAGACTAGGTATAGTACTAGTAGATTTAGAACAATTACGCGGGAACGAAAAGTTAGAGTCAAATTCAAATAGAGCATGTGAAATAGAGTCAGATGCAATCCTCACTTCTTGAATTTGAGCGTTTATTTTAGATATCAGTTTTACAGTGTCGATTATTCGCCTTGAGTCTAAAGGTTTTTTTTGCTTTAGATTACGCAGATCACCAAGTCTCCAATGCAATCCAAGGTATTCTATTGGCTCTCCAAATTGTTGCTGCTTTAGGTTGAATGGGCCGTGTTGGTTCTTAGACATTGCAAGAAAAGTACTTTCACTAATTGTCCGATGTGAGTAGTGACCTCTGAGTGACAAAACCCAGGGCTTCAACTTGGCAAAAGCATAATCATCATTTGCTTGTGCAATTATTCCAAAACTGAGTATTACTTTACGAAAGATTGATCGAGCCCGAGTTTTCACTTTGTATGAAATATTATCGAACGGGGAGTGAGAAACCCCTAAAGAAAAATTCTCAACAAAATCCTGTATAGACGTTATTCTAAACTCTTCATTTAAAAAACTAATCTCTGATTTGCGCCTAGTGACACCTGCATCGTGTTGTATTAAGTGAACTCTTCTTGTTGGAAACTTAACTTTGAGATCAATTGCCAAAGCCCAAGCAAAACATTGGGAGCCCAAACCTCCCCAAATGTGCACCTTAATAGGGAACCGATTGAGCAACAACATGCATCTAAACTATAACAAAACACTGCATTTGTAAATTTAATCTTAGCCTGCTCTCTAACTGATTGGTGATTCCATTTTAAATACCTCAATAAGATATTATTTGTATGGAAATTGAGCTTAGACACCTAAAATAGAATGGTAAATAGTTCTTATTTGATTCTCCATTATAGAAGGATGAAACATCTCCAATCTTTCTTTATATTTATAACTTGAGGATTCAATTTGGTTAGTGGCTTGCTGTAATTTGAGAGATAAATCTTTTGTATCTCCTGTGTTAAAAAGCAACGGATGTTCCCGACCAAGAACTTCTGGTATAGCCGAATTATTGGATGCTACGATTGGGAGAGCATGGTCTAATGCTTCTAACAAAACTAATCCAAAACCCTCATATCTGCTGGATAGTACGAAAACGTCCATAAGGTTGAGGTAACTGTGAATATCCTGCTGTTTTCCAGCCCAAAAAACTTTATTATCTATACCAAGTTCCTTAGCTAGAGCCTCAAGTTCAAGACGGAGTACCCCTTCTCCTACCACTAGTAGTTGAGCATCGCGCCTATGATCGAAGTTGAAGGCCAGAGCGAAACCTCTTAGCAATGTCGGAATATCTTTTTGTTGCGTTAAACGAGAAATTGTGCCAATAGTTACTGCATGAGGATCAAAATCTGGGAATAATTCGTTTAAATCTGCAGGAATATTATCAGTAAAATTAGATCTCTTATATCCATAGTAAACTACTTTAATCTTTGTTGGAGCATATATTTCCTTAGCCTTAACCAAATAAAGTTTAACTGCTTCTGAAATAGCGATACAAACTTTTATATTTCGAGAACTGAATCTCGACAATAATTGGGAAAAAATTTGTGGCACTTTTGGGAAAAAAGCTTCACAATTATGGCGGCTAACTACCAATGAAAATGTTTTTGCATGAAAAGAGGTAAGAAACTCGGCACGTGGAAGATGAGCATGAACCACAAAATTCTTATCATTATATTTATCAAAGATTTTTTTGAGGAATAATACCTGCTTAAAAGGAAGCTTATTCAGTATCGACGTATTTACGATACATCCAAAACTTTCTAAAGTTTGCAGCAAGTCAGTTCTCCCCTTTAAGGGTACTACTTCGACCTTGATACCATTCTTTATTTGCTCTTCAACAAGGACAACCAATTGATTTTCAGCACCTCCTCGTTCAATTGTCGTTATCACATGACATACGGATATATTCTTCATGATCTTGTATGATCTATCAGCACATCTACGAGTCGATTAATCCACCCATCCAAATTATGTTGCCTTATGGCAACCTTCAATCG
>Ga0169931_10011548_pt1 | contig 12418 bp, 10 predicted proteins | sample Kivu_15m_20L_FD_129675 | JGI IMG/M metagenome (GOLD analysis project Ga0169931, IMG submission 129675) | Freshwater microbial communities from Lake Kivu, Western Province, Rwanda to study Microbial Dark Matter (Phase II) - Kivu_15m_20L... | ecosystem: Environmental > Aquatic > Freshwater > Lake...
CGGTGCTCGTGCCACCACGAGCTGTAGGGGCCCGCGAGCTGGCTGTCGGAGAAGACCTCGCCGGGCTGCCACGTGTCGATGCGCGAGCGCCAGTCGAGTCCGATCGGTCCGATCTGGACCTTGTAGTCGATCTCGCGTCCGACGCGCATCTCGATCGGCGGGGGCGACTCGAGCGAGAACGACATCGTGGGCGGCGTGATCGTGCCGAGGTTCTCCGAGCGCGAAAAGAAGGCGAAGACCTGCTCGAGCGGCGCGTCGACGCGCATGCGGCTCTGCAGCAGGTAGCGCGGCTTGTGGCGCGCGAGGTATTCGTGCTGCGGCGCGTCCTTGCTCGGCCCGATCGCGACCTTGTGGTCCGCGCGCAGGAGGTCCGCGAGCGCGGAGTCGATGTCGGGGAAGCGGAAGCGGAAGCCGAGCGACTCGGCGCGGGCCGGCACGACGCGCGCGCCCGTGAGCAGCAGGTCGGAGACGTCGCCGAGCGCGAGCTTGAGCGCGAAGGCGGGCGCGGGGAACGGCGTCGGGCGCGAGAGCGCGCGGCCGAGTGCCTTGGTGAAGTCGGCGTTGGTGACGGGCGTCGGCGCGGTGGCGTTGAGCGGGCCGGAGAAGCGCTCGTCCTGCAGCGCCTGCATCACGAGCTCGATCCAGTCGTCGACGTGGATCCACGGCATCCACTGCTTGCCGCTGCCGAGCTTGCCGCCGAGGCCGAACTGGAACGGCGGGAGCATCTTGGCGAGCGCGCCGCCCTCGGGGCCGAGCACGATGCCGGTGCGGATCCACGCGGTGCGGATGCCGGCGGCGACCGCGGGCTCGGCGGCCTCTTCCCAGTCGCGGCAGAGGTGCGAGAGGAAGTCGGAGCCGACGGCGCTGCGCTCGTCGACGAGCTCGTCGCCGCGCGGGCCGTAGAAGCCGACGGCGCTGCCGACGACGAAGGCCTTGGGCTTGCGGGCGGAGGCCGCGAGCGCGCGGGCGAGGCGGGCGGTGGTGTCGACGCGGCTCGAGCGCAGCTCCGCGCGGCGGCGGTCGTTCCAGCGCGGTCCGAAGAGCGGCTCTCCGGCGAGGTGGATCACGGCGTGGACGTGGGACAGCTCGGCGCGCAGGCCGCTGTCGGAGATGTCGGTCCGGCACAGGCGCGGGCCCGTGCCGAGCACCGCCCGGGCGCGCTCCGGCGAGCGCACCCACGCCAGCACCTCGAAGCCCTCCCGGGCGAGGCGCAGGGCCAAAAGTCGTCCAAGGAAACCGGTCGCACCCGTCAGGAAAACCGTCCGCGAATCGTTCATGGGCGTTCTTCTAGGGCCATGCGGGACGATTTCTAGAGATTTTGGGACGATTCCGGCTTGAGGGGCGGTCGGTTTGGGGCGAGAGTGGTCGAACCATGGACGAATTCATGACCAGTGCCGAAGTCGCCCGGCTCCTCGGAGTCGGCCCGACCAGTGTCAAGCGGTGGGCCGATTCCGGCCTCCTGCCCTGTCTGCGTACCCCCGGACGCCATCGCCGCTTCTCGCGGCCGGAGGTCGAGAAGTTCCGTCTGAAGCAGCACGAAGTTCAGGAGCCGGATCCCGCGCAGATCGATGCGTGGATCAAGCTGATCGACTCCGAGTGCGGCCCCTACGAGGTCCACAGCGCGCTCTTGTTCGACCGCTCGCGGCTCGACGCCTGGTGGCGCGTGTCGGAGCTCGTCGGAGCGGTGCTGGCCGAGATCGGTCGGCGCTGGGAGCGCGGCGAGATGGGCATCCTGCAGGAGCACTTGGCCAGCGAGCGTCTCGCCCGCGGCCTCGCCCGCTGCACGGAGTCCATCGCGGTGCCCCAGAACGGCCCGCGCGCCCTGCTCGTCGGCGCGGAAGGGGACGAGCACACGCTCGGCCTCCAGCTCGCCGAGCTGGTCTTCCGCGAGCGCGGCTGGAACGTCCTGTGGGGCGGCCGCTCGATGCCCTCGACCGAGGTGGTCGGGCGCGTCGTGCACGGCGACTGCGACCTCGTGGCGGTCTCCGCGGCGGGGAGCTTCAAGGACACTTCGAAGCTGCGCGAGCAAGTGCGCATGGTGGGCTCGGCCTGCCAAGAGCACGACGTGCAGCTGATCCTCGGCGGCCGCGCCCCGTGGCCCGAGCACGCCTCCGACCTGCCCCGCTTCCACCGCGTCCAGAACTTCAGGGAGCTGCACGAGCTGCTAGGCTCCCTGCATGGCTGAACCGCACGCCGCGACGGCGCGACCGATCCGAGTGGGCACGAGCGCGTGCCTGCTCGGCTCGCAGGTGCGCTTCGACGGTGGTCACAAACGCGAGCGTTTCCTCACGGAGACGCTCGCGTCGTATTTCGAGTTTGTCCCCGTCTGCCCCGAGGTGGAGAGCGGGCTCCCGGTGCCGCGGCCGACACTGCGGCTCGTGGGGGAGGAGAGTGCGCCGCGGCTCGTGTTCGGCGAGAGTGGCGAGGACTACACGCCGCAGCTCGAGGGCTGGGCGAAGGCCAAGCTGGCGGCGCTCGAGAAGCTCGACCTGTGCGGCTTCGTGCTCAAGAGCGACAGCCCGAGCTGCGGCATGGAGCGCGTCAAGGTCTATAGCGACAAGGGCATGCCCTCGAAGAAGGGGCGCGGGATCTTCGCGGCGGCGCTGATGGCGCACTTTCCGCTGCTGCCGGTCGAGGAGGAGGGGCGCCTCAACGACGCCAAGCTGCGCGAGACGTTCGTCGAGAGCGTGTTTGCGTACGGGCGCTGGCGCAACCTGCTCGAGGAGGGCCTGACCATGGCCCGCCTCGTGGACTTCCACCGCATCCACAAGTACCTGCTGCTCGCCCACAGCCCCGAGCACTACGCCTCGCTCGGGCGGCTGGTGGCCGCGGGCAAGAAGCTCACCAAGGCGGAGCTCGCCGAGCGCTACGGCACCGGGCTGATGGACGCCATGCGCCACAACGCCAGCCGCGGGCGGCACTTCAACGTGCTCCAGCACATGGCCGGCTACTTCCGCGACGAGCTCGATCCGGCCTCCCGGGACGAGCTGCACCAGACCCTGCACGACTACCGGGCCGGGCTCGTGCCGCTCGTCGTGCCCATGACCCTCGTCCGCCACCACGTGCGGGTGCGCGAGGTCGCCTACCTCCGCGATCAGGTCTACCTCGCTCCGCATCCAAAGGAGCTGATGCTGCGAAATCACGTCTAGCCGGCCGGAAAGGCCTGTTTGGACATGTCCACCGCAGCCCTGAGCCTCTCCATGACCTCGCCTGCGCTCGCCGAGGGTGCTGTGGGGGGCGGGATGAGCCTCGCGCAGGGCCTCGAGCTGTCGCTCTGGGGCTGGGCCGTGGCCGCCGGAGTGATGTTTGTCCTGTGGCTGGTGCAGCTGCGGACCAAGGACGCGACCGAGGTCGACGTGGCGTGGGCGGCGAACTTGGGCGTGCTCGCGCTCCTGTACGCGGCGCGCGCCGAGGGGCTCGCGGAGCGCCGCTGGCTGGTCGGCGGGCTCGTGGCGCTCGCGACCTGGCGGCTGGCGCTCTATCTGTACCTCGATCGCGGCCGCAAGGGCGTCGAGGACGGTCGCTACGCGGCGCTGCGCGCGTCGTGGGGTGCGGCGGCCCACGCGAAGTTCTTCGTCTTCTTTCAGGCGCAGGCCCTGCTCGACGTGCTGCTCGCGCTGCCCTTCCTGCTCGCCGCGGGCTCGGACGCGCCCCTCGGCGCCTTCGATGCGGCGGGCGTGGCGCTGGTCGTGCTCGGGTTCGCGGGCGAGTCGCTCTCCGATCGCCAGCTCGCGCGCTTCCGCGCCGAGCCGTGCAACAAGGGGCGCACGTGCCGCGCGGGGCTGTGGCGTTTCTCGCGCCACCCCAACTACTTCTTCCAGTGGCTCCTGTGGTGCGGCTACGCGTGCTTCGCGCTGTCCGCGCCGTGGGGCTGGCTCGGCCTCGCGAGTCCGCTCGCGATGCTCGGTCTGATCTTGTTCGTCACCGGCATTCCGCCGACCGAAGCCCAAGCGCTGCGCTCGCGCGGCGACGACTACCGCGCCTACCAGCGCACCACGAGCGCGTTCTTCCCGTGGTTCCCCAAGGACGACGCAGCACCCGCGAGGTAATGGAATGGCACTGCAGACCCTGATCGAGTCGGGCAAGGTCCCGGATTTCGCGCTCCGCATGGGCATTCGGCGGCTCTTGGCGCAGCGCCTGCGCGAGGAGGAGGCGGGCGGCGAAGAGGGGCGCAAGGCGCGCCTCGCGGCGTTGCTCGCGAACATGCGCTCGAGCCCGATCGCGCTGCACACCGCGGAGGCGAACGACCAGCACTACGAGGTGCCGACGCGCTTCTACGAGCTCGCGCTCGGGCCGCACCTCAAGTACTCGGGCGCCCTGTGGAACGGGGGCACGCGCACGCTCGGCGAGGCGGAGGCGGCGATGCTCGCGCTGTACTGCGAGCGCGCCGGGCTCGTGGACGGCATGGACATTTTGGAGCTCGGCTGCGGCTGGGGCTCGCTCAGCCTGTTCATGGCGGCGCGCTATCCCAAGAGCCGCATCCTCGGCGTGTCGAACTCGCGCACGCAGCGCGAGCACATCTTGGCCACGGCCAAGGCGCGCGGGCTCTCGAACCTCGAGATCGAGACCTGCGACATCAATCGTTGGAGCACCGAGCGGCGCTTCGACCGGGTCGTGTCGGTCGAGATGTTCGAGCATCTGCGCAACTGGGAGCGGCTGTTCGCGCTCGTGGCGAGCGTGCTGAAGCCCGAGGGGAGGCTCTTCTTCCACATATTCACCCACAAGCGTCACGCCTACCTGTTCCAGACGGAGGGCGACGACAACTGGCTGGGGCGCAACTTCTTTACGGGCGGGATCATGCCGTCGGACGACCTGCCGCTCGAGTTCCAGCGCGACCTCGAGTGCGTCGAGCGCTGGCAGGTCGACGGCACGCACTACGGCAAGACCGCCGAGGCGTGGCTCGCGAACATGGACCGCAACCGGAACGAGGTGCGCGAGCTCTTCCGCGCCACCTACGGTGCCGGCCGCGAGCGCGCGTGGATCGAGAACTGGCGCGTGTTCTTCATGGCGTGCGCGGAGCTTTGGAACTACCGTGGCGGCTCGGAGTGGATCGTCTCCCACTACCTGTTCCGCCGCCGCCCCTAGACCAAGGTCGTTGTAGAAGGATGTCGCCCCGCTCCCCCCTCGAGGCGCCCCCGCGCAAGGTCGCGCCGCTCGCGTTCCTGCGCTGGATCGACTCGTGGGCGGGCATCGACGAGCCCGCGGCGAGCACGGAGAAGCGCGTCGACTGGCCGCGCATCGTGCCCTTCGCGCTGCTGCATGTCGCGTGCCTCGGCGTGATCTGGGTCGGCTGGAGCCCGGTGGCCGTCGCGGTCGCCGTGGCGCTCTACGTGGTCCGCATGTTCGCGATCACAGCCTTCTACCACCGCTACTTCTCGCACCGCACGTTCAAGACGTCGCGCGCGCTGCAGTTCCTGTTCGGCGTGCTCGGCAACAGCGCCGTGCAGCGCGGGCCCTTGTGGTGGGCCGCGCACCACCGCGAGCACCACCTGCACTCGGACAAGGAAGAGGACACGCACTCGCCGACGCGCCACGGCTTCTTCTGGAGCCACGTGGGCTGGATCACGGCCAAGCACAACTTCCCGACGCGGCGCGAGCGCGTGAAGGACCTGCTCAAGTACCCCGAGCTGTGCTTCCTCGATCGCTTCGACATCGTCGTGCCGATCGCGATGTTCGCGGGGCTCTATGGCCTCGGGGCGTGGCTCGGCGCGGCCTATCCGGAGCTCGGCACGAGCGGCCTGCAGCTCGTCGTGTGGGGCATGCTCTCGACCGTGGTGCTGTTCCACGCCACGTTCACGATCAACTCGCTCGCCCACGTGTGGGGCACGCGGCGCTTCCAAACCACGGATACGAGCCGCAACAACTGGTTCCTCGCGATCGTCACGCTCGGCGAGGGCTGGCACAACAACCACCACCACTATCAGGGCTCCGTGCGGCAGGGCTTCCGCTGGTGGGAGTACGACCCGAGCTACTACGCGCTGCGCGCGATGAGCTGGGTGGGGCTCGTGTGGCAGTTGAATCCGGTGCCGGCGGCGGTGCTGGAAAAGCGCCTCGAAAAGCGCGCGTAGGGAGCGTTCGGCGTGCGCGTCGCCATCGTCGGCAGCGGAATCTCCGGGCTCGTCGTCGCGCACCACCTCGCGCGCGAGCACGCGATCGAGCTGTACGAGGCGGGCGGCCACGTCGGCGGCCACACGCACACGCACCAGCTCGAGCTCGGCGGCCGCACGCTGGCGGTCGACACGGGCTTCATCGTCTTCAACCGCAAGACCTACCCGAACTTCTGCCGCCTGCTCGAGGAGCTCGGCGTCGCCTCCAAGGAGAGCGACATGAGCTTCAGCGTGCGCGAGGAGCGCACGGGCATCGAGTGGAACGGGCGCAACCTCGACACGGTCTACGCCCAGCGCACGAACCTGCTGCGGCCCTCGTTCCACCGCATGGTGCTCGACATCCTGCGCTTCAACCGCGAGGCGCTCGAGCTGCTCGCGGGCGAGGACGAGATCCCGCTGGGCGACTTCCTGCGCGAGCGGCGCTACTCGGAGAGCTTCCGGCGCCTCTACATCCTGCCGATGGGGGCGGCGATCTGGTCGGCGTCGCCCGACGAGATGCTGGCCTTCCCGGCGCGCTTCTTCGCGCGCTTCTTCCACAACCACGGGTTCCTGCAGGTCGAGGGGCGGCCCATGTGGCGCGTGGTCGAGGGGGGCTCGGCGCGCTACGTCGAGGCCTTGATCCGGCCCTTCGCCGAGCGTGTGCATGTCGACACGCCGGTGCGCTCGATCCGCCGCCTGCCGGACGGGGTCGAGCTCGAGCTCCCGCGCGGTGAGCGGCAGCGCTTCGATCAGGTCGTGATCGCCACCCACAGCGACACGGCGCTCGCCCTGCTCGCCGACCCCAGCCCGGCCGAGCGCTCGGTCCTCGGGGCCATCCGCTATCAGGAGAACGAGGCCCTGCTGCACACGGACGCGCGCCTCCTGCCCCGGCGGCGCAAGGTCTGGGCCAGCTGGAACTACCACCTGCTCGACCCCGGCGGGGCCGCCGCGGGGGCGCAGGGGGCGGATCGGTTGAATCTGCACCGGGCGACGCTGACGTACTGGATGAATAGACTGCAGGGCCTCGACTGCTCCGAGGAGCTGTGCGTGACCCTGAACCACTCCCAGGCCGTCCAACCCGCCAGGGTCCTGCGTCGCATGACCTACCACCACCCGCACTTCGACCTGCCGACCGTGGCTGCCCAGGGGCGCCATCGGGAGGTCAGCGGTGTGAATAGGACTTGGTACGCCGGCGCCTACTGGCGCTATGGCTTCCACGAGGACGGCGTGATGAGCGGCCTGCGGGTCGTCGAGGGCCTGACCGGCCGCCGTGTGCTCGTGGAGCCGTGGGCGTGAGGAGCGCGCTGTACTTCGGCCGCGTCGGGCACCGCCGCATCGGTGGGATCGAGCACGCCTTCGAATACGGGCACTTCCTGCTCGCGCTCGATCTCGCGGAGCTGGACGCGGTGTTTCGCGGGCGCTGGCTGTGGTCGAACGAGAGCGCCAACGTGGTGAGCCTGCGGCGGGAGGACTACCTCGGGGCGAGCGGCGGGGCGGCGCTCGACGTCGCCGTGCGCGGGCGCGTGCGCGAGGAACTGGGGCGCGCGCCGACGGGGCGCGTCGTGCTGCTCGCGCAGCCGCGCTTCCTCGGCTACGTGTTCAATCCTGTCAGCTTCTACTACTGCTTCGACGCGCAGGATCGGCTCGACGCGATCGTGGCCGAGATCACGAACACGCCGTGGGGCGAGCGGCACAGCTACGTGCTCGATGCGCGCGGCGGCGAGGGCGCGCGCGCGCGGTTCGCGAAGCGCTTTCACGTGTCGCCATTCCAAGACATGGGGCAGGAGTACGCGTGGCAGTTCAGCGAGCTCGGCGACGAGCTCGGCGTGCACATGACCAACTACGAGGGCGGGCGCGCTGTGTTCGAGGCGCGGCTCTCGATGCGACGGCGCGCGCTCGACGGCGCGGGCCTCGCGCGCGCCCTGCTGCTCTGCCCCGGATTCTCCGCGCGCTCGATGGCCGCCATCTACTGGCAGGCCCTGCGACTCAAGCTCAAGGGTGCGCCGTTCTTCGACCACCCGCGCACTCGCGACGCTTCCCTCTCGGAGCACCACCCATGACGAGCCCCGCCTTCACGCAACAAGTCAGCCACGCGCACGCGCCGGTGCGCACGTCGCGCACCAAGCCGTTCACGGCGCTCGAGCGTTTTGCGCGCTCGCAGCTGCACGAGCGGCTCGCGGGTCTGCGCTGGGGACGACTCGTGCTGCGCGATGAGCTCGGCTCGCAGGTCTTCGGCGGGGCGCACGGCCCGAGCGCGACGATCGAGGTGCACGACGGCGAGCTGTACCTCGACATCGCCAAGCAGGGCAGCGTCGGGGCCGGCGAGGCGTACGCGCACGGCGCTTGGTCCACCGATGATCTCGTGGCGGTGATCCGCATTCTCGTGCGCAATCGCGAGGTGCTGCAGGGCATGGAGCGCGGCTTCGCGCGGCTCGGCTCGGCGGCGCTGCGCTTCTGGCATCGCCGACACGACAACACGCGCGCCGGGTCGCGCGAGAACATCGCGGCGCACTATGACCTCGGCAACGAGTTCTACGAGCTGTGGCTCGACGAGACGATGATGTACTCGTGCGCAGCGTTCGAGCATGCGGACATGACGCTGCACGAAGCGCAGGTCGCGCGTCTCGAGCGCATTTGTCGCAAGCTCGAGCTGAAGCCGAGCGATCACCTGCTCGAGATCGGAACGGGCTGGGGCGGCATGGCGATCCACGCGGCGAGCAAGTTTGCTTGCCGCGTGACGACGACGACGATTTCCCGCCGCCAGTACGAGAAGGCGATCGAGCGCGTGCGCGCCGCGGGGCTCGAGGAGCGCGTGACCGTGCTGTTCGAGGACTACCGCGACCTCACGGGCAGCTACGACAAGCTCGTCTCGCTCGAGATGATCGAGGCGGTCGGCGAGCGCTGGTACGACACGTACTTCCAGACGTGCTCGAAGCTGCTCAAGCCCGACGGAATGATGCTGCTGCAGGCGATCACGATCCGCGACTCGCTGTACCGCGAAGCGCTGCGCTCGGTCGACTTCATCCAGCGCTTCATCTTCCCGGGCAGCTGCATTCCCTCCACCGCGGCGATCATGGATCGCGTCGCGCGCGTGACCGACATGAACCTCTACCACTTGGAGGACATCGGGCCGCACTACGCGCCGACTCTGCGCAAGTGGCGCGAGAACATGGCGGCGAGCGCGGAGCGCATCCGCGCGCTCGGCTACAGCGAGGAGTTCCTGCGCATGTGGGAGTTCTACCTGTGCTACTGCGAGGGCGGCTTCGAGGAGCGCTCGATCCAAGACGTGCAGATGCTGCTCGCCAAGCCGCTCAACCGGCGCGAGCCGATTCTGCCGAAGCTCGTCTGAGCGCCGCGGCGTGAGCAAGCTCGCGAACTTCGTCGGGTTCCAAGCGTGCTGGTTCGCGTGCGTGCTCGGCGCGGCGCGCGGCATGGAGTGGCTCGGTCCCCTCAGCGTCGCGCTGTTCCTCGGCTGGGCGCTCACGCGCTCGATCAACGTGGGGCGCGAGCTCGTGTCGCTCGTTCTCGCTGCCGTGCTCGGCACGTTGGTCGACACGCTGCAGCTCCAGATGGGCTGGCTCGGGTACAGCGGCACACCGCTCCTCGGCGTCCTCGCGCCGGCGTGGATCGTCGCACTGTGGGTCGCGTTCGCGATGACCTTCGACAGTTCGCTCGCGTGGCTCGCGCGGCGGCGCGCGTGGTTCGCGGCCTTTGGCGCGGTCGGCGCGCCGTTTTCGTACTGGGGCGGAGCACGGCTGGGCGCGGTCAGCTTCGGCGAGCCGCTGTGGCCCTCGATTCTGGGCATTTCCGCGTGCTGGGGAGCCGCCTTGCCACTGGCCTCGTGGGCGGTCGAGCGCATCCGGGGCGGCGCGGACGAGCGCCGGGACGCCTCGACTTCCTAGAATCCGCGGCCATGCCGCGCCGCCGCCATCACCACGGGCTCCCGACCAATCCGGGCATGAGCCCGGGCTCGCTGGTGATTCCCGAGGGCGCGCTGAAGCCGCGCGTGCGCGTGGTGCGCTACGACGCGAGTGGCATCGAGGCGCGCGACCACGTGTCGCTGCCCGAGATGCAGCGGCTCGCGGAGGCGCCCGAGGTCACGTGGATCGACATCGAGGGCTATGGTGACCGCGAGCTGCTCGAGTTTCTCGAGGCGCGCCTCGGTGTGCCGCGGCTCGCGCTCGAAGACGTGCTCGGCAACAACTCGCGGCCCAAGCTCGAGCCTTTTGGCGAGGCGCTGTTCGTCGTCGCGCGCGCGATGAAGACGGGCGAGCATCCGGAGTCGGAGCAGCTCTCGCTGTTCGTGCGCGGAACGACGGTCATCACGTTCAGCGACGAGCCGCTCGACCTGCTCGCGTCCCTGCGGCAACGCTTGCACGACCCCCAGAGCATGACGCGCCGCAGCGGCGTGGACTTCCTCGTCTACCGCATCCTCGACTGCGTCGTCGACAGCTACACGCCGTGTCTCGAGCACTTGGGCACGCGCCTCGACCTCGTCGAAGCGGAGGCGATCGCGCGCCCGTCATCGCGGCCGCTCAACACGCTCTACGTGCTGATGCGCGACCTGCGCGTGCTCGCGCGCATCGCGCTTCCGATGCGCGAGCTCGCGGTCGCGCTCAGCCACGAGGCGCGCGGCTTCTTCCGGCCCGAGACCCTGCCGTTCCTGTCGGACTTGCGCGAACACACGCAGTCGGTCGTCGAGCTCTCCGCGCACTACCGCGATCTGGGCACCGACGTGCGCGAGCTCATCCACGGCGCCCTCAACCTGCGCATGAACCAGGTGATGCGGCTCATGACGGCGATCACGACGGTCTTCATCCCGATGTCCTTCGTCACGGGCCTGTATGGCATGAACTTCGAGAACATGCCGGAGACGCGCTGGCCCTACGGGTACTTCCTCGTGCTGGGAGCGCTCGCGACGATCGCTCTGTTCACGCTGCGCTGGCTGCGCGCGCAGGGCTGGACCCGCGTCAACGAGGACGAGTGAGCGCCCGCTGGGCGGAGGCGGGACGATGGCGGAGGAGCGGGCAGCGACGGGACTGCGTCGGCGCTGGCGCGTGGCGCTCGCGCTGCTGGCGGCGTTCGTGGGCCTCGTCGCGCTGCGCAACGTGCTCATCGCGCCGTGGCTGCTCGCGCGGCTCGCGGAGCGGTTGCGTCGCGAGCACGGGCTCGAGCTCGAGGCGAGCGGAGCGTCGGGCAACTGGATCACTTCGCTCGCGATCGACGAGCTGCGCCTGCGCTCGCTCGATGCACGCAACGCGTGGGATTTGCGCGTCGAAGGCGTCGAGCTCGACTACGAGCTGGGCAAGCTCATTCGCGGCGAAGGCGAGGGCCTGCGCAGCGTGCGCGTGCGCTCGGTGTCGGGAAGCGCGACGTTCGCGGCGGCGGAGGGTGAGAGCGAGCTGGACGCGGCTGGACTCCGCAGCCAGCTCGCGTGGCTGCCCGCGGAGATCTCGGTGGGCAGCGTGGACTTCGAGCTAGAGTTCGCCGCGGATCGCAGGGCTTCCCTGCGCTCGGGTTCCTTCGCGCTGGATCACGGACAGATCGAGGCGCGCGTCGAACGCGTCGCGCTAGCAGGATCGTGGCCCGTCACCGCCCGCGAGCTCTCGCTTGCCGCGAGAGGGCGACTCGGTGGCGACGAGCTCGCGCTGACGGGACTCGAAGTTGGCGGCGATCTGACGCTGGTGCTCGAACGCGCGAACATGCGCGCGACGCCGTCGGGCATGCAGATCGGGCTGGCCGGGAAGATCGACGAGGCTGGGATCGAGCTCTCCGCGGAGCTGCGAGACACTGCGTGGAACTTCGAATGGAAGCTTGCGGAGGCGGACCTCGAGCGGGTGGGCGGCACGTTCGTCGCACTGCGCGAGATCGAGCTTGCGGGACGCGCGAGTGGGGAAGGACGGTTGTTGCTCGACGAGGAGGGTCTGTGGCACGAGGCCCGACTGCGCGCAGAGAGCCTGTGCATCGAAGGGCGTGCGTTCGACGCGCTCGAAGCCGAGATCCTGCAGCGGCCGGGTTGGCTCGAGTTGCCGCACATATCCGTGCGCCAGCGCGACAACTTGTTCTGGGGCACGGCGCTCGAGCTGCCACTCGGACGCACGTCGTGGTTCGAGTTCCTGCAGGCCGCGCGCGGATGCGTGGAGCTCGCCGTGCACGATCTGGCTGCACTGGAGGCTTCTCCCCCCGGTTGGATGGGGCCCCATCGCATCTCGGTGGAAGGCGAGCTCGGACCGCAGGGACTCACGATCGCGCGCGGTCGACTCGAGACGCGCACCGGACGCATGGTCGTGCGGACGGGCGAGCTGCGCTGGCGCGAGCCGATCGACGAACGC
>Ga0169931_10011549_pt1 | contig 12418 bp, 10 predicted proteins | sample Kivu_15m_20L_FD_129675 | JGI IMG/M metagenome (GOLD analysis project Ga0169931, IMG submission 129675) | Freshwater microbial communities from Lake Kivu, Western Province, Rwanda to study Microbial Dark Matter (Phase II) - Kivu_15m_20L... | ecosystem: Environmental > Aquatic > Freshwater > Lake...
GAACGGAGGCCGGCCCGCGATCAGTTCGAAAAGCACGCAGCCGAGCGAGTAGATGTCGGATCTCGCGTCGAGCGGCCGGCCGCGGATCTGCTCGGGGGACATGTAGCTCGGCGTGCCCTTGGGCGGCGCGCCCCCGAACAGGCGGCCGAGGAATCCTCCCGCCCTGGCGGCGATGGCGAGATCGATGAGCTTCGCCCTGCCGTCGGGGGCGGCGAGCACGTTGTCGGGCTTCACGTCGCGGTGCACCCAGCCCCGCGCGTGCACGTGATCGAGCGCGAGCGCGAGCTGCAGTGCGATCGGCTGCGCGACCCACTCGAGGCCTTCCCTGCCGGCCGTCAGCAGCTTCTTCAGATTCGGGTGCGGGTAATACTCCATCACGACGTGCGGGAGCCCCTCATCGACCGCAAAGCGGTCGATGCGAATGACGGCCTCGTGATCGAGGGTGCGGCCCACGCGCCATTCGTGCTGCAGGAGCGCCCGCTCCCGCGGGTCATCGGCCCGCTGGGGTGCCACGACCTTGACGGCCACCGCACGCCCCTCGACCCCCTCGCGTCCCTCCCACACCTGGCAGTTGCGGCCGCTGCCGATCTGGCGCACGAGCCTCACCGACCCAAGCTGCTCGGGGAGACGTGCCATGGATCGGGGCTCAGGCGGGTGACGGCGAGCACGAGACCGTGCGGAGGCGCGGTTGGTCCGGCGGCGGGGCGGCTGCGGGCGGCGAGTGCGTCGGCGATCCAGGCGGCGGGACGCCGACCGGCGCCCACCATCACGAGTGACCCCGCGATGATCCGCACCATGTTGTGGAGGAAGCCGTTTCCCTCCACCTCGATCCAGATCTCGTCCGCGTCGCCGCCCGTCGGGTCGGCCGATCGCCGGACCGCCAGTTCATGGATTGTGCGCACTTTCGACACCCTTGTGGAGGGGGTCTTCTCGAACGACGTGAAATCGTGCTCGCCCACGAGGTGCCGCGCGGCCTCGACCATGCGGTCGCACTCGAGACGGCCCCGCCACCGCCACACGAGGTGACGCGCGAGCACGGGGCGGGAGGGTGCGTCATGAATCCGGTAGCGATACCGCTTCGCCACGGCGGCCGCGATGGGATCGAAGCCCGGATCCACGTCGCGGGCCGAGACGACGGCGACATCGACGGGAAGCGTGGCCTCGAGGGCCCGGGCCCACGTGGCCGCATCGAGGCCGCTCGCGGTCGTGAAGGCCGTGACCTGGTCGAGCGCGTGCACGCCCGCGTCGGTGCGGCTCGTACCACGCGGCCGCACCTCCTCGCCCGAGACCGCCCGGATCGCGGCTGCGAGCGCGCCCTGCACCGTGCGCCGCCCCGGCTGGGTCTGCCAGCCGGAGAAGCCCGTGCCCTCGTACGCCAGCCGCAGGCACACGCCCCGCGTTCGTCCATGGTCCCGCGACGAGACGTCGGGCTCGTGCCGCCCGGACGACCCATCTCCCGGCGATGGGTCCGCGGCCTGCGCGGTCATCCCCGTGCGGCCCCGACCGTCGCGCCGCGATCGACCCGGGCCTTGGCGAGGTGCTCCGCGATCTGCACCGCGTTCGTCGCGGCGCCCTTCCGCAGGTTGTCGGAAACGCACCAGAACGCGAGGCTGTTGGGGGCGGACTCGTCCTCCCGAATGCGACCCACGAAGACCTCGTCGCGACCGCTGCACGCCCGGGGCGTCGGGTAGCGCTGCGCGGCGAGATCGTCGTCGACCACGATGCCGGGGGCGGCGGCGAGCAGCCGCCGCGCCGCCTCGGCCGACAGCGGCCGCTCCGTCTCCACGACGATCGACTCGCTGTGTCCGTGGGCGACCGGCACGCGGACGCACGTCGCGCACACGCCGATCGCATCATCCCCGAGGATCTTCCGCGTTTCGAGCACCATCTTCTGCTCCTCGCTCGTCACACCGCCGGCTCGGGGCGAACCGATCTGCGGGATGAGATTCGCGGCGATCGGATGCGGAAAGATCTGCCGCGGCTCAGGCTCCGCGGCGAGCCAGGCGGCGGTGGCCTGCTCCAGTTCCCGGGTGGCCGCGAGCCCCGCCCCGCTCACCGCCTGGTAGGTGCTCACGACGACCCGCCGCACCCGGGCGGCGTCGTGCAGGGGCTTGAGGGCCATGACCATCTGCGTCGTCGAGCAGTTGGGACTGGCGATGATGCCACGATGGGAGGCGATGGCCTCGGGATTGACCTCGGGGATGACGAGCGGCACGTCGGCGCGCATGCGGAAGAAGGCGCTCTCGTCGATGACCACCGTGCCGCGCTCGACGGCCCAGGGCACGAACTCCGCGGCGACCTCGTCCGGTGTGCTGCCGATGGCGACGTCGACGCCGACGAAGGAGTCGGGCCGCAGCACCTCCACGTCGAGACGGGCGCCGGCCACCTCGAGCGGGCGACCGGCGGACCGCTCGGAAGCCAGCAGCCGGATCCGGCGGGCGGGAAACTGCCTCGCGAGCAGGAGTTCGACGATGATCCTTCCCACGGCGCCGGTGGCGCCGACGACGGCGAGCGTATCGATCATGGATGAGCCTGGGTTCCCTGACGCGGAGGCATGCCCGGCGACGTGCGGGCGGACGACCGGAACGACGTTCCGGAACTGGACGACTCGAGGCGGCCTCCCGTCACGACGGCCAGCGACGCCGCGATGACGGGAGCGGAGAGGAAGGCGAGGTTGGCGGTGATCATGGCCAGACCGAACTCCATCATGCCCATCGCGACGCCAATCCCCAAGTGCACCGCGACCGCCATGCCCAGCGCGACGCGGCGGGTCAGCCGGGGCCAGACGATCGCCGGGTAGGCGACCTCCCAGAACAGCGTGCCGAGGGTGAGGGCGTTGGTCAGCAGCGGATGCCGCGCCAGGCCGGTCAGGTCGAGCGTCCGATACTGGCCGTTGGCCACGGCGCCCCAGAGCGCGGTGCCGTCCCACCAGCTCGCCCCGAGCAGCTTGCCGCAGCCCGAGAAGAAGTAGACCACGCAGAGGTGCAGCTGGATCAGCCGCAGGGCCACGTTGGCCCGCACCGACGGGGCTCCCTCCACCCGCGCACCCGGCAGCCCTGCCGCCAGCAGGCCGTCGATCGACAGCCGGGCCCCCGACGGACCGATCACGAGCGGCAGCAGCAGCAGGCCGAGCGTGTCGTCGAAGCCGAAGACGTTGAGCGGCGCGCGATTCGCCGCGCTGATGAACCCGACGGCCGCCGTGACCGCCGCGAGCGGCGTTGCGAGTCCGACGGTGAGCAGGATCGCGGCGACGAGCGTGACACCGGCGACGACCCGCATCGCGGTCGGCGACCATGCGGCGAAGTAGAGACTCCACTGCCACGGCTGGTCGTTCATCCGCCACACCTCGTGGGGAGCCAGCCAGCCCTCGACGCCGAAGAACGCGTCGATGTCGAGCAGCCAGACGGCGCTCGACCACGCGAGCAGGAGGCCGGTGCAGATGCGGATCAGCGCGAGCGGAAGCGGGTCGGCGGGCGTGAAGAAGAAGCGGTCCCAGGCGGCGATCCACTCGCCACACCAGCCGCGTTCCGCCCGCCCGGTCTGCCCGTCGTCCATGCCCGGGATCATCGGCCCACCTCCCGCCGCCTCTCGTAGACGCCGAGCGGCGTGACGACGTCCGGCTCGACGGCGCCGGCGAGCACCTCGTCAGGAGCCGGGAGGGAGTGCTCCACGAGTTCCAGGCTGAGTCGTCCGTCGCCATGCGTCCGCAGCACGTTCGTCGCCACGCCCCGGACGAGCGGCCCCCAATCTCGCTTGGCCGCGTCGCGCACGTCCGCCGGCGCATCGGGTGGGGGGACGAGCGTGGCGATTTTCTCACTCACCATGAACCGCCGGTGATAGAGCAGCCGGGGGCGATCCGTCACCGCGTCGGGAATCGAACCGGTCAGCGTGACACCGTCAGCCCGCACGAGCGTCCAGCGGATCGAGTGCCCCGGACCGGGATTGGGCGCGAAGAAGCGGTAGCCGTGTCCGAGGTGCAGGAGGCCCACGAGCGGCCTGAGCGGCTGCATCATCGCTCCCGCCAGTTCGCTCGCCGGCGGAGGTCCGGCGAGGGGCGGCATGACGACGGCGGCCAGGTAGCCCCCGATCGCAAGCGACACCACGAGCCGCCACGCGTGCGACGGCGCGCGGTGCACGGACGGATCACGCAGTGTGGCGGGCGGGAGCGTCATGCCGAGAGTTCCTCGCGACAAGCGTAGAGCGCATCCGCGGTCCGTGCGGCGGTCAACCACGCCCCGCGGACGACCCGCGAGGGGGGTCGGCGAACGCTTCCCGAGCGAGCGGCCGCCGCGGACGGGAGTGAGGAGACTTTTGCCGCCCCCCGAGCCCACACGCTCGACGACCGTCAGCCGGAAACCACGCCCCGCGGACGACCCGCGAGGGGGGTCGGCGAACGCTTCCCGAGCGAGCGGCCGCCGCGGACGGGAGCGAGGAGACTTTTGCCGCCCCCCGAGCCCACACGCTCGACGACCGTCAGCCGGAGACCACGCCCCGCGGACGACCCCTCAATGCAAAACTCCCGCACGGCACGAGGCCGTGCGGGAGTTCGCGAAACCTGCGATCCCGCTGGCGGGACGGCCGACTACAGCTTGGCGGTCGAGCCTGCCGACGCGACCTGCGTGGTCGGATCGAGCGCGAGGTCGACCGTGTCGCCCGCCTTCAGGTCGATCACCTTCGACACGGTCTGCTCCGTGCCGTCGACGACTGCCACGACGCGGATCTCGTACTTCTTCCACGTCTGGCCGGCGCGGAGGCTCGAGGTCTCGAACTGCCGCACCGCACCGCTCGAGGCGGTCGCGTTGCCGGCGAGAAAGACCTTCGCATCCGCCGGTACCCGCAGCGTGAGGCTCGTGGTCGCCGTGGGCACGACGGCCGGCTTCACCGAGAAGGCGAGGCTCGACTGCTCACCGGCGGTGAGCCGCACGACCTTCGTCTCCTCAGCCGTGGTGCCATCCCGATCGACGGCCATCTTGACCACGAACTCGTACCGCCGACCCGTCTCCAGGCCACGCGACAGGAACCGACGCACTTCGCCGCTCGACGAGGTGCGATCGCCGTTCACGAACACCTTCGCCTCGGCGGGCACCGACACGATCAGGAGGGCGCCGTCCGCCGGCACCGCATCGTTGCGCGTGGCATCCGTCGGCGGGGCCGACGGGGTGCCGATGATCTCTCCACCCGGCATGGACGGGGTCTCGTTGATCACGCGATACGACTCGATCGGCATGCCCGACGAGTACTCGACGGCCGGCGCGGCGTACCCGCCGTAGCTGCCACCCGAGCTGCCGCCCGAACTGCCACCCGACGAGCCACCGTATGACGAGCCGCCGTAGGAGCCATACGAGCCGTACGAGCCGCCTGACGAACCACCCGATGAGCCACCGGACGACCCGTGCCGCGCCGCGCGGAGGGCACGACGATGGGCGTGGTGCGAACCCCAACTCCCATGAGAACCCGACGAGCCGTACGAGCCGCCCGACGAGGCGCCACCGTACGAACTGGAGGAACTCGACGACGAGCCACCCGAGGAGCCCCCCGAAGAACCACCGGAAGAACCCCCGGACGAGCCACCCGATGATCCGCCTGACGAACCACCCGACGAACCGCCTGCAGAGCCGTTATTGCGATGACGCCAGGCGGCCTCCACGTCGCTGCTCGCCGCGGCAACGGCGACGAACGTGAGGGCCCCGGCGATCCTGAACCAGCGACGAGACACCAGCATGGTGGATCAACTCCCGAGAAAATGAGCCGAGGATGACGGAACTGATCCCGGGCCGAGTCCCGGGGATCCTGTGTCCGAGTGATTCCAACGATAGTTTGCCGATCAGCCAAATCAAGAAGAATGGAGAAAAAAACCGGCGTGGGCTGCTTGGGGCGATTGCATCAGTTTTGCGGCCTCTCGCGCCGGACCAATTCAATCTCGAAAATCAGCACCTCGTTGGGCTCGATCGCGGGCGGCGACCCTTCCTCGCCATACGCCAGATCCGGGGGAAGGTGGATCCTCCACTTCGCCCCGACGCCCATCAGACCGAGCGCCTCCTGCCAGCCGGGCACGACGCCCCGCAGGGGAAACGCGGCCGGCTCGCCCTCGGGCTCGGTCCCATCGAATTGACGGCCGTCGATGTGCGTGCCGCGGTAGTGGGCGACGACGACGTCGTCCGGGCCGGGCGGCTGCCCCGATCCTGCACGCAGCACCTCGTACTGCAGACCGCTCGGCAGCGAGACGACGCCGGGCTTTCGCGCGTTGGCGGCCAGATACTCCCGCCCCTTCGCGAGGTTGATCTTCGCCGCCTCCGCCATCCGTTTGAAAAACGCCTCCTGCCGCTTCTGCATCGCCTCGTCGAAGGCCGTGATCGCCCGCCGCAGACGGGCGTCGTCGAGTCGTGGCGCCGCCTCCTGCACCGCGTCGGCGAGCCCTCGTGCGAGGGCCGCGTTGTCGATCGGAACGTCGAGCGTGGCATGGTCGGCACGGATGCGGGCGCCGATCCGATACCCGAGGGCGTAGCCGAGATCCTCGGGGTCGATCGCAGGTGCCGGAGCCGCCAGCTGCTCCACAGGACGCTGTGGACCGGGCTGCGCGAGCGCTCCGCCCGCCACGAGGCAGCAGAAGGCAGTCTGGATTCCGCACCACGACCTGGGGAACACGACCGGACGCTGCATCGTGACGTCTCCTGCGGAGGCCCTCGGTCCCGAACCCGCCCGCCGCAGCCTACGCGATCCGGGGCGGCGTCGCCCATCGGCCGCGACGGCGAGCGGGCGCCGACTCCCCGTCAGGCCCCGTCCGGCGGCGGCGCGAGCGAGCCGCGTGTCAGCTCGAGGAAAGCCGTTTCGAGATTGGTCTCCTGTTCGCGGAGGCCGAGCAGCCCGTGACCTGCCGCAACGAGGCGGGCGGCCAGGGGCGCATGGTCGGTCACGCCATCGGCCAGCGCGACGACGACCTCCCCGTCCCGAACGGTCACGGCGGCCGCCTCGGGCGCCCGCTCGAGCTCCCGTGCCGCGGCCTCGGGCGACCCGGAAACACGAATGCGGAGCGTGGGCCTGCCGCGCACGCGCGCGAGCAGATCCTGGACGTCGCCGCAGGCGAGCAGCCGGCCGTACTCGATGATCCCCACGCGATTGCAGATGTCGGCGAGCTCGGGAAGGATGTGGCTCGACACGAGGATCGTCTTGCCCATTCCCTGGAGGCGCTTGAGGAGATTGCGCATCTCGATGCGGGCCCGTGGATCGAGGCCGCTGGCCGGCTCGTCGAGCAGGAGCACCTGCGGGTCGTGCAGGAGGACCCGCGCGAGGCCGAGCCGCTGCGTCATGCCGCGCGAGAGGCTCGTGACGAGCTCGTCACGCTTCGCGACGAGATCGACCAGTTCGAGCGACCGCTCCGCGACGCGCCGCCGCTCGGTGCCCCCGATCCGGTACGCCGCGGCGAAGAACTCCAGGTACTCGATCACCTTCATGTCGTCGTAGACGCCGAAGATGTCGGGCATGTAGCCGATCGCCCGACGAATGTCGCGCGGGTGCGTGTAGATCGAGTGACCGCAGACGTACGCCTCGCCCCAGGTCGGCGCGAGGAGGGTCGAGAGGATGCGGATCGTCGTGGTCTTGCCGGCGCCGTTCGGCCCGATGAACCCGAAGAGATCACCCCGGTCGAGCCTGAGATCGAGCGCGTCGAGCGCGCAGAAGTCACCGTATTTCTTGGTGAGGTCGATCGTCTCGATCATGGTGATCCTCCGACAGGTCCGAGCGGGACCACGAGCCGGCATATCCGTGCGATCGTCTCGATCGGCTCCGCGACGTCGGCGGACCCGCGAGGGGCGAGCCGCCACGGGATCGACCAGCCGGCCGGCATGTCGCCCGTCGCGCCGACGAGCACGGCTCGATCGACACTCAGCAGCCCCGTGCGATCGAGCCCCGTCAGCCGCCCTCCCGGCATGAGCGTGTAGGCAGCCCCGCCGGCCGCGGCATGCAGGCCGGCCACCTCCAGGATGCGGAACACGTCCGGTTCGACGCGATTCCAGCGATTCGGCAGGTCGCGATCGTCCACCGCACCGCGGCGCTGCAGGGCGCCGGCGAGCGACCGCGGGCCGCGCGACGTGCGCAGGTCGAACGTGACGTCCGGCGGCAGAGTGCCGATGTCGTACACCCAGCCGCCGTGGGCGAGCCGGCAGTCCTCGATCGGGAACGGCAGGTGGTGCGTGAACGAGCCCCGCAGGGTGCCCTGCGCGTCGCGCGACAGGTTCGACGTCACGAGGATCGGGCCGTCCGCGGTGGACCGCTGCCATGCCGCCTCGAAGAGCCGATTCGACGCGGCCGCCATGGGCACTCCGTCGAGCGTCGCGAGCGTGCGACCGTAGCGGTAGGGAGCGGCGGCGAGCATCGGATGCGGCACGGCCGCGTCGATGCCCCCGAACCCGGTGCCGGCATCCGCGAACCACGACACGGTGGCCCCGTCGCCGGCCCCGTCGCCGACCTCCTCGCCGGCCCCGTCGCCGACCGCGACGTCGTACGCTGCGTTCGCGTCGCTCCACACCGCCGCCCAACCATGGCTTCGCACCCGCTGTCCTTCGACGTCGACGTCGATCACCTCCGCGGCCCGGGCGACCGTCGCGACGGCGGGCCGGCGGCGGTCGGCGACTCCCCAGGCCGCCGCGCTGAAGAGCACGACGAACGCGGGGAGCGTCAGCCACGCCAGCCACGGTCGCCCGCGCGACGCGATCCACCAGTCGAGCGGATAGAGCGTGAGCACGTAGAGCAGCCCGAGTCCCGTGATCACCTCGAACGGAACGGTGGCGATGGGCGGCGCGCGCCGGCCTCCGGTCCGCTCGAGAGCCGTCCGCAGCTGGCCGGCCAGATCGACCGCGCCCGGCTCGCGAGCCGCAACCGACAGGTCGGTGTCATCCGCCCGACCGCCGAGGAGTCGCACGAGCAGGGAATCGGTGCCCGTCCAGCCGCGCAGCGGTTCGTCGTCGAGATCGAGTCCCACCCAGCAGACGGTCCCGAGGCCCCGCGCCGTCCGAACCACGAGCGGCATGTCGGTCGGACCGGTGCCCTCGAACACATCGACGGCGCCGGGCAGCGACCGCCGATCGCGCAGGAGAGGCACGCGCAGCGCGGACGCCCCGGGCCGGGCCGCGAGCCCGCCGGCACGGGCGTACGCCTCGATCGCCGCGACCCGTCGCACCGGCACGAGCCGTTCGACCGGGCCGGGCAGCCAGGCGGCGGCAGGGCCGCCTGCACCCGCCACAGCCACGGCCGACGCGCCGGCGCAGAGGACGAGCCGGCCGCCGTCGCGCACCCACGCGTCGATGCCCGTGATGACCTCCCCGGGCACGTCCTTCAACGACCGACCGCAGACGAGCATCACATCGGCGAGGTCATAGTCGCGTGGCGAGATGCCCGCCGCGATCGGCCCCCGGCCGAGCGGCGCGACGACGGTGAGCGGGGGCGCATCCGGGGCGGTCATGAGCCGCGCGGCTCGACCCGCCGCCGGCAGGTCGCCGAGCACGACGAGGACGCGGTGCGTCGACGGGATCGGTTCGGCGAGGAGCATCTCGATGGCACCCTCGGGCGGGGCGACCGGGACGAGTCCGACGTCGCCTGAGGCCTGTGGCACGCGTTCGATGAAGACCCGCGCCGTCGGCCGACCGACCCGCACGCAGGTGTGGGCCTCGAGACCGCCGCCCGCGGCCGGCCGCAGAGACGCAGCCGGGGCTCGCACGAACTCCCCGTCTGGATCCTGCGCCCAGACGAACACCCGGTCGCCAGCCATCGCATCTGCGTCCGCGGGAGGCGCCAGCCGCAGCGGGGTCCACGACCCTGCGCGGAACGCACCGGCCAGCCCGACATCGATGGCCCAGCCCGGCGCCGCGTTCGCCGGCGGCCCACCGGCCGCCACGACCGCGACCGCGACCAGCGCGAGGGCCGCGTGACGGATGCCCGTCGCGGTGCGGCACACGGGCACGCCGCTCATGGCTTCTCCGCGTCGGGGCACGTGCAGGCCAGCTGCCCGCACCCGGGACACCCCGCCCCGTACTTGCGCGCGACCGCGTCCTCGAGGTCGATGTCGGCGACGTTGGCGATCGTCGCGAGCCATGCCAGGACGTCGGCGAACTCGAGCGCCTGTTCGTCGGACGTGCCGCCGCGGAGCGCGGAGGCCAGCTCCCCGACCTCCTCCACGAGCCACATGAACGTGCCCTCGACGCCGCGGGCGGCGTCCTTGTCGTGGTACATCTCGCGAATCAGAGCCTGGAACTCGCGAAGCGTCATGCCGCGGCCGCCGTGCCCGTGGAGAGACCGATCGAGGCGTACGGCGGCCCGTCGCTCCCCACGTCCCCGGAGTGTACAAAGCAGTCTGGCCTCCGGGCGAACGGGAGGCGGGCGCTCATCCGCTCGCCCCCCTGCGCCCCCCTGACGGAGGCGCGCCCGCCACCGTCCGCACCTGCGACCACCACCATGCCCCACGCACGCCCCATCCGCGTCTTCGACACCACGCTCCGCGACGGCGAGCAGTCTCCCGGGGCGAGCATGAACCTCACGGAGAAGCTGGAGATCGCGCAGGCGCTCGTCCAGCTCGGCGTGGACGTGATCGAGGCGGGCTTCCCGATCGCCTCACCCGGCGACTTCGAGAGCGTGCGCGCCATCGCGGGGGCGGTCTCCGGCCCCGTGGTCTGCGGACTGGCGCGGTGCAACGATGCCGACATCGATCGCGCGTGGGAGGCCCTGCGGCATGCGGGTCGGCCGCGGATCCACGTCTTTCTCGCGACGAGCGCCATCCACCGGGAGTTCAAGCTCCGCATGGGGGAGGACGAGGTCGTCGCGCGGGCCGTCGCCGGCGTGACCCGCGCGCGGAAGCTCTGCGACGACGTCGAGTTCTCGCCGGAGGATGCGGCCCGCACGGAGCCCGACTTCCTCTGTCGCGTCGTCGAGGCGGTGATCGCCGCCGGTGCGACGACCGTGAATATCCCCGACACCGTCGGCTACGCCACGCCCGCGCAGATGCACCGCGTGATCACGACCCTGCGAAGCCGCGTGCCCTCCATCGACCGTGCGGTGATCAGCGTGCACTGCCACGACGACCTCGGGCTGGCCGTCGCCAACAGCCTCGCGGCGGTCGAGGCGGGCGCCGGCCAGGTCGAGTGCACGATCAACGGCATCGGCGAGCGTGCGGGCAACTGCTCGCTCGAGGAGGTGGTGATGGCGCTGCGGACGCGCTGCGACCACTACGGCTGCGAGACGGGCATCGTGACGCAGCGACTCGTCCCGACGAGCCGGCTCGTGGCCAACGTGACCGGCATCCGCGTGCCGCGGAACAAGGCGATCGTCGGCCGCAACGCCTTCGCCCACGAGGCGGGCATCCACCAGGACGGCATGCTCAAGGAGCGGAGCACGTACGAGATCATGCGGCCCGAGGACGTGGGGCTCGAACGCACCGACCTCGTGCTCGGCAAGCACAGCGGCCGTGCCGCCCTGGCCGATCGCGCCACGGCCCTCGGCTACCAGCTCTCCAGCGAGCAGCTGCAGACGGTCTTCGAACAGTTCAAGCTGCTGGCGGATCGCAAGAAGGAGATCTACGACGGCGACATCGCGGCCCTCTGCGAGCAGCAGTTCGCGGCGCTCCCCGAGGAATACACGTACGAGGGCTACGAGATCGCCTGCACCTCGGGCAGCCCCCCCACCGTGACGCTGCGGGTGCGACACGACGGCGCGAGCAGATCGGTGGTCGTCACGGCCGGCGACGGCCCGGTCGATGCGATCTTCCTCGCGATCGAGAAGCTGACGGGGATCACGACCATCTGCCGTGACTTTCGCGTGCAGGCGGTGACGGTGGGGAAGGACGCGCAGGGCGAGGTCACGGTCGAGCTCGAGCATGAAGGGCAGATGCAGCGGGGACGTGGCGTCTCGACCGACTCGCTCGAGGCGGCGGCGCGGGCCTTCCTGGCGGCGATCAACCGCCTCGCCCTCGGCCCCCAGCCACGCCTTCACCCGCAGCGGACCCACTCGTAGCAGACTCTCCGTCGGCCGAGTGGGCCGAGGCCACGGAAGCCATGGCAGGCTTCATCCACGGACAGCGAGGCGTTCAAATCGCCTCGCCGCCACGTTCGCCCGTGCGGATGCGCACGCACTCGTCCAGCGGCAGGACGAAGATCTTTCCGTCGCCGATCTCACCGGTCTCGCCCGACCGGCCCCCCTTGAGGATCGCGGCGATCGTCGGCTCGACGAACTCGTCGTTGACGGCGATCTGGAGCTGGACCTTGCGCAGCAGATTCACCGCGATCTCGTGCCCACGGTAGATCTCGGCATGGCCGCGTTGCCTGCCGAAACCCTGCACGTCGAGGACCGTCAGCCGGAAGACATCCACCTCGGAGAGCGCCTGCTTCACGCTCTCGAGACGGTTCGGCTGGATGATCGCGATGATGAACTTCAC
>Ga0169931_10011550_pt1 | contig 12418 bp, 7 predicted proteins | sample Kivu_15m_20L_FD_129675 | JGI IMG/M metagenome (GOLD analysis project Ga0169931, IMG submission 129675) | Freshwater microbial communities from Lake Kivu, Western Province, Rwanda to study Microbial Dark Matter (Phase II) - Kivu_15m_20L... | ecosystem: Environmental > Aquatic > Freshwater > Lake ...
GCAGGGCGGATGAACAACTCAAAACCATATTTGCAAACTGATTTTCCGACACAAACCCTTGAGGTTCAGAACCATAAACCGATGAACATATTAAGTCCACACAACCTGCATCTCTTAAATAGTCAATTGCCTGCTTAAAATGCTCCAATCTGTCGCCCAAATTGCTCCCCAGCGATATAATTGCTTTATTCATACCAACAAACTTAATTCAAACAGTTTATCTTTTGTTACTTTGCAAACCCAATTCGCCCAATCACTAAACTCTTCACATGAAAACATTTCTTAAAATTGTATTTGGCTCCATGCTGGGCTTTTTCATCAGCATATTCTTTATTGTTCTTCTAATCATTGTTATTGCTTCAGCTTCGGGAGGAGATAAGGAAGTAAAACTTGAATCCAACACCATCCTCCATCTTAGTCTGGAAACGCCTATTCAGGATCGTGCCAACAAGAACCCCTTCGAAAATTTCAATTTTGGTGGAATGGAAAAGGCGACCGGCCTGAACGATATGCTGGAAAACATTGACAAAGCTGCAGCCCACCCTGACATTGCAGGTATTTTCCTGGATGTTTCAAGTATTCCCGCCGGAATGGCTACCATCGAGGAAATCCGCAATGCCTTGATTGACTTTAAAAAATCAGGCAAATTTATTTATGCCTATTCCGAAGCCATGAGCCAGTCGGCTTATTATCTGGCCACGGCGGCCGACAGTATTTTCCTTCACCCAACAGGGCTCACCGAATTGAAAGGGCTTCGTTCAGAAGTTCTCTTTTTTAAAGGAACCCTCGACAAACTTGGAGTTGAACCACAAGTGTTCAGACATGGAAAATTCAAAAGCGCCGTGGAGCCTTTTCTTCAGGAAAGCTTAAGCGATGCCAATCGCGAGCAAATTCGCTCTTACATTGGATCCATCTGGAACCACATGGTTTCAGGAATTGCTGCTCAGCGTAAATTAACAGAAGCCCAGGTACAGGATATTGCCAGCCGCATTCTCGTAACCAATGCTGAATCGGCTGTTAAATACAAATTGGTGGACAAACTAAGCTACCGCGATGAAATTCTTGAACGCTTAAAAGTAAAAACAGGTGTCGAAGAAATTGATAAAATTGAGTTTGTATCAATTTCTAAAATGACGGATGTAAAAGACACCCGCGAAAACAAAGGAAAAGATAAAATTGCAGTGGTTTTTGCCGAAGGTGATATTGTAGATGGGCAAGGCGATGCCGGTCAAGTAGGCTCCATTGAGTTTTCAAAAGCCATTCGTAAAGCAAGACTCGATGAAAAGGTAAAAGCGCTGGTACTTCGTATTAATTCTCCCGGAGGATCTGCTTTAGCATCTGAAACCATTTGGCGCGAAGTTATGCTCACCAAAAAGGTAAAACCGGTTATTGTTTCTATGGGTTCTGTTGCCGCCTCCGGCGGATATTACATTGCTGCACCGGCCGATACCATTATTGCCAGTCCTACCACTATTACCGGCTCTATCGGCGTATTTGGCTTGTTCTTTAACGGAAAAGGCCTCGCCAACCAGCTGGGAGTGACTATTGATACAGTAAAGACCAATCCTATGGCCGACATCATGACAGGTTCACGCGCTGTTACAGCTCAGGAAAGAGAAATCATTCAAATGGAAATTGAGCAGATTTATGACAACTTCATTACGCGGGTAGCCGAAGGCCGCAAAATGAGCAAAGCCGATGTAGATTCGCTCGCACAAGGGCGCGTTTGGTCGGGTGTGGATGCAAAACGACTTGGACTTATTGATATGTACGGTGGACTTGAAACAGCCATTGAAGTGGCGGCGAAAAAAGTAGGTTTAGAAAGCTATCGCATTCAAAGCCTTCCTTACCAGGAAGATCCGTTTGAGAAGTTCATGAAAGAACTTAGTGGTGAAACCGAAGACGAGGTAATGCAAAAAGTGCTTGGTGATTCCTACAGATACTACAAACAAATGGATCATTTGCGCAGTATGAAGTCTTTCCAGACTCGTTTGCCTTACGAAATCGAATTGTATTAATGTTTTTTAAACTCAAAAAAAGCGGCTCAGGCCGCTTTTCTTGTTTGAAGGGACTTGTTTTCCGGCTGGAACCCCGGCTCGGAGGAGCGTGTTTAAATGAAACCGGGTGCCTTCAAGTTGAAGGCAATCAAAAATCAGGAGGAAATTGTTCCTTATTTTAGCCGCATGACCAATAAAGAAATTTCGCGTGCTATGCGCCTTGCAGGAGCACTGGCAGAATTGCATGAAGCCAATCCATTCAAGGTGAAATCGCTGAACAATGCGGCGTTTCAGATTGACAGGCTCCCTGTTCAAGTTTCTACCCTGAGCGAAAACGAACTGCTGAATCTGCAAGGCATTGGAAAAAGCCTTGCGAAAAACATTTCACAACTGCTCAAAACCGGGAGCTTTGATGAAATGGACGAGCTCATGCGCATCACACCGCCAGGTGTTATGGCTATGATGGAAATAAAAGGACTTGGACCGAAAAAAATCACCGTTTTGTGGAACCAACTGGGCGTGGAATCGCCCGGCGAACTGCTCTATGCCTGTAATGAAAACCGCTTGGTTGCCCTACCCGGCTTTGGTACAAAAACGCAGGAAAAAATAAAGGATGCCATTGAATATTCTATGGCAAACGAAGGCATCATGCTTTTTGCTGATGCCGAAAGCATTGCGAACGAGTTTATTGCATTGTTTCACCAGGTAGCGGGATACCAGCCAGTGCCCGTTTCGGAATTGAGACGAAAAATGGAGATTGTGCCACGTATCGAGCTACTTGCTGAGGAGGAAGGAGGGCAATTGCTTGAACTGCTCAAGCAAATTGAAACGATAGATGGAATTTTGCTCCACGAGGATTCATCGTATGTTGAATTAAGGTATCGCGAACAATACGAAATACACATTCATTTTTCCGAAGCCGAAGAATTTGAGGAACGATTGATGCTGCTCACCGGTCCGCCGGAACACTTGCAGGAACTTGGTTTGGTATCGGCCGGTAACGGCATAAGCACCGAACGGGACTTTTACAGCGAAATGGGCTTCCCGTATATTTTGCCTGAATTGCGTGACCTGCCGCTTGATCAGGCTGCAACAATTGATGCGGGCAAACTGGTTGAACTTTCTGACATCAGAGGCACCATTCATAACCACAGCACCTGGAGCGATGGGGCCAATACCCTCAAAGAAATGGCCCTGGCTGCGCAAAAGTTAGGGCTCGAATACCTGATTATTTGCGACCACAGCAAGACTGCCAGTTACGCCGGTGGCCTGAGTATCGAACGCGTTCAGGAGCAATGGGCTGAAATTGAAAAGCTCAACATCGAACTGGCTCCTTTCCGCATTTTCAAAGGCATTGAATCGGATATTCTTAACGATGGTTCGCTGGATTACCCGGATGATATTCTTGAAAAATTTGATCTCGTGGTGGCCTCGGTGCACTCGGTTTTAAACATGGATTCGGAGCGCGCCACGGCACGATTGATCAAAGCCATTGAACATCCTGCTACCAAAATGCTGGGGCACCCAAGCGGCCGTTTACTCCTGAGTAGAAAACCCTACCCGCTTGATTATGAAAAAATCATTGATGCCTGTAAAGCCAATCGGGTCATCATGGAACTGAATGCCAATCCATACAGGCTCGATCTCGATTGGCGATACATTCCCATGTGTATGGAAAAAGGAGTAAAAATATCCATCAACCCGGATGCGCATAAAACAGAAGGTTATCACGATATGCGCTATGGTATTGAAATCGCCCGAAAGGGCGGATTAACGAAAGATTTTTTATTTAACTCCGCTTCGCGCGATGAAATGGCGCACTTACTTAAATTTTGGTAGATTCGCAAAACACCCCAATCTGAAACCATGCGATTAACCAAACCGGCCATGCACTGGCAAGTCATTATAGGTTTACTTCTCGGAGCCATTTACGCATACTGCTCAATCGTATTTGGCTGGAACACCTTTACACGCCATTACATCAAGCCTTTGGGCGACGTTTTTATTAATGTGCTCAAATTAATAGCCGTTCCACTGGTGCTTTTTTCCATCATATCGGGCGTAACTTCACTGGGCGACGTGCGCAAACTTGGAAAAATGGGCTTAAAAACCTTGTTTTTGTACGTACTTACCACGGTATTCGCTGTTTCGCTGGGTCTTGTATTGGTCAATATTTTTTCACCCGGTTCCCGGGTAGAAGAAAATACCTTAAAGAAAAATCGCATTGCTTATGAGCAATGGAGAAACACCAATCAAATTGAAAAGCTCGATGATATTTGCTTATCATGCGATCCGGCCAATCAATATCTGATTCAACAGCTGGCGAGTTCAAAAGGTGAGGAAAATGTTCAGGATTGGGTAAAGGAAAAGCTGGAACTGGCAGCAAAAGAAAAGAAAATGCAGGAAGACCAGGGACCTTTAAAACCCGTGGTGGATGTTATTCCAACAAATATTTTCCAGGCCCTGGCAGATATGTCCATGCTGCAAATCATATTTTTTGCGGTATTTTTTGGGGTGGTTCTGGTAAGCATCGATGAAGAAAAAAAGGCGCCGGTGATGCGACTTATTGATGGCCTCAATGATGTGTTTGTAAAAATGGTCTGGGTAGTCATGAAAGCAATGCCTGTTTTTGTTTTTGCTCTCATGGCCGGACAAATTGTTCAGGCTGCGGGCACCGACACTGCCAATTTTTTCTCTCTGCTGGGCTTTTTAATTAAATACTCACTGGTTGTCATTCTGGGCCTCATTATCATGATTGTGATTGTGTATCCGGGTATGATTGTCCTTTTTGTAAAGCAGATGAGCTACAAGAAGTTCATGTCATCAATGCGCGATGCGCAGATAACAGCATTTTCAACATCCTCATCGGTAGCCACCCTGCCTGTTACCATGGATTGTGTAAACAACAAATTAGGCGTTTCGGAGCGTACTAGCAGTTTTGTGTTGCCCATTGGAGCAACCATCAATATGGACGGTACAAGTTTGTATCAGGCCGTGGCCGTTGTTGCGCTTGCGCAGTTTCATATGGTTGATCTGGATTTGGCGCAACAGCTTACCATTGTTGTAACGGCCACCTTAGCAAGTATTGGCGCAGCAGCCATTCCCAGTGCCGGTTTGGTGTTAATGATTATTGTGCTGGAATCGGTTGGATTAAACCCTGCCTGGATCGCGCTAATTTTCCCGGTTGACCGCATTTTGGATATGTGCCGAACCGTGGTAAACATCACCGGCGACGGCGCCGTTTCAACCATCATTGCTTCCGGAGAAGGAGAATTGGATGTGAAAAGCTAAATTCCAACGAATCAGAACAAACATAGATTCGAGGTAGCAGCCTGAACCTTTAAATCAAGGCCTTACAACCATCAGGCAGGCATTAAATCACTCATGCTTTGTTGCATTACTTGCGCTTCGCGCGATGCAGCCTCAGCGAAATCCAAACCATCAGAGGCATAAATGATGCTTCTTGAGGCATTGACTAAAATACCAATGTCTCTGGTTAAAGTAGCTTCCGATACCGCTTTCAGATCACCGCCCTGGGCACCTACGCCCGGAATTAATAAAAAATGCTCAGGAACCATTTCCCTGATGCGTTTTAATTCCTCAACCCGTGTTGCGCCGGCTACAAACATTAAATCTTCCGGATTGCCCCAGCCCGCAATTTCCTGAATCACTTTCTGGTACAGTTTTCCGCCGGAGGCGAGATCCAGTTGCTCAAAATCCTGCGCACCCTCGTTACTGGTTAATCCGAGCACTATGGCCCATTTTCCGGGATAATCCAAAAAAGGCATTACCGAATCGCTACCCATGTAAGGTGCCACCGTGATAGAGTCAAACCCGTAAACATCAAAAAAAGCCCGGGCATACATGGTGGCAGTATTTCCGATATCGCCCCGCTTGGCATCGGCAATGGTAAAGTGGCTATCAGGGATGATTTCCATGGTTTTTTGCAAACTTTCCCAACCTTTAGGCCCCATGGCTTCATAAAAAGCCAGATTGGGTTTGTAGGCCACACAATATGGCGCTGTAGCTTCAACAATCGCCTTGTTAAAGGCAAAAACGGGATCTTTTTCCTGTAAAAGAAAGGATGGAATTTTTCGAATATCCGTATCCAGGCCTACGCATAAATACGAACGCTTCTTTCGAATTTGTTCAATCAGTTGCTCACGCTTCATAGGCGATCTCCTTCCTTCATTTTTTCGGCATTTTCGGCCACCTGCAAGGCATGTATCAAATCTTCAATATTGCCATCAACAAAAGCAGGCAAATTGTACATCGTATAACCAATCCGGTGATCGGTAACCCGACTTTGCGGATAATTGTAAGTCCTGATTTTAGCAGAGCGGTCGCCTGTGGATACCATGGTTTTACGTCGGCTCGAAATAGCCTCATTGTGTTTGGTCAGCTCCAAATCGTAGAGCTTTGCCCGTAACATAGCCAATGCCCGTTCCTTGTTACCGAGCTGCGATCGTTCAATCTGACACATAACTGTAATGCCACTGGGTTTGTGCGTTAGCTGCACTTTGGTTTCTACCTTATTTACGTTTTGTCCACCGGCGCCACCTGAGCGTGAAGTTTGAAACTCCAAATCGGCCGGATTGATGACCACATCCACTTCGTCGGCTTCGGGAAGCACCACTACCGTAGCTGCGGAAGTATGCACCCTGCCCTGGGTTTCGGTAGCAGGAACTCTTTGCACACGATGAACACCTGATTCGTATTTAAGGATGCCAAATACGTTTTCGCCGCTCACTTCCATCACAATTTCCTTGAAGCCTCCCATTGTTCCGGCGTGTTCATCCACAATGGTTACCTTCCAACCCTTGTTTTCGCAATACTTTTGATACATTCTTGCCAAATCGCCGGCAAAAATTGAAGCTTCATCTCCGCCGGTACCGGCGCGAATTTCCAAAACGGCATCCTTGGCATCTTCCGGATCCTGCGGAATAAGCAACAGGCGAATCTCTTCTTCTATTTTCTCCTTCTCAATTTGAGCTGCTTCAAGTTCTTCACGTGCCATTTGTCGAAATTCTTCGTCCTCGTCGTTTTGCAAAACATCCCGCGATGAGCGGATTCTGTCCAAAGAGGCATCGTAGCGGTCGGCAGCTTCCACCACCTGTTGTAAATCCTTGTATTCTTTATTCATGCGCTTAAAGCGCGACATATCTGAAATGACTCCCGGATCTGCCAGCGAGAGTTCAACCTCTGCCAGTCTGGCCCTGATGGCCGGAAGTTTCTTACTTAGCTCTGTTTCCTGCATGGCGCAAAAGTAGGCAATTAGCTTATCAGGAGTATAAGAACTCGCCGAATTCTGAGCGGATGCTTACTTGCTTTTCCGGGCTTGCTTCCACCCTACCAACAACCTGTGCCTGCACTCCGTGCGATAAAGAAATGTTGATTAATTCGGGCGCAATTTCCTCAGGAACATACAATTCCATTCGATGCCCCATATTAAAAACTTTGTACATTTCATGCCAGGAGGTACCGGAAGCCTCTTGAATAATGCGGAACAAGGGCGGACAGCTAAATAGCTTGTCTTTAATTATATGAACCTGATCAACAAAGTGTAAGACTTTGGTTTGGCCGCCTCCACTGCAATGCACGGCACCGTGAATTGCAGACCTGAATTTTGAAAGTATGTCTTTCATCACCGGCGCATAGGTGCGCGTAGGTGACAAAACCAATTGCCCATGATTGACATTCAGGCCTTCAACGGGATCGGTAAGCAGGTGTTTGCCGCAGTATACCAATGTTTCGGGCACCTCCGGATCAAAGCTCTCGGGGTATTTCGAAGCGTACACATGATTAAGAACGTCGTGCCTGGCAGATGTTAGACCGTTACTTCCCATCCCACCGTTGTAGGCTGTTTCGTAGTTTGCCTGCCCAAAAGATGCCAGTCCGACAATAACATCACCAGCAGCAATTCGTGAATTATCGATCACTTCATCGCGTCGCATGCGTGCAACCACGGTTGAATCAACTATCAGGGTGCGCACCAGGTCGCCAACATCGGCAGTTTCCCCACCGGTGAGAATCAGTTCAATACCAAAGTCATTGAACTGTTGACAAAGTTCGGTGGTTCCTTTAATAATTTCGGTAATCACTTCGCCCGTGATGCGATTTTTGTTTCGGCCAATGGTTGAAGAAACGAGCATGGGTCCAATCGCACCTACACACAATAAATCATCGGTATTCATGACCAGCGCATCCTGCGCGATGCCTTTCCAAACAGACAAATCGCCGGTTTCTTTCCAATACATGTAGGCCAGCGAGGATTTTGTACCTGCCCCGTCGGCATGCATCACCAGGCAGTAGTCGGGATGGCCGCTGAGATAGTCAGGGACGATCTTACAGAATGCTTTAGGAAACAAGCCCTTATCGACATTTTTTATGGCTGCATGCACTTCTTCCTTTCCGGAAGAAACGCCACGTGCTGCGTAATGCTCAGAGTTGCTCATGGTATAAAATACAACATCCCGCTCGTGAGCAGGATGTTGTGTTGTGGTTTTATGTTTATTGACTAATTTACTTAGGTTGTTCTGTACCAGCAGGCTTTGGATCTTCCTTGGGAACCTCCAATTTTTCTACATCAATGTTGTCGCGCTTAATCTCCTCAACATCCGTTTCTACTTCGTCATCTTCATTTACAGATTCGATTTTAGGAGCCTTAAATTCAGGTGAGCCTTCGGCAGGAACGAACGAGGTACTGGTAATTCTAAATTCGGTACGGCGGTTCACCTGATGTTCCTCTTCTGAACATTTTACACCATCCTTGCAACGATTAAGCAGTTTAGTTTCTCCGTAACCTTTGGCTGATAAACGTGCGGGATCAATTTTTTGTTGAATCAGGTAATCTACCACAGACTGAGCACGTTTCTGAGAAAGAATGATATTGGCTTTGGCTGCGTCACGTGAGTCGGTATGTGACATCAACTCGATGGTAATGTTTGGATTGTCTTTCAGTGTCTGAATTAATCCATTTAAAGAATCACGTGATTCAGCGCGCAAATCCCACTTACCTAAGTCGTACTCAATTTTAGGTAGTTTGATAGGACCTTTTTTGGTTGTTTTCAGGAAGAAATCTTTTTTGAAATCTTTTCCCTGAGTTTCGCCTTCGGTGGTTTCGGTTCCTTTATCGTTCAGATACTGATCGGCACTGGCGACAAGGTTATACGTGTTTTCCTCAAGCATTTTGGTTTCATCAAAATAGTAGGAACCTGTTTTATCGGTAGTCACCTCGTAGGTCATACCATCCTTGTCGGTCATGACAATTTTTGCTCCTTCAACAGGTTCTTTGCTATCGAAATCATAAACCACACCGGTTATGGTGAAAAGAATCGGAGGTACTTTAAATTCGTAGATATCGGATCCGCCTCTGCCGCCGGTTCTTGATGAGCTGAAATACCCGCGCTCCTTTTTACCTTCGAAAATAATTCCAAAATCGTCTGATTCTGAATTCAATGGGTATTTCAGGTTTGCAACAGATCCCCATTTTCCTTTCACTAGTTTTGCTTCAAAAAGGTCAAGTCCGCCCATTCCAACGTGTCCGTTGGATGAAAAGTAAAGTGTAGAATCGTCGCGAAGTGTTGGATAAAGCTCATCGCCTGCTGTGTTTACCTGAGGGCCGAGGTTCACAGGATTTCCCCAAGACTTCGACTTTTTATCATAAGTGGCCATCCAAAGATCGCGACCACCCATTCCGCCCGGCATGTCTGAAGCAAACAAAAGGGTTTGTTCATCATCGCTGATCATAGGGTGACCTACAGTAAATGAATCTGCTGCAAATGGAAGCAAAACAGGCTCATCCCAGGTATTTCCTTTTTTACGTGTGGTAAAAATCTGGCAACCTTTGATCTTGTTTTTATCGTATTCGCAGCGTGTAAAAAACATGATGCTGTATTTGCGATTCATGCTGGTTGCACCATCGTTGTATTTGCTGTTCAATGGTTCTTTGAATGACACCGGTGTGCTCCATTTACCATTCTTGTCAATAGACGCATAATAGATGTCCGAAAAAGCCTCACCTGTCCAACCATCCATTCCGTTGCCCATTGAGCCCTCTCTAGAGGAGGTAAAAATAACTTCTTTGAAGTTTTTCTTGGCATACATGGGTGAAAAGTCATCGAACTTGGAGTTCAAATCACGCGCGTTGGTAATCTCATGACGAGTAGGATTTTCTTTCCACTTCACCGCTAATTTACAGCTTTCTTTTCCAACAGAGCCTCGTGGATCGTCTGGTCTGAGCTTGATGTAATTTTCATATTCAACGAGCGCTTCATCGTATTTACCGTTGATACGCTTCATATCGGCTAAATAGAGGTTCGCTTCAGGATTCTGATACTTTGCAGTAATTGCTTTAGCAAACCAGGCTTCCGCCTTTTTGGCGTCATTAAATGCCATGTAACAGAGCGCTTGTTTGTAAGTAAGTTCGGCCTTCAGGGCTTTATTACCACCTTTAATGCCTTCACGGGCTTTACCGTAAGCCTCGAGAGCTTCATAATATTCCTTGTTGTTGAAAAGCCGGTCAGCTTCCTTTACTTTTTTGGGTTGTGCAATCACAGCGCCGGAGATAAGCAAAGCAGCGATTAAAGCGAAAAATGTTTGAGATAGGTTTTTTACCATAATGGATAATTTCTTGGCAAGTTGCAGTGGGCTAAATTAACAAATTTGTTATTAATGCAAGCAGAAAGCATCTTTCCATTCACATTTCAAAAAAAAGGAAGTGAAATCACTTCCTTTTTTAATTGTTTATGTGTTGATTATCAGTTAATGAAGAGCATTTCGCGGTATTTAGGCAAACACCATATTTCGTCATCAACCAGCAGCTCCAGTTTATCAACCTGGTACCTGATTAATTCAAAAAACGGCTGAACTTTATAGCAATAAGCATCTGCCTGCTTGCGGGCATCAGTTAATTTATTTGCTGCCTTTCTTGCCTCAACCATGTCATTGGCCAATTTCAAAATGGTATTTACACGCTCTGATATTTCTGAAATCAAACCCAGCTGCGCCTGAGCAGCTTTTTTGTATTCAACAGCTGAAAAAATTTCTTTCAGGCCTCTTACATTGTTAATAAGCGCACTTTGGTACTTCAGTGCCGTCGGCACGATATGATTGGCAGCCAGATCTCCAATCACCCTTGATTCAATCTGAATCTTTTTGGTGTACATTTCGAGCTGGATTTCATAACGAGCCTCCATTTCGCGGTGTGTCAGAACTTCGTTTTCTTCGAACAATTTAAGGGCATCTTTACGCACTAAAACATCTAGTGCTTCGGGCGTTTTGGCAAAATTATTCAGTCCCCGCTTTTTGGCTTCCTTCACCCACTCGTCGCCATAACCATTGCCTTCGAAGCGAATGGCTTTTGATTCAGTGATGTACCTTTTGAGCACTTGAAAAATTGCTTCGTCTTTGTCTAGCTTCTTTTTAGTAATTAAGCCATCCACCTCGGTTTTAAACTCTTTCAGTTGCTGCGCAACGATGGTGTTCAATACAATCATCGACTGGGAGCAATTGGCCGAAGAACCTACCGCACGAAACTCAAACTTATTGCCCGTAAAGGCGAAAGGTGACGTTCTGTTGCGATCGGTATTGTCGAGCAAAATTTGAGGAATCTTTCCAATGTTTAGCTTCAGGTCGGTTTTTTCGTCGGGAGTCATTTTGCTGCCTGGTTTTACTTTACGCTCCAATTCATCCAGAATGGAAGTCAGCTGTGAACCGATGAATGCAGAAATAATTGCCGGTGGAGCTTCATTGGCACCCAAACGATGGTCGTTGCCTGCTGATGCAATTGCAGCACGCAGCAAATCGGCATGCGTATGAACTGCCTTGATTGTATTAATAAAGAAGGTCAGGAACTGAAGATTATTTTTTGGGGTTTTGCCCGGACTTAAAAGGTTTTTACCGGTGTTGGTAGACAATGACCAGTTGTTGTGCTTTCCTGAGCCATTGATTCCTGCGAATGGTTTTTCATGAAGAAGAACACGAAAACGATGACGGCGGGCCACTTTATTCATGACATCCATCAATAATTGGTTATGATCAACCGCCAGGTTGGCTTCTTCAAAAATTGGAGCACATTCAAACTGGTTTGGAGCCACTTCGTTGTGACGGGTGCGGATGGGAATACCAAGTTTAAGGCATTCCATTTCAAAATCGCGCATATACGAATTCACCCGTTCAGGGATAGAGCCGAAATAATGATCTTCCAGCTGCTGACCCTTGGCAGGCGAATGACCAAACAAGGTACGTCCGGTAAGCGACAAATCGGGACGTGCATGATAAAGCGCTTCGTCAATCAGAAAGTATTCCTGTTCCCATCCCAGCGTAGCTGTAACTTTGGTAACATTCTTATCGAAATACTGACAAACAGCTACAGCGGCGTTATCGAGCGCATGCAGCGCTTTTAACAAAGGCGTTTTAAA